>Ga0247841_10000345_pt1 | contig 124838 bp, 121 predicted proteins | sample LaCruzMarch2015__2_FD_192410 | JGI IMG/M metagenome (GOLD analysis project Ga0247841, IMG submission 192410) | Freshwater microbial communities from meromictic Lake La Cruz, Castile-La Mancha, Spain - LaCruzMarch2015_18m | ecosystem: Environmental > Aquatic > Freshwater > Lake | place: Spain...
TCGATAAACAGTAAATCTGAACTTTTCATTTTTGTTGGGTTTTAAGATTGGCATCCTAAAATTAACAAAAATCTACCGCCTCCGGAAGGGGGCGGTTTAGTTCAACGACTCGGTAACGGTATTGCTGTTATATTGACCTTATAAAAAGCCCAAACCGGGCTTTTTCTCATGGTTGTTTCGGGAATTGCTTCAATAACTTTATGAAAATTGATCCTATTGGATGGAAATAAGGAATTGGAGTTATTATTCGAATATCGCAAATAACTATAGCTGGCCAACAACATCACGCTCCCTGAGATAAAAATGGCCCGGGAATATGATCGAACTACCATGACATGATTATTACACGACAAACTTAAATATTATTTACACAATATCAATCTTTTTCTCTTTTTTATATGTCTTACTTTTCCATCAAATTCTTAATCTGATTGAACCCCTTGGTCGTAATATGCGTGTAAATTTCCGTGGTCTTGCTGCCCGAATGGCCCATCCATGCCGTATGTGCCTCCAATGTCGAAATACGGCAATCTGCCCAGGGAATCGGAGCATGGCCCATCAATGCCTAAATCTGCCTCAAGCGCGTTTCGTTTTCAAGCGATGAATACCAAAACAATAATATAATATATCCGTTGATGACTTCGTCGTCCCTGCCCTTCGATAACCATCCGAAAACTGAGATTTGACCCCGTGTCCACTCAACCCGATGGAACGGCAAACCCGCACAGGTTACCCAATCACCAGCTTACCCCGCTTTGGGAAATCGGGCACGAAATAAAAATACATTGAAAAAGGCATAAAAAATCACCCCCGCCTGCGTCTCAAACATCGATTCAAACAATAGGTTGAAAGCGATGATCAATAGAAATAGAAAATACAAATATTGCTTTTCCCTCAGCGCCCCATATCCCGGGGCCATCAACATCAGCAGCAATATGCTTATCCCCGGGATCCCAAGCGCCAAAAACGTCTGAATATACTGGTTGTGGGCATTCAGTTTTTTTTGATAAATGGGATATAACCCATGCTGCCGGTATGCCTCCATTAAAACATCCTTGACGTCGCCGGTCCCCGTCCCGAAAAGTAAATGTTGCTTCACCAGTTGCATCGATACTTTCCAGATTTCCCTGCGCTGTACCGTGCCATCGTTGGGGTTCTTTTCTAAGGTCTCGGAACGGGCAACCATCGCATCGGCTTTCGATACCCTGCCAAAAGCATACGGAAAAAGTTGTGAAAAAAAAGCAAATATGAGGATGATCAGGACCGAGATAAAAACAATCCGGGCCGAACCGGCTTTTTTTGACAATAAAAACAGAATAAATAAAATTTCGGTCATTGCCAACGTGATCAACCCGGCTTTTGAACTCAACAGAAATATGAACGCCTCGAGATATACAACGGCCAGCCCTAAGATTATCGTCTTATACGCCGATTGCCGGTCGGTAATTACAGGCAAATAATAGAGCAATATCCCTACAGCCAGGGTGTTGTACATGGCTAAGTAACTGGCATGAAAATACCAGGTCAGATTGGTATAATAAAAAGGGTCGGGAACCCCCCACCGCTCATTGACCAACCATGCATGGCCAAGCAATAGCAGCGATCCGGTGATACAACCGGCTACGAAAGCCCCCAAAATAAACCGGACCTGCCTTTGGCTGAACAGGGGATGGCCGCAGGTGGCAAAAATCAGGGGAAAAATAAATAACGACAACTTAACCTGCAGGTCAAACCAACCATATAGGTAATCGTGGGTATAAAGAATCCCGGCCAGATATACCAGGTACAAGGTGGCGAAAGCCAACGTTGTCAGCCTCCATTTTTCGGTGAAAATCTTTGAAACCGTGGCAAGGTATGTTCCGCTGATGATCCAATTGATGAATAATACAGCGATGACCGGTGGCAGGATCTTCGGAAAAACAGGCAAAAAAAACGCCAGTAACAAAATAGATATGAAAAATATTTTCTGGTGTATGCGTTGTCGCATGGCGTCGGGGGAAACGTTATCGTGATGTGGAAATGGTACTCCTCGTTTTTTTTATGATAACAAAAGTAATGATCCCCAAGAGATATCCAACGCCATATGCCACGTGCTGAATAAAAAATATCCATGGAAGAAAAAAAATCAGGCCCCATCGTTTGGCCGTTATGGCGCTTTTTATCGTTATCGTCAGATTGAGGAACGCATAGAGCCCCATCCCCGATAAATAAACCTTAAAAAGATCCGGCGAAATAAAAACTGACAACCAGCCGAAAAGCAGAAAAAGGACAAATACCGGGGGGACAAACTGACGGAGGGTGGCCGGTTTTTTTAATTTCCGGTTCACCAGGGGTTTGAAAAATGCATATTGAAAAAACATCCGTAGCAACGACGACACCTTAGGGCGCGCGTAATAGGTGATGACAACATCGGGGACCAGATAAATGGAACCCCCGTTTTCAATGATCCGGGCATTGAACTCGTCATCCTGGTTGCGAAGCAACTCCTCGTCAAAAAAACCGATCCTGTCGAACAACGACCGGTGAAAACATCCGAAAGGAACGGTGTCAACCTTACGTATCTTGTTGACCCCTAACCGGTAAAGCGAATTTCCAACCCCGAACGACGAAGACAGGGCCAGTGCAATGGCATTTGCCTTGGCGGTGTTTCCGGAGGGTTTCGTCAACCAGGTGCCGCCCACGTTGTCGGCTTTCAGTTTGTACAGGTGACTTACCAGTGCCCGGATATAATTTTCGGGGTAAACACTATGGGCATCCATCCGTACGATCACTTCACCGTGCGATTGCCGGATCCCGAGGTTCAGGGCAAAAGGGACAAACCGTTTTTCGTTTTGTATCCATTGGATATTCGGGTATTGCCGATGGAAACCGGAGATAATTTCGGGGGTACTGTCCGTGCTCATGCCGTCCACAATAAAGATTTCGAGACGGTCCGCAGGATAATCCTGTTCCAGGATGTTCATCAGCAGGGGGCGGATAAACTGCTCTTCGTTATAACAGGGGATGATGACACTGACCAATGGTTCCATGGTGACTTCTTTTTACAACTCCTGGTTTTTGATTTCCGCTTCCCGGATGGAATTTTCCAATAAATCATTGACCCTGGGGGTGGGGGTGGCCTTGACAAAAATTTGATAGGAGAACAGGGATTTACTGATTTTTATCAACGCCTGGTTGACCCATACCAAAAACAAGCTGAAACGGTTGATCCCAAGCGCTTTGGGAAACGGGGCGGGAATCCCGCGTGTCATGGTGAGAATGTATCCCGATTGTCGCAACAAACGCCTTAGCGACCTGAAAGTAAACAGCCGTTTGTGCGTCATGTCAAGGATCCCTTGCTTTCCGTAATTAAATGAGGAAAATAAAAGTCCGATCCGGATGGTAATAAACGCAATGTTGGGGGTGGTGATGATAATGTCCGGAAATTTTCGCCCCGACAGTGTTCGGATATGGTCTAAAAACGATTCGGGGTTGATAAGGTGTTCAATTACATCAAGAATTAAAATCGTGTCGAATTTTTCCAATGAACCTAATTTCTCAATGTTGTTTAAATCCATGGGATGAAATTGGTCGAAAAACTGAATCTCTTTTGGGACCACCACGTCCACCCCCTCTACATAACACCCTTTTTGCTTTAATGCCGCAGCAATAAACCCTTTGTCGCACCCAAGGTCCATTACCCGGCTGCCGGCGGCAACATTTTCTTCGGCAAGCGTATGCGACGACAAATATCCAAATTTTGGGGTATAGTCGATATGTTCGGCGTCGATATCGAAATTGCGCTGGTATAAAATGTACAACTGATGAAGCTTATAAAGCAACACGGACCTGATGATGGAAACCCCGTAGTTAAGCCCCCGGCCAAAATTAATCCTTGGGCTGTGGTACATGGGAATGGGGATTTCGGCAATCTTCAGCTTTCCCTGTAGAAATTGAATGACGATCTCGGTATCGAAGATAAAGTGGTCCGAATTTTTTTCGAAAGGGAGGGAGGAGAGGGCTTTAACCGAAAAAGCGCGGTATCCCGACAGATAATCGCTCAAACGGGTATGCAACATGTGGTTCTGGAACCCCCTTAACAATTTGTTCCCTATCGATTTGTACATGGGGATAGCGCTTCTCTTCTTTTTTTTCAGTATGTTCCGGGAACCCAGCACAAAATCTGCCCGCAATTCCATCAATGGGGAAAGAAGCCCTTCGATGATGCTTAACGTATAGGTACATTCGGAGTGGAGCAACAACACATAATCAAACGCATGGATGATGGAATAATGAAAACCCAGTTTTTGATTGCCCCCGTATCCCACACTGACCGGGTTGTGCAACAGTTTGATGGGAAGGCCGGGATGGTTGGCCGCAAATACTTTCATGGTCTCAAAAGTATTGTCGGTCGAAGCGTCGTTGATGATCAGAATTTCAATATCGTATTTTTGGAACAGTTCTTCCGTGAGCGATTGAAACGACTTTTCAAGGGTATTTTCTGCGTTGAACGCAATGATGAAAATCAACAATTTTGGTTTGGGCGTATCCATCGGTGGGCTATATCGTTATTGGATTTAACGGATCCATGGAATGGTGTCATTTCTTCTGTTCATCAGATAAAGGTAATAAATTTCATCGGTCACAATACTGTTTTCGAAGGCCCGGATTGGTTTCAGGTGAAAGGTCGCCGTATCCCCGATTTTGTAGTTCATGATCAAAAGCAGGGTATCGCCTTGTGCCTGCGATAGGCTGTCGGCCATTTTCAGGATGCGGGTTTCGTCGGGTGCGCTGCGGGCCTTATCGTAAACCAGGTATGTGCCGAAACCATTTCTGGAAAAATAAAAAACCTCGCTGTTCAAATAGCCCGAAACCGATTGAAGCGCCACGTCCTGGTCGCCGGCCATACAAAACCGGTCGAGATTGTTTTTCCGGATGTAGTGGGCAGTCTCCCTGGCTGCCGAAAAAGGTACGAAAAACTGAACGCCCACGGCAAACAACCCGGCATGGAGTTGAACGATAAGAATGACCAGAAAGAGGTTCCCGGCGTTACGGCTTATCCAGCGGTTGTATTTTTCGATTAGGGCCGGTTTGAAACGAATGTTCTTCTCTTTATAATTGGCCCCCATCCAGAGCGATGTGGTTAAAAGGATATACAGCTGCCCGTGGTGCCGCAGATAACCGTAATAATACATCAGGATAAAGGCGATGATCCCGGTCAATCCGGTCAGATAAAAAACAAATACAACCGGCCGTTTCAAGAACAACATCCCAGCGGTGACCATCAGCGCCAGGGAAAGGATGGCCAGAACAACATCGGACCCAATGATATTGGTGTTCCAGAAATGGAGCTGGAACAGGGGCAAAGGAACCCATGCGCGCCACACAGTGCCAATGGAACGGATCAGTTCGGGGAGGGTTAATTGTGACAGCGAAAAATGGGTTATTCCGGAATAATAGCCTGATGGGGGAGGGATGATCGTATGGATGGAATATACAATGCCGGCAAGGACCAGTAGGATACCGAAGGCAAGGATTGCTTTTTGTTTCATCAGGTTAAGGCGGTAGTCCCGCGAAAAAGCAAATTCGAAAACCCGGGTTAGCACATAGGCAATCGTAAAAATGACGCCAAATACATTGGTCTGGCATAATAAAAACAAAACGAGGGCTTTCCACAAAATGTGTTTTCCCCGGTCCCTGTTCAGTGTCAGCAATATCGTAATCATCAATAATCCGGGCGCATAATTTCGGCTGATGATGGCATATTCAAAGAGATAAAAATATCCGAAAACAAGCAAAACTTTCTGGATACGGGCAAAGGGGGCATATTTGAGGACCAGAAAAACGGTTAGGATGGCAATTGCGGCATGCAGCAACTGCATCGATACCGGATTGTCGCTCCACTGCCGAACCATGAAAACGAGAACATACCAGAGGTCCGGGTGGCCATCATAAACTTTTCTCAAAGCCAGGTCGGGCAAAGAGGAACTGGCACTGGCGACCGACCAGGTATAAATTTCGTCGCGCCACAGGGGATGAAAAAAGATGGTGGTTATCACCACTCCGATATAGGCAAAAAGTACAGTGAAAATAAATATGTAACTGGTTTCACGGCGGGGCAGGTTCTCTTTATGGACAGGTTCAATAAGCATGCGGCGATATTTTAAATCATGGGTAGAAGCAGTTGCGGATCGATTGTATTGCTTGTCGGTTGTACCTGTTTATTTTGGGGGTGATAAAAAAACCGGTGGATGCATGTTCGTAATCATAAACAACCATTGTGGGATCATAGATTACGTCAAGATTGAGCCTGGCAGCAGTTTCGGCAACGAAAACCTCCTCGCCAAAAAGAAAATGGGGCAGGTCCAATGTGCCTCCTAAGTTAAAATAGGTGTTTGTAAAAATCATGCACGAACCGTGTGGGGCATATATTTTCATCTTTTCCGGCACATTGTTCTTGAAGGCGCTGCGTTTATTCCTTTTCCGGCCAAGGAGCCATTTTTTGGAATAGGCCGCCACGAGAAAAAGATTGTGAAACAAAAAACTTGAATAAAGGAATTGGTAAAACCTGAGTTTGCTTTCCGGATAGCGGGCCCTGATTTTCGGGTTATAATCGGCGTTCCATTTTTTTGAAATGATGGAAGGGGCAACTACCCCCAGCTTGTTATGGTGGCCGAAAGCGTTCAACTGTTGAAAAAACTGCGGGGTGAAAACGATGTCCACGTTGGTGACCAGCACCCATGGGGGGAGGTCGGCGTGTTCGGTAAGATGGTGTTGTAACCCCAACCGGGCGCCCCCGAAATATCCGAGGTTGCGGCCTGATTCCAGATACCGGACAAAGCCATATTTTTTAAGGGTTTGCAAAAAACCGGGTGGTTTTGCCTTATGGCTGTTATCGATTAGGATGAGAACGACTTTGCCTGGCTCAACCGGGGCCAGGCTTTCAACATAACGCAGGGTTTCCGGATAGGTATTGTATATAACGCCGATGATCAGTATGTTGGGTTGGTTCATGGTTCCGTGGGGTTAACGCCTCTCTTTTGAAAGAAAACCGGTGATGTCCATCGTACATAAGGCCCTTTTTCCGGTATGTGCCGAATCGAAGCAAACCTGGGAGCCGGTGTGGTCCCACCGGGGGTGAAGGTCGCACCGAACCGCCTCTTTATAACTCAGGGGTTGCCTGAAATGCCCCAGGTCATAGCGTTTGTCGTTTAAAATATGATACAATATCAGAAAACTCCTGCGGAACCTGTCGGGATAGGTGTCGGTAATGAACCATTCCGGATCCTGTTGCCGGAAAGAGGGATGCCCGTCCGACGAAAAGTGATGGCCCCCGATCTGTTGATATTCGTGGGTTTGATCATGGAAAAGAAAATACCCATCTTTGTTTTGGTCCGACCGGCAATAGGCCATAACATGGGTGTCGTCCTGCCAGGCAATGTGGGAGACCATCTCGTGGGTTGGAAAAAGGTGCAGGTTTTGCCCGTTCCGATCGCAGGAAAGCAACCGGGTATAGGTGAAATTTCCTTTTTTTACCCACCGGTGAAGAAAAAGAAACCGTTGGCCGGAAGGGGAAAACAAACAATGGGTAAGAAAATGAAATGCGCCTTTCATCGACTTTTCAGGTTCGAATGCGGCCATGTCCTGAACGGAAAACAGTGGTTCAACTTTTCCCTGTTCCATGTCGATGAGGCTGATTCCATGGGTTGCGGGTGCTTCGTTGCCCACTTCCGGATCCTTTCCCTGAACATATCCATATCCGGGAAAGTGTTGTTGCAACCGGGCAAAATTATAGGATAAGGCCCGTTTCCCCTGGGGGTCCACTGCGGCAATTGCCTGGGGCAACACGCCGGAAACCCTTCCCGCTGTATCGAAAATCCGGGCAACATGGGTATGGTTTTCCACATCGTTAAAAATGAATTGACCGCTCTTTCCAACCCATTGCAACATACTTCCCTGCTGCCAGTTAAAACAGCCAGTGGAAGCAATTTTCTGAAAAGTGGTAAAATTTTCACCACAAAAAAAACCGATGTCAACCCGGTCACCCTGCTTTGGCTCACGGTTGGGCAGGTTTTGGTAACCATGGGATAGCAGAAATTGATTGTCGTGCGACCAGGGTATCTTGTCGTGAAACCCGAAAAAATAGCCCTCTCGTACTACGACCGGGGAAACTGGTTGCATTTTTGCAACAGGGACCAGCGAGAAAAGGGCCTGATAAAGGTCCCTGACCTGGTTTTTAATTTTTGGGTTTTTTTTAACCCATTGATATACAATTGACTCTATCTTATTCATGGTACCTGTTAAATAATCCCTTTTTTCCGGGACCGGAATAAAAAAGCGAAAATTATGATTATATAAGCGCTTACCGAAACCAGGGATATCACAGCGGCGGCGGGATATCCGAAAATGGGGACAAAAACGATGTTTGCCAGGGCATTGACAACCAACGCCACAACAATGGCCACCAGCATCAACCTGGGTTTCAACAACAATTCCAGGGGCTTATGAAGCAGCATTGCGGCTTGCCATAAAAAGGCAGAACCGATCAGGGTGGCCGAAACCAGCCATTGCCTGGCCACCTGAATGTGCAATATTCTTGAATAAAAAAGATTTTGAAAAACCATAAAAACAATAAATGCGGCCAGGGCAATCAGCAGGCAGTATTTCAACCCTTCACGGATCAGCGACATGGCCTCTTCTTTTTGGTTATTGTTCCACCGGGACACAATCATAGGATGATAGGCCAAAAGGATGGGCATGGTCGAAAAGGTGGATATCTTGATGATAAAATCTTTGACGGCAGCGTAAGCCCCGACGTCATCATAACCGGTAAACTCTTTGATGATGAAGCGGTCGGAAATATTTAAAAGGTAGGATAGAAAAAGCCATAAGGTTATTGGAAACCCAAAATTAAAAATTCTCTTTGTAAAACCGCTTTGGAAATAGAGGTTTGCATGGTCGATCCCGGCTTTTCCTCCCGGAAGGATCGCAATGCGCATCAATTCGGTCGCCACCAGGCCCATGGCCATGGCAATAAAAAGAACAATAAAAAGATGTTGATGGAAAACCAAGACCAGCAACGTGAAAAACAGAAGAAAAAGGAGGGTGTATGTCCCTTCAAGCATGGCGTATCGGGCAGGTTTCCCTTTGGCCTGGTTCAAGGTGAGGTGAAAGAGAAAATTGTTATAAATAAACAGGTAGGTGATAATTACGAGCGTATCGGGCCACGACAGGCGAAAGTAAAAAAAACAGAGTAAGGCCCCGATGATGACAGCCGCCGCCGAACTTATCAAGGTAAGGAAAAAAAAACGGTTTATGACCAAAATTTGTTCTGAGGGATAGGCACTTAAAAACCGGAGGATGCCTTGTTGTATCCACCCGAAGGAGAGGGTTCCCAGCAACATCATGGCATAAAAAACCAGGGCATATTTCCCATATTCGGCTTCTCCAAGAAACCGGACTGCCAGGATGATAATTGCAAGATTGACCCCGGCCGGAATGATTTTTCCCGCAAAATAGACCAGGACCTCCTTTTTTAACATAGTAATTTGTTGATTTGCCGGAAAGCGATGGTTTTATCAGAAATAGGGGCGAAATTTACGAAAAAATACAATCGGTGCAGGGCTTTTGTCGTGGGATATGGAACCAGGGCCGCAGGTACACGGTTTTTCTAAGTGGCCTTATTTCAGGAAACGAAGCAAGGCAATTTCAGCAGCCAGGAAAAGCAGCGCTAAAACGACAAAGAGTTTCCATAGTGGGGTTCCTTGCCGGATTTGTTCAATTTGCTGCGATACTGAAATTTTTTTAGGTTGGAGGATCCGCATTTCGGCAACCGCAATTTTTTTTATGAAGTTTTGAAGTTCGCCGTCGGAGAAACAATTCATTTCCGACTCTTTCCGGTTGTAGTTAAAGGCAAGTCCTGCAATGGTTTTTTTTCCGTTTTTAACCGAATAGGGCCCATCTTGCCCTATTTGTCCCTGGGTATATAAAGTGCTTCGGTACCCCGATTTTTTAACCTCCGGGGCCATTTCAAAATTTGTTTCATTATTTGTGATTTTTATCCTGTTTTTCTCGCTTTCGGGATCCAGAGGGATTTCGATCATGCTGTTTTCGCCAACCGGGAAAGATAGCGGTTGAAGCCGGTTGCTCAAAAGGGCGATGTTATAAAGTGTTGGCAGGAAAATCAGGTGATGCGCAAAATTGCTCCATGTATCCGACAGGGGCACTGTGAAAAAATAGATATTCCCTTTTTCCAGCGTGGCCGCAACCAGAAACGGGTCATTGTTTTGAAGCCGCATCAATACTTCCAGATCGCTTTTTGTTCCGGAGGGAATGACATAATGTTTGAAAACAACCGGTAGGTCAACATTTTCCGGTAATATTGTTTTCCCTGCAGCATTTTTTAAAAAAATATTTGAAAACACTTCCTGTTCTAAGTTGATATACGAAACGCGTTGTTGGGTGGTGTCGGTTTGGGCATACCCGAAGGTGTTTAGTTCATCGAAAAAAGTGCGGTACCCTTCAGGATTTCCCTTTTCGGGAGGAAAAACAACCAAAGTGCCCCCGTTTTTGGTAAACCGGAGGAGGGATTGTGTCAGCCCGGAGGAGGGTTCCGGAATTCCGTCAAGGATAATCAGCGCGTTTGCCGGAATGGTGGAATGGTCAAATTGCTGTGCCAGGCTGTTGGTAAAGGTAAATGCCGAATCGTTTCCGAAAAGCGCATTCAGGTATTTATTGTCATTTTTTTCATGAATGCAAAGCACCGGGATCGATGGCAGCAATGCGTATGAAAAATAGTAATGGTCATCGTAAACAATCGGGTAATCCGCTATTTCGATCTTTCCAAATTGAATGCCGGCAGGATTCTCCGTATAGGGGAGAATGATTTCTGTCGCTGAATGTGGCTCGGCCGCAAAACTTCCAATGGCTTTCTGAACTTTGTTGATGGTCAGTTTGACGGGAATTTTTTCGAGCGGTTCGCTGCCGTCGTTCCGGATCCTGACTTTTAGTTGAACCGCTTGTCCGGGTTGGTGGACCGGGGATATAAACCAGGCCGAATCGATGTATAAATTGTTTCTTTTATCGGCCGGAAGGGGCAATAAAAACCAATGGGTCGATGAATCGGGAGTGATATTTTGCAGGGACATGGTCGATTTTTGAAAATCGGAGATCAGGTAGGCATCCCTGTTCATGGACCGGTATTCCTGGAGCAGGTCGTTTTGCCGGCTTATGATTTCAGGCAGGGTACGGGTTACCGGCGATAATCTTACCTCATCGACCAGTTTTCCGAATTCGTCCCTGTTTACGGGCCGTTGATGTCGGCCTTCGAAATCGTTGGTCTGGAGTTGGAAAAGATCGGTGGCGTGATAAGCAGAAGCAATTTCGAGCGCTCGGGTTTTGGCAAGGTCGATCAGTTTCCCTTGTGTTTCAACGGCTTCCATCGAATAGGAATTATCAATGTATATACCGACGAACCGTTTGTCCGACCTGTTTTCCCTTACCGGTGAGAAGGGAAGGTAGGGCTGGGAAAAAGCAAGTACCAGCGCGCTGATGGCAAGCATGCGGGCCAGCAGGACTAAGCGTTGTTTGAGCTGTGACTGTTTTTTTGTTTCCTGTTGGATTTGTTGGAGGAAGCGGACATTGGTAAAGTAAACTTTTTTATATTTTCTGAAATTGAACAGATGAATGATAACCGGAATTGCTAAGGCAACAAAGGCTATCAGAAAGAGTGGTTGGACAAATTGCATGGCCAAAGATAAAAAAAATCCCGGTGAAGGGCCGGGATTTTTTAACGTGCCGGACGGTGTTTACACTCCGGCCACAATGGAAATGGATGGATTGTTAAATGACGCCCTGGTCGAGCATTGCATTGGCAACCTTCAGGAAACCAGCTACATTTGCGCCTTTAACATAATTCACATAGCCCTCTTTGTCTTTTCCGTATTTTACGCATGCTTCATGAATGCTGCACATAATGTGGTGAAGGCGTTCGTCAACCTCTTTTTTGGGCCAGCTTAATTTCATTGCATTTTGCGACATCTCTAATCCCGAAGTAGCAACGCCGCCTGCATTGACCGCTTTGCCGGGGGCAAAGAGAATTTTATGTTCGAGGAACAGTTCGATGGCTTCGGGTGTACTGGGCATGTTGGCGCCTTCGGCCACACAGATTACACCATTTTTAACTAAGTTTGCTGCATCTTCCCTGTTCAGTTCATTCTGGGTTGCACAGGGAAGGGCAATATCGCATTTAACTTCCCATGGGTGTTTTCCCTGATGGAACTGGGCATTGGGGAATTCGTAAGAATAGGGTTTTACAATATCCTGGTTCGAAGCGCGGAGCTCCAGCATATATTCGATTTTTTCGCCCGATATGCCGTCCGGGTCGTAAATATACCCATCCGGGCCTGAAATGGTCACCACTTTGGCGCCCAATTCGGTTGCTTTGGTGGCGGCGCCCCAGGCTACATTGCCAAATCCGGAGATGGCAACCACTTTTCCCTTAAAAGTTTCACCTTTGGTAGCCAGCATTTCATTGGCAAAATATACAGCCCCGAAACCGGTCGCTTCCGGACGGATCAGGCTACCGCCCCAGTTGAGCCCTTTTCCAGTAAGCACTCCGCTGTTTTCACGGGCCAACTTACGGTACATCCCATAAAGAAAACCGATTTCACGGCCTCCCACGCCAATATCGCCGGCAGGCACATCGGTTTCCGGACCAATCAGCTTCCAGAGTTCCAGCATAAACGACTGGCAGAAACGCATGATTTCGGCATTGGATTTTCCTTTGGGGTCAAAATCAGAACCCCCTTTGGCCCCACCCATCGGCAAGGTCGTCAAACTGTTTTTAAAGATTTGTTCAAACCCCAAAAACTTAAGGATGCTCAGGTTGACGCTTGGGTGAAATCGCAAACCTCCCTTGTAAGGGCCAATGGCATTGTTAAACTGAACCCGGTATCCCAGGTTTACCTGTACTTTGCCGTTATCATCCATCCAGCTAACCTTAAATGTCAGTATCCGGTCGGGCTCAACAAGTCGATCAATGATATTGGCTGATTCGAAATGAGGATTTTCATTGTAAACCTCTTCGATCGATTCAAGTACTTCCCGCACTGCCTGGAGGTACTCATTTTCACCTGGATGTTTTTTTTCCAGGTCGTTCATGATTTTCTCTAAGTTCATTTTAATTCAGTTTTAAATGATTATTGACCAGTAAAAAATTTGTCGTTCGAAAGTCAATGCTGTGAATTGAATAACAGCGGCAAAATTAACTACTTCCAAATGATTAACCAAACATTGACCGACAATTATTTTTTTCTTCCGTGAACCTCATTTTCCCCCGTCGGTTGTTCCACGTTGATGGTACTCATTTTTTCCTTTTTTCCAATAATTTCCCCTTAGCGTACCAGTTGATAAAATCAATACTCCCATCGGGATGATAACCGGTTTCTTCCCCCTCTTTCTGGTTGTCGTGATAACGGGTTGCCAATTTTATTTTCCCATTTTCGTAAAACGCTTTTTGAATACCCTTCCCTTTATCAAAACGGCCTTCGCCGATAATGGCCCCGCTACCGTCGTAGTAAAGCCAGATGCCATCGTAATCCCCGTGCACGTATTGGCCTTCCACCTTGACCATGCCATTGGGATAATATTCCTGGTACAACCCGTGCAGTTTCCCGTTTGTATAGTTGGATAATGATTCCATTTTTCCGGTTGGGTCCCAGGTTTTTGAGGGCCCGTTCAATTTGCCTTCTGTGTAGGAGAAAGATTCTTTTTCATTTCCCGATGCATAAAAACGGTGGAGGATGCCATCGGGGAGATCGTTTTTATAGGTACACTCCATCTGAAGGGTCCCGTCTTCATACCAGTAGGAAGCCCGCCCCTGGTAGATGTTGTTGATAATGGTTACTTCCGATTTCTTGTTCCCATTGGGCCAGTACTCTGTTTTGGGGTGGCTGCAGGATGCGTTCAGGAGCAGGGAAAGGGCAAGAAGGAAGAAAAATGGTTTCATGATCCTGTCTGATTGAAAAAATCGATGGCGCCATCAATTCCATTGATCAGCATCTGAAACCCCATGAAAACAGTGATCCCGTGCAGATATAAATCGTAAAATTTCATAATCTTTTAACGTTTTTTAATGGCTGCATATTTTTTAGCCTGATGGATAAATTCGTCGGCAAGTGGCCCCGACAGGGGATTGTTTTTTTCCATGCGTTCCGGGTGCCATTGAACGCCCAACAGAAAGGATTTACCTTCGGGATGTTCCCATTCGGTCGCTTCTGCCACATGGTCTTTGGATAAGGCACTGACCGAAAGCAAAGGGGCAAGTACATCCACCGCCTGGTGGTGGTTGGTGGTCACAAGGGCTGAGTCACATTCAGTAATTTCCGATAACAGCGAATGGGGTTGAACGAACACAGGGTGAAAACAATGCTGGTAATCGTCGCATTGATGGACGATGGGATGAGGCACATCTGTGGGTATATTGATGATTAAGGTCCCGTCTAAAAACACATTGATAATCTGATGCCCCCGGCAAACGCCAAAAACAGGCATTTTTAACTGAAGCGCCAGGGAGATGAGCGCCATGTCCAGGCTGTCGCGGTGACGGTTTGTTTCGGTACAGCGGTTTATTTCATGTTCTTTGCCGTACCATCCGGGATATACATCTTCGCCACCGGTGACAAGCAGGGCATCGCACCCTGCGAGGGCATGCAGTGCCGAATCGATGGCTAACGGATACATGTCCACATAAAAAAGGGATGAGTCGGACCGGGCAAGAAAACCTTCATAATTGGGCGAGGTTTTCGAAATGGCAATGGTGACCGGTGGCTGTGCGACCGACAATGGAGGGTTAACCAGCAGAAGCGCAAGGATGGTAAGCGTGGTAAACAGGGATACAAAGCGTATTGTAAATTTTATCATGGCCGTTGGAGGGATTGATGAAAATATCGCTAAAGATAGTGAAAACCATCGGTCAGATAGAGATAGCCGGGCGTAAATTTTCCTGCGGCATCGAGAATGGTCAGGAATGTCTGGCGTGTTTTCCCGGTTCCCGTCCTCCCGAATTCCTGTAAAACCCGTGTTGGCCCCTTCCCCGGCCGGGATTGTACGGTGAGTTGCCGCAAAGGGTAAAACCCCCGTTTCAACGAAAGTTCGTGCAGTTCCAGAATCCGGGCGGGAGGAAGGATCAAAGCAAACCGTCCCTGAGGGGAAAGCAAAGTTGCAATGTGGTTTATGAGCACGGACAGGGTCAGCTCCTGGTCATGCCGGGATTGGTTTTTCAGGCGAGAAGGTGATTTCAACTGATGCTCAAAAAATGGGGGATTGGAAATGATATAATCATAGCGGGAAGCAGTTGATGCAGCAAATTGTTGAATGGACGTATGGATGGCCGAAAGACGGTTGTTCCAGGGACTGTTTTTGAAATTGATGGCGGCTTCCCGGCAGGATGGTCGATCGATATCGATGGCATCGACCCATGCCTTTGATTTCTGTGCCATCATCAGTGCAAGGACACCACATCCGGTGCCAATATCGAGGATCATTCCCTGTTTTGGAGGCCCTGCCCATGCCCCTAAGATCATGGCGTCGGTCCCGACACGTAGGGTGCTTTCGGCATCTGTTACATCGAATTGTTTAAACCGGAAGGCCATTTACGTTGCCATCAATCTAAATTGCGATATTGTTTTATACCGGTTCGGAAAGGGATTGTTCAGCAATAAAGTTCGATTAAACCATCGGGAGCCTTGATTTCCAATGTTTTATTTTTTCGGTCAAGATGTTTGATGACCGCATCCACTACCGGAACCAGGATCTCTTTTTCCCCAAATCGGATTTGAAATAAGGATTGGTTGGGATATTCAAGTATGTTTTCGATGGCGCCGATGTTTCCATGCTTTTCGTCGATAACCGAAAACCCGATAATTTCATGATGGTAGAATTGGTTTCCTTTCAGGGGGGGGAGCTGGTCCAACGGGAGATACATCTCCAATCCTGAAAAAACGGTCGCTTCTTCGATGGAACCGACCTCTTTGAAATGGATGATTGCTTTTTGGGATCCTCTCAGTTCAAGGGTATCAATAAAAAACGGTACCCGTTCCCCATGGAGGTCCAGAAAAACCGATTCAAGGGTGGTATATGTTTCAGGTTCGTCCACATCAAGATGAACCAGAAGTTGACCTTTATTACCATAGGGTTTGAGAATTTTACCGAGGTAATAAAAATCATCCTTATTCATAAGGAGGGTTGATAAAACGGTTATTCCTGTACAGGGGCTTCCGGTTCGGTTGCGTTTTCAGCGACCGGCGCTTCGGCCTGTGCAGCTTCGGCTGCCTGTGCGGCTTCATCGAGGCGGGCTTTGGCTAATTTTTTTGCAATGGCTTCCGCTTTGGCCTCATTGACTTTTTTCTCTTCTTCCAACGCTTTTTTCCGGGAATCCTTGATGTTGAGTTCCAGCTCTTTTTTCCTGGTCGAAAGTTTCATTTGTTTTTCTTCAAGCCATGCCTGAAATTTCGTTTCCGCCTGTTCGATGGTCATGGCGCCTTTGGAAACACCTTTCAGGAGGTGGTTTTTATACATGACCCCTTTAAGGGCCAGGAGGGCTTTCACGGTATCGGTAGGTTGAGCGCCTTTCTGCAGCCAGGAAAGGGCTTTATCGAAATTAAGTTCGATCTCTGCGGGAATGGCGATGGGGTTATAGATGCCAATTTGTTCTATGAACTTTCCGTCTCGTGGTGCACGACCATCCGCAATAACAATATGGTAAAAAGCTTGTCCTTTTTTACCTCTTCTTTGTAACCTGATTTTTGTTGGCATTTTTTAATTGTTGATTGATTGATTGATTTTAAGGGGTGCAAATTTCGGATTTTTTTTCGAATAACCAAGGAATAATATTTGCGATATACGATTTTCCCAACCTTTTCCCCGTTCACCAACGTACCCGCTTTCCTGTCGAACCGGCGACCGGGTTTCAGGTTTCAGGGCACTGGTCGGGTTTTCTGGTTTTCGGTCATTATTTATAATTTTTAACAAGCTTAACACCATAAAATATTAAACTTGAAGTAAAAAGCAAAATCAAAATCAATAAGTGAAACGTAAAATGAGTTCTAATCTCCGAAATTAAATAACCAATTCCAAAAGATGATATTGAAACAACGACAACCTGGGCAAGAATGGATTTATAAATCTTATTTTTTTTAACAAAATAGAGATAAAAAACCAGGTAAACTGCAAAAGTTATCGCAAGAATTAGAATTGTGTCCATCATTATTGGTACTTAGGCGTTCATTTAAGGAAATGTGGTAATTTTTGTCTTCTCCCAAAGCTATCTGATACGAATGAAAATGCATCGGATCGCCTAATTTTGGAATTTTATTTAAATGAGTAAAAGAAAACTCTTTTTTCATGTAGTCAAGCATGTGGTTCTGAAGAACTAAAACCAAGTGTTTGTTTATGTGTTCAAAAGTGTCAATTTTATGATGAAGTTGAATCAAAATAGTTTTTGCTGTCATTTTCCAATTCATGCCATAGTGTTTGTCCCCATATCCTTCTTCTGGTTCCTCAACGAGGTTTAAATCAGTTATAAATCTTTGTCTTTCAGGCCAGACCGTACCAGTTGTATCATATATAGTCGGGCATTGGATTAATGCGGTTTTCAAGCATATTGATAATTTTATCCGACTTGGCAGAATGCGGATTGGCTACCAATCCACCTCATCCCCTAACCCTCCCGTTGGCACGGGAGAGAAGGGGGATTGCGGGCTGCCATACTTTCTAAATGTTTAGCGATTTCATGCAAAACCTGGTTGAGCTGATTGAATACTTGTTCGTTTCGGAATCTGATCACACTGATTCCCAATCTATCAAGCTCTGCAGTTCGGTTCAGGTCATGTTCGTTTGTCTCCTCTTGGTCATGAATCTCTCCGTCAACTTCAATGATCAATCTTTTCTCATGGCAGTAAAAATCACCAATATACCGATGAATCGGGTGTTGTCTCCGGAATTTCAATCCCATGAATTTTCGGTTTTTCAATTCATTCCAAAGCATCTTTTCAGCGTCGGTCATACTTTTCCTTAAAGAATGTGCCTTGTTAAAAACACTTTCCCCTGCATCTAAATGAAGCAAATACTCCCGGCCCTTATCAATATAAACCATTTTGTAAAAATACAAAAATCCGTTAAACCCTATCTCCCCTTCTCCTTCAGGAGAAAGCTTGTCCCGTGCCAACGGGAGGGTCAGGGGGTTGAGGTGCCTCAAGGAGAAGGGGAATTGGGGGTTGAGGTGCCTCACTCCACTTTCATACATAGAACCTCTCCCCGGAGAAGGATTGATGACTTTGCATCAACCTTGAGCAGACTTTTTTAACGCTCTGTCAGAAACATCCGATTCCCTTACTGTGGATTTTTATTAACATTGGCAAATGGTGGCATTTTTTCCGGTATTTTTAACGCCCTGAACCCTGTCTCGATATTTTTCCGACAACATGATTGATTTTGTTCATTTACACGTACATACGCAGTATTCCATTCTCGATGGCGCCTGCAAAATAAGCGACCTGGTCCAAAAAGCGGTAAACCTTGGGATGAAAGGGCTGGCAGTTACCGATCATGGAAATTTATTCGGAATTAAGGAATTTGCGGTGCAGGCTGCAAAGAAACCTGGGTTAAAACCCATCTTTGGATGCGAAACCTATGTTTCGCGCAGGGGACGCAAGGATAAAACCGAAGTGGTTGACCGGAAAGGCGATCACCTGATCCTGCTGGCAAAAAACATGACCGGTTACAACAACCTGCTCAAGTTAATATCTTTTTCCTGGACAGAAGGCCATTACTACAAACCCCGGATTGACAAGGAACTCCTGCAGGAGTACCATGAAGGGTTGATCGTTTCGTCGGCCTGCCTTGCCGGTGAAATCCCAAGGGCTATCCTGAATGGGTCGCCCGATAAAGCGGAGCGCGCCATCCTTTGGTATAAGGATCTTTTTCACGATGATTTTTACCTCGAGTTGATGCGCCATCCGGCCACCGACCCTTCCCGTGACCAGGAGGTATATCGGCGGCAAATGTTGGTGGGGAAGGCATTGATGGAAATGGGCCGGAACCTGAATGTTAAGCTATTGGCTACCAACGATGTACATTTTTTAAACGAATCCGATGCCGATGCCCACGACCGCCTGCTTTGTATCAATACCGGAAAATTTATGGATGATCCCGGCCGGATGCGCTATACCGGCCAGGAGTGGTTCAAATCGAAAGAGGAGATGAACCGGCTCTTTTCCGATGTTCCGGAAGCGCTGGAAAATACCCTGGAAGTGTTGGACAAGGTCGAAAATTTTAGTTTGGACCGCGATCCCATCATGCCCGATTTCCCTTTGCCCCAGGAATTTACCGATGCAGATGAATACCTCAGGCACCTGGCATATCAGGGGGCGCAAAAGAGGTATCCGGAGTTGACTCCCGAAATCCGGGAACGGATCGATTTTGAGCTCGCTACCATTAAATCCATGGGGTATCCGGGTTATTTCCTGATCGTTCAGGATTTTTTAAACGCTGCCCGCGAAATGGGGGTTTCCGTAGGTCCCGGACGTGGGTCGGCTGCTGGTTCCGTGGTGGCCTATTGTACCCGTATCACCGATGTTGACCCCTTGAAGTACGACCTGCTTTTCGAACGTTTTTTAAACCCCGACCGGATTTCCATGCCCGATATCGACATCGATTTTGATGAGGATGGCCGCGATAGGGTTTTGCAATGGGTTGTTCAAAAGTATGGCGCCGATAAAGTTGCCCAGGTGATTACTTTTGGCACCATGGCCGCAAAAGGGGCCATCCGGGATGTCGGCCGCGTTCAACGGTTGCCATTGGACGAAGTGGGGAAACTGACCAAACTGGTGCCATCCCGTCCGGGAATAACCCTGAAAGAGGCTTATGAAGAGGTCCCGGAACTAAAAGCGGCCCGGTTGTCGGCCGGTACCCCCGTTGCCGAAACCCTTAAGTTTGCCGAAAGCTTAGAAGGTTCGGTAAGGCAAACAGGACTGCACGCCTGTGGCATCATCATCAGCCGGGACAGCCTTACAGAATATATCCCAATTACCACTTCCAAAGAATCCTCCCTTTTTGTCACCCAATTCGACGGGGACCATATCGAAAAGGTGGGGATGCTGAAAATGGACTTTCTTGGGTTAAAAACCCTGGCCATCATCAAGGATGCGGTTAAAAATATCCATATTTCGAAAAAACTGGATATCGATATTGAAACCATTCCGTTCGATGACCCGGCTACCTATGCGTTGTTCAGCCAGGGGCGTACCACCGGTATCTTTCAGTTTGAATCGGATGGCATGAAAAAGTACCTCCGCGATTTACAACCCAATAAAATTGAGGACCTTATTGCCATGAATGCCCTGTACCGGCCCGGTCCCATGGTTTATATCCCAAGTTTTATCAACCGGAAACATGGCAAGGAAAAAATTACCTACGATATCCCGGTGATGGAAAAATATCTGAAAGACACCTATGGGATAACCGTTTATCAGGAACAGGTGATGTTGCTTTCGCAGCAACTTGCCGGTTTTTCAAAAGGCCAGGCCGATTCCCTGAGGAAAGCGATGGGAAAAAAGATTGAGTCCATGATGAACGACCTGAAACCAAAATTTGTTGAGGGATGCAAAAACAACGGCCATGATGAAGTAGTGGTGAATAAAATCTGGAAAGACTGGGAAGCTTTTGCCAATTATGCCTTCAATAAATCGCATTCGGCATGTTATGCTTATGTGGCCTACCGTATGGCTTGGTTGAAAGCCCATTATCCCGCCGAATTTATGGCTGCCGTGCTCAGCCGTAACCTTACCGACCTTAAAGAAATTACCCTTTTCCTGGATGAGTGCAAACGGATGGGAATCCCTGTATTGGGCCCCGACGTCAACGAGAGCTCAAACGCATTTGTTGCCAATATCAAAGGGGAGATCCGGTTTGGAATGGCTGGGATAAAAAATGTAGGGGAAGGCGCCGTACAGGCCATCGTTGAAGAAAGGGAAAGAAATGGGCCATTTTTGAGTATTTTTGACCTTGCCCGACGCGTAAATTCCCACATGGTGAATAAGCGGTGTATGGAATCGCTGGCCAGGGCAGGCGCTTTCGATTGTTTCGAAAATACCCACCGGGCCCAGTATTTTTTTCAGGAAAATTCCGATGATCCCCTGTTCCTTGAAAAGATTATCAAAAACGCCGCCGATTATCAATCCCGCAAAAATGCCATGCAGCAATCCCTCTTTGGCGAATCGGAAGACATCCACTACAACGAATTTACTTTGCCCGATTGCCGTCCCTGGACCAAACTCGAACAGCTCAAATATGAAAAAGAGGTTACGGGTTTCTACCTGAGCGGCCATCCGCTGGATGATTATCGCATGGAAATAGAACAATTCTGCAATGTCACCATCGAAGAGCTGAAAACCGACCTGAAACCCCTCCGGGGAAAAGAGTTGTTATTTGCAGGAATCATCATAGAAGCAAACCATAAAATAGGAAAAACCGGAAAAAAGTTTGCCTCTTTTGTCATCGAAGATTATTATAACTTCATCAACTTGAATGTGTTTTCTGAGGAATATCTGAGATGGGAACATTTTCTGAAAGAAGGCCAGTACCTTTTTATCAAAGCCAGGGTCGAAGGACGGTTTGATAATCCCGATCAGTTGGTGATCCGCGTCAGCAACATCATGTTGCTCTCGGAAGTTATGGAAAAACTGTCCAGGGAACTCGTAGTCTCAATCGGAATCAACGATCTGGCAGCCGAAACCATTCAGGCATTGCACGCCCTTGCCAAACAATTCAAAGGGAAAAGTGCCCTGCGGTTCCGTGTCCACGACGCCACAGAAGGCCTGTCGGTCGAAATGCCATCGAAAAAGTATCGCGTCAATGCCAGGGAAATAATTGGTGAACTCATGAAATTACCGGATGTTCAGGTACAATTGTTACTATAATAATCGAAATATGGGAGGTATTCCCATCCGGGAATTTTTATTATTTTTGTCGTTCAATGATTTTTGTAAAATATAAAATGTTAATCATATGTTCGAAACGCTCACAGATTCAAATTTTGAAGAAAAAGTGCTGAAAAGCGATAAACTTGCCGTTGTTGATCTTTCTGCCGTATGGTGCGGCCCTTGCCGGATGGTTACGCCCATCATCCATGAACTGGCAACAGAATATGATGGCAGGATCGTTGCCGGTGAATTGAATGTGGATGAAAACCCAACAACCACTGCTCTTTTTAAAGTCAGGAACATCCCCACGGTCCTGTTTATAAAAAACGGCCAGGTGGTTGACAAACAGGTGGGCGCAGTGCCCAAAGCACACTTCAAGGCCCTGGTGGAAAAGCATATTTAACCCATTTCCTGACTCCTATCACACCCGTTTGTGCCCCTTATTGATCAAAGTAAATTAGAACAGTTTTCCTCCCTCGAATTCCTGGCCCGCCAGGTAGTTGAAGGATTTATTACCGGCTTGCACAAAAGTCCGTTTCATGGATTTAGCGTGGAATTTGCCGAACACCGGCTGTACAATCCGGGAGAATCCATCCGGGATATCGATTGGAAACTGTATGGAAGGACCGACCGGCTTTATTCCAAAAGGTACGAAGAGGAAACCAACCTGCGTTGTCAGATATTCATCGACAACTCTTCCTCCATGTATTATCCGGTGATTGCCAAACCCGATATCGGCCATCCCAATAAAATTACCTTTTCTGTATATGTGGCAGCGGCACTGATCTATCTTTTCAGGAAACAAAGAGACGCAGCCGGTATCAGCGTCTTTTCCGATGACATAGAACTCCATACCGAAACCAGGTCAAACGCTGTCCACCACCGGTATCTGTTTTCGGAACTGGAGAAATTGCTGGCGCCACGAAACCCTGAAACGATGAGGGGAACAAGGGCAGCCCAAACCATTCATGAACTTTCTGAACGGATCCATAAACGTTCCCTGGTCATCATATTGAGCGATATGTTCGAAAACCATGCCGGGAATGACGATCTCTTTTCTGCTTTGCAACACCTGAAACACAACAAGCATGAAGTTATTCTATTTCATGTGGTGGATAAAAGCAAAGAGCTGGATTTTGATTTTGATGACCGTCCCTACAAATTTATCGACCTGGAAAGCGGTGAAAACCTCAGGGTGGTTCCGTCCGGATTGAAAAGCCAATATCTTGAAACCATGTCCCGGTTTCACAATGAACTTCGTTTGCGGTGCTTACAATACCATATCGATATGGTCGAAACCGATATCCATGCCGGGTTTGAACAGGTCCTCCTGCCATATCTTGTGAAACGCGGCCGTTTGTTCTGATTTTAAAGAAGGCTGTTTCTCAAAGCCAGGTCCAGGCGATATTTTTCCCTAAGGCTTCTGATAGATCATGGCTGAATTCCTGTTTCCTGCAGCTGTTGTGTACCATAACGGATATTGAACCCCCGAACTCTGGGCCCATTCGGCAAAGTGCAGGTAAGCATTGATGATGGGGACTTTTTCAAGCGGATAATCAAACATGACAGGAAAATCCATTGCCCAGGGAAGGTTGGTCACCGATTTATAATATCTTCCGGTCCCAGGGTCGGAATCGTCATTTTGTGTGCCAAAAAGCGTCAGGTCGGCTTGAGCGGTTGGGGGCTGGTCGGGGAGGTGAACCTCTCGTCCACGTACCTGGCCCACGATCAGGAAAGGATTGTACGGGGGCGATCCGGCCAAGGAGATGGGAACGGGGTTGGCAAAAGAGACCTTCATTGGCATGGTATCGGGTGTTACATACAGCATTCCCTCGGTGGTATTGGTGCCTGTCCCGCCACCGGGCCGGGGAAGCTGCCTGAAAACATTATCGGTAACAATCACCGTGGCCTGGTTCTGATTGGCTTCCGTATGGTTGGCCATCAGGTTGATATATCCTTCCTCGACAGAAATTCCGGTGACACTACTGACATCATTTGGCTCCATGCCCATCTGAAAGCCGAAGCCGTTTACAAAACTTGCACCGGCGGCACGAGGAATAAAGGTCGGGAAGAGCTCAACCAACGCATTGGCACTGTTGGTAACCTGCTTGAAGTTGTAATCGACCACCAGGTCGTTGCAATCGTAATCGCCTTTGCCCGGCCAGTTGTCTTCAAAGGCAAGCGAACCAAAAACCCCTTCGGCAGGATAAAAGATGTTGAAGGCCCTGGAGGCGTCGGCGGGGTAGTCGTCCTCTTCATCGGGAACCCCATCGCCATCGGTATCGGCAACCGGCCCGGTCACCACCACATTGTCCCAGAAAAATGATCCTGAATAGACCCATTGCCATAATAAAATCTGTACGGTTTCCGTCCCTACAGGCATCGTTGCCGCCAGGGTATATCTCGACCAGGGCGAGTTTCCTGCAATCGGGTAAATATTATAGTAATAATAGTTCAGCGAAGTTCCCATTGAATTTCTTGGAATTATATAAAGCCATGCATTGTTTACCAGGTGGGCGCTTCCATTTAGTTTGAAATCGGCCGAAAAAGTGATCAGGTCGCCCGGGGCGGCCGGGATCAGTTGGGCAACACCGCCCGACCGATATAGGGTTGTTGTGGGAACATTGACCCTGAGAACGTTGTTGCCATCGTCATTGTATTGGCTGACAGCGCCGGCAAAGGTATTTGTATAGTACCATTTGCCATCGGCAATCATGGGATAGAACCAATCAGTAAAGGTGCCAAAGCTGTTTGCCTCAAAGTCGCCGTTTTGAATCAGGTTTTGTGATGTTGCACCAGAAACCATTTTGACCCCTGAAACCCTGGAACCTGAGTTGCTGGATTTGGCAACCGCCGTGTCGGGTGGGGGCATTTCGCCAAAACCATAACCAAAATTAATGTTGCCATCCAGCGTGGATCCCGTTGATTTCGTTGGGGTTAGCCTAAGCCAGGCCGACCCTACATGCGACACGACCAAAAGGGAATCCAAGGATGCAGGTACAACAAGGGTGGCATTGTAGGTCCTGTCGGGATTCACAGAACCGGCGTTCAATAGGATCCCTCCCTGCTCCTGCGGTGCCGTGAGAATGGCAATACGGCTGTGAAAATTGTCGTAGTTGACCGTCGAAGGCATCGTTACCTGAATATTGACGTTTTTTGTGTTACTCCAATCGAACGAAGCATCCACTTTCAGGTCGTCCATGGTCGGTGCGGTGGGGGTTGCCCCATTATCCATGCTTTTTTTGCAGGAATTCATTCCCAGGATCAAAAGAGCAGAGAAAACCGTAAGAAAAAAAAGTTGCTTAAACATGAGAGTCAGGTTTTATTTTGGAAATCACTTCACAAAAATAGGGTGTTTTCCATTTATAGCAAAGTTTAAAATAGCAAGTGTCGCCATATTTCTTCCAGGTGTATGCGAAATCAAACAGTTTATTACGGTCGCTACCGGTTTTGCGAAATGAGTCTTACTTAGAGGCAATGCTTCCATCGTGCAGGGAACGCCCGTCCACCGATTTTTTTTATTACTTTTGCACCCTTAATAAATAGTTTCATGGAAATTGCCCCTAAATATGACCCTTCGAAGGTAGAGGACAAATGGTATGAATTCTGGATGCAACAGGGTTTCTTCCACTCGGAACCCGACGACAGGGAACCCTATTGTATTGTTATCCCGCCCCCCAACGTTACCGGTGTACTTCACATGGGCCACATGTTAAACAATACCATACAGGATATTTTAGTGCGCCGGGCGCGGATGATGGGAAAAAATGCGTGCTGGGTGCCCGGTACCGATCATGCCTCCATTGCTACCGAAGCAAAGGTGGTGGGTAAACTGCGGGATGAAGGGATTGATAAAGAAAGCCTGACCCGGGAGGCATTTTTGGAACATGCCTGGCAATGGAAAGCAAAACATGGAGGTATCATCCTCGACCAACTGAAAAAATTAGGGGCTTCCTGCGATTGGGAGAGGACCTGTTTTACCATGGACCCGGCCCTTTATGAATCGGTGATTGATGTTTTTATTGATTTGTACCAAAAGGGGTTGATTTACCGTGGTATCCGGATGGTCAACTGGGATCCCAAAGCATTGACGGCTGTTTCCGATGAAGAGGTAGTCTATAAGGAGGTCAACTCGAAATTATATTATGTTCGTTACCGGGTCGAAGGAACCGACGACGATTGGGTGACCATTGCAACTACCCGGCCGGAAACCATCCTTGGCGATACTGCCATTTGTGTACATCCCGATGATGAACGTTATCAGCGGTTTCGTGGAAAACGGATCCTTGTGCCCTTGGTCAACCGTTCCATTCCGGTTATTTTTGATGAATATGTTGACCGGGAATTTGGTACGGGCGCGCTGAAAGTTACCCCGGCCCACGATATCAACGACTACAACCTGGGGCTCAAATACAACCTTGAGGTTATTGATACCTTCAACCCCAATGGAACCATGAGCAATGCGGCACAGTGGTTTGTGGGCGAAGACCGGTTTGTGGTACGCCGGAAAATTACCGGGGAATTGGAAAAAGCCGGCCATCTGGTAAAAATTGAGGATTACCCCAACAAAGTAGGATATTCCGAGCGGACCGATGCAGCCATCGAACCCCGCATCTCGGTTCAATGGTTCCTGAAAATGAAAGACCTGGCAAAACCGGCCCTGGAACTGGTTGAAAAGGATACCGTTCGGTTTCATCCTGCCAAATACAAGAATATGTACCGCCATTGGATGGAAAATGTAACGGATTGGTGTATCTCCCGCCAGCTTTGGTGGGGGCACCGGATCCCGGCATTTTATTTGCCCGATGGCAGTTTCGTGGTTGCCAGGTCAAAAGAAGAGGCCTTTGAACGGATACAATCGAAAACCGGAAATGTAAATTCAACCTTAACAGTTGACGATCTCCGCCAGGATGAAGATGTACTCGATACCTGGTTCTCCAGTTGGCTTTGGCCTGTTTCTGTTTTTGATGGGATCCGGAATCCCGGCAACAGGGATATTCAGTACTACTATCCGACCGACGATCTGATCACCGCCCCCGAAATAATCTTTTTCTGGGTTGCCCGGATGATTATGGCCGGATGGGAGTACCGTGGGGATATTCCTTTTAAAAACGTTTATTTTACCGGGATCGTCCGCGATAAACAGGGCAGGAAAATGTCAAAATCGTTGGGCAACTCCCCCGAACCTCTGCACCTGATCGGGCAATATGGCGCCGATGCGGTGCGCGTCGGTATGCTTTTCTGCTCCCCGGCCGGTAACGATCTCTTATACGACGATGCCCTGATCGAACAGGGACGCAATTTTTGCAATAAGTTGTGGAATGCCATGCGACTGGTGAAAGGATGGACGGTTTCGTCCGATATCGCACAACCAGAAGTCAATAAAGCTTCCATTCAATGGTTCGATTCCACGTTTAACGCTGCTTTACAAAACATCTATTCCCAATATTCCGACTACCGGTTATCGGAAGCATTGATGTCGGCATACAAATTGGCCTGGGATGATTTCTGTTCCTGGTTCCTCGAAATGATCAAACCCGCCTATCAGCAACCCATCGATCGCGATACCTATGAAGCGGTTTTGGTTTTTTTCGAAAAATTGATCCAGGTACTTCACCCTTTTATGCCTTTTTTAACCGAAGAAATCTGGCACATTTTACGCGACCGGAAAGAACAGGATTCCATTATGGTCACCCAGCAGCCCGTGGCCGGCCCCTTCGACGTTTCTTTATTGGAACGGTTCCGCTATGCCAGCGAGGTAATTATTGCCATCCGTAACTTCAGAAAAGAAAAAAACATTCCGCAAAAAGATCCGGTCCGGCTCTATGTACGGAAAAATAAAAACGAACTTTACGACACAACTTTTGATTCAGTGATCTGTAAATTAGTTAATATCAGTGATTTGGATTATGTTGTGGATAAACCGCAAGGCGAACAGGGCTTTTTGGTGGGTTCTACCGAGTTTTTTATCCCACAGATGGGCGTGGTCAATGTAGATGAAGCGTTAAAAAAACTGGAAGACGAACTCAATTATACCCGTGGTTTTCTTGAAATGGTCAACCAGAAATTGTCCAACGAACGTTTTGTCAACCATGCGCCGGTTCATGTTGTTGATTCCGAACGAAAAAAACAGGATGACGCAGTTAGCAGGATCGGGGCACTGGAAGAGCAAATCAAACATCTGGCACATGCCCGGTTGTAGTTCGGGCTGCATCATTGGAAACGTTCCATCGATCTGTTTAACAACAATTTGACTTGCTTTCTGGTTTTCATCAGGAAAGGGCAGGGCATGCATTGATATTTGACCTACCTTTGCAAACCAATTTTTAATGTTCAGATCATTTATAACATGCAAAATATCAGAAATATAGCCATCATTGCCCACGTTGATCACGGGAAAACGACGCTGGTTGACCGGATGCTGCACCAGGTACGGTTGTTTCGCGATAACCAGGAAATGGGCGAGCTCATTTTGGATTCGAACGATCTTGAAAGAGAACGTGGAATTACCATTTTGTCAAAAAATGTTTCAGTAAGGTATAAAGGGGTAAAAATCAATATTATCGACACTCCGGGCCACGCCGATTTTGGGGGAGAGGTGGAACGGGTCCTGAATATGGCCGATGGGGTATTGATTTTGGTCGATGCTTTTGAAGGCCCGATGCCCCAAACCCGTTTTGTATTGCAAAAAGCGCTGGAGCTTGGAAAGAAGCCGATTGTGGTTATTAATAAAGTCGATAAGCCCAATTGTTACCCGGATGAGGTCCATGAAGCGATGTTTGAACTGATGTTCAGCCTCGACGCAAATGAAGAGCAGTTGAATTTTCCAACGGTTTATGGCTCTTCCAAGCAGGGATGGATGTCGGCCGATTGGCGCCACCCGGCCCAGGATGTCAGTTATTTGTTGGACCAGATCATAGAGCATATACCATCTCCGCCACAACTGCCGGGAACGCTTCAGATGCAGATCAGTTCGCTCGATTATTCATCCTATGTTGGAAGAATTGCAGTTGGCAGGATCTCTCGCGGAACCATAAAAGCAGGAAATGCTGTTTCTTTGGTAAAAAATGACCGTTCTGTCATCAAATCGGTGGTAAAGGAACTATACCTGTTTGAAGGATTGGGAAAAGAGAAGGTGAAATGGGAGGTAGGGGCTGGTGAAATCTGTGCAGTACTTGGCCCGGAAAATTTCGAAATCGGCGATACCATTGCCGATTTCGAAAACCCCGAAGGCATGTCGCCCATCAGTGTGGACGAACCGACCATGAGCATGTTGTTTACCATTAATAATTCTCCTTTTGCCGGCAGGGAGGGGACGTATGTCACATCCCGCCATATCCGGGAACGATTGTTCCGGGAGACGGAAAAAAACCTTGCCCTCCGGGTCGAAGAGATGGATTCTCCCGATCGTTTCCAGGTTTACGGAAGGGGGATTTTGCACCTTGCAATCCTGGTTGAAACCATGCGGCGGGAGGGATATGAGTTCCAGTTGGGCCAACCTCAGATATTGACCAAAGAAATTGAAGGAAAAAAATGCGAGCCCATCGAATTGTTAAAAATTCAGGTACCGGAACCGTTTGCCGGAAAAGTTATTGAATTGGTAAGCCGTCGTAAGGGCGACCTGGTACAGATGGAGCACAAACGCGACCGGGTTATTCTTGAATTCGATATTCCGGCGCGTGGGTTGATCGGTTTGCGCAACCCGATCCTCACCTCTACCGAAGGTGAAGCTGTAATGGCCCATCGTTTTAAATCGTACGAACCCTGGAAGGGCGAGATGCAGGGCCGGATCAATGGCTCCCTGATATCGATGTACACGGGAAAAGCCATTACCTACGCCATTGATAAACTTCAGGACCGGGGCAAATTTTTTATCGATCCTTTCGATGAAGTTTATTTCGGTCAGGTCATCGGGGAAAGTACCCGCAGCGATGATATCGTGATCAATGTCAACAAAACCAAAAAACTGTCAAATGTCCGGGCTTCCGGATCGGATGACAAAGCGGTAATTATCCCATCCATTCAGTTTTCGTTGGAAGAAGCCATGGAGTACATCAAAGGGGATGAGTATGTTGAAATAACCCCCAAATCGATACGGATCCGAAAGATCATCCTGGATGAGATTGAACGGAAACGGAGCCGAAAGACCGAACCTGCAACGGAGAAGTAAGGAGCTCTTTCACGGGTATTGCCTGATAAATAAGTTCGGCAATGTCCATCACTTGTACCGGAGATTCCTGTACAAAGGTTTTTTTACAGAGCGGACAGGCAGTGGCGATGGTTTCGGGATGGTTTTCAAGGAGTATGGCAAGGGCCTCGCGGGTCATGAGTTTTCGTTTCTGTAAGGAGGTTTCGAACAACCCAAGGCTGCCCCCGCAACAATGGGAATGGTTTTTCTCTTCTCTTACCGGTACCAAATCGGCAATTTTTTGTATCAATTCGCGCGGTGCATCATAGGTTTTCGTTCCACGGCCCAGATCGCAGGGGTCATGATAGGCGATTTTACGAAAAGCGCCCTGTAGGGGTATTTTCCCGTCCCTGACCAGTTCCAGAATAAATTGTGAATGGTGTTGTATCCGGATCGGGAGGTTATACGCTTCCCTGAAAACCCGATAGCAAATCGGACAGGAAGTCACCAGGAGTTTTGCCCTGGTTTGTTTGATCAGTGCTTTATTGAATTCAATAAGTTCGTTGGCCTGCTTGTCTTTTCCGGCAATCATCAACGGGCGGCCACAACAAATGGTCCGGTTTTCATCAAGGTGGACAAAACCAATACCGGCTGCTGTCATGATCCCTTTCATGGCCTGAACGATGGAGGGTGTCAGTTGCGACATACAACCCGAAAAATAGATGACCTCGCCTGCTTTCGCAGTATTTCCGGAGAGATACCGGTAATCCGACGCTTGTCCCGAATTGAGTTCCCTGCGCTTGATAAGCCTTAAAACATCCGCATGGATTCCAACCGGACAGGCTTCCTGGCACCGTCCGCAGACAAGGCATTTTTGAGTAATTGTTTCGGGGACATACTTGTCGCGTACCCCACGGATGAAGTAAACAGTCTGCGAATCGGTGATACCTGCCGCATTTAATGGGCAAACATCGATGCAGGCCCCACATCGGGAGCAGGAATGGACTTCGGTGTCGGAAAGGCTGGAATACCATTTTTTGGGTTGAATCCCGAAACGACGAAAAAAAATCAAAAGGATTTCTGTGGGGATGTGCATATAACGCGAATAGGGCAGCATCACAAAAAAAACACCGAGAACCAGTGAATATCCCCACCACAGGGTATAGGCGACATAGTCGGAGGGAACGGGAGCAATGGCTGCAAGTGCATTCCCCAAAGGCTGGGTTAGAAAACCTCCGCCGTTTCCGTAATAACCGGCGGTAAAACTTTCGGCCAAAAGCCGCATGGGGAAGATCAGCCACAGGCAGGTAAGCGCTACCCGGTCGGTGAGCTGGTGGTTTGTGGTCTGTTTCATCCCGAACCATCGGGAATGTTTCCGTTTGATGAAGGCAAGGAGCAATCCGCTCAGGATATAAACCAACAGAAAATCCATGATAAACCGGAAGATTCCCGGAACTGAGTAAACCTCAAAAAACAGGATCAGTTTGTCATGGATAAAAAATTTCAGAAAAATAGGGTAATAAGGCGCGTTTAGATGGGTTCCGCTATAAAAACGGCTTTCGATATTTCCAAGCACAATAAGTAAAAACCAACCAAAGGCAAAGCTCATGTGCATGTAGCCAAGTAACGGGTTTTGTTTCCACATGCGCCGATGGATAAGCGCTTCAAGAAAAACCTCTTTCAACGCGGATAATACCTGTCCGGGATGGCGCAGGCCGGAAGTTAGTTTTACTTTATCGATGGCCGACAATGATTTGATCCACTGGTACCAGCTTTTACCAATGGTGAGCAGCAGGTAAATCAACCCGAGAAAAAAGGGCAGGACGAAAAAATTGAAATTTATCATCCGATCTGTTCAATTGCCCGGTTTATCCTTAAGATCACATTGCGCAGGTTGACGCCGCGTGGGCAAACCAACTGGCATTTGCCACAAAACATACACTTTTTTATTTCCTGTTTAAGCAAACTGGTTTCCCCCCGGCGCATCAGGGTGTGCAAACGCCGGATGTTGTAGGTGGTAAAATGACCGGCAGTACAAGTCCCTGTGCAACTGCCACAGCCAATGCAAAGGTTTACCGATGGCTCATGGATGGCAATATACGCCATGATGCGTTTGTCGTTCCGGTCGAAATCGATCGCGTGATCGGGTTGTACATTAAATCCAAAATTTTTCATCTTAGATTTTTGTTTTCAGCCAGGAAGTGATTTGTTGGGCAGTGGCCCTTGCATCGGCAATGGTATTGGCAACCGTTGCCGGCCCTTTTACGGCACCGGCGATAAAGACTCCCGGAACGGTGGTGGCATTGTCGTCGAAATGTTCATCGAGGGAATTTAAAAACCCATCGGGCCCAACCTGCAATCCCAACATTTTTGCAATTTCACGGGTTCCCGGGGCGGGAACAAACCCTACCAATAAAACCACCATGTCCACGTGCATCCGGAGCGGGCGTCCGGTCAGGGTGTCTTCCGTTTTTAAAAGGATGGAATGGTCGGGGTTTTCCGAACACTCCGAAAGCCGGCCCCGGATAAAATTGACCCCCCATTGCTGCTGAGCTTCAAAATACAACTCCTCGAAATGCCGGTCGTACATGCGCAGATCCATATAAAATGAAAAAACCTCACATTCAGGTAATTGCTCCCGTATTTCAATGGCCTGTTTGACACCGGTGACACAACACACTTTTGAACAATAAAGGTTCCCGACCTTTTCATCGCGTGAACCTACGCAATGGATGATGCCCACACGCCCCGGATGCTTCCCCTGGCTGGTCGTAAGTTTCTTCCCTTCTTTGAAAAGGGACTCCAAATCGGCTGAAGTGATCACATTTTCATAGATGCCATAACCGTATTCTTCTTTCTTATGTGCGTCAAAAACCTGGAACCCGGTGGCAACAACTACGGCATCGGCTGAAATGGGGGTATGATCCGACAAGCGGACGAGAAATCCGTTACCGTTCCGAATGATATCCCTTACCGTTACGCCCAATTTTATATCGACCATGCCTTTCAGGTTGTTGTCAAGATAACCAACAACCTCTTCGCCGGGGCGGCGTGAAGGGAATAGCCGGTCCCACTTACGGAGATGGCCTCCCGTTTGGTTTTCCTTTTCTGCAACAACGACTTCAAAGCCGTTTGCTGCCAGTGCGCCTGCCGTTGCCAAACCAGCGATGCCCGCACCAATGATTAAAATACGTGGATTGTTTAGCATGGGTCATTTTGTTGTGAAGGCATATTGCAGAATGTTTGCGCCCATCTGCAATGCTTTCTGACGGGTGGCATCTGAATCGCCATGGACTTCTGTATCTTCCCATCCATCGCCCAGATCGCATTCGTGGGTGTAAAAAACAACGAGCCTCCCTTCATAAAATAAACCGTATCCCTCCGGGGCCTTGCCATCGTGTTCGTGAATTTTTGGAAGTCCTTTTGGGAAATTGTAACGCTGATGGTAAATCGGGTGATCAAAAGGCAATGCAACCAGTTCGAGTTCAGGAAATAGTTTTTTTAATTGTGGCCGGATAAACGCATCCAAACCATAATTGTCGTCAATATGCAGAAAACCCCCGGCAACCAGATAACTGCGGAGATTTTCGATCTCCTGTGGCGAAAATACCACATTGCCATGGCCGGTAAGATGGACAAACGGATAGTTGATGATTTCTGTACTTCCTGCATCAATGGTAGCAATATCCTCGCTGATGTTGGTGTTCAGGTTTTGGTTGCAAAATTTTACCAGGTTGGGGAGCGATGTCGGGTTGGCATACCAGTCGCCGCCGCCGCTGTATTTTAACAATGCAATTTGGTACGAAGGCGGATGGAAGGAAGTTAATCCTGCAAATAGAAAGAATAAAGTCAACAACTGGAGTGAATTCATCCGTTTTCGTATCATTTTTAATTATTTCAAGTTGTTTAACAATCCGATCGTATGACAGGCAACGATACCTGCTGTTTCGGTCCGCAACCGGCTTTTGCCCAAACTTACCGGTTGAAATCCTTCGGCCACTGCCATTTCTACTTCAAGGGGCGAAAAATCCCCTTCCGGCCCAATAAGAACGGTTGCATCCGACCCTTTATGATATGCGGCATGTAATTCTTTTCCTGTCCCGGTATCGCACCAGGCAATAAACTTCTGGCCATGAAATTCCCGGTGGATAAAATTTTTAAAACCCATGGGTTCATGCAGGAGGGGCAGCCAGGTTTTGAGCGATTGTTTCATGGCCGAAACGATCACTTTTTCAAGCCTCGACGATTTTACCGTAACACGCTCAGAGCGTTCACAAATTAAAGGGGTTATTTCATCGATATCGATTTCGGTGGCTTTTTCAAGAAACCATTCGAAACGGTCGCTGTTTTTTGGCGGTGCAATGGCCAGATGAAGTTTCCATGGACGGGGCGGTAAAACCTTTATTGTTGACAAAACCTGTAACCACGTTCCTCGTGGGTCGGCGTTGGTCAACATCCCTTCGTACAAATGGCCCTTTCCATCGGTAAAATGAAGGGTGTCACCCGGTACCAAACGAAGTACACGGGAACAATGCCATGATTCTTCAGCCGGCAACTGACAGGTATCGCCCTGAATTTCAGGAATAAAAAACAAATGTGCAACCGTGCCCCGGTCAGTTATCTTTCTCATACCGCATCACGGCCCAGACAATAATCCGGTAAGAAAGATAGATCAGTACAGGCCAGGAAAAAAACCAGAGAATGGAGCTGATATGCATGATATTATAGATTTTTGGTTTTGTTGATAGATTTGGATTGTCTCTCTTGTTAACTATTAATAGGCGTGCCCATCAGCCCCCATCTCCGCTGCATCGATTTTCTTTTTATTTATTGATTTCCATGCATACCAGATATAGGCAATGACAAAGGGGACCAACAGCGATACATAGCTCATCGCCGTCAGTGTATAATGGCTGGATGAGCTATTGTAAATGGTGAGGGAATGTTGCAGGTTAAAGGTAGAGGGGTAATAGGGGGTATGGTTAAATCCGGCCAGCAGGAAAAGGGCAAATACGGTCAGTATCGTCCCCACTCCGGCATACCAGATCCCTTTTGATGCATTTTTCTCAAAGGTCAGAACAGGTAAAGCAATCCCAAGAAGTACCAACACGACACCGGCTACAAAAACCAATAAAACAACCGGCATCTGGAGCAGGTTGTGGAAATATTTGTTCGATTCCATGAAGACTTCACCCGATTTTGGGTCTATGGCAAATCCAGGATAAGCCATCAGTGCAACCACATACGAAAGAAAAAATACAAGGAAGGGAATGGTGTTGAATATCAGTTGTTTTTTGCACCGGGCAAGTATCGCATGGTCGGCGATGGTGTTCATAAAATAGAGCGACCCCAGCGTCCTGGCCAGGAAAAAGACCGCCAGCCCAAGGGCAACATTTCTCCAGTTTAAAACTGCTTCAAGCCCGTAGGCCGGACCTTCCCATCGCGAAATGGTTGGATCGGCCATTTGGGTGATGTTCAGCTTGGCGACAGAGAACTCCGAACCTGTGAAAAAAGTGGAAACGGCAGCCCCGATCAGCACAGTCCCGAGTAAACCGTTGATCATTAAAAACCATTCATAGGTTTTATGGCCCAGCAAGTTGTTGGGTTTGCTCCGGAACTCGTAGGCTACCGCCTGAATGATGAAAGGGAATAAAATGGCCATCCAAACCCAGTAAGCTCCTCCAAAACTGGTAGAATAAAACAAGGGAAAGGAGGCAAAAAATGCACCGCCAAAAGTTACCAGGGTCGTAAAAGTAAATTCCCATTTACGGCCAAGACTGTTTACCAACATCTTTCTTTCGATTTCTGTTTTGCCGATGTTGTAAATAAGGGTCTGTCCTCCCTGGACAAACATCAGAAATACCAGAACGCTGCCCAAAATGGATATGATGATCCACCAATAAGCCTGAAGTGTTTCAATCGACATATTTTCAAACATTACCTGGTCCCTCCATCTTTAGGTCCGATTTTTATTTGTCTTACCATGATCATTACTTCTGCGATCAAAAGAATGGTGAAAATGGCTGCAAAAAGCCAGAACGTGATAACAACGGCGTTGGGGTTTATTTTCGAGGCTGCTGCCATGGTAGGCATCAGGTCCTGTATTACCCAGGGTTGACGCCCCATTTCGGCCACGATCCAACCTGCCTGGGATGCGAGATAGGCCAGGGGTATGGTCCATAAAGTCACCCGGAGCAACCATCGCTTTCCCTCTAATTTGTTGGTCGCTAAAAATATTAGTATTACAATAAAAAGCAGGATGAAATAAAATCCCAGGTAAACCATCAGGTGAAAGCTATAAAAAGTAAGCGGGACATTGGGAACGGAGTCTTGGGATGTGTTCAGGTACGCATAGCCAAAATAGGGGAAATTTTGTTGGAGCATCTCCAGCGATGACCGGATGCCGGTTGTATCGCCATTGACTTTTGCTTCTTTATACCGCTTGAGGGATTCTAAGGCCATCTTCCCTCTGGAAATTTTTTCGTCCACCGAAAACGCCTGTCCTTTTTCAAGTGGGTTAATGTGGTCAAATTCAGGTTTATATCCACCTCTGATCAAATCCTCGATCCCCGGGACAAAAGCGTCCGGGTTTCGATACGAAAGATACGATAGGAGAGATGGAAAATCAATGTGCACTAAAAATGGGTCTTTCCCATCGCCGGCTTTTTTATCGGGGGCCAAAATGCCAAATGCAACCAGCCCGGCATTGTTTTGTCCCTGATAAAGCCCTTCCATGGCGGCCAGCTTCATCGGTTGCTTCTGGGCTACCTGATAAGCGGAACCGTCGCCCGTGGCAGCCAGAAAAACAGCGGTGATCAATCCGAAAACAGAGGCGATAAGCATGCTCCGTTTGGCCATGCGCTCATTGCGTTTCTTTAACAGATACCAGGAACTGATCCCCACAACAAACAGGGAAGCCAGGACATAGCCACTGGAAACCGTATGTAGAAACTTATTGATTGCGACCGGGGAAAATAAAACTTCCCAGAAATTGACCATCTCATTTCGGATGGTATCTGGATTGAACTTCATACCGGTAGGATGTTGCATCCAGGCATTGGCAACCAGGATCCACAAAGCAGAGAGGTTGGCGCCGATGGCGGTCAGCCAGGAGGAGGCAAGGTGGAACCCTTTACTAACTTTGTCCCATCCAAAAAACATCACGGCTATAAAAGTAGATTCTAAGAAAAATGCCATGATCCCTTCAATGGCAAGTGGAGCGCCGAAAATATCGCCAACAAACCAGGAATAGTTCGACCAGTTGGTCCCAAACTGAAATTCCAGGATGATGCCTGTGGCAACCCCAATGGCAAAATTGATCCCGAAAAGGGTCATCCAGAATTTGGTTATTTGTTTCCATTCGGGTTTCCCTGTTTTTACATAGATGGACTCCATGATGGCAACAATAAATGACAAACCGAGGGTGAGCGGCACAAATAACCAATGATAAATGGCGGTTAAGGCAAATTGTGCCCTCGACCAGTCGATGGCGCGAAGGTCAATGGATTCAAGCATAGTTTATGAATTAAAGACGGGTTTATATGAAAACTTACAGGTCAAATATATGAATTTATTTTAATCGATATACCAATTCAATATTTTTTTACCTGAATATCATTTTCGCTGCAAAAGTTCCTCCCTTACATAGTCTGCACGGTCGTGGTCGTTATCGAATTTCGATTTCAAAAAATTGGGGAAAAAAAAGAGACGGAGAACAAAAAAGAGGATAAACAGCTTAATCAAAATAATTAACCAGAGTTGTTTCCCGACAGTCATGCCGCGAAACCCCTCGTAATAAAATTTCCAGATACGCCGTAGGATTTTCAAACTGTTAGTCGTTTGGGTTTACCAGCTGCCTCCGGCACCGCCACCGCCAAAACTACCGCCCCCGAAACCGCCAAAACCACCCCCTCCGCTACCGCCAAACCCACCCGAACCAGACGAAAAATCATTCCAACTCCCTCGGCCCCCTCCTCCCATGGAACCCAGCATCCAGAGTGCAGTCCAAAAAGGCAAATGCTTTCCGACAGAATGGCCCTGTGCCCGGCTGCCCCGGATCGTGGTAAAAATGACCACTAAGATGATCAATGGAATGACCAGGGCCCAGGGCGACGATGTTTTTTTGGCCCGTTTGTCGTATTGGTCAGCCGAAAATTCACCCTTGACCAACGACATCATGGTCGATGTTGCTGCTTCGATTCCCTGGTAATAGTTCCCTTCCCTGAAATTGGGGAGCATTTCGTTATCGACAATGCGTTTCGCCAATGCATCCGGAATAGCCCCTTCCAATCCGTATCCGGTTTGAATACTGGCTTCCCCTTTTTCGTTTGGATATTTTGGCTTTACAAGGACGACAGCGCCATTGTTTTTGCCCTTTTGCCCAACGCCCCAACTTTGTCCAATGCGGTAAGCAAAATCGTTCTTGTCGTAACCCTGTAACGATTTAACCGTAACCACTAAGATCTGGGTAGAGGTCGAATCGTTGAAAGCAACAAGTTTTGACTCCAACCGTTGCTGCTCTTCCGGGGTGAGTATCCCGGCAAAATCATTGATCAATCGCGGTGGGTCAGGACGAACAGGAATATCCTGAGCCCCGGCCGGGGCAAGAAAAATAAAAAATAACAGAATGACGCCTGTAATCCGAAAAAATCTCTGTTTCATTGACCCATTGTTAACTGTCGCTTGTTGTTTGCCGTCCATTAGTCTTTTCCAAACGATATATCGTCCGAAAGTTCGTTGCTGTCGGTTTTTGCCCTGGGAAAATGTTTCTTCAGGTTCTCTCCCGAACGGGCAATGGCTCTGATCAATCCTTCTGTAAAGTGGTTGTCGCGGAAATGGTTTATCATTTCCGACTTGATATCATCCCAGAAATTTTCGGGAACCACGGCATTGATCCCCTGGTCGCCAATAATGGCAAACCTTCTGTTTTTTATTGCAAGATATATCAAGACGCCGTTGCGCAATTCGGTTTTGTTCATTCCCAGGCTCTTGAAAAGATAAGCGGCCCGGTCCATGACATCGCCGGAACAGGAATTTTCAATATGGACCCTGATTTCGCCGGAAGTGTCAAGTTCGGCACACATGATGGCTTCCTTAATCTCTTCCTGTTCCTGTGGAGTGAAGAAATCCCTGGATGTTGAACCCATGGTCGTGAACGGTTTTATGGGTTAAAATTGAACCTGGGGCGCTTTTTCAGCTCCTTTGTCCGCATCGAAATAGGCCTTCTTCTGGAAATTAAATACCGCGGCCAGAATGTTGGAAGGGAACCGCCGCAGATAGGTGTTATAGGCTTTGGCCGATTCGTTAAATTTCATCCGTTCAACCGTGATCCTGTTTTCTGTGCCTTCCAATTGGGCCTGTAATTCCGAAAAGTTCTGGGTGGCCTTCAATTGAGGGTATTGTTCAACAACCACCATCAATCGGCCCAGGGCAGAACTTACGCCATTTTGTGCTTCCTGGAACTTTTGCAAGGATCCTTCGTCCAGATTTTTAGGGTTGATTTGGACACTGGTTGCTTTGGCACGGGCCTCAATAACTGCGGTCAGGGTGCTTTGCTCAAAATTGGCAACCCCCTTTACCGTATTTACTAAGTTGGGTATGAGGTCGAGCCTGCGCTGATACACATTCTCAACATTGGCCCAGGCCTGGTTTACCCCTTCCTCCTGACTGACCAGTTTGTTATATATCCCGGTCCCCCAGGAAAAAAGCAGAAATATTATGGCAACAACGATGATCAAAATGATCCATCCTTTACTGATCTTCATGGTTTCATTGTTTAAGTTAATTTGGCTAAATTACCAATAATTTGAATATCAAGGTCAATAATTTCGTGTAAAAAAATCCGGCCCGGTATTAGCCCACCAACCCGGTGGTGCGTTTGATAAATTCAGCCAGTTCTTTTCCTTTTAACATGTTTTGAGACAGAAGCGCGAGGTCAAAGAGTTGCCTGATGGTTTCGGCCTGTTTCCCTCCATCGGGCTCCAGAAGCAGCTGCCCAATCTTGGGATTATTGGAATTGACCACCAGGTTGTAATTTTCAGGCATTTCGCCCATGAAACCATAACCGCCCCCGCCCAGGGCCGACATCTCTTTCATCCTGCGCATGAATTCATTCTGCGTAATCAGAAAGGGCGATTCTTTTTCGCTTAGGCTCTCAAATACAAGGGTGAATTTTTTTGAATCGATTTGCTTTTCGATTGTTTCCCGGATTGATTTTTGCTGATCATCGTTCAGCTTCGAAGGCAGTACGTCCTCTTTTTTGATAAGCTTGTCGATCGTGTCGGAATCCACCCGCGTAAATCGGGTCTTCTCTAATTTTTGTTCAAGGGTGTTGATGAAATGCGATTCCAATATCCCATCCATCAGCAGGATATCATATCCCCGTTCCTTTACCGATTGGATAAATCCATATTGTTCCTGTTCATTGGTTGCATATAAATAGACCAACTGCCCCTCTTTGTCTTTTTGAACTGGTTTGACCAGGTTTTCGTACTCTTCGAAGGTATAATATTTTTTATCGACATTTTTTAACAGGCAGAACTTTTTTGCACGGTCATAAAAATCGGGCTGGGATATGATGCCATATTCAATAAACACCTTAATGTCGTCCCATTTGGATTCAAAATCGGAACGGGTATCCTTAAAAAGGCTTTCCAGCTTGTCGGCCACCTTCTTGGTGATGTGGTTGGATATCTTTTTGACATTTGGGTCGCTTTGTAAATAACTTCTCGACACGTTTAACGGGATGTCGGGCGAATCGAGAACGCCGTGCAAAAGCGTCAGGAAATCGGGAACAATCCCCTCCACGGAATCGGTGACAAAAACCTGGTTGCAATAAAGTTGAATTTTATCCTTCTGAACTTCAAGGTTTCGTTTCACTTTGGGAAAATAGAGGATGCCTGTCAGGTTGAACGGATAGTCCACATTCAGGTGGATCCAGAACAGCGGTTCCTCAAAGGTATAAGGATATAGTTCGTGATAAAATTTTTTGTAATCCTCCTCTTTGAGATCTACCGGTTTTTTCTTCCAAAGGGGATCGGTATTGTTGATGATCCTGGGTTTTTCAACTTCAACCTCCTTGTCATTGCCATCTTTGTCTTTTTCTCCTTCCACTTTTTCCCACACTTTTTCGTTTCCAAACCGGATGGGGACAGGGAGAAATTTGCAATATTTTTTAAGGATCTCCAAAAGCCTGTGTTCTTCTAAGTACTCTTTGGAATCGTCGGCGATGTGGAGGATGACCTCTGTGCCCCGTTCGGTTTTGTCGTATTCGTCCATGGTATAATCGGGACTACCATCGCATTCCCATCGTACGCCTTTGTTTTCTCCTCTGGTTTGATATGTTTTGGTAAGTATCTCTACCTTTTTGGAGACCATAAAACTGGAATAAAATCCCAGGCCGAAATGGCCGATGATGGCATTCATTTCCGATTCGGTCTTGGTTTTAAATTTTTTGATAAATTCTTCGGCACTGCTAAAGGCAATCTGGTTGATGTATTTATCCACTTCTGCCGCAGTCATCCCAATTCCTTTGTCTTTGACAGAAATCGTTTTTTTCTTGGCATTGAGGGTCACCTCTACGGTCAGATCGCTCATGTCGCCGTTATACTTGCCAAGGGCCGCCAAGGTCTTAAGTTTTTGTGTAGCATCCACGGCATTGGAAATCAATTCGCGGAGGAAGATTTCATGTTCAGAATAAAGAAATTTCTTTATTATCGGAAAAATATTCTCGGTCTGAACGTTTATTGTACCTTTTTGCATAATTGATGGGTTTTTATTTTTTGGTTCCGTTTATCAAAACAGGTGCCAACAGCAAGCTTCTGCCAAAATGGCAATCCAGGTTTTTTTTTGAAATTTTCTTTAGGCATGAAAGAAATTTTCTAATTTTACCAGATATATTCGTCCGGAAAACAATCTAAAACTATACGATATGGACCCAATTGAATGGAAAAGTCTCCCGTTTGGTTATTTTAAAACCGATTACAACGTCCGTTGTTATTATAAGGACGGGAAATGGGGAGCACCCGAGATTTCAGATTCCGAAACGATTAACATACACATGGCCGCTACCTGTTTGCATTATGGTCAGGAAGCGTTCGAAGGGATGAAAGCCTTTACCGGCGCCGATGGTAAAATACGGATTTTCCGTATGGAAGAAAATGCAAAACGGATGATCCGTTCGGCCCAAGGCATTCTGATGGCCGAAGTCCCGGTAGAACTCTTCAGCGAGATTGTCCTGAAAACGGTGAAGCTGAACCTGAAGTATGTTCCTCCCTATGGCGAAGGCGCTTCATTGTATATCCGGCCCTTGCTGATTGGGACTGGTGCACAGGTTGGGGTAAAGGCTGCCAACGAATATCTGTTCATGGTTTTTGTCGGCCCGGTTGGCCCTTACTTTAAAGAAGGTTTTAACCCGGTGAAGATGCAGATCGTACGTGATTTTGACCGCGCTGCGCCGCTTGGAACAGGTCATATCAAAGTCGGCGGTAACTATGCCGCAAGCCTTAAAGCAGGGGAACGGGCACACCAGGATGGTTTTGCCTCTTCCATTTTTCTCGATGCACGTGAAAAAAAATATATTGACGAAGCGGGTCCGGCCAATTTCTTCGGTATCAAAAACAATACTTACGTAACGCCCGATTCCAGTTCAATCCTGCCTTCCATCACCAACATGTCATTGCGTGTCCTGGCTGAAGAGTTGGGGATGAAAGTCGAACGTCGTCATGTCCCGGTTGAGGAATTATCTGAATTTGAGGAAGTTGGCGCTTGTGGGACTGCCGCTGTAATTTCGCCCATCTGCCAGATTCATGACCGGGATACCGGTAAGGTGTATCATTATTGCAAAGATGGAAAGGCAGGTCCCGTTTCAACCAAACTATACCTGAAACTTAAAGGGATCCAGGAAGGTTCTGAACCCGATACCCATGGCTGGAATACCATTGTGGAATAGACAACGGCATCATTCTTTCTAAGGTTTACCAAAAAAAAGTGATTAAAGAAAAGTCGCCATTGCTTGCTGCAACTTGAATGCCTCTTCCCTTGCCTTACTTGCGAAATCAGGTCCGGATGAAGCATAAAGGATGTTTCTGGAAGAGTTGACAATGAGCCCACACTCTTTGGTCAATCCGTACTTAACCACCTCCTGCAGGCTTCCTCCCTGTGCGCCCACCCCTGGGACAAGCAGAAAATGATCGGGCACAATTTTGCGGACATCTGCAAGCATTTCGGCTTTTGTTGCGCCTGCCACATACATCATATTTTCATGGCTGCCCCACTCCTTCGAACTTGAAAGGACCTGTTCAAAGAGCCGTTGACTTCCATTGCCATTCAATTGAAAATCGGAGGCCCCCTGGTTCGAGGTCAGGGCCAGTACGATGGTCCACTTCTCAGGATAAGCGAGGAAGGGCTTTACCGAATCTTCGCCCATGTATGGGGCAACGGTCACCGCATCGAAATTCATCCCGGACGAGGCCGGGTCAAAGACCGCTTTTGCATAGTGTCCTGATGTATTTCCGATATCGCCCCGCTTTGCATCGGCAATCGAAAAGAGGGTCCCGGCATACATCCTGTTTATATACTGAATGGTTTTCGCCAGACTGTTCCATCCACTGACACCTTCGCTTTCGTAAAAAGCAAAATTGGGCTTGTAGGCAATGGCAAGATCGTGGGTCGAATCGATGATCTGTTTGTTAAATGCAAATATGGGATCTTCCTCCTGGTGCAGGTGGGGGGGGATTTTTGACAGATCGGGGTCGAGACCGATACAAAGGAACGACCTCTTTTTTTGGATAAGGGATATTAGTTCATGACGAAACATAAAACAAGGATAAACGATTTCTGGTCTTTACATTGTTTCTTTCAACCGCTCGGCATTTTCAGCCAACTGAAGGGCATCGATCAGGGGTTGTACATCACCATCCAAGACTACCGGCAAATTATACAGCGTCATATTGATGCGATGGTCGGTTACCCGGCTCTGCGGGTAATTATACGTACGGATCTTTGCCGAACGGTCACCGGTCGATACCATGGTTTTGCGTTTTCGCGAAATTTCATCCAGATATTTCTGATGTTCCAGTTCATATAAACGGGTACGCAATACCTTCATTGCTTTGTCGAAATTTTTAATCTGCGATTTCTCATCCTGACAGGAGACCACGATCCCCGAAGGGATGTGCGTCAGTCGTATGGCCGAATAGGTGGTGTTGACCGATTGTCCCCCCGGGCCCGAAGAACAAAACGTATCCTTGCGCACATCCGCAGGTTTTATCTCTACATCAAATTCATCGGCTTCAGGTAAAATGGCAACGGTGGCGGCCGAAGTATGGACGCGGCCCTGGGTTTCGGTTTGGGGTACCCGTTGTACGCGGTGAACGCCCGATTCATATTTTAATAAGCCATAAACATGGTCGCCGGTAACATTGAAAATAATTTCTTTGAAACCGCCCATCGTACCTTCTGTGAAATCGACCAGGTCAACCTTCCATCGCTTTGTTTCACAAAACTTGCTGTACATCCGGAAGAGGTCTCCGGCAAATATACTGGCTTCATCGCCACCAGTGCCAGCCCGGATTTCAACTACCGCGTTTTTTTCATCTTCCGGATCGGCAGGGATCAACATCATCCTGATTTCCTCTTCAATCCGCTCTTTTTCTTCTGATAAATGATAGAGCTCTTCCTTGGCCATGTTGCGGAATTCTTCATCTTTTTCATTGTGGATGATCTCCTTCGCATTGTCAAAATTGGCCAATAGGCGCTTATAAACCTCAAACGCTTCCATGATCGGGAGCAACTCCTTGTAATCTTTGTTAAGCTTGATATAACGCTTCATGTCTGTCATCACCGACGGGTCGTTGATCTGGACCTGAAGGTCCTCAAACTTGAGTTTTATGGCTTCCAGTTTTTCTAGCATAGGGATTGGTCAAAGAATGGGCAAAGATACGAAAATGTTGAAGTCGTAAGTTGTCGGTCGTAAGTCGTAAGTCGTTGGTTGTTTTTCTGAAACGTTTGTTCCATCCCTTTCCCGTCAGTAATGGAAGGTGCCGGTGGGTGATTGAATGGTCAGTTTTGGACGGTTGCTTTCCTCGCAGTGGCCAATGACCCTGGCTTCGATATTGAAATCTTTGGCAATGGCAATCAAGGGACTGGCCATTTTTTCGGAAACATAAAGTTCCATTCGGTGCCCCATGTTAAACACCTTGTACATCTCCTGCCAGGGCGTTTCGGACTCCTCCTGGATTAGCCGGAACAGGGGCGGTATGGGGAAAAGATGGTCCTTAATAACATGAAGGTTGTCGATGAAATGGGTAATTTTTGTTTGTCCTCCACCGCTGCAATGGACCATTCCGTGGATTTCCGAACGGTAACCGTCAAACATTTTCAATACCAACGGGGCATAGGTCCGCGTCGGGGAGAGGATCAGTTTTCCAACAGTTACCCCTTGAATGTCAGAGGGATCGGTAAGTCTTCGCGTACCCGAATATACAAGGTCACGTGGGATATTTCCGTCGTAGGTTTCAGGAAAACGAAGGGCATAGGTGTTGTTTAAAACATCATGGCGCGCAGCGGTCAGTCCGTTGCTTCCCATACCTCCATTGTATTCGTGTTCATAAACCGCCTGACCCGATGAAGACAACCCCACGATGACATCTCCTGCCTGGATGTTGGCATTATTGATAATATCTTTGCGAGGCATCCGGCAGGCAACCGTTGAATCGACAATGATGGTCCTGACTAAGTCGCCCACATCGGCAGTTTCACCGCCGGTTGACCATATCCCAACACCGTATTGTCTCATCTCCTCCAGAAATTCTTCGGTTCCCTGAATGATTTCAGTAACAATTTCGCCGGGGATCAGGGCCTTGTTCCGCCCGATGGTGGACGACAGGAGAATATTGCGGGTGGCTCCGACACAAAGAAGGTCATCTAAGTTCATGACAATGGCATCCCGGGCGATGCCCCGCCAAACAGAAAGATCGCCTGTCTCTTTCCAGTAAAGGTAAGCCAATGCCGATTTTGTACCGGCGCCATCGGCATGCATAACATTGCACCACAAGGGGTCGCCTCCCAGCAAATCTGGGATTATTTTGCAGAATGCTTTAGGATAGAGACCTTTGTCGAGATGTTGTATGGCGGCATGAACCTCTTCTTTGGAAGCGGAAACACCGCGTTGTTCATATCGGGATGAACCGCTCATGGCTATCTATTCGAAAATAATCAGTCCGCTGTCGGTATCGATGTTATAAGCTCCGAACTTCTTTAGCGTGATGTCCCCAAAATGCAAGGAAGGGGTTTTTTTGTTTACCGTGACTTTGAGCTCTTTTAGGGTATTTTTCCCAATGCGTACCTCCGGTAGCACCAGTACTGCTTTGTCGGCAATGGTGCCCTCCCCGATGATTTTCGAGGGATCGCCTTCAAAACTGGATTTGTCGATCACCCCTTCTGTTAACAATTTTAAAGTCACTTCCGGAGAAATATATGCCTCCTTCTCTTTTGGGTTATACGTGAAATCTGTCGTAATTCCCTGAATAAAGGCCGAGCCCTGAAGATATCCCTCTCTGGTCTTGACAACGGAAACCGTATTTTCTTCCGGGTTAACAACAACTTCGATGGTTGCAGCGGGAATGGTTTTGCTGATGGTGGTTTTTGGGATATAATCGTTCCTGAGAATGCTGAATTCGGTCCGGCGGTTCAACTGGTGTGCCGCTTCTTTAACTGCTGGGTTGGGTAGTTGTTCGATCAGGGAGTCGGTGATGACGGATCCCGACGTAAACGTATATCCTTCCCGGGCAATATCTTTGGTAAGGGTGCGGGGAACCCTTTCGCCATAGCCTTTCGCGACCAGCCGATCGGGGTCGATGCCTCTGGTTATCAAATAATCGACCACACTTTGGGCACGTTTTTGCGATAGGATATCATTTCTTTCATCAGAATCGCGGGTATCGGTATGGGAGGCAAGTTCAACGACGATGGTTTCATTGGCGTCCAGGGTCTCGATCAATCCCTGCAACGAATCGCGGTATTGAGGTTTCAGGTCCCATTTTGCCAGGTCGTAAAGAATATCGGGGAGCACAACCGGTTTTTTGGGGATCGGCCGGAGAATGAAATTCCGGACAAGGTCTTTGCTTTTTTCAAGACCTACGGTTGTTTCCCTTCCTTTTTCATTAAAATAGTCCTTTTTCGTGACATAGATATCGTAGGTCGTATTAACGGCAATTTGCATATTGTTGAAGCTATAATGGCCTTTTTCGTCGGTGTTGTCTTCGATGGATTTCCCATTGGTGCCAACAATCTGAATTTTTGCTCCGGCAACGGGTTGTAAGGTGCGGTCGTCCTTAACGTTTCCTTCAAGGGTAAAATAGACGGGCGGGATGATAAAAGAGTAGAGGTCGTCGCGCCCTTTCCCGCCAGGCCGGTTGGAAGTCATCAAACCTTGTTCGGGTTCTTCCGGGTTGAATACCATGGCAAAATCGTCGGATGCCGTATTGATGGGATATTTCATGTTTTCGGGCCGGCTCCATTGCCCATTGGATTGGGTGGTTTGAAAAATATCCAAGCCCCCCATGCCGGGAAGGCCGTTTGATGCAAAATAGAGGATGCTGTCGTTCCGGATAAAAGGGAAGAGTTCATCGCCCGCTGTGTTAATTTCCGGGCCTAAGTTTTGTTTCAGGTACTTGCCCCCTTTTTTGTCTTTTTTGGCCATCCAGAGGTCTTTTCCCCCGAATCCTCCCGGAAGATCGGCAGAAAAGTAGATTGTTTCATTGGAAGCAACACTGGGGTGGCCCATAACGGTGGAGGAGTCGTTGCCAAGGTCGATCATTTCAGGTTCTGACCAGGCCGTATTACCGGTACGGCTCGATTTAAAGATGGCGCAACCGTTTTTCCGTTTGGGGTCGTTCCAGCAGCGGGTAAAATAAAAGGAGGAGAATTTTGGGTTGAATTGGCCGGCGCCATCGTTGGCTTTTGAATTGATCATTCCGGCCGCGTCGGCGAGGACCGGTTTGCTCCATTCCCCTTTTTGGTCGATACGGGAAAAGAAAAAGTCGGAGAAGCCCAAACCGGTCCAGTTATCAACCTCTTTTCCTTTTGCACCGCTGCGATCGGATGTAAATACGATGGACCTGAGTTTTCGGTCAGCATAGGCAGGCGCAAAATCATCCTCCTTTGAATTCAGGGCTTTTTCCCATTTAACATCATATTTTGATGGGTTTGCTATCCAATCTTTGGCCAAGGTAGAGGTCTCAATCCCAATATCGGCTTTGATGTCGTTGGGCATCTTTTCCTTGTATGCTTCATACTGCTGGATGGCTTCGTCGTATTTTCCGTTAACTTTTAGCATATCGGCATACAGAAGCAATACCCGGGGATCGTTCTTTACATATTTGGCATTGTTGACCAGCCGTTTGTAGGCAACCTCGGCTTTTTTTGTGTTGTTCATCATGCGGTGGCATTCTGCCATCCGGAAAGAAATCCGCTCCCGCTCCGCCTTGTTGTTTTTTACTTTTGAATAGGCTTTCTGATATTTCTGTAAAGCCAAAAGGAACATCTGGTCGGCATAAGCTTCATCTGCTGCCCTCGAATGTTTGTTTTGGGAAAAAAGGGCAACAGGGACAAAGATGGTTATTATAAGCAGGCATAGAACATAATATCGCATGACAATCCAATTTGATTGCTGAATTAACGCAAAGAAAGGGCAAAAAGTTGTATTTCCCTTATTTGTTCTTTCCTTTTAATGCCAGTTCTTTTTTCTCTTTCCGGTGTTTTTGCCACATTAAGATGTCATAGGCGATGGGGGTGGCATTGAAAACCGATGAGTAGGTGCCGGATATTACCCCGATCATAAGCGCAAAAGTAAACCCGCGAAGGACTTCACCGCCAAAGATAAAAATCGTTAGCAATACAACCAGGGTTACGCCGGATGTGTTGATGGTCCGGCCCAGGGTGCTGTTGATGGCCGCATTGATGTTGTTTGCAAGATCGCGTTTGGGAAAAAGTGCCCGGTATTCCCGGATCCTGTCGAAGATAATAACGGTGTCCATAATGGAATATCCGATGATTGTCAATAGGGCTGCTATAAAGTGCTGGTCAATCTCCATCCCGAACGGGAGAATCCCATGGAACAGGGTAAACATTGTAAGGATGATCAGCGAGTCGTGTGCAAGCGCAATGACGCCCCCGATCCCGAACTGCCAGTTTTTAAAACGGATGGCAATGTAAACAAAAATGATGACCAGCGAGAAAACCACGGCCATAAACGCTTTCCAGATCAATGCATAACTAATGGTTGGATCGACCCGTTGCGAACTTAATTCACCGATAATTTTATCCTGGTCATTGGATTTGAAGGCGGCGTACGTAATGGGCGTTTTGTAAAAAGTTTTTACCCCTTCGAACAATTTTGTATCGACGATCGAATCCGATGTTTCGTCTTTTTCGGAAATCATGAATTTTGTGGTGATCTTAACCTGGTTTTTAGGGCCGAAGGTTTTTACTTCAGGCGATTCTCCAAAAACTTTGCGCAACGACTCCCTGACATCGGTGGTAGAAACATTTTGGTCGAAACGGACAATGTAACTGCGCCCACCGGTAAAATCCAGCCCCGGGTCCAGGCCACGTACAAAAATGCTGATGATGCCGGGGAATATAATTGCAAGCGACAGGATATACATTTTTTTGCGCAGCCCGATAAAATTAATGTTAATGTGCTGGAAAAGGTTCATGGTATATTTATTCCCGGTAGTAATCGGGATATTATGGTCCAGCATCCATTCAAAAATCAAACGTGCAATAAAGATGGACGAAAACAGGGAGAGCAGCAACCCAATGACAAGGGTGGTGGCAAAGCCCTGTACCGGGCCCGACCCGAAGATATAAAGTACGATACCGGTAAGAATGGTTGTGACGTGGCCATCGATGATGGCCGACAAGGCATGGTGGAACCCATCTTTGACCACAAGCCGCATCCCTTTTCCTGCACGGATTTCTTCCCGCATTCGTTCGTAGATGATAACGTTCGAGTCAACCGCCATGGCAAGGGTCAATACAATACCAGCGATGCCGGGAAGGGTTAAAACAGCGCCAATGGAAGCCATAACACCAAACAGGAAAAAGACATTGGCAAACAGCGCTATGTCGGCAACGTGACCGGCACGGCCGTAATACAACGACATATAAAGCAGTACACCGATGAAAGCGATGATGAAGGAGAGCAGTCCTGCGTTGATTGATTCGGTACCAAGGGAAGGGCCGACTATTTCTTCTGCCACGATCCGGGCCGGTGCCGGAAGTTTTCCGGCTTTAAGGATATTGGCAAGGTCGAGTGCCTCTTCAACCGTCATATTGCCGCCGGTGATGGAGGACATCCCGTTTGGGATTTCGCTATTGACATTGGGGTAACTGTAAACATATCCATCAAGCAAAATGGCTATTTGTTTACCGATATTGTCACCGGTCAGCCGTTTCCAGATACGTGCCCCTTCAGAATTCATCGACATCGATACTTCAACACGGCCGTTTTGGTCGTAGTCCTGACGGGCGTTTGTTATCACATCGCCCCCAAGGGCCGGGGAACCATCGCGGGAAGTGACTTTTAAAGCCACAAGCTCCAATATGTCGTTTGATCCACTGCGCGGTTTAACTGTCCAGGCCAATTTCATGTCCCTTGGGAAGAGGTTCTTCGTTAAACGGAGCATCTGGTTGACCCGGGCGGTGTCTTTAATAAAAGAACGGCCTACCATGGCAGTTTGACCGGCTACATATTGTCCGTTTTTATCCTGGTAAATGGCTGGGTTAAGATAGGCGAACAGGGGGTTTTGTTTGGCATATTCCTCAAAAGATTCTTGTTGTTTTGCCGTAGCTGAGGTTTGTGTGCTGTCGTTTCCAAGTTGCTTTAACAAAGCATTTTCTTTGGAAGTATCGCTCAGGGCAGAATCTTTTTCCAAGGTTGAAGGATTGGCGGCAGCCTTTGGTTTTTCCTTATCGGCAATCTCTTTTTTTTCTGTTAAAACCTGTTGGGATGCGATGGCTTTGGTATTGGAAGCCGTATCTGCTTTCAGGGTACTGTCGGAACGGATACTATCGGTTGTTGCCGAAAGGATCGACACCAGTTTTTTATTGGCTTCGGCAAAAAAGGGCTGAAGTTCGGGAAATTGATAGGTTTCCCAGAATTCAAGCTGGGCCGTTCCCTGCAACAATTTACGGACCCGGTCGGGATCTTTGATGCCGGGCAGTTCGATCAGGATACGGCCGGCGGTCTGTAATTTCTGGATGTTTGGCTGAACAACCCCGAAACGGTCGATACGGGTGGTTAATATTTTATAGGTACGGTCAATTGCAGCATTGCTTTCTTCCCGTATGACCCTGATAACATCTTCGTTGGACGAGTTATAGTTGATCTTGTCTTTGAGCTCTACCGTATTGAAAATAGAAGCCAGTTTTGCGTTGGGATCGGTTTCTTTAAACGACTCGGCGAACAGGTCAACAAAATTGCGGGTACTGGTTTTTTCTTTTTCAATGGCTTTTTGGAGCGCTTTGGTAAACACGGGGTCCTGATTGTTGCCTGAAAGCGCCCGGATTACATCGGGTACCGAAACTGCCATGGTGACGTTCATACCGCCCTTCAGGTCAAGTCCCAGGTTTATTTCCCGTTCTTTCACGTCTTTAAGCGTGTATTTCTTGATCAGGATATTGAATACATCGACACTGGCCATCGAATCATTAAAATATTCGAGGCGTGATTTCGAAATCGAATCATAAAAATATTCCAGTTTCAGGGGATTTCCCTGCGCCATTGCCTCGGATAGGGCTTTTACCTGTTGGGAATTGGCATATTTGTCAGCCTTAACAGAGTATCGGTAACTGATAAAGGTGAACGATAACTGGAACAAACAAACCAAAATGAACGTGATTGCGAAAAATTTAATAACGCCTTTGTTCTGCATGAGTTTTAAATTTAAATGGAAGTCTTTTAATACCTTGTATTTTTTGAGGGTGCAAAATTAGAAAATTACTCTGAAATATCCAATAGAATTGTACAACCCTTATTTGAAAACACAAATCAGGGCTGGGAATGAATTTCGGAATAGAGTTTTTTCAGCATTTTTTTCCCATGGCTCCTGAATCCCGGGAACTCTTCGTTGAGCCTCCATTCAATGGAACCGGCCAACTCTGGTTTAATTTCTGGTTCAATTTCGGATATCCGGTAAAGAAGGTCCATGCAATATATTTTGGTTGCAACGGCCACGGTGGGAGAGAGGAGCCAATTGAAACAAAGGTCGATGAGGGGCCCTATCTGATTCCTGCCGGGCAGGGGCGACCGTGCAAGCATTCTCAAGGTATGCCTTTTTAACCCATTGTGCGTGAACAATGACAACGTCTCTGCCATACGGTCGATCCTGCCTTTCAGGAGTTGTGGCGATTTTTCGGTAACGGTATCCAGAACCCAGGCAGCGCGCCGGCTAACGGGTTCTTCGTTCCGGAAATAAACCTGGAACAGTTCCTCTGTCAATTCCGGTTTTTGTAAAATCACTCCCGCAACCAGGTCGGTGTTGCGGCGCGACATTTCTGACATTAATAGATCTTCCAGCATGGGGAAAGTAAAATTTATTTTTTCAGCCTTCAAAATTAAGAAGGGTTTTTTTAAATATTTTTATTTTCGGTATAAACCGTTTAAAAGTTTAACTTAAATTTGCTTTTTTTTTAAAATCCGGATGAGTTACATTAAAATAATAGTTGCCATCCGGGTGACTTACCAATACCTTTTTTAAGATGAAAAACAAATATATTGATCTTATTGAACAAACGTTTGATTTTCCTCAGACAGAGTTTGAGGTGATCGATAATGAACTTTATTTTAATAAAGTTTCTTTAATGGATGTCATCAAACAGTATGGTACCCCATTGAGAATAAGTTATTTGCCTAAGATCGGTTATCAGATACAACGGGCCAAAAGATTGTTTAACGTGGCCATGGCCAGGGTCGATTACCAGGGGGATTATCACTATTGTTACTGTACCAAAAGTTCCCATTTTAGCTTTGTCCTGGAAGAGGCGCTTAAGAACGAAGTCCATCTTGAGACCTCCTCTGCATTTGATATTTCCATCATCGAAGATCTGAACGAACGGGGATTGTTCCCCAGGGACCGGTATGTAATCTGCAACGGGTTTAAAAGGCCACAATACATTGAAAATATTGTTTCCCTTATCAATAGTGGGTTTACAAATGTTATTCCGGTCCTTGACAATCTTTTTGAACTTGAAAAATACGAAGCCAATATTCAAAGTAAAGTAAAAATCGGTATCCGCATTGCCTCGGAAGAGGAACCGAAATTCGATTTTTACACCTCCCGCCTGGGGGTAAGGTATAACGATATCGTGCCCTATTATCAGGAAAAAATCATGAACAATCCTAAGTTCGAGTTGAAGATGTTGCACTTTTTCATCAATACCGGCATCAAGGATAAATCGTATTACTGGAATGAATTGACAAAAAGTGTTACCGTGTATTGCGATTTAAAAAAAATCTGTCCTGAATTGACTGCCTTGAACATTGGAGGGGGACTTCCAATCAAGAATTCCCTGGACTTTGTTTATGATTACGAATACATGGTAGAGGAAATAATTGCCCAGATCAAGAATATATGTGAGAGAAATGATGTTCCGGAACCAGATATCTTTACTGAATTCGGATCATTTACCGTTGGTGAAAGTGGTGCAATTCTTTTTTCCATCATCGACCAAAAACGACAGAATGACCGTGAGATATGGAACATGATCGATAGTTCGTTTATGAATACCTTGCCCGATACCTGGGCCATCAATCAAAAATTTATTTTATTGGCAATCAACAATTGGGATGTGGAATATGAACGTGTTTTCCTCGGTGGGTTGACTTGTGACAGCGAAGATTTTTATAATGCGGAAGAGCATAGCAATGCCGTTTTTCTTCCAAAATTCAGTTTAACGGACACCCAATATATTGGCATGTTTCATACCGGGGCTTACCAGGAGGCCATCGGGGGGTATGGGGGCATACAACATTGCCTGATCCCTGCCCCCAAACATGTTCTGATCGATATAGACGAAGAAACGGAGGAAATTACCACCAAGCTTTTTTCGAAGGAACAAAGTTTCAAATCCATGTTAAAAATTCTTGGATATTAATTTATATTTTTGCAGGGCCATCTCTTTAAACAAACAGGTATGAAAAAGAGCGAAATATTAAAGGAAACCATTCAGCATATCGATATTAAAAGTATTGATTCAACGCCCATAATCGATGCAATGAAACGCATGTCGTTTACTTCGCGCGATACTGCCGATGCTGCCGATATACTCAATAAAATGATCTCTGATAAGGGATGTACCATATTTCTGACCCTTGCCGGTAGCACCAGTGCTGCCGGATGTATGCAGGTTTACGTGGATATGGTAAAAAGCAATATGGTGGATGCCATTGTTGCCACCGGGGCATCGATTGTGGATATGGATTTTTTTGAAGCCCTTGGGTTTAAGCATTACAAAGGGTCGTACGATGCCAATGACCGGGAGTTGCGCAACAATTATATTGACCGGATCTACGACACCTATATTGATGAAGCGGAACTTCAGGAATGCGATATGGCCATAAATAAAATTGCCGACTCCTTGGATCCACGACCTTATTCTTCGCGTGAATTTATCCGTGAAATGGGAAAATGGCTGGTTACGAATTCTAAAAAGAAGGATTCGCTGGTGCAGGTTTGTTATGAACACAATGTCCCTGTTTTTTGTCCTGCTTTCAGCGATAGCAGTGCTGGTTTTGGATTGGTAAAGCATCAGTGGGACAACCCTGAAAAACACGTATCCATCGATTCGGTCAAAGATTTCCTGGAGTTGACCAAAATTAAAATGGCGGCCCAAACATCGGGATTGTTCATGATTGGTGGGGGCGTCCCGAAAAACTTTGTCCAGGATACCGTTATCTGTGCCGAAGTTCTTGGCAAGGAGGTCCCCATGCATAAATATGCCATTCAAATCACGGTAGCCGATCCCCGCGATGGGGCTTGTTCCAGTTCAACGCTCAAGGAAGCATCTTCATGGGGAAAAGTTGAAACTGCGTATGAAAAAATGGTCTATGCGGAAGCAACCAGTGTTTTGCCCCTGATTGTCAGCTATGTTTACCATAAAAAAGCCTGGGAACAGCGCGAGAAATATGAATGGGCAAAAATGCTGGATGCCCGGTAGAAGGATGGGTCATCCCCCTGGTATTTTTAGTTCCTTGTTATTCCCGGAGCTTTAACCATTTCCATAATTCCCTGTAGTTTACTTTTTTTCCGTACATGAGTATTCCGGTACGGTAAATTTTTGCTGCCAGCCAGGTAGTGCCCAAAAATCCGAGGAGCAGCAAGAGCATGGACAAAATAACCTGCAGGTAAGGTACGCCGAAGGGTATGCGTATCATCATCACGATCGGCGAAGTAAGCGGTATGATGGAGAACCAAAAGGCAACTGCCCCGTCGGGATCCTGAATAATGAACTGGGCGAGGATGATGGAAAGGATCAATGGAATGGTGATGGGGAACATAAACTGCTGCGTATCGGATTCACTGTCAACCGCACCGCCAATGGCCGCAAAAAGGGCTGCATACATCAGGTATCCCACCAGGAAGAAAAAGAGGAAAGAACCGATCATAACCGGGAAATCAACCGAACGAATGGCTTCAATAACCATGTTGGCCCCTTCCTGTGGCTGGCTTTCCTGTACAATGGGAACATCGGCCGAAACAGGGCTGATGGCTTCATTGCGTTTCAGGATTTGTTCGGTGGCCGTTTTGTTGATTTCCTTAGGGGATATCATCGAAACCACAATGGTCACGATCCCGAAGGTAAGGACAACCCATAATAAAAACTGGGTCAGCCCAACCATCCCAACCCCAATGATTTTGCCCATCATCAGTTGAAACGGTTTTACCGAGGAGATGATAACTTCAACGATCCGGCTGGTTTTTTCTTCAATGACCCCACGCATTACCTGGGCGCCAAACATAAAAATAAAAAAGTAGATCAGGATACCGGAGAACATGCCCAGAACCATGTTAATTTCGGTATAACTTTTCGATTCCTGGCCATCTTCCCCGATTTTCAATGTATTGATGTCGATGGAGGTTTTAATGGAACGCAGGATATCGTCCACCGGGACGGGTTTATTTTTATCGGTTTGCAGTTCATGGAGCCTTGCCTGAAGTTTCAGTGACTCGATATGGCGTCCCATTACATTTTTTACATACGACTGTAAGTTGATATTGACGGTGTTTTCTGCATAGATAATGACGTTGGTTGGCAGGGTTACCTCTGTTTTCGGGATATATACCAGGGCATAATCCCCACTGGAATGGAAAGTGCTCTTGGCCGAATGGACATCACTGTTTAGGTAATGGAATTTCAGATTGTCGGAATCCTTGAATTTTTCTGAAAATATGCCCGTTTCGTCAAGTACGGCCACGTTTTTAATTTCGGTATTTTGGGTTGCAAGGTAAATGGGGATAACAATGGTGGCAGCCATCAATAACGGGCCCAGGATGGTCATAACAATGAATGACCGTTTTTTTACCCGGGTTAAATATTCACGTTGGATGATCAGAAAAATTTTTCTCATTTCAGTTCAGGGTTGGTTCCGGGGAAGGTTTTCGTGTTACGGCCTGAATAAAAATATCGTTCATTCCGGGGACCAGTTCCCGCAGGGCGTGGATGGAGACTTTGGGGAGAAGCAGTTGGAGCAGGTCGTTTGGGCTTGCCGAATCGGGCAATTTGATGATGGCGTGATTGAGGTCGGGGTCGGAAAGTTCGTCGAGAACCTGAAATGATCCGGGAAGGAGGGTGTGCAAATTTTCAGTGGCTCCCTGATAGCTGATGGTAAAGGTATTGGTTTTAAAGGTCTTTTTTATTTCCCGGACCATGCCGCTCAGCACAACTTTTGAATGGTTGATGAGGGCAATATGGTCGCACAACTCCTCAACGGATGCCATGTTGTGGGTCGAAAAGATGATGGTTGCCCCTTTTTCTTTCTGGGCGAGGATTTCATCTTTCAACAGGTTTGCATTGATGGGGTCAAATCCACTGAATGGTTCATCGAATATCAACAATTTTGGTTCATGGATGATGGTTACCAGAAACTGGATTTTTTGTTGCATCCCTTTGGAAAGTTCTTCTACTTTTCTGTTCCACCAGGCTTTAATCTCAAATTTCTCGAACCATAAATTCAGGCGCTGTAACGATTCGTGGCGGCTAAGTCCTTTAAGCTGGGCCAGGTAAAGGGCTTGTTCGCCTACCGTCATTTTTTTATATAGTCCGCGTTCTTCGGGAAGGTAGCCGATAAAAGCGATGTCATCGGGTTTAATTTTTTTTCCATAAAAGAGCAGTTCCCCTTCATCGGGGTTAATGATCTGGTTGATGATGCGAATGAGGGTAGTTTTACCGGCCCCGTTCGGGCCAAGCAACCCAAAGATGGAACCCTCCGGGACAGAGATGCTAACCTGGTCTAAGGCTTTGTGGTTGGAAAATTGTTTGGAGATATGGGAAGCCGTGAAAATATCCATGAAAAGTGGTTTTATTCAAAGTAATCTTTCATCCTTGCAAAGAAACTTTTATCGTGTGCATCGGGGGTTGGTTTAAAATTTTCAGATTTTCCAAGTTTTTCAAGCAGGGTTTTTTCTTCTTTGGTCAAAATTTTTGGTGTCCATACCTGGAGGGTGATAAGCAGGTCCCCTTTCCCTTCATATCCATTTACGCTGGGCAATCCTTTTCCCCTCAGTCTGAGGGTTTTCCCGCTTTGGGTTCCGGGATCAATTTTAATTTTTACTTTTCCTCCGATGGTTGGAACTTCTGCATTTGAACCAAGCGCTGCGTCTGAAAAGGTGATGTAATGTTGGTATAGGAGGTTGTTCCCGTCCCGTTCAAAATGTTCGTGTTTGATCTCTTCAATCTGTATCAGAAGGTCTCCGGGAATGCCCCCGCGCGCAGCCGCATTCCCTTTGCTGCTCATGGATAGCTGCATTCCTTCGGCCACCCCTGCCGGTATTCGGATGGTGATTACCTCTTCTCCTTTAATGATCCCATTTCCGGCACAATCGGGGCATTTATCGGTGATAATTTTTCCTTCACCGCCGCAATTCGGACAGGTTGAAGTGGATTGCATCTGGCCGAGGAAAGTGGAAGTGACCCTTGTTACATGGCCTGAACCTTTACACGTGCTACAGGTTGAATAGCCGCTGCCTCCTTTTGCGCCAGTTCCGTTGCAGGTCGGACAGGAAATGTATTTGTTGACTTTGATTTTTTTTTCGATGCCGGCAGCAATTTCTTCCAGTGTGAGTTTAACTTTGACCCTCAGGTTGGAACCTCTGTTTACACTCCGGCTTCTTCGTCCGCCGCCACCGCCAAAAAACGAACTGAAGGGATCGCCACCACCACCGCCGCCAAAAATATCGCCAAAATGCTGAAAGATGTCTTCCATTGACATGCCTGCTCCTCCAAAACCGGAAAAGCCGCCCCCATTGCCCAATCCCGCATGCCCATATTGATCGTATCGCTGTCGCTTATTGGCGTCGCTAAGAATTTCATACGCTTCTGCCGCCTCCTTAAACTTCTCTTCAGCTTCTTTGTTCCCGGGGTTTTTGTCCGGATGAAAACGGATGGCTTGTTTTCGGTAAGCTTTCTTTAATTCATCAGGAGTTGCATCTTTGCCAACTTCTAAAATTTCGTAATAGTCTCTTTTGGCCATTTTTCCTTCATTCATCGTTAGTTTCCGACAACCACCCTGGCATATCGGATCACTTTTCCATTGAGAAGGTAACCCTTTTCAACTTCATCCATAATTTTACCTTTCTGCCCGGGTGTTGGGGCAGGAATATTGGTTATGGCTTCGTGAAAATCTGTATCGAACGGTTCCCCAAGGGTACGCATGGGTTCTAAGCCCTGCTGGTTGAGGATGGAAAAAAATTTGCTGAAAATAAGTACGATACCATCTTTTAAGGCTTGTCCGGCCTCCGTGCCCGTATCAAATGCTTTGATTGCCCTTTCAAAATCATCCAGGACCGGCAACAACTTTTCGATTAATTCAGAGGAGGCAGTTTTGCTTAGCTCAATTTTTTCCTTGATGGTCCTTTTGCGGTAGTTGTCAAATTCCGAATAAAGGCGCAGGTATTTGTCGTTTAATTCATCAATCTGGGATTTACAATCTGTTTCTGGTTTCTCGGATTCCGTAGCCTCAGGTTTTTCGGAAGCCTCACCGGCAGGTGCGCCCATGTTGGCATCAACGGGAGGTTCGGCATTGTTTGGCGTGTCTGTTTCTTCGGTTTTTCGTTTTCGGATCATAGGTGTAATGGGTGTTCATGATAAGTTTGTGCTGGCGTAACAAAAAACTTGCCATGGGATATGCCAGGACAAATTGTCAGCCCGCAATACGAAGGATATGGGCCCCAAGTCGGTTTAACCGGGTGTCGATCTCCTGATAGCCCCGGTCGATTTGTTCGATATTGTCGATGATACTGGTCCCGTTTGCTGAAAGGGCAGCGATGAGCAGGGCGACGCCGGCGCGGATATCGGGAGAAGACATGCGGATCCCGCGAAGGGGATATTGGTGGTCAAGTCCGATGACCGTGGCACGATGGGGGTCGCAAAGAATGATTTTAGCGCCCATGTCAATCAGTTTATCAACAAAAAACAGCCGGCTTTCGAACATTTTTTGGTGTACAAGGAGGCTCCCTTTTGCCTGGGTTGCCACAACCAGCACGATACTGATCAGGTCGGGCGTAAAACCCGGCCAGGGGGCGTCGGCAATGGTCATGATGGAGCCATCCATAAACGGTTCGATGGTATAATGGTTGTGGGAGGGAATAAAAAGGTCGTCGTCCCGCTTTTCGATGCGGATCCCCAGGCGGCGAAAAACATCGGGTATTATTCCCAGATGTGGGTAATTCACATTTTTAATGGTAATTTCTGAACGGGTCATGGCTGCCATTCCGATGAAGCTTCCAACTTCGATCATATCGGAGAGGAGTGTATGGCTGCAACCATGTAAAGATTTAACGCCCCGGATGGTAAGCAGATTTGATCCGGTTCCTTCAATATCGGCTCCCATGTTCAGCAATAGGGTGCAAAGCTGAAAAATATAGGGTTCGCAAGCGGCATTGAAAATGGTTGTTTCTCCGGTGGCTAAAACCGCAGCCATGATAATGTTGGCTGTTCCGGTTACCGAAGCCTCGTCGAGCAACATATAATCCCCTTTCAGCGATGGTGCGGCAACGGTGAACATCTGACCGGATTGGGAATACTCAAATGTTGCCCCCAGTTTTTGGAGACCGGTAAAATGGGTGTCCAGCCTTCGCCTTCCGATTTTATCCCCGCCGGGAAGGAATACAAACCCTTTTCCGAACCGGGCAAGCAGGGGGCCCAGGATCATAATGGACCCACGCAGGGTTCCGGCCATATCGCGGAACGCTGCCGATTGGAAGTGGTCGAATTGAATATCAATGGCTTCAAAAGTATAGGAAGAAGGAGGATGTTTTGTAATTTTAACCCCGAGCGATTGGAGAAGTTCAATAAGTTTGTTCACATCCCGGATGTTTGGGACATTATGGATTGTTATGGGTTCAGGGGTAAGCAAACAGGCACAAATAACCTGAAGTGCTTCATTTTTTGCCCCCTGGGGGATGATTTCACCCGATAATGGGTTCCCTCCGGTGATCTCAAAAGAGCTCATTGGGGCTTGTTTTTACCCCTTTGATTATTAAAATTTTGTTTTGGGAAACCAGGTTTGTTGAAATTTCTTTCGGCTCCCTGACGGAATGGTTTTCTTTTCTGGTTTTGGGAAAGAATATCGTTGGTATGGGCAAAACGAAAATCCTGATGAAGTTTTACTTCATCTTTGGACAGCACTTTTAAATGTTGTTCAATCAGTTCATCATTGACCGATTCCCGGTTCCAGTTGAGGTATGATTTTTTCATGTGGTTGGCAATGGCCGTGATGAGGGCTTCTTTTCTCGGGCCATCCTCAAACTGAGCTACTTTTTCAATCATTAAGGCGATATTTTTTCCATAATGTTTGAATTCAATTTCCTTGTCGTGATAGGAGAGGTGTTCGGGTTTTGTGCTCAGGGAGAGGGGGGGCGGGGGAGGGTATGGGGCATCAACATCCAGTTTGAAATCGGAAATAATAAACAAATGGTCCCAGAGTTTGTGTTTAAAGTCACCCGATTCTTTTACAACTGGGTGCATCTGGGCCATGATGTTAACAATGAATTTTGCTGCCAGGGTCCTTTTTTCGCGCTCTTCGATGGTACAGATATACTGGATCATTCTTTGGATGTTGCGACCGTATTCCGGGATAAGCATCATTTCGCGCGTCGTGTTGTATTCCATTAAATTGTTCACTGATTTTTTTTTTGCAAAGATACAAATTTACGGCTTCTTAATCCGATGGCAAAGCCATTTTCCTTTGGTTGAAGTGATTCCGCTTGTTTTGAAATGGCTGTGGTTGCAAAACCTGTTTCGAAGCGCAGCATCAAATTCCAAAGGCAAAAATATGCAAACCCAGCTTTTGTGCAACCGGTTATGGGCGCCAGGGCGGGTTACAGGGTCGTTGGGGCCTCCTCTTCCGGGGGTTTTACTTCCGGTTGGGCATTGTTGTACCACTTGCTTCTTCCAAAGACCAGGTTGATCCCGAAATGGGTGTTGGCATACCGGGTATTGGTAATTTGTACTACGCCCAAAAGATTGTCGGTCATCAGATACAGTTGAACCGGCCCGGCGTTCACGGCAAATCCAAGGCCGAAGTTGGTATAGCTATCCTTGGCGATGGTATAACCGGCCATCATGGAGAATGCTTTTCCAAATTCGCGGGTATAATTCAGGGTGACGGAGGGCATAAGGTGGCCTTTAAAGAGATCGCCCCGCCAAAGGAACCCAAAATGGTCTTTGGGGGTCAGGTGAAAAATTCCGCTCAGATAAAATTTGGTGACAAGCCAGGATTTATATTTATTATAGGTAACCCTGATCCCAAGGTCTTCTTTCAGGGAATCGAGCGCATTGTTCAGTTGGTCGGTGAATTTAACCGAATCCGACGAAAACATGGCACTAATATCAATTCCGGTAAAAGTATGTGACGAAGTTTCCTCGTTGCTGACGATGTTCCGAACGTCCGTTTTCCAGTTTATATATCCTAAGTCGGTGACGCTCAGTCCGAACGTAAATTTTTCCGTGGGCATGTATTGAACCCCGAGATCAAGTCCCAATCCCGAATTTTTGAAGGAATAGAGCCCTTTAAAGAAATCGTTTCCGTTGATGTTGAACCCAAGGCTGTCGTCGCCCGAAACATCGTTTCCGGGGATGGTAGAATTGATTTCCAGATCGGTGCTGATAACCATCGTGAATTCATCGGGGCTGTAGATATCAATATCGGTATGTTTGGTTTCGATGTTAAAAACTCCCAATAAATATTTTGCCCTGAAACCGGCTGAGATTTTTTTATTGAAAGTATAGGACAACCCCAAAGCCAACTCATGGTATTGGGTCACATTGATGTCAAAACCCCCTGCATTGACCGTAGAGCCCAAATATTGTGAATTGCCGTTTACCAGGAACGAGATCGATTCTTTGGGGTACATCACATCGCCGGTAAATTTTTCGCTCAGGTTAAAACTGATAAATGCCTGGTTAATCCGTACCCCAAAAGCTAAAAATTCATTGGTGACTTCGGCCATGAGGTAATTTTTGGTTTTGAGCGAGTTTAAAAAAGCCTGGGTATCGAGATACAGCGAGTCGTTGGCATTGGTTTTTACGATATCATCGAAATCGAACGGGGTATTTTTCATTTCGACTTTCAGGGAGGATAAACCCGGAAACCCGATATAGAAATTGTACGGGGCGACAATGGCCGGATTGGTATAACCGGATTGGGGCACGACCCGCAGGAAGTTGATATTCTTTCCCTGTTGGGAAAAAACAGGATCTATTCCTGCCAGAAACAGGAAAAGAACAACGATGGAATGGGTGATATATCTTTGGGTTTTCATAGAAAGTCCGGTTTAGTTTTGTGTGTCGATGGTCAGTTTTGCTGCAAGTTTCACATCGAGTTTATAATCGGCATAAATTTTAACCAATTCCTGGTTGTATGAGGACAAGGCAGCCTGAATGAAGAGAAAACGGGCCTGTTTTATTCTTTCCAGATCTTCTTTAAAGAAAGGGGCCGGAGAAAAAGTAAAAGGTTCGATGGGTGGGTTTGTGACAACCCGGTAATCGGGGGGAGGGCCGACCGGGGCGGCATGAAGGATATGATGGTCATTACCGGTAAAGAGGGAATCAAGGATGACGTAATTTTTATCGGCAAAATAGATTTGGATTTCCGCGTCGAGTGGAAAATAGTTTTCGGTACGCACTTTAAAATCGAGCATGGAGGCCTGATCGGGTATGTCAAAGTCAAACGCCACGGTATCTTCTAAGGAAAAACCTTTAATTTTACCAAAAAGCGGGAGGACGACTTTCATGTCAACCGAAAAACGGCTGGTATCGTAAATAAAATTTTCATAGGCAGGGTCATTGGCCGGGTTTGATTTGCCGATTACGTTGAAATATATGTATTCGGGCGACATGTTGATGGCCGGGATGATGTAGGAGTTGTCTTCCCCGAATTGAAATGTTGTGTCTTTGGAAGTCCCTATATGTTGGATATCGGGAGAAGGGATGACCAGTGGGTTGGGGAAGCCGGAGGCGGGATCGGCAATATCGATGTGGTAGGGCGGATTTTTGGGCGAATAGGCTATAAGGTCTTGAAAATCAAGTTGCAAAGGCATCCCAATCGAGTTGGATGTAGTCAGGAACAAATCGATCTCTTCCAGTTCAATGCCTCCCGAGAGGTTGTTTGTAAAAATGTCCAGGGACAAGGTATCGATCAGTGGGTATTCATATTGGCCCAGGTAACCGAACATTTTTGAAAATATAATATTGGTAATATCTGAGGTGATGGTAAACGGGTAGGGTGAATTATTGGGGTTTTCATCGCCGAAAATCTTCACGGCAGCTTCAAGGGTAATTTCATTAACGTGGCTCCCGGAATTTAAAAATATGAATTGATAGCCGGAGAAATCGAGCTGAATATTTTTTTGGACCGGGAGCGTCCCTTCGTATTGAAGTTCAAATAGTGTGTCGAAGGGTTTTCCATTTTTTAAAGCGCCCGGTAAGGTAAAATCGACTTTTATCCGATGGTTGATCTGAGAGGTGACATCGATATTGATCAAGGCCGACTTTATAAAAATAGTATCGAGCCGTTGACCGGGTTGGGCTGGCGTGAAGGAATAGGGGGCTGAAACGGTAATCTCGGTCGAGTCGCCGGGCGGAACATCTGTATCGATGGTTGTCTCAATTTTCATATCCCACTGGTCGGGTATCCGGAGATATTGTTGGGCGGTTTGAGAAAACAATTTTGCCGCATACTCCAGGGTGAGCATGTGGGTAACCGGGTCTTCGATAAAAATATTGTTGTCTTTTTTCAGGATATCGTGCAGGGTAAGGTCAGAATGGATCAGGGGGATGGTCCAGGTTGGCGACCATTCGGGCTGGGTCATTTTGTTGAAGTCAAGGTTTTTTTTACAGGACGGGAACAAACCGGTTAAGATCATCGTCGCCGACATCAGGATGGTCCATGCGAACTGGCTTCCTGAAGGGAACGAGGGGTTTATATTGTTCTTCATGGGTCGGGTTTTTTTAACAAATGTACATTAAATTTTTCATATATTGTACATTTTCAGGAAAATGTAAAAAAATTTTCGGTTAGGTGCAGTTTTAACGCCAGTTTTGGGATTGCTGTTTTGCAAAATCAAGTTCAGGCGGTAATCGTTTGTTTTCTACAAAAGGGGGTTTTTGCGGTGCGAAATCATTCGCCAATCCTCAATCGGGCAAAGCGCAGGAGCAACTGTTTTTGGCCAATGGCGGGAAAGAAAACCGTGACTTTGGTGTTGGGGCCGGTTCCTTCGATGTTGATCACTTTTCCTCTGCCGAAGCGGTCGTGGATAACTTCCATTCCTGTTTGAATTTCTCCGGGGCTTGTGGGGGGCATTTCTGGTTGGTTTCCGGAAGTTGGGGATGAGGCGTTCCGGAGGGAATGAAAATTTTTCGGGAGGGTGATTTTTTTTTCGGGAAGTCCCATTCCGGATAAGGAAGCCGACCAGTTTTGATCGGTTGGGAAGATTTTTTTCGCAATATTTTTTTTGGGATAATCGATCAATCCTTCCGGAATTTCACTGATAAAGCGGCTGGGTTCGCAGGTAGTCGGGGTTCCCCAACGGTAGCGGTTTTCGGCATATGATAGGGTCAGTTTTTGTTGGGCGCGTGTTACTGCCACATAAAAGAGCCTGCGTTCTTCTTCTAAATCTGATCTTGAATTCAGCGACTGGATCGACGGGAAGAGGTTTTCCTCCAATCCTACGAGGTAAACGTAAGGGAATTCCAATCCTTTGGCCGAATGGATGGTCATGAGGGTAACCCGGTCTTCGTTGTTGTTCTCTTTTTGATCGGCATCGGTAATCAGGGCGACATCCTGCATAAATTCATCGAGGGTACGGATGGCGTTGGTTTCGATTTCTCCCGTATCCATATTTGTTTTTGGTGATTCGGAAAAGTTTTTGATGGCATTGAGCAATTCTTCTAAGTTTTCGAAGCGGCTGACCCCTTCGGGTGTTTTGTCGTCGTACAATTCTTTCATTAACCCGGAGGATCCGGCAATGTGTTTGGCCATATCAAATGCGTTTTTTACATGCATTAAAGCGTTAAAACTTTTGATCATGGTCGAGAAGGTGGTCAGTTTATTACAGGTAGCTTCCGGGAGCCGCAGGTTGGAAGGATGTTGGTCAATAAGTTCAAAAATACTGGTTTTGAGTTCATTGGCCGCAACGATTATTTTTTCCAATGTGGTTTTTCCGATACCGCGGGCCGGAAAATTGATGATTCTGAGCAGGGCATCGTCGTCGAGGTGGTTGATGGCGACCCTGAAGTAGGCAAGGAGGTCTTTGATTTCTTTACGCTGATAAAAGGAGAGCCCGCCATAAATCCGGCAGGGGATGTTCAATTTCCGCAACGCTTCTTCATGGGCGCGCGATTGGGCATTGGTACGATAAAGGATGGCAAACGAAGCATTTTTCAATTGTTGGTTCATTTTGTTCTCAAAGATCGACTGGGCAATGAGGTTTGCTTCTTCGTTGTCGGTAGATGCGCGGATGAGCTGAATCGGTGGCCCTTCTTCATTTTCAGTCCATATTTGCTTGGAAATCTGATGTTTGTTATTTTCGATGATTTTATTTGCGGCATTTACGATGATTTGTGTTGAACGGTAATTTTGTTCCAGTTTAAAGACCTTGTGGTCGGGGTAATCCTGTTTGAAGTTCAGGATATTTTGAATGTTGGCACCGCGGAAGCCATAGATACTTTGCGCGTCATCGCCAACGACACAGATATTTTCATTGTTGGCGGCCAATTTTTTTACGATCAGGTATTGGGCAAAATTGGTATCCTGGTATTCGTCCACAAGGATGTAATGGAATTTTTGCTGGTATTTGTAAAGAACATCCGGAAAATCGCGCAAAAGGATATTCATGTTGAACAGAAGGTCGTCGAAATCCATGGCCGAGGCTCTGCGAAGCCTTGTTTGGTATTGTTGGTAAAGCTTACCGGTAGCTGGTTTTCCGGAAGCGGAGTCGAATTCGTTCAGTTCCGGGTCAACGAGGTAATCCTCGGCGGGGAGGAGGCTTGTTTTTGCCGCAGAGATGCGGTGGAGGACATACCCAGGTTGATAAACTTTATCGTCGAGGTTGTTCTCTTTGATGAGGTTTTTGATGACTCTTTTGGAATCATCGGTATCGTATATGGTATAGTTTGGTGGGAATCCAAGGCGGTGGCCTTCGATGCGGAGTATCCGGGCAAAAACGGAATGGAAGGTCCCCATCCAGACATTCCGGGCTTCGGGGCCAACCAGGTTTGTGATGCGGTCGTTCATCTCCCTGGCTGCTTTATTGGTAAAGGTCAGGGCAAGAATGTGAAACGGGTCGATTCCTTTGGCAATCAGGAATGCGACACGATACGTAAGCGCCCTGGTTTTACCGGAGCCTGCCCCGGCAATAACCATGATGGGGCCTTCTGTTGCAACAACAGCGGCCCGTTGGGCTTCGTTGAGGGTGGAAAGTAGGTTTTCAGTCATGTTGGCGGTTCAGGCGTCAAAAATACGGCTTTCGGTGATATCCCTCCTGTTTTTTTGTACTTTTACCTTTTCTTTTTTAAAAAAGTTGTATGGACTTTCCGGTTTTTCAAATAATCAACTATTCATTGATAGTGATTGTTCTGGTCATTTTTATCCGGTACATGTGGGGTATTTTTTTTGATGGGGATTACCAACCGGTTGAATGGAAAGATGCCATCGGGCGTGGTTTGGTATCGAAAAAATTGCAGTGGTTGGAGAAGCGTTATCCCGACAAGGTACGGTTTTTTAACTGGTGGTTTCAGGTCGGGAGGTTGCGACGTTGGGGGGTGGCGGGCGATTTTGCCGAAGTTGGCGTATATAAAGGGGAGAGTGCGCGTATTTTACATCATTGCGATCCGGTCCGAACTTTTCACCTGTTTGATACTTTTACCGGTTTTCAAATGCGGGACCTCCGCACAGAAACAGGGCCTGCGGCAACCTATACCCCTGAAAATTTTTCTGATACGGAGGTGAATAAGGTGTTGCAACACATCGGTGGCAATGAAAATATTAAGATTTATCCCGGATATTTTCCGGAGACTGCCAATGCGGTCAGCGACTGCCGGTTTGCTTTGGTAAACCTCGATGCCGATTTGTACAATCCTACCCGGGCGGGGCTTGAATTTTTTTATCCCAGGTTATCTCCCGGGGGGGGTATCCTCATTCATGATTATACACATCAATGGCCAGGGGTAATGAAGGCCGTTGATGATTTTCTGACCCTTATACCAGAGTCGTTGGTCGTTCTTCCGGACATGGATGGTACTGCGATGATCATCCGGAACAAGGATTGTTAATATTTTTTTCATTAATTGTTTTGTGGATTTAAAATTAGTTGTACCTTTGCACCCTCGAAAAACAAAATTTGTTTTACGGGAAAATCAAGCCGGAAGCGGCGAGGAAACCTGATAAAGTGAAACAATTATAGGTTCCAGGCGCAGACAGACCAAGTGGATGCGTTAGAAAGTTTCGCAAGATTCAATGCCTTCCTTAGCAATTCCAGCATTTTTTTTCGGTAAACGCGGTTAATCGTAAAATTCATTTACAGTTTTTATCTGCATTTGCTGTTTGTATTAAATAATATTGTACTTTTGCACTCCCATTTTTCAGGAGAAAACAAAAATGATTTCATGCAGGTTCCGGCCTGTTTTATAAAGAAAAGAAGATAACTAATCCCATAGATATGCCAACGATTTCACAATTGGTTCGCAAAGGAAGAAACAAACTGGTTGACAAAAGCAAGTCGCCTGCATTGGATTCCTGTCCGCAGCGCCGCGGTGTTTGTGTACGTGTTTATACGACCACGCCCAAGAAACCGAACTCGGCCATGCGGAAGGTAGCCAGGGTAAGGCTTACCAACGGCAAGGAGGTGAATGCTTATATCCCCGGGGAAGGCCACAATCTACAGGAACACTCAATTGTTATGATCCGGGGCGGCCGTGTCAAGGACCTTCCCGGCGTTCGTTATCATATTATTCGTGGGGCGCTTGATACTTCCGGTGTGGAAGGCCGCAAGCAACGCCGAAGCAAATATGGGGCAAAACGTCCGAAAGAGAAAAAAGCATAGTTTCAGGTTAACCCGACAGGAATATGGACACACTGTCGGGTTGTTTATACAATAATAAACAACATGAGAAAAGCAAAACCCAAAAAAAGGCCCCTTCTTCCTGATCCGAAATTCGGTGACACTTTGGTCACAAAGTTTGTGAACAATGTAATGTTGGCCGGGAAAAAGAACATCGCTTACGATGTATTTTACGAAGCCATTGAAATCGTATCAGAAAAGACCAAAGAAGATGGTTTGGAAGTATTTAAAAAAGCATTGGCCAATGTTACGCCTGCCGTCGAAGTCAGAAGCCGTAGGATTGGTGGCGCTACCTTTCAGATACCTTCAGAAATAAGGCCCGGGCGGAAAAGTTCCATTGGGATGAAATCGCTGGTGAACTATGCCAGAAAGCGCCATGAAAAAAGTTTCGGCCAGAAACTGGCAGCCGAAATCGTGGCTGCCTATAAGGAGGAAGGCGCAGCATTCAAACGCAAAGAAGATACACACCGGATGGCGGAAGCAAATAAGGCTTTTTCGCATTTCCGTTTTTAACAAAGGAAAAAATTCGATGGTCGCCCGGACGTTGCCGGGCCGGCCCATAAAAAACAACATGACCGGAAAACTGGAAAATACAAGGAACATTGGCATTATGGCTCACATCGACGCAGGTAAGACCACGACGACGGAGCGTATCTTGTATTATACCGGGATCAATTATAAATTGGGCGAAGTCCATGACGGTACTGCCACCATGGACTGGATGGTACAGGAACAGGAGCGTGGAATAACCATTACTTCGGCCGTTACCACTGTTTACTGGGATTATCAGGGCGGAAATTACAGGATCAACATCATCGATACTCCCGGACATGTTGATTTTACCGTTGAAGTTGAGCGGTCGCTGCGGGTTCTCGACGGCGCAGTCGCTATATTTTGTGCAGTGGGTGGCGTAGAGCCCCAAAGCGAAACGGTTTGGCGACAAGCCGATAAATATCACGTTCCCCGGATCTCCTACATTAATAAAATGGACCGTACCGGCGCTGATTTTTTTCATGTCGTTGACCAGATACAGGAAAAATTAGGGGCAAAACCGGTTGTTGTTCAAATTCCGATTGGTTCGGAAGAGAATTTTACCGGGATCGTTGACCTTATTTCCCAAAAAGCGTTTATCTGGGACGATCAAACGTTGGGCAAGTCCTACCAGGAGGTCGCCGTCCCTGAAGAGATGGCCGATGTGGTGCGTGAATACCGGATGAAATTGGTTGAGGGGACTGCTGAAGAAAACGATTATTTATTGCACAAATTCATCGAAGACCCACATTCAATTACCGAAGAAGAGATTATAGCTGAACTGAGGAAAGCCACCATCGAGGGAAAAATAACCCCGGTAACGTGTGGCGCTTCATTTAAAAACAAAGGGGTTCAATTATTGATTGACGCCATTGTCAAGTATCTTCCTTCACCCTATGATATGCCTGCCATAACCGGCCAAAATCCATTTACCGGTCAGGAGGAGGTACGCCATCCCTCTCCCGGGGAGCCCTTTACGGCACTGGCCTTTAAAATTGCAGCCGATCCGTTTGTTGGCCGCATCGCGTTTTTCAGGGTATATTCGGGACAATTGGAAGCGGGCGAAGTGGTTTTGAACCCACGTACCGACAAAAAAGAACGCTTGTTGCGGATTATGTTGATGCATGCCAACAAACAGAACCCGCTCAAACATATTGAGGCCGGTGAAATTGCTGCCGCGGTTGGATTTAAAGATATCCGGACCGGCGATACCTTATGTGGCCTCAAACATCCCATTGTTCTTGAAACCATGGTTTTTCCGGATCCGGTAATCAATATGGCCGTAGAGCCCAAAACACAGGATGATGTTGAAAAATTGGCCAATGCCCTGCACAAAATGTCAGAAGAAGATCCGACGTTTCAGGTGAAGGTGGATGAGGAGACCGGACAAACTTTGATCAGTGGAATGGGCGAATTGCATCTGGATATTATTACCGACCGGATCCGGCGTGAATTTAATATTGAAGTTAGCCGGGGAAACCCCCAGGTAGCCTATAAGGAAGCCATTGTCAATTCAGTAATGCACCACGAGGTTTACAAAAAACAAACCGGTGGGAGAGGCCGTTTTGCCGATCTTGTAATTGAAATTGGCCCTGCCGACACCGGGCATAAAGGATTACAGTTTATCAACGAGATCAAGGGTGGGAATATTCCCCGTGAATTTATTCCGGCAATTGAAAAAGGGCTTAAAGCTGCCATGACCAACGGACCGATCATTGGTTTTCCGATGGATGCCGTAAAAGTACGCTTGATCGACGGTTCATACCACAGCGTTGATTCTGACGATATTTCTTTCCAGGTCGCTGCAGGTATTGCTTTTCGGGAAGCCAGCCGCAAAGCAAAAGCGGTCATTCTTGAACCCATTATGAAATTTGAAATTAACACTCCCAGTGCCTATATGGGCGAAGTTACCAGCGATATTACGAAACGACGCGGACATGTGGAAGAGGTCGAATCACGGATTGGTAACCAGGTGATCCGGGGCAGGGTGCCCTTGGCGGAGATGTTTGGTTATGTTACGGTATTGCGTAGCCTCACCTCGGGCAGGGCAACGGAAATGCTTGAGTTTTTCAAGTATGAAGCCACTCCCAGAGAGATACAGGATGAAGTACTATATAAAATCAGGGGATACGTTCCCGCTTATTAATTTTTTATATGAGCCAGAGAATCAGAATTAAATTGAAATCGTACGATTACAACCTGGTTGATAAATCGGCCGAAAAGATCGTAAAGACCGTGAAGGTTACCGGGGCTGTTGTCAGTGGCCCGATCCCATTGCCTACGGACAAAAAGATCTTTACGGTGCTGCGTTCAACCTTCGTTAATAAAAAATCGCGGGAGCAGTTTCAATTGTGTACCTATAAACGGTTGCTCGACATTTACAGCACTACATCAAAAACAATTGATGCTTTGATGAAGCTCGAACTTCCCAGCGGGGTTGAAGTTGAAATCAAGGTTTGATTTGAGTTAGACATCATTAAGTTAACAACGCAAGAAAGAAAAAAATGTCTGGATTAATTGGAAAAAAAATCGGGATGACCAGTATCTACGATGCGAACGGAAAAAATCTTCCGTGTACGGTAATCGAGGCTGGCCCCTGTGTGGTCACACAGGTCCGTTCCAAAGAAAAAGAGGGATACGACGCCATCCAGCTTGCTTATGAAGATAAGAAAGAAAAGCATACTACAAAAGCTGAGAAGGGACATTTTGCCAAAGCTGGGATTACCCCAAAAAAGGTCGTTGCCGAATTTACCCGTTTTGAAACAGACCACCAAAAAGTATTTGGCGATATTTTGAAAGTGGATATCTTTACTGAAGGCGAATACATTGATGTTGTGGGCATTTCAAAAGGTAAAGGTTTTCAGGGCGTCGTGCGGCGGCATCATTTCGCGGGTGTGGGCGAAGCAACCCACGGACAGCACAACCGGCTCCGGGCCCCAGGTTCGGTAGGGGCTTCTTCCTGGCCTTCCAGGGTAATGAAAGGGCTTCGGATGGCTGGGCGCATGGGCGGAAACAGGGTGAAAATCATCAACCTGCAGGTTTTAAAAATTATTACGGATAAAAACCTGATTTTAGTTAAGGGTGCAATTCCCGGACATAACGGATCATATGTAATTATTGAACGATGGAAGTAGCAGTTTATAACATAAAGGGAACAACGACCCCACGCAAGGTAACCTTAGACGATTCGGTTTTTTCAATCGAACCCAACGACCATGCCATCTATTTGGACATCAAACAGTATATGGCCAACCAGAGGCAGGGTACCCATAGTTCCAAAGAAAAGTCTGTTCTCTCGGGAAGTACCCGCAAACTACATAAACAAAAAGGAACCGGCGGGTCGAGAAAAGGAAGTATTAAAAGCCCACTGTTTCGTGGTGGAGCCCGCGTTTTTGGTCCCCATCCCAGGGATTACAATTTGAAACTGAACAAAAAACTCAAACGGCTCGCGCGTAAATCGGCCCTTAGCTATAAAGCCAAAGACAACAACCTTACCATTGTCGAAGATTTTAACTTTGAAACCCCGAAGACAAAAAATTTCAGTGAATTTCTGAAGAATTTTCAGCTGACCGGTATCAAAACCCTGGTGGTTGTTGCCAACATCGAGGAGAATGTAATCTTATCCTCACGAAACCTCAAGCGGGTAAAAGTTATTCATGTTACAGAACTGAACACCTACGAAATCCTGGATGCAACCCGGCTTCTGATCACCGAAGGTTCTGTGAAGGAAATTGAAAAAATCCATCAGAATTAAACCGATTAATTCGAAACAACAATGACAGTGATTTTAAAACCGATCATCACCGAGAAAATGACCCATCTGGGCGAGAAGCTCAACAGATATGGGTTTATGGTTGACCGGAGGGCGAACAAACTTCAAATAATGCAAGCTATTAAAGAGCTTTATGGAGTTGACGTTGCTTCGGTCAATACCATGATTTTCTCCGGAAAAAACAAATCGCGCTTTACGAAAAGCGGCGTTATTTCGGGTAGGACAAATGCATATAAAAAAGCCATCATCACGTTGGCGAAAGGTGAAACTATTGATTTTTACAGCAATATTTAAATAAATGGCGCTTAAGAAATATAAACCAACAACACCCGGTCAAAGGTTCAAAGTAATCAGCACATACGATGAAATAACCGTTGATGTTCCTGAAAAGAGCCTGCTGGCCCCATCCAGGAAATCCGGTGGAAGAAACAACGAAGGAAAAATGACCATGCGCTATCTGGGCGGCGGTCATAAACAGATGTACCGGATCATTGACTTTAAGCGGGAAAAAGAGGACATTCCTGCGTTGGTCAAGACCATTGAATACGACCCGAACCGGACTTCCCGCATTGCATTGGTTGTATATAAGGATGGTGAAAAACGGTATATTGTGGCCCCGCACGGATTAAAAGTTGGCCAAACCATTTTGTCGGGAAAAGGGGCGCCCCCTGAAATCGGAAATACCCTTTATCTGAGTGAAATTCCTTTTGGGACGGTGGTGCACAACGTTGAACTGCGCCCGGGACAGGGTGCAAAACTGGTACGGAGCGCCGGGTCGCATGCCCAGCTTATGTCGCGCGATGGTAAGTTTGCCATTCTCAAGATGCCGTCCGGTGAAACTCGGATGATCCTCCAAACCTGTAAGGCAACCGTAGGCATGGTATCCAACATAGACCATAACCTGGAATCGTATGGAAAAGCGGGGCGTACCCGGTGGTTAGGGCGCCGTCCCAGGAACCGCGGAGTTGCCATGAACCCGGTTGACCATCCCATGGGTGGAGGTGAAGGAAAAGCTTCCGGAGGCCATCCCCGAACAAGGAAAGGCATAGCCGCCAAGGGTTATAAAACCCGTGCACGGAAAAAACAATCCAATAAATACATTGTAGAACGCAGGAAGAAGTAAATATTAATATTTAACCTATGAGCCGATCACTTAAAAAAGGTCCCTATATCCATTATAAATTGGAAAAGAAAATTACCGATCTGATGGAATCCAAGAAAAAGACTGTGGTAAAAACCTGGTCCCGGGGAAGTATGATTTCTCCCGATTTCGTTGGTCAGACCATTGCCGTGCACAATGGCAATAAATTTATTCCGGTATATGTTACGGAGAATATGGTGGGCCATAAATTGGGTGAATTTGCACCGACACGGATTTTCCGCGGTCATGCAGGCAACAGGGATAAAGCTAAGAAGTAACGACCTAATACAATAAACAAATGGGAGTTAAAACTCATATCAGGGCAGAAAAAAGAAAAGAGGCAAAAAAATCGGTTGCATTTGCACGTTTGAACAATTGCCCCACCTCTCCACGAAAGATGCGGTTGATCGCCGACCTTGTCCGTGGACAGCGGGTGGAACAAGCATTGCATATCTTAAAAAACAATGCCAAACAGCCATCCGAACGGGTACGCAAACTGCTGCTTTCGGCCATTGCCAACTGGCAGTCGAAAAACGAAGGGAAAAGAATTGAGGAGAGCGACCTTTTTATTAAAGAAATTTTTGTGGATGGGGGACGGCAATTGAAAAGGCTTCAGACCGCCCCACAGGGAAGGGCCCACCGTATCCGCAAACGGTCAAACCATGTTACCATCCTGCTTGGTAGTCGTACTGCCGCAGTTGTTGAAACAGAAGATAAAAAAGAATAATTATAAAAGAAAAATTAAAAGTAATTTTTAATGGGACAAAAGACCAATCCGATTGCTAACAGGTTAGGCATCATTCGCGGCTGGGACTCAAACTGGTTCGGCGGTAAAAATTTTGAGCCCAAGCTGGTTGAGGACGATAAAATACGTAAGTATTTGAATGCCAGGCTTTCAAAAGCTGGTATTGCCAAAATTGTGATCGAACGCACACTCAAGCTTGTAACGGTCACCATTCATACTGCCCGGCCGGGGATCATCATCGGGAAAGGGGGTCAGGAGGTTGACAAGCTCAAGGAAGAGTTGAAAAAGATCACCCGGAAAGAGATTCAGATCAACATTTCTGAAATAAAACGTCCTGAAATTGATTCGGTGATCGTAGCCAATACGGTGGCCAGCCAGATTGAAGGACGTATCTCGTACCGCAGGGCAATCAAGACTTCCATCGCGTCGGCCATGCGGATCGGCGCCGAAGGGATTAAAGTTATGATTTCAGGACGTTTGGGCGGAGCCGAAATGGCGCGGCGTGAGCAGTACAAGGAGGGGCGTATCCCTTTGCATACTTTCAGGGCCGATATCGATTATGCAACGGCTGAGGCACACACAACCTATGGGCGTATCGGGATTAAGGTCTGGATATGCAAGGGTGATGTATATGGCCGGCCGGATTTGGTTCCCGACGCACCGGTTGCCAAAGTAAAACCCTCCATGCACCGGGGTGGCGGTCCCAAGGGCGACCGGGAAAGGGACCATGACCATGGCCAACGTGACCGGGGCCCACGAAACGACAATGGTCGGCCGAGGGGCCCAAGGAAATAAAAATGTATCTGACCGCCTGCCACAACGGTCATCCAAAACGAGAATGAGGTAACCATAATATCTAATTGAATAATGTTACAGCCAAAGAAAACCAAGTACAGGAAACAGCAAAAAGGGAAAATGAAGGGCAATGCCGGTCGCGGACACCAGCTCGCCTTTGGCTCATTTGGTATTAAAACGCTGGAAGAAGCGTGGATAACGGGCCGTCAGATTGAAGCTGCCCGTCAGGCCATTACCCGTCACATGAAACGTGAAGGACAGATTTGGATCCGGATTTTCCCAGACAAGCCAGTCACCAAAAAACCTGCTGAAGTTCGTATGGGCAAAGGAAAAGGCGCACCCGAGTATTTTGTGGCACGGATTACCCCGGGCCGGATCCTCTTTGAAATCGAAGGCGTTTCGATGGCCGATGCAAAAGAGGCATTGCGGTTGGGCGCTCAAAAACTTCCGGTGCAAACCCGAACGGTTGTCCGAAAAGATTATTTGGAAGAAACGGAATAATATCATATAGGCAGGCCAACCTGCCACCAATAACACAGGACGATGCGATGTATCGCCTCAAACAGTTAAAAAATGGAACAAAAAGTAATCAGAGAATTAACCACAGGCGAAATTCTGGAACGACTGGATGAAGAGAAACGACAATTGACTAAGCTCAAGTTGAACCATGCCGTCTCTCCTTTAGAAAATCCCAATAAAATAAAGGCTTACCGCAAAACCATTGCCCGCCTTCAAACCGAATTGAGACACCGTGTTCTTACGGGAGACCAAAACGTAGAAGCTGGCAAAAAATAATAGAAGAGACGGAGCATGCCTTCTCTCAACAAAAAATGTCTATGGAAACGAGAAACTTAAGAAAAGAAAAAATCGGTATCGTCGTCAGTAATAAGATGGAGAAATCGGTCATCGTTGCGGTTGAAAGAAAAGTGAAACATCCAAAATATGGGAAGTTTGTTAAAAAATCTTCGCGATTTATGGCCCAGGATGATAAAAACGAATGCAGCGAAGGGGATTTGGTCCGGATTTCTGAAACACGGCCACTCAGTAAAAATAAGTGTTGGAGACTTGTCGAAATTATAGAAAAGGTTAAATAGCCATGATACAACAAGAGTCAAGATTAACAGTAGCAGATAATAGCGGAGCTAAGGAAGTTCTTTGTATCAAGGTCCTTGGCGGAACACGCAAGCGTTATGCCCGTGTTGGCGACCGGATTATCGTAACAGTGAAAAATGCCCTGCCTTCGGGCAATATCAAAAAAGGGACGGTATCCACTGCCGTGGTTGTAAGGACGAAAAAAGAAATTCGTCGCAATGATGGCTCCTATATCCGTTTTGACGATAATGCCGTTGTTTTGCTCAACAATGCAGGCGAAATGATAGGGACCCGTATTTTTGGCCCCGTTGCCCGGGAATTACGTGAAAAGCAATTTATGAAAATCGTTTCTTTAGCGCCTGAGGTGCTGTAAGCATATACCCAACGACCATGCAAAAGAAATTACATATTAAAAAAAGCGACACGGTAATGATTATTGCCGGAGATTCCAGAGGACAGCAAGGAAAAGTATTGCGTGTCGATAAGGATAAGTATATGGCTATTGTTGAGGGGGTAAACATGGTGTCGAAACATACCAAACCCAACACAAAAAGCCCACAGGGCGGCATTATAAAAAAGGAGGCCCCCGTCCATCTTTCCAACTTAAAGTTGGTTGACAATTCGGGAAAACCGACACGGATCGGCCGGCGGTTAGATGCGAAAACGGAAAAATTGGTTCGTTATTCTAAAAAATCAGGGGAGGTAATAAAATAATGGCTTACACACCGAGATTAAAGGATAAGTATTTAAAGGAGGTAGTTCCTGCGTTGATGGAGCAGTTTAAATATAAAAGCCCCATGCAGGTCCCCCGGATCAACAAAATTTGTCTTAACCAGGGTTTGGGCATTGCCAATACCGACCGCAAATTTATCGATAACGGGATCAACGAAATGACGATGATCACCGGTCAGAAAGCGGTTTCGACCAAATCGAGGAAAGACATTTCCAATTTTAAATTAAGAAAAGGAAATCCCATAGGTGTCAGGGTTACCCTACGAGGCGAACGCATGTATGATTTTCTGGACCGTTTGATTTCTGTTGCATTACCACGGGTCCGCGATTTTCGCGGGGTCAATGACAAGGGATTTGATGGCAGGGGCAATTATACCCTTGGGGTGGCAGAACAGATTATTTTCCCGGAAATTGACATTGACAAAGTGACCCGTATCAACGGGGTTGACATCACTTTTGTCACCTCGGCACGGAATGACCGCGAAGCGCATGCCCTATTAAAAGAATTTGGAATCCCTTTTAAAACAAAGTAATATATGGCAAAAGAATCCCTAAAAGCCAGAGAAGTAAAACGCGCAGCGATGGTTGCAAAATTTGCTTCGAAACGAAAGGCGCTTAAAGAAGAAGGCGATTATATCGCCCTTCAAAAACTGCCCAAGAACGCTTCTCCGGTCAGATTGCACAACCGTTGTAAACTAACGGGCCGTCCCAAAGGATATATGCGCCTTTTTGGTGTTTCCCGTATCAATTTCAGGGAGATGGCCAACAAAGGATTGATTCCGGGAATAAAAAAAGCCAGTTGGTAAAATTTTTACAGGCATGGCCGGACCGGGCCCTATCCCTTTGGGGTAGCCCGACGGAATGGCCTGAAATGATAAAAACAATTAAAAACAACAAATAGATGGTTACGGACCCCATTGCAGATTATTTAACGAGAATCAGGAATGCCGTATTGGCCAACCACCGTGTGGTAGAAATTCCAAAATCAAAGATCAAGGAAGAGATCACGCGGATCCTCTTCGAGAAAGGTTATATCCTCAATTTTAAAATTGAAAATGAACCGCGTCCCGGGATTATTAAAATTGCTTTGAAATACCATCCGGTATCGAAGCTTTCGGCCATCACCAGCCTGGTTCGGGTTTCCAAACCCGGTTTGCGAAAATATGTCGATAATGAACATCTGCCCCGTGTTTTAAATGGCCTCGGCATCGCCATCCTTTCAACTTCCCAGGGCATTATGACCGATAAAGAGGCAAAAACCGGAAAAGTGGGTGGCGAGGTATTATGTTATATCAGTTAATAAGGAGATTTCAACGATGTCAAGAATAGGAAAACAACCAATTGTATTACCCGAGGGCGTTACTGTTTCCATCTCCGGTACCAATGTGGTGACCGTGAAAGGAAAATTGGGTGAATTGGCACAGCAGGTCGATCCAAAAATTACGATAACCGCCGACCAACATTCAATTAGTGTCGAACGGCATTCGGATGAACGGGACGACCGCGCAAAGCATGGTTTGTACCGTTCCCTGCTAAACAATATGGTAAAAGGCGTTTCAGAGGGTTTTACCCTGGTACAGGAGCTGGTTGGCGTTGGTTATAAAGCTTCCGGCAATGGCCAGTTGCTGGAGCTCTCGCTTGGATATTCGCACAACATCCTGATGGAGCTTCCGGATTTAGTTAAAGTACAAACAACGGCCGAAAAAGGAAAAAACAACACCATCATCCTTAAATCAATCGACAAACAACTTCTCGGTCAGGTTGCTGCCAAGATCAGGTCATTTCGTCGTCCCGAACCCTATAAAGGAAAAGGAATAAGGTTCCAGGGTGAAGAGATCAAGAAAAAAGCAGGGAAATCTGCCGCCGGGCAATAGCCATCCGGGCAATCGGAAAGCGGTTGCCACGGGAAGAAATAAAAAAGCGATCAGGCGGGCAGCCTGATCCAGGAAAATAAGGGTGACCGCGATTGTCACCGCCAACTGATAAATAGAAAAACAATGGCAATTAAAAGTAGAAAAGATTTTCGCAGGTTCAGGATCAAAAAACGGATACGTAAAATCGTACAAGGGACACCTGACAGGCCTCGCATGACCGTATTTCGCAGCAATAAAGCAATATACGTACAATTGATTGATGATCAGTCTGGCAAGACGCTTGTTGCGGCATCGTCAATGGAAAAATCCATGACCGGTCAGGAAGGGACAAAGACCGACATTGCAAAAATTGTCGGTAAACACATCGCTGAAAAGGCATTACAGGCAGGGATAGCGATGGTTGTTTTTGATCGTAATGGTTATTTGTATCACGGCAGGGTAAAATCTTTGGCCGATGCAGCCAGGGAAGGCGGCCTAAAATTCTAAGGAAAGTATGACAAACGTTAATGTAAAAAGAGTAAAATCGAGCGAAATTGAATTCAAAGATCGACTGGTCAGCATTCAACGCGTAACGAAAGTGACAAAAGGGGGAAGGACATTCAGTTTTTCGGCTATTGTTGTGGTCGGAAACGAGAATGGCGTGGTTGGTTATGGCCTGGGAAAAGCAAAAGAAGTCACTGCCGCGATTGCCAAGGGAATTGATGATGCCAAGAAAAACCTCATTAAAGTGCCCATTCTTAAAGGGACGATCCCCCACGACCAACTTGGAAAGTACAGTGGCGCGCTGGTGTACCTGAAACCTGCGGCTCCAGGTACTGGCGTCATCGCAGGTGGCGCCATGCGGGCCGTGCTCGAAAGTGTTGGGGTAAAAGATGTATTGGCTAAATCAAAAGGTTCTTCCAACCCCCACAGTGTGGTGAAAGCTACCATCAATGCCCTTATGAAATTACGCGACCCCTATACGGTTGCACAACTCCGCGGAATAGAGCCCAGTCAGGTATTTAATGGTTAAGTTTATATTTAAAGGCTGTCGATAGCAATGAAAAAAATTAAAATAACGCAGGTTCGAAGCGGCATAGGAAGGCCCTTACGCCAAAAACGCACCCTCGAAGCTTTAGGGTTAAAGAGGATCCGTCATACGGTAGAACACGAAGCAACCCCTCAGATTCTTGGGATGGTGCAGAAAGTTATCCATCTGGTGACAGTGGAAGAAGAAGTATAACCAAAGATAAACGATACGGAAATGGATTTAAGTAACCTGAAACCTGCAAAAGGTTCAATAAAAAAGGAAAAGCGGATTGGACGCGGACAGGGTTCCGGCCATGGTGGAACTTCTACCCGTGGCCATAAGGGGGCTCAATCGCGTTCGGGATATTCCAAAAAACTGGGATATGAAGGAGGCCAGATGTCGTTGGTACGCCGGGTCCCAAAGTTTGGTTTTAAGAATTTTAACCGGGTTGAATACAAAGGCATCAACTTGGATGTCCTTCAGCAGATAGCGGATAAAAAAAACCTTGCTTCCATCAATCCGGATATTCTGATTGAAAGTGGCTATGTATCAAAAAATGACCGGATCAAGATTCTTGGCCGGGGCGAACTCAAAACAAAACTTGAAATTACAGCGCATGGTTTTTCAGTTGCAGCTAAAAAAGCGATTGAAGAATTAGGTGGAATTGCTAACACAATTTAAATTCGGTTGAATGAAAAAACTGATCCAAACCTTACGGAACATTTGGAAGATTGAAGACCTTCGCAAGCGGATCTTATATACCATTGGGATTATCCTGATTTACCGTCTGGGTTCGTATGTTGTGCTCCCCGGGGTGGACCCTGGTATGCTTGCCAGTTTGCAGAACCAGACTGAATCGGGGTTACTCGGGCTGCTCAATATGTTTTCAGGAGGCGCCTTTTCCAATGCATCTATTTTTGCATTGGGGATCATGCCTTATATATCTGCATCTATTGTAATGCAACTTCTCGGAATGGCAATACCCTATTTTCAGAAATTGCAAAAAGAGGGCGAAAGCGGAAGAAAAAAGATCAATCAGATGACCCGGTACCTTACGGTCATCATCCTGGTTTTCCAATCGCCGGCATATATTGCGAATCTGGCAACCCAATTGCCCCCCGAAGCCATTTCACCCTTTAACCCCAACCTGACCCATCATTCGGTGTTTTCATTTTTCGGAATTTCCTCTATCATCATTCTCACCGCAGGTTCTATGTTTGTTATGTGGCTTGGGGAAAGGATCACCGATAAGGGGATTGGCAACGGGATTTCCCTGATCATCATGATTGGTATCATCGCCCGTTTGCCATTTTCGTTATTTGGCGAGCTGGTTTCAAGAATGGAACAGAAAGGGGGCGGCCTTGTTTTCTTTGTTGTTGAGATTGCCGTACTTGTCCTGGTTATTCTGGTCACCATCCTTTTGGTACAGGGAACCCGGAAAATTCCGGTCCAATATGCAAAAAGAATTGTAGGCAACAAACAATACGGAGGTGTAAGGCAATATATTCCATTGAAGGTCAATGCGGCTGGCGTTATGCCCATCATTTTTGCCCAGGCCATCATGTTCCTGCCGTTGACCATTGCCGGGTTTGCAAGCAACGACACCCTATCGGGGTTTGCACGGATTTTTACCGATATCAACGGTTTCTGGTACAACTTTGTTTTCTTTATCCTCATCATCCTGTTTACTTATTTTTATACGGCCATTACGGTCAACCCAAATCAGATGGCCGAGGACATGAAGAAAAACGGAGGTTTCATCCCTGGGGTCAAACCTGGGAAAAAGACAGCCGAGTTTATCGACGATGTGATGTCGCGCATAACCCTGCCCGGTTCGATATTTTTAGGGTTTGTCGCCATCATGCCATCGCTGGTAAGTTTGGTCGGCATTACGTCGCAGTTTGCACAATTTTATGGTGGTACTTCGCTGCTAATTCTGGTCGGGGTTGTACTGGATACCTTACAACAAATTGAAAGTCATTTGCTAATGCGCCATTACGATGGTTTAACGAAATCGGGAAGAATTAAAGGCAGGTCTTCCTATTCAGTAACCGGATGATCCGTTATGTTTAAACAACAAAATGTAGTTATAAAATCGGCAGAAGATATTGAATTTCTGAGGGAAAATGCCATCATTGTCAGTAAAACCCTCGCAGAAGTTGGAAAATATATAAAACCCGGCGTTAAAACGATAACGCTGGATCAAAAGGCTGAAGAATTTATCCGGGAGCAAGGGGCGGTACCCGGGTTTAAAGGATACAGGGGGTTCCCGGCAACCCTTTGTGTATCGGTGAATGAAGAGGTGGTTCATGGAATACCGGGGGAGAGAGTTCTTAAAAATGGTGATATAGTTTCGATTGACTGTGGATGTCAGAAACATGGATTTTACGGAGATTCGGCCTATACCTTTCCGGTGGGCGAAGTGGGGCAGGATGTGATGGATTTGCTCAAACATACCAGGGAATCGCTTTATCTGGCAATCGATTGGGCAGTATCCGGAAAAAGGGTCGGCGATATAGGGGCAACGGTTCAGGATTATGTTGAATCGTTTGGATATTCGGTGGTCAGGGAACTTGTTGGACATGGTATCGGAATGCAGTTGCATGAAAAGCCCGATGTACCCAATTATGGAAAACGGGGTTCCGGAATGAAGCTGCCAGCGGGTTTGGTTATCTGTATCGAACCGATGATCAACATGGGAGCCAGAACGGTTGTTCAGGCACAGGATGGTTGGACAATCCGTACGGCTGACCGCAAACCCTCTGCCCATTTTGAGTTGACGGTTGCTGTTCAGAAGGAAAAGGCAGAAGTTCTGTCAACCTTCCGGTATATTGAGGAAGTACTTGAACCAAGCAGTATATAAAATGGCAAAACAATCTTCAATCCAACAGGATGGTACCGTCATCGAATCATTGGGCAATGCCATGTTTCGTGTTGAATTAGAAAACGGGCATGTAATTACTGCCCATATATCGGGAAAAATGCGAATGCATTATATAAAAATATTGCCTGGTGACAAAGTCAGGATTGAAATGTCGCCTTATGATTTAACCAAAGGAAGGATTACGTTCAGATATCAATAGAACTAAAGTTAACGTAAAATGAAAGTCAGAGCATCCATCAAAAAAAGATCTGCAGATTGTAAAATTGTACGCAGAAAAGGGAAATTGTTTGTAATAAATAAAAAGAACCCAAAATTCAAACAAAGACAAGGTTAAGATTACTTAAACATAAAATCGGAATATTATGGCCAGAATTGCAGGTATTGACCTACCTAAAAACAAACGCGGTGAAATTGGGCTTACCTATATTTTCGGTATCGGAAGAAGTACTGCTCAAAAGATTTTAACATTGGCAGAGGTTGACTGGAACAAAAAGGTACAGGAATGGAACGATGAGGAGCAGAATAAAATTCGTACCATCATCAATGACCATTATAAAATCGAAGGCGCTTTGCGTTCCGAAGTCCAGATGAACATCAAACGGTTGATGGACATCGGCTCCTATCGGGGAATCCGCCACCGTTTGGGGTTGCCTACACGTGGACAAAGCACCAAAAACAATGCCCGGACAAGAAAAGGCCGAAAAAAGACCGTTGCCAATAAAAAGAAAGCCACCAAGGGTTAATCGTAAACGCATATAGGAAAACAGAATATGGCAAAGAGTGAAAAAAGTTCAAAAAAAAGGGTCGTCAAAGTTGATACGATTGGAAAAGCTTTCGTGAATGCTTCTTTCAACAATCTTATTATTTCGTTGACCAACAACAATGGACAGGTTATCAGTTGGTCATCTGCCGGAAAAATGGGGTTTAAGGGTTCAAAGAAAAATACGCCCTATGCCGCTCAGATGGCTGCCCAGGATGCTTCAAAGGTAGCCTACGACCTGGGCTTGCGGAAAGTTAAGGTTTTTATCAAAGGCCCGGGTGCCGGAAGGGAATCGGCCATCCGTACCCTCCATACGGCAGGCATTGAGGTGATGGAAATTGTTGATATAACCCCCTTGCCCCACAATGGGTGCCGTCCTCCCAAACGCCGCAGGGTTTAACATCATATTTGCGATTCACCGGATTGCCCAAAGAACAGAAATAACCAATCAAATTCATAGAAAGACATGGCAAGATACATTGGCCCAAAATCCAAGATTGCACGAAGGTTCAGGGACCCTATTTTTGGGCCTGACAAGAGTTATGAAAAGAAAAATTACCCACCGGGAATGCATGGCCAGACCAAACGCCGGGCGAAAACATCCGAATATGGGACCCAGTTGACCGAGAAACAAAAAGCCAAATATACCTATGGTATCCTGGAGCGTCAGTTTAAGAATACCTTTTTGAAGGCTGCCCGAAAAGGGGGCATTACCGGCGTGGTTTTGTTACAGCTTATTGAATCACGGCTCGACAATGTGGTTTATCGTTTGGGCATTTCCCCTTCCCGTGATGGCGCACGCCAACTGATTGGCCATCGCCACATCCTGGTGAATGGAAAAGTTGTCAATATCCCCTCTTATGAACTTCGCCCCGGCGATATCGTGGCCGTTCGCGAACGGTCCAAATCGTTGGAAGTGATCACAAATTCGGTTGCTGGCCGTTCAAACCAATACCCCTGGATGGAATGGGACGGAAATTTAATGACCGGAAAATTTATGAGTTATCCCGAACGTGACCAAATCCCTGAAAATATCAGGGAACAGTTGATCGTTGAATTGTATTCGAAATAGTAGCGGGGCTTCGCCCAGATGATAACGGGGCGGTGATCGCCCAAACGACAACCAAAAAAACAAATTATTATGGCAATATTACCGTTCCAAAAACCAGATAAGGTAATCATGGTGGAAGCCGATGATTTCCGTGGCCTGTTTGAATTCCGCCCGCTGGAACCTGGCTTTGGTATCACTATTGGAAATGCCTTGCGAAGGATTTTACTCTCCTCACTGGAGGGCTTTGCCATCACTTCGGTAAAAATCGAAGGGGTTGACCAGGAGTTTTCGACCATCAAAGGGGTGATTGAAGATATGACAGAAATTATCCTGAACCTTAAACAGATCCGGTTTAAGCGACTGATCGAAAACGAAAGTTCGGAGAAAGTTACTGTTATCATTGCTCAGCAAAAAGAATTCAAAGCCGGCGATATCAATAAATTTCTTTCTGTTTTCCAGGTTCTGAACCCCGAAGTTGTTGTTTGTCACATGGAACCAACGTTGAAATTGACCATGGAACTGTCCATCGACAAAGGCCGGGGATACGTTCCAGCGGAGGAAAACAAAGCGTTGAACCCCGCACTGGGAAGGATAAGCATCGATTCGGTGCATACTCCCATAAAAAATGTTACCTTTAATATTGAAAATTTCCGGGTCGAACAAAAAACCGACTATGAAAATTTGTTGATGGAAGTGGTTACCGATGGTTCTATCCATCCAAAAAACGCACTGAAAGAGGCGGCAAAAATTCTCATCCATCACTTCATGTTGTTCTCTGACGAAAAAATCACCCTCGATTCGGCCGAGAAAACGGTGGCTGAAGAATTTGACGAAACTTCTTTACATATACGCCAGTTATTGAAAACCAAACTGGTTGATATGGATCTCTCCGTCAGGGCCTTAAATTGCCTTAAAGCAGCCGATGTTGAAACCTTGGGCGATCTTGTCGCTTTTAATAAAAACGACCTGCTTAAATTCCGGAATTTTGGTAAAAAATCATTGACCGAACTTGAGGAGCTGGTTAAATCCAAAGGTCTGGAGTTTGGGATGAATACGACAAAATATAAATTAGATAAGGATTAATTGCAATGAGACACCAGAAAAAAATTAATCATTTAGGCCGCAAAAGCGCGCACCGAAAGGCCATGTTATCAAATATGGCAGCCTCGCTGATCATTCATAAGCGGATCCATACTACGGTTGCCAAGGCCAAAGCTTTACGGATCTTTGTGGAGCCACTGATTACAAAATCGAAAGAAGATACCACCCATTCGCGACGAATGGTTTTTGGGTATTTGCAGAATAAAGAAGCGGTTACAGAACTTTTTCGCGAGATATCGAAAAAAATTATGGAACGGCCTGGCGGTTATACCCGTATCCTGAAAACTGGAAACAGGTTTGGGGACAATGCCGAGATGTGTCTTATTGAACTGGTCGATTATAACGAAGCGATGTTGACAACCAGGGACGAAGGAAAGGCCAGGACAACCCGCAGAAAAAGGAGCGGAACTAAGAAAAAGGCAACCGATGCACCTTCCAAAGTTACGGAACCGGAAGTTGTTCCTGCCCCTGTGGCAGATAAACCCGAAGAATAATTGGGGATAACGCCTATATAAATAATCATTCATACAAAGGATAACGTGGAATACAAGTTATCCTTTTTTTTCTGATCTAAAAAATGCAACCATGAGTACAATACTATCAACCCGTGCCCGTCAGATACTTGATTCCCGGGGCAATCCTACCATCGAAGTAGATGTCGTTACCGATAATGGCATTCTCGGCCGCGCGGCCGTTCCTTCCGGAGCTTCGACCGGAATTCACGAAGCCGTTGAACTGCGTGACGACGATAAAAAATTCTATCTGGGAAAGGGAGTCCTCCAGGCGGTACAACATGTCAACAATGTCATTTCCGGCGAAATTCAGGGAATGTATGTAACCGACCAATTGGAAATTGATAACAAACTGATCGAACTGGATGGCACTCCCAATAAATCCAAACTGGGGGCCAATGCAATCCTGGGCGTATCGCTGGCTGTTGCGCATGCCGCTGCCCAGGCGACGGGTCAGGAATTATACCGGTACATTGGAGGGGTTTCTGCACAAACCTTGCCCATCCCAATGATGAACATCCTTAATGGAGGCTCGCATGCCGATAATTCTATCGATTTTCAGGAATTCATGATCATGCCCGTAGGCGCAACCTCTTTTTCAGAGGCCATACGGATGGGCGCAGAGGTGTTCCATAACCTGAAAGGGGTTCTAAAGAAAGGCAAATATTCAACAAATGTTGGGGATGAAGGCGGATTTGCCCCGAACCTTAAATCGAATGAAGAGGCTTTACAGGTAATCATCAAAGCAATTGAAGTTTCGGGTTATGCCCCAGGCAAGGATATTTACATTGCACTCGATCCGGCTTCTTCTGAATATTACATCCCGGATGAAAATGTGTATCATCTGAAAAAATCGACCGGCGACAAACTGAGCCCCTCCGAAATGGTCTCTTTCTGGAAAGATTGGGCAAAACGGTATCCCATTATCTCAATCGAAGATGGAATGGCCGAAGACGACTGGGATGGATGGAAACTCATGACCCGGGAGCTGGGCTCAAAAATTCAATTGGTTGGCGACGACCTTTTCGTGACCAATGTTGAAAGGCTTGCCATGGGGATCAAAAAAAATGTTGCCAATTCAATTCTTATCAAAGTCAATCAGATTGGTACCTTAAGTGAGACCATAAACGCAGTAAACTTAGCCTATCGCAACGGTTATACTGCCATTATCAGCCATCGCTCCGGTGAAACGGAAGATGTAACCATTGCCGACCTGGCAGTTGCATTAAATACCGGGTTGATAAAAACCGGATCGGCCTGCCGTACAGACCGGATTGCAAAGTACAATCAACTGCTTCGAATTGAAGAACAACTGGGTGAAACAGCAACCTATCTGGGCCGGAATTTTAAATTCGTCAGATAACTAAGAGCCTATCATTGGTTGATAAACTTTTTGGCTTGTTCCAATGGTCCGTATTTTTTGTATTGTTTTTCTGTTATTGTTTTCCCTGGGCTCGTTTTCCCAGAAGATGATTTTTCCCTCCAGGGATGGATTTGCCGGGAGCTGGCAGGTTGGCGTGACCTTAGGCCCCGATTTTTATTATGGCGACCTGAATAAGTATAAAATGGGCATTGCCAGAAGCGTTCATGTTGCGGGGGGGATTTTTGTCAACCGTCAGTTTTCCAATGTGTTTGGGGTCAGGGGGCAGCTTCTTATGGGGGGTCTGACCGGGCGAAAAGAAAATTTGGATTCTGTGAAGCAATTCAGGGGTTCCTTTCTTGAGTTCAACATCAATGGCACTTTGAATTTTTCCAACTTGTTTTCACCCTATAAACCTTCCAGGCATTTCTTTATTTATGGGACGATAGGAATAGGGATAACCAATTGGAATACCCTTCTGGAAAGTTCCTCCAACGACGTGGTTTATTCGATGGTCCCAAACCCAAGGCGATGGCGCACGGCAGCCGTTGTTCCTTTTGGGATGGGGGGGCTTTACCGGTTAAACGACAAGTTGAACCTTCACGTTGAGTGGACCTTTCGCCTGGTAACCTCCGACCTTTTAGATCAGGAGCAAGCCGGGTTTGTTTTTGACTTTTACGATTATCTGGCTTTTGGTATTTCGCTGAATCTTGGGAAATGGAATAAAAAATCACAAAACCTACAGGATTATCCATATAACCCGTTGCCCGACCGGATGGAGGTACCCGTGGAACCCAGTTACCCTGAACCTCAAAAAAACGTTGTTTATCCTGCGAATGACAATTATGTTTATGTGGTTCAGATTTTTGCCTTTGAAAAGACCAACTACAGCCCTACCTGGATAAAGAAGAGGTATAAGATTTCCCAACCGGTTGTCCGGGAGCGCGATGGGACGCTTTCAAGATATATCATTGGAAATTTTACCGATATCGGGCCTGCGATTGCGCTCCGCGATGAAGTTTTAAAGAAAGGGATCCGGGATGCCTTTGTTGTTGCTTATAAAGATGGGGTCAGGCACCACACGGTAACTTCGGAAGATTGAACCTTTTTGTTATTTGCAAACCTGTTTCATGAAGTTGATGGATTGCTGGTCGGTCATTCCGGCATTGAGGGATTTTTGGAAATCGTTACAGGCAATCGAAGTGTTTCCAAGGAAGAAGTTTGCCAGTCCCCGGTTGTAATAAACGGATTTCAGGATAGTGTTATCGGGAGGCTGGGAGGCTGACAGGGCGATGGCATAATCGAAGTCCCTGATGGCGCCGGTATAGTCGTTGAGTTTCAGTTTACAATTTCCACGAAAGGAATAGATGTTGAGGGCATTGGTTTGTGGTTTTAATTCCAACGCCCTGTTAAAATACCTCAGTGCTTCAGAAAAATTGCCATTTTCATATTTCCATACCCCATCCCAGTAAACTTTATAATAATCCATTTGCATTTCAGGCGCAGCGTTTCCGGGCGCAGATGAGGATACGGTAGAATAATTCAGCGTTGAACCGGTGAAATGAAAATTTTTACAATAATCTTTGATGGCGTTGTCAGTTTCCGTATCCTTAAAACCCAGTTGAACGGCGGTATGCCAATCCTGGCAGGCACCCGGAATATCTTTCAGGTTGCGTTTGGCGACGCCCCGGTTGTAGATGGTCGTCAGCCATGCCGTATTATAAGCCGGGTCGGCCGGTTTAAGCATGATGGCACGGTCGAAATCCTGCATGGCCCCGGTATAATCCCCCACTTTTTGTCTTGCATTTGCCCGGTAGGCATAAGTAAGAAAAAAGTTAGAATAGGGTTGGGACCTGGCGGCCTGGGTGAGATCGGCAATACTCTGGGAATAATTGCCCATTGAATAATTGGTTACGCCTCTTTTATAATAGTCGTCTGTGTTTTGAGGGTCTCCGGTAAATGAATGGACCGGCAGGCTTCCCGAATACCGGATGAAATTTTGGAATTCGCCAAAATCTATTTCGTAATACGAATTCCTGAACAATTTATCGCGGTTTTTTAATTCGAGATAGGGGAGGTAGAATTTTTTCTTGTTCATTACCGAGATCAAACGGAACCGCATCAAAGACTGGCCTCCGGTTTGTACAGGCCAGATTGCAATGAGCAGGTTGTGCGAGGCAATGGTTTTTTCGGTAAGGGTTTTTTGAATATTGTAGGCGATGGTCGAATTGAGGGTGTTTTTGTCGTAATCAACGAGGGAACCACTGCAAACGACTTCCATATTGGTGATATAAACATGGTTAAATTCCATTTTTTCAGGGATGACTTCACGGAGCTTCTCTTTTTTAAATACGAAGAACGAAATTCCCTGCTGGTTGTGCCAGCCCTCCATGAGTATTGGAAATTCATAATAACCTGTTCTGAATTTTATAAGCAAAACCGCATAGGTTTCGTTATCGAAAGTCACGTCGAGGAGTTCGATGATTTCGAAGTTTTCTTTTCCGAGTTTATAGAATGCTTTGCCCGACTGGTTGAATTCCGCTTTGCTATACAACAACCGGTTTTCCTGCGAGATCCATTTTCCGTCGTCCTGAAGGGTCCAACCCATGGCCTGTTCAATAAAAGATTTTGTTTCACTCAGGGTAGGCAGGTTATTCTTGGACCGTTCAACAATCACCGGTTCTTGTTTTGGAGCCAGGTATGGGTTCATGCTGCCCGGGTCCTGGGAAAAAAGGATGATAGGGAAAAGGAGGAACAAGAATATTGCAGGGATTTGTTTCATTGGTTTTTAGAGGGATTGATCCGTTTTAATGATATGCAGCAACAGGTTGGTCACATGTTTGACATTTTCCTGAAACACCAGGAGTACCCGTTCCCAGGTAACCGGTTCTTCATCGTGTTTCCATGAATCGTAATCGGTCGATAGTGCGATAGCGGCATACGGGATCCCGGCTTCATTTGCCAAGCTGGTTTCGGTGGCAATGCTCATGTTTACGATATCGGCGCCCAGAAGCCGGAACATCTTCGATTCAGCCCGGGTTGAAAACCGCGGGCCTTCAATGGTGACAACGGTTCCCTGTGGGTGAAAAGATAATTTCAGTTCCTGACAGTTTTTAATAAGGAGTTCCCGGAGTTTCGGGTTAAAAGGGTCTGCCATGGGCGTATGCCCCATTTGGCCCGGTAAAAACTGGTCAAAAAAGCTATTTTTCCGGAGTTTGGTAAAATCAATAAATTGATCGGGGATTACAAGGTCGCCGCGTTGTATCTCTTCGCGCAGGCTGCCACAGGCGGTGGTGGCTATAAGATACTGGCACCCCAGTTCTTTCAATGCATGAATGTTGGCGCGGTTGTTTACCTGGGTCGGTGGAATGCCATGGTCCCTTCCGTGCCGCGACAGGATATAAACTTCAAACCTGCCGGAAATTCCATGATAAAAAGATGAACTTGGGTTGCCGTATGGGGTTTCAACTGAAACTTCCTCTATTTGATGAAGGATGTTCAGTTTTTCCAAACCGGTACCTCCGATAAGACCTATTTTGACCATTGTACGAAATTTAAGCGAAAATAAAGGAAAAAATAAACTTTTTCAACGTTGTTGCGATTTGTTTATAACAAAATTACTTTAAGTTATCAACAAATCGGGGAGTTTTGCAGCATTGCCCACCTTGAACCCTTCCGTGGATATCGGACCACTCGATGAAAAGCGTAATTTTGCCTTCTATGGCGGTTCAGTATATTGGGGAACATTTGCTTCCGGGAATGCTTGGGAAAACTTTCATCTGGATTGGTTTTCTTGCTGCTTTGCTGGCCGGGATATGCTATTTGTTTTCGTTTTACCGACCGAATGCACAGAAACTCTGGGTCCGGTTTGCCCGTTTTTTTTACCTGGCCCATCTCCTTGCCTTGATCCTGGTGTCGGGGATCCTTTATTATCTGATATTAAACCACCATTTTGAATATGCCTACGTTTGGGAGTATTCGTCGATCGATCTTCCGGTACAATATATCATTTCCTGTTTTTGGGCTGGCCAGGAAGGGAGCCTTTTGTTTTGGGCATTGGCCCAGGCGATTGTCGGGTTGGTTTTACTAAGCGTATCGCGAAACTGGGAATCCCCCTTAATGGTTGTTTTTTCTATTTCCCAGGCATTTATGGCCTCATTGCTGTTGGGGGTAAAGGTTTTTGGAATTCCCATTGGCGCCACTCCTTTCATGCTTCTGAGGGAAACCCTGGATACCATTGATGGCACAATTTTCGAGATGCCCGGTTACCTTACAAAAATTGCGGACGGAAATGGGCTTAACCCCCTGCTCGAAAATTTCTGGATGATTATCCACCCCCCGGTATTGTTTATTGGGTATGCGCTTACCTTAGTCCCATTTGCTTATGCAATTGCCTCTTTTCTAAAAAAGGATATGTTTACCTGGGTTTCCAGGGCATTTCCATGGGCGCTGATGGGGCTGTTACTGCTTGGCACGGGCATATTGCTTGGAGGGGCATGGGCCTATGTGTCGCTTACCTTTGGCGGTTTCTGGTCCTGGGACCCGGTTGAAAACGCCTCGCTGGTCCCATGGTTGACCTTGCTGGCAGCCATTCATTTTATGTTGATTTCCCGGCGACAAAATTTTGCTTTGTTTTCCTCCTATCTCTTCGCAACCTTAACCTATGTGCTTGTTCTTTATGCCAGTTTTTTAACACGGAGCGGCATATTGGCAGAAACATCGGCCCATTCGTTTGGGAGCAACGGTTTAACCGTACAGCTTTTATTTTTTCTTTTATTTTTTTTCGGATGGATGGTTGTCATGATGGGGCTGAATATCCGGAAATTTTATTTTCCCAAAAGCGATGTAATTCGTTCCCGCGAATTTTGGATGTTCATGGGGAGTATCCTTTTGGTTCTGGCCGCTTTTCAAATAATTTTTACCACCTCCATCCCGGTATTCAATGGTTTGCTTCACACCCATTTTGCGCCTCCTTCCGACAGGGTTGCATTTTATAACCGATGGCAGATGCCTTTTGCTGTCCTGATTGCAGGATTTATCGCCATTGGCCAGTTGTTGAACTATGGTTTGACCGATTCCCGGAAATTTTACCGGAAATTGTCCCTTTCACTGATTGCATCCTTTGTGACAACGGTTCCATTTGTAATCATTGGCATCGTGGCCCAGGTCAATTTCATTCTCTTATTGTTTTCCCTGTTATTTGTTTTATTTTCATCCTTCGGGCCCTTGTTTTTTAAGAACAGCCCGCATGTCAACGGGCCAGCGGTTATAACCCATATCGGTTTTGCATTTTTTTTAATGGGCGTTTTGTTCACTTTTACAAACGCTTCTACCATTTCGGCCAATACATCGCGTTATGACCTGGGCGATCGGAAAACAAACCGGGAGTACCTGATGTTGATGCAGGGCGATACGCTCTATATGGATGGTTTTTATGTGGTTTATTCCGGAAAGAAAAAACAAGGGAATACCACAGATTACCAGGTTGATTTTCTGACCAGGGAGCGGGGCGCCTACACCCGTGAATTTTTTCTTGTTCCATCGGTAAATATACACCCCAGGATGGGGGCGGTCCATAACCCCGATACGCGCCATTTTATTGCACGCGATTATTACATTTATGTTTCGGCTGTCGGAAATAATCCGGATTATATTGTCATCCGGGCAATCATGAACCCATATATCAACGTGCTCTGGGCCGGGGGCATTCTGATGATGGTTGGTTTGGGATGGGCATTTTTCAGGCGGGCCCGTCGAAGGTGGATGATGCGTTAAGGCTATTTGTCTTTTGCCCGTTCGCCAAGCATTGGGACAAACCGGAAAGCGCCGTGTTCTTTTTTTTCATAGCTACCGGTGGCCGTTTTAACAACGGTTGTCATGATCTGGGTGTCGTATTTTCCAACCGGGATGACCAATATCCCGCCCACCCTGAGTTGATCGAGAAGCGGTTCGGGGATGTAAGGTGCAGCAGCTGTTACAATCATTTTGTCGTAAGGGGAAAAAGCAGGGAGCCCCTTATAGCCATCTCCGTAAAATGTTTTAATGTGGTTGTATCCGAGTTGTATTAAAAATTTACTGGTTCTGTCAAAAAGGTTTTTTTGTCGTTCGATGGTGAAAACCCGTGCTCCCATCTCGGCCAGGATACAAGCCTGATAACCAGATCCGGTACCGATTTCAAGGACTTTATCGCCTTTTTTGATTTGTAACAAAGCGGTTTGGAAAGCAACGGTATAGGGTTGTGAAATCGTTTGGCCTGAGCCGATTGGGAAGGGTTTATCTTCATAAGCGTATTCAAGAAAAGAGGATTCGAAAAAAAAGTGACGGGGTACTTTTTCCATGGCCATCAGTGCCTGTTCGTCGGAAATGCCTTTTTGCCGTATATTTTGGACGAGCAATTTTCTCAATCCCTGATGGCGGTACGAATCAATGGGTTGTTGCGCGGTCATGCGTTGTTAAAATTTTCACGAAAATACTAAATTCAAAACGTTGAAAAACCTAACTTTGCAAAAAAAAGAGCAACGATGCTGAAAATTGGGGTATTGGGCGCAGGCCATCTGGGTAAGATTCACCTGAAGTGTATTCGTGAGATACCGGATTATGAACTGGTAGGTTTTTATGATCCGGATGTTGACAATGCCCGTCAGGTTGAAGAGGAATTTGGCGTTCCAAAGTGGGATACCTTGGATGGTTTGATCGATGCGGTTGATGTCGTTGATATTGTTACGCCTACCATTTCCCATTTTGAGTGTGCCTCCCGGTCACTGAAAAAATGCCGTCATGTGTTTATTGAAAAGCCCATAGTGACGAGTTTGGACGAGGCCCGTGACCTTATAAAAATTGCCGGCGAAGCCAATGTCAAAGTCCAGGTAGGGCATGTGGAACGGTTTAACCCGGCTTTCTTGGCCGCCGAACCCTATTTTGACCGGCCGATGTTTATTGAAAGCCACCGCCTGGCACAGTTCAATCCCCGCGGTACCGACGTCCCGGTGATCCTTGACCTGATGATCCATGACATCGATATTATTTTAAGCGTTGTAAAAAGCAACATCAAAAAGATCAGTGCAAGCGGGGTGGCTGTGCTCAGCGATACGCCCGATATTGCAAATGCCCGGATTGAGTTCGACAACGGTTGTGTCGCCAACCTGACATCCAGTCGGATTTCATTGAAGAATATGCGAAAATCAAGATTTTTTCAAAGGAATGCCTACCTGTCGGTCGATTTCTTAAAAAAGGAACTCGAAATCGTTCGCATTGCCGATGTTGAACAAAATACCGATGGACAAGGTTTTATTGTTGACCTGGGCCAGGGCAGGGGCACCCGTCAGATACTCTTTGACAAGCCAGAGGTTGTACCTTCAAACGCCATCAAATCGGAATTGGAAAGTTTTTATTCGGCCATTATCAACAACACCCTTCCCCCTGTTACCATCAATGATGGTTATCTTGCGCTGGAGGTTGCCCACAGGATCATCGGGAAGATCAATCAGGGTTCCCTTAAAATATTTTAACATCATTCCGTTAAGGTTCATAACTTTTACTTTTTATAAACAATATCACAAAAAACGTTTCGTTACCCATTAAAGATGTTGATTTTTCATTCATTTTCGCTTATGGCGCACCGGAAACATTTACTCTTTTTCTCTCTTTTTTCTCTTTTCCTGCTTCTTGCAAGTTCATGCGAAAAATTCGAGGGGGATCAGTCTATCCCGGCCTATATCAGCATTGATTCCATTTATCTTACTACCGATTACACCAAGCAAGGGACCAAATCGCAGAACATCACCGATGTTTGGGTATATGTGGATGATGAGTTTTTAGGGGCCTTTGAGCTCCCCGCCCATTTTCCCGTTCTCAAATCGGGCAGCCATGTCGTTAAGTGCTGGCCCGGGGTTAAAAAAAATGGGATTTCTGCAACCCGTGTGGCTTATGAATATTATGTCCCCATTCAAAAAACCATCACCCTTACGGAAGACAGCTCTTCGCAACTGGGCATACAGAAAACCACCTATCAGGTTCCAACCTGGTTCCCATGGATGGAAGATTTTGAACACACCGGGCAAACACTTGACACAACCTCCCGCAGCATTGCCGGTATTGAAAAAACCCCTTCGGGTTCCCCGCTTACTTTTGAAGGAAACCACTCGGGATGGGTCGTTTTGGATTCCATCCACGATTTTTTTGAATGCCAAACACATGATCAATACCCAATTCCGCTCTCTTCCGTGTTCCTGGAAATGAATTTCAATACCACCAACACCCTGATCGTTGGCGTGGTCACCTATTCGGGGTCAAGCATATCGCAAACGCCCATTATTACCTTAAACCGGACCAACGGCAACTGGAAAAAAATTTACATCGACCTTACTACTTCCCTCAATGCATATTCAGGGATGATCTCTTTCAGGGTCTATATGGGGACGTTCAAAGATGCCGACAGGGAAACTTCTGCCATCCTGTTTGACAATTTTAAAATAGTCACACATAAAACCGATTGACCTTATGCCTTTGATGGCAAAGGGCCTACTGACAAAAATAAAATTATGAATAAACATTTACAGGTTATTAAATATGTTGTTGCTGACTATCTGGCAGCATTAATTGCCTGGACACTGTTTTTTATTTACAGGAAACATGCCGTTGACCCATCTGTTTTTCTGCACCCGCAGGATATTTTCTTAGACCAGAAACTCTATCTTGGGATTTTTTCTATCCCCATTTTCTGGTTGCTGTTATATACGCTCATCGGGACCTACCGCAAGATATACCGGAAAGCCAGGCTCAGGGAATTTGCCCAAACGTTGCTGATTACCTTTCTGGGCGTCACCCTTTTATTTTTTACATTGATCCTCGACGATGTCATCATCAATCAAAGGACCTATGTTGAGTTCTTCTTTGTTTTGTTTATCCTTCATCTGTTTTTTACCGCAGCTTTCCGGTTTTTTCTCACTTCAAGGGCAGCCTATAAGATCCATCACAAAATCATTGGTTTTAATACGGTGATTGTTGGAAGCAACGGCAATGCCGTTGCCATTTACCGGGAAATTGAGAACCAGGAAAAATCATCGGGAAACCGGTTTGTGGGGTTCATCAACGTAGAAGGTTATAAATCGTATAAACTGGCAGCCTATATTCCCCATTTGGGAGAATTGAAGAACCTGAACCGGCTTGTCAAAGAGTTACAGGTAGAAGAGGTAATCATTGCCATTGAACATAGTGAAAACCACAACATCGAAAAGATAATCACCCAGCTTGAAGATACCGATGTGGTGATTAAGATCATTCCTGCCATGCAGGACATCCTGATGGGTTCGGTGAAGACGACTTCCATTTTTCATGCCCCGCTCATTCAGATTTATCCCGATTTGATGCCCGACTGGCAATTATCGTTAAAACGGATTCTGGATATTGTGATCTCTATTCTTTGTTTGATCATCCTTTCGCCGGTTATGATCATAACTGCGATTATCATCAAACTGAACTCCCCGGGGCCCATATTTTATTCGCAGGAGCGGGTGGGGCTTAAGGGCAAGTTATTTGTAATGCATAAATTCAGGACGATGTACCGGAATGCGGAAGAGAACGGCCCTCAGCTCAGTTCGAAGAACGATCCGAGGATAACCCCTTTTGGAAAATTTCTCCGGCAATTCAGGGTCGATGAAATTCCCCAGTTTTATACGGTACTGAAAGGGGACATGAGCCTGGTAGGCCCACGTCCGGAACGCCAGTATTATATTGACCTGATCACCCAACAGGCCCCGCACTACCGGTTGCTTCATAAAGTCAAGCCGGGCATAACAAGCTGGGGACAAGTTAAGTATGGTTATGCAGAAAATCTGGAGCAAATGGTCGAACGGCTGAAATTTGATATTTTATATATCGAAAACATGTCGTTGGCCATGGATTTCAAGATATTAATCTACACCATCCTGATCATTATCCAGGGACGGGGCAAATAGCGCTTCTTCCAGTTTTCCCATGATTTCGGTAGCGTTTCCCTGTAAAAACAGATCGGTTATGCTGTTGGTATATCGGGAAGGCTCCTTGTTGACCTCGATGATCACAGCGCCGTTTTGTTTGGCCATACCGGGTACCTGGCTTGCCGGCATGACTTCGCCGGTGGTACCGATGACAAGGAATACATCCGATATGCTGGCTGATTCGTAAGAGGCCATGGCAGCTTCCTGTGGGATGGGTTCGCCAAAGAAGACAAAATCGGGTTTCAACAACCCGCCGCATTCCCTGCAGGTAGGGGGGAGATGGTCGAGACTAATTTCCCCGGCATGGTATTCCCGGTGGCAGGTCAAACATCTCAAATTTTTCAGGTTGCCATGAAACTCGGCAATATTCATGCTTCCCGCCTCCTGATGGAGGTTGTCGATATTCTGAGTGATGATCCTTCCCAGTTTTCCTTCTCTTTCCATTTTTGCCAGAACAAGGTGGGCCAGGTTGGGTTTGGCATCGCGATAATAGTCGTAAAATATTTTTTTTATGATTTCCCAGGAATGGTTTGGGTGATGAATGAAATATTCCATTTCGAGGACTTCCGGGTCATAGTTGTTCCAGATGCCGCCCGTTCCCCGAAAGGGGGGGATACCGCTTTCGACCGATATCCCCGCTCCCGTAAAGGCTGTTGTAAACCGCGATTGTTTCAGGATAACCGCTGCCCGTTCAATTTTATCCGACAAGGTTTCTTCCAACGATGGCATGAATTGCGCTTATTTTAACCATTTATCAAGCCAATGATAGAAAGTACGTTGCCATAAAATTCCATTCTGGGGTTTAAGCACCCAATGGTTTTCATCCGGAAAACAGAGCAATTCAGCGGGGACGCCCTTTAAAATGGCAGCATTAAAGGCCTGCATCCCCTGAGTGGCAACAATCCTGTAATCGAGTTCACTGTGGATACAGAGTATCGGGGTGTCCCAGTTTTGAACAAAGCGGTGCGGCGAATTGGCATACGAGCGTTGGGCAATTTTATTGTTTTTATCCCAGAAAGGGCCTCCCAGGTCCCAATTGACGAACCACATCTCTTCGGTTTCGAGATACTGCGATTCCAAGTTAAACATGCCATCGTGGGCGATAAAGGCCTTGAACCGTTTCTGGTGGTTCCCGGCCAGCCAATACACTGAAAATCCACCATAGCTGGCACCGACACAACCAAGTTTATCTTTGTTCACATAGGGTTCTTTAGCGAAAGCATCGATGGCGCTCAAATAATCTTTCATGTTTTGTCCGCCATAATCGCCACTGATCTGTTCGTTCCATTCCTGTCCAAAACCAGGCAAGCCACGACGGTTGGGGGCGACGATGATATATCCGTTGGCGGCCATCATTTGGAAATTCCAGCGGTACGACCAAAACTGGCTTACGGTACTTTGAGGCCCTCCTTCACAATAAAGCAGGGTAGGATATTTTTTTGTTGAATCGAAGTGGGGCGGATAGATGACCCAGGTATGCATCTGTTTGTTATCGGTAGTAGTGATCCAACGCTGCGATACCCGTCCCATCGTCAGTTTTCCGAGGATATCCTCATTGATGCTGGTCACAGGCGTATCCTTTCCGGTAACAGGGTCAACGGAATAGATTTCGGCCGGCTTCGACATGGAAACACGGGTGGCAATCAGCCGTTCCCCTACAGGGGCCACCCCGGTATAATTATGAATGCCCTGGGTGATTTTTTTTATATTTCCGGTGGCAAGTTCCAGATGGTATATCTCATCTGTTGCATGCCAGTCGCTGATAAAATAGATCGATTTGCCATCGTCGGCCCATGCCGGCCCTTCGGCGTTTTGATCGAAATTCCGGGTATAATCGTTCTTTTCTTTGGTGGTCAGGTCCATGACAAACAAACGGTTCTTGTCAGATTCATAACCATCGCGTTCCATGCTCAGCCAGGCGATTTTATCGCCGCTGGGGGCAAAGATGGGAGCTACATCATAGCCCATCATCCCTTCCGTGATATTGACCGTTTCGCCGGTAGGGACGGAGTAAAGAAAAATATCGGAATTGGTTGATTTTGCATATTCAACCCCTGTTTTCTTACGACAGGTGTAAGCGATGGTTTTTCCGTCGGGGCTCCAGTTGATTTGTTCCATGCCTCCAAAGGGCATCAGGGGGGTTTCATACGGTTCGTTGAGCAGGATATCTTTCCCTTCGGTCACCATACCGTTCATTTGGGCAACGAAAATATGGCTGTAAGCCTTCACCCAGGTGTCCCAATGGCGGTACATCAGGTCGTTGTATATTTTACCGGAGGCGTTCGGGAGCCCCTCATAGAGATCCTGATACTGTTTTTCGGGATAGACATCGGCGGTATATAACAACATTTTTCCATCGGGGGAGACTTTATAGCCGTTGATCCCGTTTTCGATGTTTGTAATTTGTTTCCGGTTGTCGCCATCGGGGCCCATTTCCCATAGTTGCATGGAGCCGGATTCGGGCGAGAGAAAAAATATTTTTCTGCCATCGGGGGCCCACATGGCCTGATATTCACTAAAACTTGAGAATGTAATCTGTTTAAACCCGCTTCCGTCGGGGGCAATGGTGTAAAGTTCCCGGTTTCCTTTGTTTTGGGCCAGGTCGTAATAGGTTACGCCAAAAAGGATGGTTTTAAGATCGGATGACACTTCGGGTTCGCTCAATCGCCCGAAACCCCAGAGAATTTCCGGAGTCATAAGGTCGCTTTTGATTTCAAGGTTGGGTTTCCCGATAATGGGGGCATCTTCCCCTTTTTTTTCGGTGGGTTTACACGAATACGCCCCTGTAAGGAGTGCAACGGATAAAAGTAAAATCAGCTTTTTCATACAGTTGGTTTTTATGACTAATTATTAAACATGCAATCATTGTTATCCATGCGCAAAGATCCCGATTATTTTTGGAATAAAAACAATCAGTCCAACGACCATTGCCGTGGTGGCGGCGACCAATACGGCCCCTGCCGCCACGTCTTTTGCCTTCCCGGCCAACTGTTGGTATTCGGGCGAAATCAGGTCAACCAAATATTCGATGGCGGTATTGACCATTTCGAGCGACAGCACAAATCCAATGGAAAGGGTTATTGCCAGCCATTCAAGGGCCGAGAGGCCAATGATGGACCCGAAAATAACCACGAGGGCGGTTGCTGCAAGGTGTATCCGGAAATTGTGTTGTTTCGACACGGTTTCGGCTATCCCGTGCCAGGCGTGGACAAAGCTTTTCATGCGTGATGAAACACGAAATCGGTTTTTTTGCCCGTTATTCATCCTTGTTTGGTATCGAGGTATTGACGAAGAATGGCGAGGAGTTCTTTGGCATCGATGGGTTTGGCAATATAATTGTCACAACCGGCTGCCAGGCTTTTTTCTTTTTCGCCTTTGAGTGCATAAGCGGTTTGAGCGATAACGGGGATTTGAGGATGGTCTTTTTTAATGATTTGCGTTGCTTCATATCCATCCATTACCGGCATACGGATATCCATTAAAATGATATCGATGCTTTGAGTTTTACAGATTTCAATGGCGTCCATGCCATTCTTTGCCCAGATCAGTTTGACGCCGGTGCGTTTGAGAATGCGGTCCATCAGAAAAAAATTGGAGTCTTCATCTTCCACAACCAGGATGATCCGTTTGGCCCAGTCAGTAGTTGAAATGGTTACAGGAGGCAACGGTGGTGTTTCGGCATTTTGAACCGTAGGGACCATGAGTGGCAACAGGACGTGAAAAGTAGTCCCTTTGTCTTTTTCAGAAGTAAGATGGATTTCGCCGCCCAGCAGTTTGACAAGGTTTTTGGAGATGGTCAGCCCCAACCCTGTTCCGCCATATTTGCGGGTATTGGTATCGTCAACCTGACGGAAGCGTTCAAAAATAATTTCGTGCATCTCTTCGGGGATGCCGATCCCTGAATCGCGGACAAAAAATTCGATATAGGGCGAATCGTCGATGTTTTTGAGAACATATCCAAACTCGACAAAGCCATCGTGGGTAAATTTCAGCGAATTTTCGATCAGGTTGGTCATAACCTGTCGCAGCCGGTTGCCATCGGTAAGTATGGTAAAATCTTTATTGTTGTTGGCCGGGAGGCAGTTCAGGATGATGTTGTTTTTTGCAGTTTTGCGTTTGACCTCATTGAGGGTGACGGTCAGATTGGTGAGCAATTGGTTGACGGCACATTCCTTGATTTCGATTTTAATTTGTCCCGATTCAATTTTTGCAACGTCGATGATATCGTCGATAATCCGCAGCAGGTCGTTGCCGCGTTCCCGGATAATATGGATGAATTCCGCTTTTTCTTCTTCCGAAACGCCGGGGTCCGACAGCAGGGTTGAGAAACCGAGGATGGCGTTCATGGGGGTCCTGATTTCGTGCGACATGTTTGAAAGAAAAGCCGATTTTAATTTATCGGATTCTTCGGCTTTTTCTTTGGCTGCAATTAAGTTTTTTTCGATGCGTTTACGATCGGTGATGTCCCGGTATATCCCATAAGCCCCTGCGGTATGGTTATCAATAATAATGGGGGTTACGAGCAACGAAACATCAATAAGCCGTCCATCCTTGTGTTTTCTTTTGGTTTCTAAGGAGGCGGTTATGCGTTGGAACACCCCTGAGGTAATTTCTTTGGCTTCGTTCAGGTATTCCGGCGTTGCAATAAAATCATCGATGGGTTTCCCCACGATCTCCGGTTCGGTATATCCGAACAGACGGATAAATTCGGAATTTATTTTAGTGATGTTTCCGTGTATGTCGAGCATGATGATGGCTTCCGAACTTCCTTCAAACAATTGGTCAAGATATGCTTTTTCCTTTTGAAATGACTCTTCCACTCTTTTGCGTGAGATTACAATGGCGATATGATCGGCAACAAATTTGAGCAGTTCCAGTTCCTGGTAAGTGTATTGTCCGGGGTCGGTGTAGCTTTGCACGGCAATAACGCCAATGACATCGCCCGAAATGATCAGTGGGGCCCCGAGCCAAACTTTTGCGGGGCTTCCTACGATTTCAATCTGGCCTGTAGCGGCAAGGTCTTTGATGATGTTTTCGGTTGCAAGCAATGGTTTCCGGATTTGGACAACATAGCCGGTCAGCGTTTTTCCGGCAGGGAAGACTGCAAATTTGTCTTTGGAGTCAACCTGGTAAGGAAGGGCCAGGGTATCGTTGGTTTTATCGTAGATGGCAATATAAAAATTTTCGGCATCGATAATCTGTTTTAAGGTTTCATGGATCGATCGAAATATGTCATCGACAGAAATGGCAGTATAAGAGGCTTTTGAAATATCAAAAAGAACTTTTTGGCGCAATTCGGAATGTTTCTGTTCGGTGATATCGGTAATAAACCCTTCGAGATATAAAAGTGTGCCCCGGCTATCGAAAACACCCCGGCCGTTTTCCCAGACCCACCGGATTTTGCCATCGGCCCTGGTGATGCGATATTCGATGGTAAAAGGCTGCGATATCCTGATGTTTTCAAGGATTGATCTCCTGACGTGGTCCCGGTCTTCAGGGAAAATGACAGAATTAAAAGAAACCACCTTGTTCAGGATAAGGTCTTCAGGCAGATATCCGGTAAGTTCTTTGCACCCTTTGCTGATGAACTCCATGGTCCAGTTTTCATCGTTGCGGCACCGGTAAACAATCCCTGGCAGGTTGCCCAGAAGGGCAGAAAACTGTCGTTGTGTATCGGTAACAAGCTCCATCCTTTTGTTCCTTTCCGTAAGGTCCATAAAGGTTTCAAGGATGAAGTCCCCATCGCCGAAGTGAATGGGCACGGCATATTTGGTGATTGGGATTTCCACGCCCGATTTTTGGACCAGTATGCTTTCCGACAGGTCGCTCATTTTTTTCCCGTCGATGATCGGGCAATCGTCCTGATGGTCATGGCATATCCTTTGGCTGCATCTTGTATTTATAATGTCATCGCTGTTGGTGAACCCCATCAGGTTAACACCGGCTCCATTGATCATACGGATGGTTTTATCCTGTCCGACGATCATAACGCCATACGGGAATGCATTAAAAAGTTCTTGCAGAATTTCTTTGGTTTGTTCAAATTTTTGTTCCATCGTCCGATCGTATAGTCTGGTTAATTAAATATAACGTCTGGCCCTTTTTCGATACTGGTCCCAATCCAGGCCGAACCGGGCCGATAAAAAATTTTCTTCGTGAAGAATGATCTGGTGCTGGATATAAATTCCGAAAAGGAAGAATGAAAAATTGATCAGGTCGGGAAAATAGATACAGGAAGCCAGACTGATCAGGAAAATGCCGGAAGAGACCGGGTTTCGGCTGAAATTGTAAATTCCGGTAGTCTTAAGGTGAAACGAGGTGCCGGATATTCCGGTCGTCAGGTCAGGTCCCGTACTTTTACAGGCGGTTAAAACTACAAAACCACCGGCAAACAAAACACCCACGGCGGTCCACGATACGGCCACCGGTACCGGGATATAGTTAAGCCCCGGGAAGATGGCGCTTAAAATGAAAATCAGCCAGGTTGAAAACAGGGCAATTTCTCCGGCATAAAAGTTGATTTTATGGATGGGTGGATTATTTAAAATATCGTGTCCCTCTTTTTTTTGTTTGAGATACCGGATGGTCAGTGCCACGGCGACACAACATAAAGCCAAAACAACGAAATACCCGTGGGCCAGCATCCCTTTTTTTTTGTAAATTTAGATAAAATATCAAATCAAAAATCGCAAACCTGAAAGTTCAACCGTGAATTGTAAATCATTCCATGGTCAATCATACACCCTCTCCGCTTTCCAAAATATGAGACAGAAAAATCCTCAGGCATGAAAAGCTTTCCATACCTTTGTGGCCTGGAATAATAGGTATGCCCCCGATCCTGCAAGTTGAAAACCTCGCACGCTCTTATGGCGAAAAAAATCTTTTTGAGAAGATTTCTTTTGTTATCAGCCGTGGTCAAAAAGTAGCCCTTATTGCCCGAAATGGTGCAGGAAAGACCAGTTTGTTAAACATCATTGCGGGACTGGAACCTTGTGATGCAGGCACGGTGGCCCATTTCAGCCGGGATTCATTCGAATATCTCCGTCAGGAACCGGAGTTGGACAACGAAAAGAGTGTGTTTGAGGAGGTTTATTCCCATTCCAACGAAATTCAGCAGGCCATCCTCCATTACGAACATGTGGTAAAAGGGACAAACAGGGAGGAGATACAGAAGGCAATAGAAAAAATGGATGCCATCGAGGGATGGGAATACGAAACAAGGGTAAAACAAATCCTGACCCAACTCCGGTTGCCCGATCTTGACCAGAAGATTGACACTTTGTCGGGAGGACAACGAAAACGGATTGCCCTGGCGAAGGTCCTCATAACGGAGCCCGATTTTCTGGTCATGGATGAGCCCACCAACCACCTTGATGTGGAGATGATCGAATGGCTCGAAGAGTATCTTTCGAAAACATCCCTGACATTGCTGATGGTGACCCACGACCGTTATTTTCTCGACCGTGTATGCGATGAGGTTTTGGAATTGGAGAATGCCGCTGTTTACCGTTACAGGGGAAATTATACCTATTTTTTGGAAAAGCAGGCCGAACGTATTGATAACCAGAACAAGGAGATTGAACGGGCTCAAAATCTTTTAAGGACCGAACAGGAATGGATGCGGAGGATGCCCAAGGCCCGGACCACGAAGGCAAAAGCGCGCATCGACAGTTTTTTCGAGTTAAAGGAAAAGGCGGCAGGGAAGATGTATGAGGAGCAGATGAAGCTGAACATTGAGGGCGCCCGGATGGGAAATAAGATTCTTGAAATCAACGATATCAACTTTCATTGGGGGACACTGCCCATCCTGAAGGGATTTACGCACACTTTCAAACGGAACGAAAAGGTAGGGATTGTCGGAAAAAACGGATCGGGGAAATCGACTTTTCTGGAAATCATCACCGGAAAGATCCGTCCGCAGAAAGGGCATATCCAAACGGGGGAGACCATTCAGTTTGGATATTATAAGCAGCAGGGGCTTTTCTTTAATGAACAGACGAAGGTCATTGATGTGGTGAAAGAAATTGCCGAAGTGGTAAAACTCGGCAACGGCGACACCATTTCGGCTGCTGCTTTTTTGAATTATTTCATGTTCCCCTATCCATCGCATTTTCAACCCGTATATAAGCTGAGCGGCGGGGAAAAACGAAGGCTTTATCTGGTGACGGTCCTGATGCAAAGCCCGAACTTTTTAATTTTGGACGAACCGACCAATGATCTTGATATTCTCACCCTCAACGTATTGGAAGAGTATCTGGCCACGTTTAACGGATGTGTTGTGGTGGTAACGCACGACCGTTATTTTCTGGACAAGATTGTTGACCATCTGTTTGTTTTCGAGGGAGACGCGGTTATCCGTGATTTCCCAGGCAACTATACCCAGTATAAGGCATGGGCCGACGAGAAGAAGCGGCAACAGCTATTGCAACGCCGGAATGCTTCGGTTCAAAGTGGGAAAGAGAAAAGTAATATTGTCAATGTCAACAAGTTAACTTACAAAGACAAACGCGAATTGGAGGCGCTCGAAGTAGCGATTGCCGCCCTGGAATCGGAAAAAGCGGCCATTGAAGAGGCGCTTCACTCGGGCGCTTTATCGACAGCGGACCTGAAGGTTTATTCGGAACGGTTTGCGGCGATACTGGGGGAGATTGACCTGAAGATGGAACGATGGATGGCGTTAAGCGAAAAAGAAGAATAAGGGGTAGAATTTTCAATGCAAATTGCAAATTTATTATTACTTTTGCCCCTTCATGCCCACACTCAAGCCCACACGCACACCTGCTTCGCGGTAGTAGCTCAGATGGTAGAGCATCAGCTTCCCAAGCTGAGGGTCGTGGGTTCGATCCCCATTTACCGCTCCAATCTTACTTCGCTCACTTGCATTGAAAGTCCCCGGAAAACAAGCGTTTCGGGGATTTTTTTTCGGATGGGAAAAAGGTGTACGAGTTGAACTTGGACCGAACTTTTTCAGAAGGGATTTAATTTTCAAACAGACTGGGGTTAAATTAATATATTTCATAGTGCCATATACTGCTCTTTTTGTTAGAATTAAGTTCAAAACTAAGCGGAATTCATATAATAGTGCTTTATTATGCCCTTTTTGTTGCATTTCATGAAATTAATTGTATTTTTGTATAAAAAAGAGCTATATGATGCACGTTGAAGGATTAATTAAAATTATTAAAGAGCGCAGGGAAGTGTTACACGTCACACAGGAAACCTTAGCGGAATTAAGTGGAGTTGGCTTAAGAACCTTGAAACAGTTTGAAAGCGGGAAAGGGAATCCTACATTGTTGACATTACAAAAGATAGCAGATGTTTTGGGGATGGAAGTTAGTTTAAACCTTAAAAAGGTATCAAATAATAAATGAGAAAGGCAAAAATACTATTCAAGGATGAGGAAGCAGGTATCTTAACACAACATGATGATGATTCATTTACTTTCTCATATAATGATACCTGGGTAGCAGACAACAACAAACCAGGTATAAGTCTTACTTTGCCAAAAACCGTTGAAGCGTTTCATTCAAAATTTCTATTTCCTTTTTTTTACAATATGCTTCCTGAAGGTTCTAATAAACAAGTGGTTTGCAGATTTAATAAAATTGACCAATCCGATTACTTTGGTTTACTTATGACTACAGCAAAATATGACAGTATTGGAGCTGTTCGAGTAATAAAAATTGATTAATAATGAATTTGCCAGAAATAAATTTTTGTCCGGGTACTTTAGCTGAAGGCTTTCATACTTATAGCAGAACCTGTTTAATTAGAGTGTTTCAGGGAAAGACCGTTTATCATATTTTACCATATGATTCGCCGGCATCTGATGCTGAAACAACAGAACTTTTTGAACAGAACAGAAAACGAATGTCTATTTCAGGAGTACAAGAAAAATTTTCAGTGCTACTTGAAAAGAACAAATTAAGACTGATAAATGATGGCGAGCGCGGAACATATATTCTGAAACCTATCCCCAGTGTTGGTAAAAAGTCTGACCAAATGCCAGCTAACGAACATCTCACTATGCAAATTGCACGCCAGGTTTATGGAATAGAAACAGCAGAAAACGCATTGATTTTCTTCAAGAATGGATATCCAGCATATATAACAAAGCGTTTTGATGTTAAAGAAGATGGCTCAAAGCGAGCTCAAGAGGATTTTGCTTCATTAGCCGGGAGAACACCTCAAACCCATGGAGAACACTACAAATATTTGGGAAATTATTTAGAGTTATTTCAATTAATGAAGGCTAATTTACCTACATACAAATTAGAAGCGCCAAAACTCTTGAAAATACTCGTCTTTAATTATCTATTTTCAAATGGAGATGCCCACTTTAAGAACTTTTCATTGCTTGAAACCCCTATGGGTGACTACAGACTGAGTCCAGCCTATGACCTTTTAAATAGTCGTATTCATATTGATGACAAAGACTTCGCATTAGATGATGGGCTTCTGCCAGGAAATCTGGCACAGGGCAAAATTAAGATACAATTTGCCAAACTATCTGAAAATGCGGAAATCAGTGCAAAGGTTTTTAATGACGTCATGGCATTAATGGTATCAAAATCTACTCTTGTAGAAAAAATGACATCAGCCTGCTTTCTCAGCGAATCGACAAAAAGGAATTATTGGCAATCTTATAATGGACGACTAAAACAATTGTTAAAAGCATAATTCTTAACAATATTTTTACATCCCTTATCTGAGTGCCCCATTTTTAAGGAAATTGATCATTATTGGAGAGCCTTGAAATCAACCTATGAATTTGAATTATAGCAGATCTCATGGGCACCAGCAATTCCTTCTGCAGAACAAATTCAGATTGCAATGCATGAGTTTCATGTTTTTCTTCAGAGATATGATAACTTCACAAAATTGTAAGTGCTTTTCACTGCAAATGAATTAAAAGGAATGATTGGATAAATTAAGAATATTTTGAAATCAGCTTGGAAAATGCAGTTGAATCAATTTTCTTTACTACTTTTGATTTGGGGTAGTTTTATACTATTGGTTTTATAATCGTTATATGCTATTTTAAAAACAATTGAAAATGAGAAACATCTACGCTAAGTGTTTGGTCTTGCTGATGGTATTGGCATTACCTTTGGGCTTCCTTTCAGGATGCAAATCAAGCAAAAGTACAACATCAACCAAGCCTTCCGAAGGAGAAGAGGAAGTAGTCCGTTACTGCTATGGCCCTCAGTACAATTCGGATAAGGAGCATTTCCGCGCCAGCGCGATGGGCGAAAGCATGGATCAGATGATGTCAGAGAAAAAAGCAATGACCGAAGCACGTTCCAAACTGGCTGCCCAGATTGAAACATTGGTCAAAACGGTCACCGACAACTATGGAAAATCGACGGAGGTCAATAAAAAGGAAGAAATGCTTGGCCGGTATGAAACATTGACACGCGAAGTGGTGAAGCAAAAAATTAACGGAACCATCGAAATCTGTAACAAACAAACGAAAACAAAAGATGGGAATTACAAAACGTACCTCGCCATTGAACTGGCTGGCAATGATGTTATGAGCGCCCTGAACAACCGGTTGTCCACCGATCAGATATTGAAGGTAGATTACAATTACGAAAAATTCAAGAAGACCTTCGAAGACGAGATGGATAAGCTCGAAACGCCGCAGTAATTCATACGTTCAGTTATTGTGGCGTTCCTGCCAGGTAAAACCAGGGGAGGCTGGGTATGATGGCTGTTGTCAGATATATTTTGATACGACTTTGTAATCAGCATGGCCGCCTTTCCTTGTTGCTTTCTGTTGCATTTTTCACTGCCATAACAGCAAGGCCCCAAACCCATACAACCATTCATCGGAATTTCGATATTGAGATGGCCCGTTACGCTGCCACCAGCCCGGATACAACTTTTCTTTCAACAGTGATAAGCACAATACCTCCATGGATAAAGGAACATTTCCCGGAACAGCGCGACACCCTATATGTAATTGGTATTTCTGACCCCGGACTGCAGGATTCCATTGCCCGCACACAGGCGTTTCTTCGGGCCCTGGCGCTTGGATCCATGGCCCATGAAACCGAATGTGATCATTTTTCCGATTTTTACAGCCAGGGGCAAAAGTCAGGCACCGATTCGAAATATGAAGAAATCTATCGGTTTTCTTCTGTTTTTTCAGACAATGTCCCGCCTCCAACCATCCTTAAGAAGGAGTGCCACCCATACCGGGTCAAAAACAAGGATGATAATCCGGATCATTGATTCATTGAACCATCAACAAGAAATCAACCATAACAGTTATGAAAACAAAAATTATTTTTTTTATCCTCGCCTTATTGCCCATTTTCGCCTTAGCGCAATATGAAAAGATGCTTGAGGCCATGGACGATGAAATGGAGACACTTGAAAGCGGGAAATTGGTGCTCCGGTTTATCAATGCCGAGAATGGAAATCCGGTTGAAGCGGCAGAAATTGATATTGAAGGGATCGGCCAGTACACCTCCGACATGCAGGGAAAAGTGATGATCGATCCTCCGGAAGATAATACGTATGCATTCCATTTCAGTAAAAAGGGTTTTATTCCCGCAACCTACACCTTCGATGTAACAGCAGGTACGATTTTCAATAACCGGTTTTCCGTTTCGCCGGTCATGGATTTGGGAGCACTGCGTGTGGTACTGGATTGGGGAAAGAGCCCCGCCGATCTGGATTTGCATCTGGTGAAAGAAGGCGATTACCACATCTCTTACCAGAACATGCATCATGCAAAGGATGGGGCTGCAAAGCTTGACAGGGATGACCAGAAAGGTTTCGGGCCTGAGACTATTACTGTGAAATCGATTGATAATACTGCAGCCTATACCTGCTATGTAAAAAATTTCACCAACAAAAACTCCCCCAAATCCAAAGCCCTCTCCAAATCCAGTGCGCAAATACTGGTTTATGGTGACAACCAATTGCTAAAGAGCTATTCCATTGCCTCCAAAAAAAAAGGTACTACATGGATGATTTTTACGATTGATAACGGAAAAATCATTGACAGGAATGAAATCGGGAATCAATATTAAAGCGAGGCGTTATGTGGAACAGGACGACATTGCTCCTATTTATCGCCTGCATTATTTTATTTTCCGGCGGGTGCATGGTAAAAAAAACACTGAAGAAAGGCGCCGCTTATGAATCGGCGGGGATGTTCAGGGATGCATCTGACCTATATTACAACACCTGTTTAAAAAGGCCGAAGAGCCCGGAGGTAAAAATTGCGTTAAAAAGATCCGGTCAACTTTATATCGAAGATCAGGCCGGGAATATCGCACAGTCATTCAGCCAGGGGGATTACAAAACCACGGTTTACGATTACATCACCACCAGGGATTTCGTTGAAAAAGTTGCGGGTGCAGGCGTTGACCTGAAACCTGATCCTGCCATGAAAACCTGTTTTGACGATGCCAAACAAAATTACCTTGACCAACGGTACGAAGCCGGTCAGAAAAATATGGGAGAGCATAAGTACGATGAAGCAAAGGCCGTATTTTTCGAAATTTTCAAAATCGACCCCGATTTCAGGGATACCCGCAATTACCTGAAACAAGCCACTTTTGAACCCCTTTATCAGGATGGGGGACGTCTTTATGGAGAAGGGAAATACATGGAAGCATACATGAAATGGAATTCTGTTTATGAACAGGACAACAATTACAAAGATGTGGCAGATCAGATGAAACAGGCCCTTAACGAGCGCTATAAACAGGGTTCGGTGTATCTGATGAATGAAAATTTTCAGGATGCTGCAACAGCGCTTGGTGAAGTTTTTCGCGCCGATCCGATTTTTAAAGACGTAAAACTGCTCTATACAGAAGCCCGCAATGAACCTGTGTATCGCAGCGGAAATGCTTTTCTTTTAAATGGCAAGTGCCGGACTGCCTATTATTCTTTCGACAATGTGCTGAAAGATGCCGGTACATACAAGGATGCTGCCCGGCAGCGTGAAATAGCGTTGGCCTGTGCACAATATCCCATCGCAGTGATGACCGCCCCGCCAGGAAGAAGAACTGCTGCAGCCAGACAATTTCAGACTACGCTCATAAGTCAATTGATAAACCAAAAGAACCTGTTCCTTAAAGTGTACGACCTTTCTGCCATTGATCCGCGCATTGACCAGTCGCTGGTGAATTCTGCCGGCATTTTCAATGGAAATCTTTTGCGGCAACTCGGCAATAAGCAAAATATCAAAGCCGTGTTGTACATCGATTTTGCCGATTTTTCGCGCAACGAAGGTTCACTGTTAACAGTCGAAAAAACAGGTTTTGAGCGAATCGTCACAAAAAATGCCAGCGGAGAAACTTCGACTTCGTACAACAAGGTAAAATATTCAGAATTATCGAAGAGAAACAATGTTTCATTGACTTTGACCTACAAACTGGTATCCGTCGAAAATGGAGAAACGTTGTTGTCCGATAGGATCATGGAGAACAAAACCGATGAAATAAAGTACGCAAGCTATTATGGGCCAAATGACAATCTTTATCCGGCATCCTTTCAGAATGGGGCATATTCGGTTGATGGCGGCAATTATCGCGCGTTGCAAAACCTGCTGCATGCATCGAAGTCAATAACCTCTATTGAGTCGCTTACCGATATGACATTCGGAACCGTTTCCCATAATATTGCCATCCGTATCAATAATTTTAATCCGGAAAAATGAAACAGGCCTTCTATCTTCTTCTTTTCCCGATTTTCCTGTACGCATGTTCCTCAAGTAAAAAGCTGAGCTACGATGACCAAATGGCAAACGCCCCGGAATGGGTAAAAAAAACGCCCGGCGATCCTCAATATTATCATGGGATTGGCGCTGCATCCAAATCAGCTCCAATGGATTTCCGTGAAAAGGCAAAACAAAATGCCTTGTCCGATCTGGCAGGAAACATCTCGGTTCATATTTCCAGTTCATCCGTATTAAGCCAGTTCGAATTCGACAATAAATTCAGTGATTATTACAGGGATAACATCAGGCTTTCCACAAAAAATTATCTGGAGGGTTATGAAATGGTCGAAAACTGGGAAACGCCCGACCGTTACTGGGTTTATTTCCGGCTTTCAAAATCGGAGTATGAACGGATAAGGAAAGAACGGATTCAAACGGCTCTTTCAAAATCGGAGGGCGATTACCTTGAAGCAGAAAAATCCCTCAGTGAGGGCAATTCTGCCGAAGCTATTTATAACCAAATCAAGGCAATCGGAGAAATCATTGATTTCCTTGAAGAAGAACTCCAAAGTAAAATTATTGGAAACGGTCAGTCTTATACCAGCAGGCTGTTTGCGGACCTAACCTCCACTTTGCAAAACATCAGAATTGTTTTTCCGGCAAATTCAATCGATGTAAAAAGAGGGCAAAAGCCGGAAAACGGAAATTTAACCGTTACGGTCCAAAACGAAAAAAACATTCATCTTACAGGTGTCCCGGTTATCATTGCCTATTCCTTTTCTCCGGGTAAAAAGGACGAATTGATTTCTGATGCCAATGGAACTGTAAGGATACCGACCGGCACCATCAATTCAAAACGTAAAACCGAATATATTGCCTCCATGGTAAATTTTGAAAAGATGGTGAGGGAAGCAACACCGGATCCCATGGTCAGAAAATTACTCGGCAGCATCAAAGCAATTGAGTATGTAATGCCAGTCAACATCCTGCCCTTGGTATTTTATATTGATGTTGCCAATTCCCACATTTCGGAGGACATCAAAGCGATATTGACGGGCGATGGTTTTTCAATTGCATCAAACCGGGCCAGCGCCGGCCTTATTCTTTCGATCGATGCAAATACAACAACGAATTCGGCATATAACGGAAAATTTTCTGTTGCGCTTATCGCGGATTTTATGGTAAAAGATAAAAACGGACAGATGATCTTTAATCAGCGCCTTACTGATATTACAGGCATCGGCACTGATAATGAATCTGCCGTAACAGATGCCATCAATGCATTGATCACCCGGATCAGAATAAGTGTGATCCCCGCCATGTACAAACAGGCTTTTCAGGATTGAAAAATGGATGGACTTTGCTAAGCGTTGGCACGAATGTACATGACCCTGTAACGGATGAAGTCTTTTCAGGTTGATTCGGGCTTTGTTTGCGCTGAACTGCCAGTTGATTTGCCTTAGAAAGCACGTTTCGGTTTATTGGGTTCTATTGTTACATATTGATTATGTGTAAGATACGAATGTTTTTAACATTTTTTAATAGACACTGGCGCCTTGATTTAATGAATTCTAGTTCCTGCAGTTTACCCATCCAATCTCTTATGGCATGACCATCCCAGGCTGATCACAGAGGCAACAGGAATGTGGCCAGCTCCTCCAAAAAACGGATGCTCCTAATTTATTGGCTGGGGGTAATAGCCGCCGTAAACGAACTGGAATCCTGAAATCAGCGCAATGCTGGCCGGGACAGCATACGAGAGATCATAGGTCTGGTAATAATACTGTACGCCGGGCTGGTATGAGGTATTTACTTTCAGGTTCCCGCTGGCGCCAAAACCGCTGTTCCAGGTAGTGCCCGCCTGGTCGTGCCAGTTGGTGCTCACCACATCATTCCCGATCGTGGCAAAATCGACACCGCCTTCATCGTTTTCGTAGAATTCGCGGGTTGTCCCGATGGAGATGGTGAGATCATCCCCGCCGGAACCTTTCATGGTGTAATTTGCCATATACCAGGCCCAGGCCTGGATTGTTGATGTCGTGGAAGGCAGTTCACTTCCGGTTGTTACATTGAGGTAGTTCCCATCAACGATCACATAATAGTGGCTGGACTGGTTAATGGTTCCACTCATCTGCATCGTTCCGGTCGTCCCATAGAGGTTGGTCCATGTAATCCCGCCTGTCTGGTAAGTGCACTTCCAGCTGTTGGTGGTCGCTGCAAATGGTACATTGGCAGAGTTTTCAGTTAAACTGGTATTATAGGGAAGAAAAGCAAAATACTGGTCCTTTACAGGTTTGTTGCTTTTCACCCAGTTGTCGGTAAGTTGTGTGTTTGTAAGCTGCAGGAAACCCCATTTCCAGGAGGCCGCAAAATAGGCAAATTCAACCGTGCATTCTGATGTTTTCGTAAGAGATGTCTGGTTTGGGTTCCGGGGATTGTAGTACTTCGGCGTGATGGTCCCCTGTGCTGTGGCAAAGTGCACCCAGGGGGACTGCGTGCCTGAAGCGACCACCTGGAAAGGTTGACTGGTTGTAGGCCATATCACATCGGATTTTCCAAGAGTGCCGAACCTGTAAACATTCCATTGGTTGTCGGGATGGCATACGGCAGGATTGCCATCGACCCAGTAGGTATAGGGAATTATTCCGGGAATGACCGTCGGGGTCGTATCGCGCAGGTTGCCCCCGATATTCACTGAAAGTGCTGCGTTACCAATGGTAGCATAGGTTTTGGGCAGGGTAATGTGACCGCTCACCACCGGGAAGTTTAGCCCGAGTGCGCCATACAACATGTTGGCAACAAACTGGGCCCGGGCCAGTGCAAGGATGGAAATGTTGTCGGGGGCGAGTCCTGCATTGGCATACTGCATATCGAATTCGAACCTGTGCTGGTTGCGGTAATCGTCGATGTTCATCATCAGGTAATCCACCGTCCACAGGAAGGCGGATACCTCCTCCCTGATCCAGGTAGCACAGTTGTCAGTAAACCACTCGGTCGGGGCGATGGTGTCGGCCGGGTTGAAAAAATATTCCGCATTGGCTTGCATCGTGGCACACTGGAACTGGCTGTTTACCACCTGGCCCAGTCGGTGACGTTGGTCCCGATGTTGTGCTCCATATTGTACGCGTATGCCCGAAGGTTGGCAGTGTCGGACTTGAAATCATCCAATGAGATCTGACCTGCCCTGAACTGGGCAGCCCTTCTCGGGAAATACTGCAGCCCGGTCACGGTTGTGGAATCCATGGCATTCTGAATAGCGGTGATATAGGTGGTCAGGTCAATGTCGATGGTCAGGTTCTCAAGTTTGTCCGTATTAATCTGGAATTCGTTGATCAGCTCGTTGACCGAATTCTGCAAAACCGTGATCTGTTGCTGGATCTGCGACAAACTGTTGTTGATTTTATCGAACTCCGCCTCCGTGTGAAAATAGTCATACACTTCAAAAAGGGATTCACCCACCTCTTTAAAGGGATTCAGGATGCCCGGTTCTTCCTTTACATGAGCAAGGCTGTTGCCCAGCCGGTTAAGGACATGTCCGGGAAATTCTTTGTGACCGGCGATCTCTTGTGGCGACATGAGCGGCAGGGGCCGGTCGGCAAAAACATCGGGCGTGGCCGGGGGGACCACAGGGCTTGGGGGTACTACGGGTTCGCCGTTATTTTTCTTTCTGCAGGAAACAGCGGCAATCAGCATGATTGACAGGATCAGGGACAACGGGAAGATGATCCGGGTAAAATTTACAGTTTTCATGATATGGGATTTTGGGATAGTCGGGAAGGAACAAAAGCTAAATATCTGCAAACCTGTTCCGAACTGGTGTAAACCGGAAAAGTGGTATAGAACAATAGAAATCGCTTGATATTCATTTTTCACTCCGTGTCAGAACGATCGTAAAAACGAATAACTGTCGGTAAAGCAATCAGGTTGTATTCAGCGAACCAATATATGAAGGCAACGAATATTTCCTGGTTTTTCGTTCGTTACACAAAATTAGATACTTTTTCTGTTGTTTCGACTTCCTTGCTGATATTATTTTTCAGCGATTTGCGCAGCCATTCTCCCGGCAGTTTAATGGGTGGGCATCATGAACAATCGGGTCAGGGATCAGAAGGCCCTGCCGTGCTTTCCCATCCGTTTTTTTAATCAACGCAGGGAGGATTCGTTGTACGCTCGGAACAGGTATGAGAATCAGAATTCAAACTGCACTCTTAAATCTTTTTTTTCTCCTATTTGTAGCAAAAGGTGATAAGCTAAGGATTGGTCTTACGCCCGACATTCCTGAACCGTGAAAATCCCCCAGGCAGCAACAGCTCTTGCGGACATGTTTTCCATCATTGCCGGTTTAAGTTCAAAATGTAATCCAAAACGATGTCTATGTTCCATTGTCTGAGTGCCCTCTTTTTAAGGATATTGAACGTTTTTGGGGAGCCTTGAAATCAACCTATGAATCTGAATTGTCACCGATCTCATGGGCACCGGCAATTCCTTCCGAAGAACAAATTCAGGTTTAACCGTATGATTTTCATGCTTTTGCTCGCCAATCTTTGAGAAACGGAGCCATGTACTAACTTCTCAGTCCGTAAACCTTCTGAAAATGATAATCATAAACGGTGTACGTAATGGCGTCAATGAATAATCCGGGTCGGTTATACAGGGCCCATGCGATCAGATTCCAGTATTCGCGCCTTCCTTTGTTGAAAAACCGTTGGGCTATCGCTGTCGAAGCCAACAATAAAACCACCGGAAACCTGCAACCCGGCTTTCTGGATTTTTTTACACTTGCCAAAAGGTCACGGTTCTTGTTCTGGACTTTGTTACAATAGTTAAGCGATTCTTTTTCGGGAGTTTCAATGCCTATAGTTGACCTTGCACTGGTCTTTGGCTCCCTCCACACGGGGTTTTAACGCAGGGAGAACCGGTTGCTATACCGAAAGAAGGTACGTTTGCAAAAACCGTAATTTCATAACCCCGGGTACAGATGTATAACGTATTCGCACAATGGTTCAGTGTTCCGTGATGAATTGAACGATACATGTTGTGGGTACTTTCAGATGGTCATTTTCGTTGATGGCGACCACTTCGGCATAGTGGCCGATATAGTCGGACAGGAGTGGTTCCTGGGCAGCCAGTTGGGTGGCGGCAGCCCATGTTTCGGGCGAGTAATCCGATTGGGCCAGGTGATAAAGCTGGGCTTGTGTCCCGTTGTAACTGTTTATGATATTGAGGAAATTGTCGCCCTCGGCCATAAATCCGGGCATGTCGAGGTCGGTGGTGATCAACAGGAAGGGTGGGATGGTGCTGTTCACGTGCCAGGCAGGCGATGCCGGGCCTGTCACCGCACTGTCATACGATCCAAACGCGCCTGCAATGATGGCTTTGTACATGAGCGTTTCCTCGGCTGTAAGCCCGAGCGGATTCGATGGAAAGTCAACCAGGTCGGGAAGGTCGTAGGCGCCGCTCATGGAGATCGCTCCCCGGATATTGGCAAACGAGTAACCGGCCGTCATTAAATAGGTTTCGTCGGTTGCCAGAAGCGATACCAGGTGCCCGCCCGCCGATTGTCCAAAAAGAAACACCTGACTTGGATCGCCGCCATATTTCGCGATATTTTTCATTGCCCAATCAAATGCCGCCAGCACATCGTTTATATGGTCAGGATGAACGGCATTGCCTTCATCGGGGTTCGACAACCGGTAATTGATTGCCACAACCGTGTAGGGATAATGGCCTGCAAGCGTTGAGCCCATAGTCTGATACAGGGACTTGTCGCCCTGCCGCCATGCGCCACCGGGGACAAAAAATAACACCTTATTCGGCGTCGTGTTTGGCCGGTAATAGATGTCGAGCTTGTGTCTTTTTGATGTATCCCCGGAAATATAAGGGATGTCCGTCACTTTCATTAGGGAGGGCACCGGGTCAGGTTCGGTCACGGTATCGCTGCAACCGGATTGCAAAAGCGCCCAGGCAATCAGAAATCCTGCCATAAATACAATTTTCTTCATCTGGTAACTGTTTTCGGTAATGTTACATCACTCCTGCGTTCTTCAGGATATCGCGCAGGCGGGGTTGCTGTTCGGCATAATCGCGCAAAACATTCAGCATTTTTTCGTTGTTCCTCTTTCATCGGTCGTAGTGACAGTTTGCGGTCCCAGAAGGAGAACCCGAAGGATTTGTTTCAGTGTGTTCATTTTTTCGCGGATTAAGTTTCCTGTATAATCCGGTTGACGATGCAAAGGTAATAGGGAAATCATTGAATATTATAAACCATTTGAAAGATTTAGCCCCTTTTTCCGGGTTTACCGGAATTCAGGATGAAACCGTACCTTTGCCGCCATCCGGGAGGTGGGGTGCCGATATGATGCAGCACGGTTTGAAAGTGGCCATTTCCTTTACGCATAAACAAACAATATGGATTGGATAAAACATCTTGACGGCTCGGTCATCGTTAGCGATGCCCATGGGAAAATCGTTTACCGTAACGAAAAAGCGTACAAAACTTTTGTAAAACCCGGCGAACCCGATCTTGTCGGGCGCGACCTGATGGAATGCCACAATGACCATTCCCGGGACATTATCCGGCGGATCATGGCGACCGGTGAGAAAAATGTCTATACGATCGAAAAAAACGGGGTGAAAAAACTTATCTACCAAACCCCCTGGATGGAGCATGGAATTTTTAAGGGATTGGTGGAGCTTTCGTTAGAGGTCCCGGCGGAGATGCCGCATTTTGTGAGAACCTAAGTTCAATTGACGTTAGAGGGAGGTCAGATGGCCCGTTTTTCCAATTTTCGGCTTCGGCCCTGGGCATCGGCAGCGATCATCGCCTCCACGACTGCTGAGGGTGTTGCCTGAACGGTTTCGTGGTGTATGCCTTCCATGGGGGCACAGGTTTTCGTTGCGACTTTCATCAACTTTTCACGGGTTGCCTCATGGATCCCGATATCGGAAAACGTGACCGGCAATCCAATCGCTTCACAGAATGAATACACGGTTTCCCTTTCTTCGGGAGGGGAAGCGGTAAGGTGAAGCCCTGTGAGCACACCGAAAGCTACTTTCTCCCCATGATAATAGGCATGCGTCTCATCCAAGGCGCTCAACCCGTTGTGTACCGAATGGGCCGTGGCCAGGCCGGAACTCTCAAATCCGATGCCGCTCAGCAAGATATTGGCTTCTGTGATATAATCAAGCGCCGGTGAAACAATTTTCATTTCGCAGGATTGCATGGCTTCGGGCCCATATCGGAGCAAGGTATCGTAACATAACCGGGCCAAATGGATCCCGGTCATGGTACTGTGCCCACCACATACGTTCAACGAGCGGGTCTGGACACAGGATCTTGCCTCAAACCAGGTGGCCAGCGCATCGCCCATGCCAGCCACAAGGAAACGGACCGGGGCATTAGCTATAAAACGGGTATCAACAAGAACAACCTGGGGGTTCATCTTTGTGTAATAAACCGATTCGAAGACCCCCTCTTCGGTATAAATGACGGCACATCCACTGCATGGCGCGTCGGTAGAGGCAATCGTTGGAACAATGATGACCGGGAGGCCTGCCCTGTCGGCAACTATTTTGGCAGCATCGATGGTTTTTCCACCGCCCATGCCGACGATGATATCGGCATTGCGATGAACAACGGTTTCCTGAATCCGCTTTAGTTCCGTTTCACAGCATTCACCACGAAAGATTTCAACGGAAAAAGAAACATCAGAATTTTCTAATCGGCATTCGGGAAGGATTTTGCTGTTTACGGTCGGCGAAGCAACAACAAGCCCTCTTTTCCCGAGCAATTGAATTAACCCGGGCAATGCGGTGATTGCATGCTCCCCCTGAATATATTTTCCGGGGAATGCTGCCGTAAAATTTCTGGTTGTTGACATAGGCCAAATATATTTTTATTGTATATTTTCCAATGAAGAAAAAACGATGGCAGGGAACGCCGGCCCTTTTGCTTAGGATGCTGATTTAAACAACTGTGTTAAAAGCTTTATGGTCTCTTTTGCTGCCAGTTCAGGGATCAGAGAAGTGTCGGAAATGCCCGATACGACCTTGGAATAATTATGGTCTAATTTTCCTTTCACCTTCCAGGTGCTGATCAACGGTGCAGAAAGATAGGCCGAGAAATTGTGGTGCCCGGAACCAGGCCTTTCGCCGATGATATGAACGATGCCTTTGGGTTTGTTCGTTCCGATTTCTTCCCCAAACAGCAACTCCCCGCATCGGTATCCGGCTCGCACACGGCCATGTCGGACAACAATGTTGTCGGGGTTTGCGATTAAACCTGCCATTGCCAATTCCTTGTTCAGGTATTCCAGATAGGGTTTCAGGTGACCATGGTCGGAGAGGGCGCTCACATTCAGCCCATCGGATATGATAATCTGTACATCCGGGCTTTTGCCTTTCCATTTCTTTCTCAGCCGGATCAACTGGTCAGCCGAGTTTCTGCTCAGTTCTTCTCCCGTTGGAGGGTGATAAATATAGTCTTTCCGGTCGGCGGAACCGGTTTCGATATAAACATGGTTTGGGATGGAATCGATGAAGGCATGGGTCATCTCCATCCAGAGGCAGGCTTTCGAGTCTTCATATAAAGCATGGATTTTTTTATCCAGTGCAGGTTCCAGGTCCCAACTGTTTTGTCCGTAACCAACAGCAATCGGAACCCCTCTCTCCTCTGTTGCGGCGATCAGCTTATTTCCTTCTTTATAAATTTCCTCTCTGCTTCTCAGATCCCCTTTTGCAAGGCGGTACTTGTAATAGACCCAAAGCGGATCTCCGAAATGTCCGGTAATAGCTCCATCCGGGCCGATGATCTCAATTTTTTTAAAGAAATCCCACATGGCATCGTTTACTTTGTACCCGAATTTCTTCCGGACCCTTACATGGTCGTTAAAACCTGTGGTAAGATAGCTTAACATGGGATCGTTCTTTGTGGGGAGCGCCATCAGGTATGCAGGGTTTGCAGGCATAACCTGGTCGATGCACCAGGCAAGGTCATCCAGGGTGATGTCCATGTGCAACGTCGAACAGATGTCCAGCCCGATTGCTAAACCATGAAGTTTCCCCATCACCGTATCTTCGAGGCAGCACCTCACCAACTGGTCTTTGGTTTTGAATACTTCGGGGCCAATGAAACCGGCTACGTCATTTACGTGTACCCAGGGGCCGGGCATGTTTTTTTCCTGGACTTCCCCGATTCTTTTTTTCAAAGCCCGCAGAAACCCATACTTTCGCGATTCATGAACGACCATGTCGAACCCTTCGCCGTGACCGTTGGTAAAATCGGCCCCCTGTCCGGTTTCCCCGTATAACCCATACTGGTTGGTTCGCATGGAAGCGTAATTCATCATCTTGCCGATCGTAACATCGAAGGTCATGTTCGCCTTGACGGTGCCCGCGAGGCTCTGAAACCAGATTCCCGTCGTTCCGGGGAATAGTTTTTCAACTTCCGCCTGGATGTCGATGTGGGATAAAACACAATTTGGCATCACCGTTTCCAATCCGAAGGTCTTCAGGATATCATGCAGTGCGTACTCTATTTTCGAAACAGAATCGGGATCACTTGAAACGGGGTTGGTCCCAAGTAAAAAGTCGCCCACAGCATAGGACCATCCGTCGAAGACCTGCATCATGATGTCGTCGGTATTGTCTGTTGGCGAATTTGGCTGAAGACGGGCGCCCAGATACCCCTTTGCCCCCAGATTGCTTCCCGGCAGGGGGTTGAACACCTTTTGACCGACGGCGATCAGTTCATCGTTGTTCATGAGTTTTACCAGCAATGCGACGATATCGCTTGAAAGGCCCGGCATGATCAATTTGATTTCACTTTCCGGCTTTTCCACGACAAACGATTTCAATTCCCCGAGGGTAAGGTTTGAAATTGTGCCGAACACATGTTGATCCGTTGTGTTCATGATCAATGTAAAAATATCGTCGGTAAAAAGCGGCGTTTCGCACAAATCCAATATTTTCGTGTTTGCCAGAAGTTCCCTTGCGTTGAGCCTGGAATTTTCGTTAAATGCAGCAACGCCTTGTGCAAGATCACCCTCCTTGAAATGATTGGCCGAACCGACGATTTTCCGGTAAAGGGCCAGGTCAAACTTTCCGTTAACCCGTTTCATATAAGAAAAAACATCTTCTTTTGCTTGTGGCGTGACAATCTCCCCGGGATGATCAAACCAATTGAAGGAGAAATCGAAGGAAGATTTAAAGGAGGACAACATAAATGCTCCCACTGTCAATCCCGACGTGAGCATAAATTCCCTTCTGCTTAATTTTTTCATCGTATTCCGATAGCTAACGCAAAAGTAACAATAAAAGTGAATTTTTCTGTTAGATGCAGTTATTGGGTTGATGACCAAATGAAAGCGTTGTCAATTTGGTAAAACATGCCGCTATTAACATAGCCACCAGGAAGGGCAGTGAAACCACTGGCATTGGTTCCATTGCCTCCGCTGTTCCATCCGCTGGTTGATTTCATCTTCACACCGACATCCGTACCACTCCAGTAAGTATTACAATTAACTGTCGGATCAAGATATTGTTTTAGGGTACGCAACGAAAGAAAATATATTTTTCACAAAAAAGGACAGTATCCTCCGGTGAATTTTGTTTTCATTGTTGCTACTGGTTGGGCTGCGCAGCAGCGGCGGCAGTGAAATAACTGTACGATTACCGGTTGAGGGGTGGGGCGTTATTGATCTTCGATTTCTTTGTTTTTCTGCTGCGCCAATTGCTTTGCATTTTGACGCGTAACAATCTTTTTTCCTGATTTTTCTTCGATCGCTTTGCGCGTATTTCCAGCAATTGTGCCGCCCTGTCTGGCAATCTTTCGATTATTTTCAAAACCTATGGGTTTCTTTTCTTTGGAGATTTCTGTTGTTGTTGCTTCAGCTAACATATTTAAAACCAACTCAAGGTTCGACATGTGGTCGCGAAGATTTTCTTTTTTCAGATTCTTGAACTGCTTGTACTGTTTTGTCGAAAATCCGCTCCAAGCATGGGTAATATCATCGGTAAGTATGGCAAATTCCCGGCCTTTTTCCATGCCACGGTTTTCCCATTCATCGGTTAATTCTTTGCGAACTTCAATACTTTTAAGGCGCTGGTTGATCCATTCTTTAGAGTATCCTTTTCGCAGATAGGTTTCCATCAACCGATCAATGCCTTTTTCAGGATCTTCAATTTCATCGATACGCTCTGAGCCAACTTTTGCCAACCACATTTTAAATGGCTCGGCTTTAGGTGATGGAACTGACTGTATCAGGCGGAAAAGCTGTTCAGTATCAGCTACATCAGTTTTGTAATATTTACCGTCTGCTGATACCATTTTCAGTTGGTTACATTTTGTAACCAACTCGCTACCTTCTTTCTTGAGCCTGTTTTTCAAGACCTTCCAATAATTGTTTGGATTCTCGCTTTCAGTGAGTACTCCTACCACATCAACAATGGAGAAATACCATTTTTCAACTTCCGAATCCCAAAAAGAACGTACCTGTTTGGTTTCAAATAATTTGATTGCTGTTTCTTTAGTCATGTACATGCGATGTTGGTATATACAAATGTAATCTTTATATCCTTTACGGAAATTTTTATCACAGAAGATGCTGAACTAAGCAAATCAAGCCATTCCAAGTCAGGATAGGAGATTTTTCCAAACGATTTCTTTGAAATTAGAATGCCCCATTCAAGAATAGGAAACGCTTCTGACAAAGAAACCATCTTCTTGATTGGAGTCTGGTTATCGGCGCCGGTGATGGTAAGATACTTTATTTTCATTCATTGATCTGGTAAGGTTATTTAGGGTCTGCTGATTTTATCTGAAAGACTTGCCATTCAATGATTTTAGCTATATTTACAAGGTAAAAACTGCAAAGGAATATGGCAAAAGCTCAAAAA
>Ga0247841_10000346_pt1 | contig 124744 bp, 109 predicted proteins | sample LaCruzMarch2015__2_FD_192410 | JGI IMG/M metagenome (GOLD analysis project Ga0247841, IMG submission 192410) | Freshwater microbial communities from meromictic Lake La Cruz, Castile-La Mancha, Spain - LaCruzMarch2015_18m | ecosystem: Environmental > Aquatic > Freshwater > Lake | place: Spain...
GTGGATTGAACTTCATACCAAAGTCGATTATATTAAATCAGGATAGTCGCACCCCGCGTGGGTGCGTGGATTGAAACTAACAAGATGGTGTTAATAAGATTCTGCGAGATAGTCGCACCCCGCGTGGGTGCGTGGATTGAAACATTTTACTGGGCCGTGCGCAATTACCGCGATTATGTCGCACCCCGCGTGGGTGCGTGGATTGAAACATTTTACTGGGCCGTGCGCAATTACCGCGATTATGTCGCACCCCGCGTGGGTACGTGGATTGAAACATTTTACTGGGCCGTGCGCAATTACCGCGATTATGTCGCACCCCGCGTGGGTACGTGGATTGAAACCTTCAAGCGATTTATGAAGAATAAAAGAAAGCTGGTCGCACCCCGCGTGGGTGCGTGGATTGAAACAATTAAAATGGGTTGCGGGTGCATAGAGTGGAAAAAACGCTCACTCTGACTAGCCTTCACCGAATTAGCTTGACCATATTAGTTTGTAGATTGTCAATAAGTTAAGGTGGTCTAACAAAACCGGCGGCAGGTGGTCAAGAACTCCGGTTTTTCGAGGAAGCGAACAAAACATTGCCAATAGAAGCGAATTTGGTTTTTATAAGACAAAATTGATTTGATGAAAATCGACAATGTTTCAACCAATGTTTCAACCGGTCATAAAAAAAGAAAGGCCTACCTGTTCTGTAAGCCTTATCTTTTCTACTGTCGGGGTGAGAAGACTCGAACTTCCGACCCCTTGCACCCCATGCAAGTACGCTAGCCAACTGCGCCACACCCCGATTGAGTCCGGATTGGGTTCCGGATTTAAGGCTGCAAATGTAGCAATTTTTTGTTTCATCCAAACACACCTAACCCTTTAATTGCTAATTTTAGCCCATAATTTTATAAGTATCATCATCCGTTAGGTGTTATTTCTTCAGGATCTCCGGATCGGGTCAGACCGCTAAATTTATCAAGGCTGATTAGTTCCAATCGTGCTCCCGGGTAAGTTTTGTACCCTCTTTTTTACTACTTTTGTAGTCTAAATCAATTTTATTATGAGTGAAATCATGGAAAATGTCCGCTGCCTGATCATTGGCTCAGGTCCGGCCGGGTATACTGCCGCCATTTATGCTGCCAGGGCGGATCTGAAACCTGTTATGTACCAGGGAATGCAACCTGGCGGACAGCTTACGATAACAACCGAAGTTGAAAATTTTCCGGGATACCCGAAGGGCATTACAGGCCCCGAAATGATGGAAGAATTCAAACAGCAGGCCGAACGCTTTGGAACGCAGGTACGGTTTGGCGTGGTAACCTCAGTTGATTTTTCAAACCAACCCTTCATTGTAAAGGCGGATGACGGAAAGACCCTTGCCGCTGAAACAGTGATCATCGCAACGGGCGCCTCAGCCAGGTGGCTGGGTATGGAATCGGAAAAGAAATTTATGGGGATGGGTGTTTCGGGGTGTGCCACCTGTGATGGATTTTTCTATCGCAACCAGGATGTCGCCATCGTGGGCGGTGGTGATACGGCTGCCGAAGAGGCAACCTACCTCGCAAAACTATGCAGGAAAGTGTATATGATCCATCGCCGGGATGAATTGCGCGCTTCCAAGGCCATGCAGCATAAGGTGCTCAATACCCCCAATATTGAAATGTTATGGAACTCGGCACCCGAAGAGGTTCTGGGAGATGAGAGCGGGGTGACAGGTCTGCGGGTGCGCAATGTGAAATCGGGTGAAATGAGGGATCTGGCCGTGATGGGATTATTCGTAGCCATCGGGCATAAGCCCAATACCGAATTATTCGCCGGTCAACTTGATCTGGATGAGGTGAACTACATCAAAACGAAGCCTGGCACCACCCAGACCAGCGTGGGGGGAGTTTTTGCAGCCGGAGACGTGCAGGATCATCATTACCGGCAGGCGGTTACTGCGGCGGGCACAGGATGCATGGCCGCTATTGAGGCGGAACGGTACCTGGCCAGTTAAATTTGAATTTCGAATGATGAATTACGAATATTGAATATCGAACCATGATCACATTCTTTAAAAATCCAACCAGTTACTATGCCGTTGAAAGTCGTGAAAAACTTTCGGACAAAGATCTGGAAAAGTTAAAATGGCTGTTCGGCGGTGCGGAGTGCATCGCCGAATCTGTTTTAAAGGGAACCTATATCGGGCCGCGCCGTGAAATGATCACCCCCTGGAGTACCAATGCGGTGGAGATCACGCAGAATATGGGGATTGCGGGGATCAGCAGAATAGAGGAATTTACGAATGACGAATTACGAATGACGAATGACGAATTTTCCGTCACGCGTCACGCGTCACCTGTCACGGATTCCTCCGTCACGCGTCACGCGTCACGTGTCACGGATTCCTCTGTCACGCGTCACGCGTCACCTGTCACCTCTTTCGACCCCATGCTTCAGCATGTCTACGAAGGGCTTGACCAGGAGATCTTTCACATCGTGCATGATCCCGATCCGGTTATTTTTATCGACGATATTGCCGCTTACAACAACAAGGTGGGACTGGCACTGAGCAGCGAGGAGATCCAATACCTGATCGGCCTGTCCCAAAAACTCAACAGGAAACTTACCGACAGTGAGGTGTTTGGCTTTTCGCAGGTCAATTCGGAACATTGCCGACATAAAATTTTCAACGGGACCTTCATCATCGACGGAAAGGAGATGCCTGAAACACTTTTCTCCCTGATCAAAAAAACCGCAAAGGAACATCCCGGATTCCTGGTTTCGGCCTATAAGGATAATGTGGCCTTCATCCTGGGACCTGATATTGAACAGTTTGCCCCGCTCCATCAGAATGTAGCAGACTTCTTTACCATCAGGGATATCGAATCGGTCATTTCGTTAAAGGCTGAAACACATAATTTCCCCACCACCGTTGAGCCTTTTAACGGGGCAGCCACCGGTTCGGGCGGCGAGATCCGCGACCGCATGGCAGGAGGGAAGGGAAGCATTCCGATGGCCGGCACCGCAGTTTACATGACCTCCTATCCCCGCCTCGAAGGAGGACGTTCGTGGGAAAAGGCTGTTGAACCAAGACCCTGGCTGTATAAAACACCGGAGGAGATCCTGATCAAGGCGTCGAACGGTGCAAGCGATTTCGGGAATAAGTTCGGACAGCCCCTCATCTGCGGATCATTGCTGACATTCGAACATGAAGAGAACGGTAAAATATTCGGCTATGACAAGGTGATCATGCAGGCCGGCGGTATCGGGTATGCCCGGAAATCGGACAGCCTGAAAGAGGAGCCGGAGGGCGGACAACGGATCGTTGTCCTGGGCGGCGATAATTACCGGATTGGTATGGGAGGCGGCGCCGTATCGTCGGTGGCAACCGGTGAATACGGTAATGCGATTGAGCTGAATGCCGTTCAGCGATCGAACCCGGAGATGCAGAAGCGTGTGTTCAATGCCATCCGGGCGATGACGGAGATGGAAGAGAACCCCATCATATCCATCCACGATCACGGTGCCGGCGGACATCTGAATTCGCTTTCGGAACTGGTTGAAAATACCGGGGGCACCATCCACATCGACGCACTGCCCATTGGAGATCCCACGCTTTCATCCAGGGAGATCGTGAGCAATGAATCACAGGAGCGCATGGGTCTGGTCATCCGTGAAACCGACCTGGCCCTGCTGAATGAAATAGCAAGCCGTGAACGGGCCCCATTGTACGATGCCGGAAACACCACCGGCGATCATCTGCTTGTATTTGAGGACCGGCGCGATGGCAGTCAGCCGATTAATCTCCGGATCGAAGACTTCTTTGGAAAACCACCCAAAACCCTGATTACGGATAAATCGTATCCGACGTTATATTCACAACCTGCATATAAAACATCAAGGCTTGCCGAATACCTGGAGGCTGTGCTGCAGCTCGAAGCGGTTGCCTGCAAAGACTGGCTGACCAACAAAGTTGACCGGGCGGTTTCGGGGAAAATTGCCATGCAGCAAACCTGTGGCGAAATTCAGCTTCCCCTCAACAACCTGGGTGTTGTTGCACTGGATTACAATGGAGAAAAGGGGGTGGCCACTTCACTGGGGCATGCGCCCATAGCCGCCATGGTAGATCCGGTGGCCGGTTCGAGATTATCGATCTCCGAGGCTCTTCTGAACCTGGTATGGGCGCCTTTGACCCACGGTTTGAAAGGAGTATCTTTGTCGGCCAACTGGATGTGGCCCTGTAAAAACCCGGGTGAGGATGCGCGGTTGTATGCAGCCGTGAAAGCCGTCAGTGATTTTGCTATAGAACTTGGTATCAATATCCCGACCGGGAAGGATTCCCTGTCTATGACCCAGAAATACCCCGATGGCGAAACGGTATTGTCCCCGGGCACCGTTATTATTTCGGCGGTAGGGGAGGTATCCGATGTGAAAATGGTTATCAGCCCGCTGCTGATCAACGATCCCGGATCAAAGCTGCTCTACCTTGATTTTTCAAGGGAAACCATGAAGCCCGGAGGAAGCAGCTTTTCGCAGGTTGTAAACGCGGTTGGAAACGAGGTTCCCACGGTGAAAGATGCAGCCTATTTTATCCGGGCTTTTGATGTGGTACAGAAGCTGATCCGCGACCGGCTGATCCTGTCAGGCCACGATATCTCTGCCGGAGGGCTGATCACTACTCTCCTTGAAATGACCTTCGCAAACGGGGCTATAGGAATTGATGCGGATGTTTCGGGACTGAAGGAGCGGGATATTGTCAGGCTGCTTTTCAGTGAAAACCCCGGGATCATCATCCAGGTAAAGGATTTTAAAACCGTAAGCAGGTACCTGAAAGAGGCCAGGGTTGATTGCATTCCCATTGGTTCGGTCTGCAATGAAAGAACCCTTTCGGTTCAGAACGGCATGGAAAATTATTCTTTTGATATTGATGCACTCCGCGATACCTGGTTTAAGACATCCTACCTCCTCGACCGGAAACAGTCGGGCGAAAAACTTGCCCTGGAACGTTTCACGAACTATAAAAATCAGCCGCTGCAGTTTTCATTTTCTACAGGTTTCACCGGAAAATTCCGGGAGTTCGGAATCGATCCAAAGAGAAGGAAATCTTCAGGAATCAGGGCTGCCATCATCCGCGAGAAGGGAGTGAACCGTGACCGTGATATGGCCTGGGCGTTGTACCTGGCAGGTTTTGATGTGAAGGATGTCCATATGACCGATCTGATATCGGGTCGCGAGAACCTGGAAGATGTAAACCTGATCGCTTTTGTGGGCGGGTTTTCCAACTCCGATGTGCTGGGTTCAGCAAAGGGATGGGCCGGTGCATTTTTGTTCAACGAAAAAGCGAAGCTGACACTGAACAATTTCTTTGCCCGTAAGGATACCCTTTCGCTGGGCGTTTGCAACGGTTGTCAGCTGCTGGTTGAGCTGGGGCTCATCTATCCTGAATTATACAGCCAGGATGCCTCCCTGAACCGCCACCCGAAGATGTCGTGGAATGACTCCCACAAGTATGAATGTGCCTTTGTGGGGCTGGAGATCCTTGAAAACCATTCGGTGATGCTGAATTCACTGGCCGGCTCAAAATTGGGGATATGGGTGGCCCATGGTGAAGGAAAATTCAACTTCCCCGAAGGAGCGCAGAATTATCATATTCCGGCCAAATTCAACTATTCAAAATACCCTGGAAATCCGAACGGGTCACAGTTTGATGCGGCCTGCATTGCTTCGGCCGACGGTCGCCATCTGGCCATCATGCCTCACCTGGAGGACTCAATCCTTCCGTGGCAGTGGGCCTGGTACCCCGAAGAGAAAAAGCAGAATGAGGTTACTCCCTGGATTAAGGCGTTTGTCAATGCCAGGGAATGGGTAGAGAAAAACACTAAAAAAACTGTTTAAGGAATGAAAAAAATCATATTGATCACGGGCGCCACCGCAGGATTTGGAAAAGCGATAGCCCGCAAGTTTGCCGCGGCCGGATGCGACCTCATCATCACCGGAAGACGGAAGGTACTGTTGGATGAACTTGCAAAAGAGCTGAGTCTTACATATCAGGTGGAGGTATTGCCGCTTTGTTTTGATGTCAGGCGGCTCAGCGAAGTTGAAAAAGCTGTTGCTTCCCTGACGGAACGGTGGAGGGCGGTCGATGTTTTAGTCAACAATGCCGGCCTGGCCGTAGGGATGAATCCGATCAATGAGGGGGTGATTGACGACTGGGAACGGATGATCGATACCAATGTAAAGGGGTTGCTTTACATGATCCGGATGGTTTCGCCATGGATGGTTGCCCGTAAACGTGGTCACATCATCAACATCGGTTCCCTGGCGGGAAGAGAGGTTTACCCCATGGGCAACGTTTACTGCGGGTCAAAATTCGCAGTAGATGCCATCACCAAAGGTGCACGCATCGACCTGGTATCGCACAATATAAAGGTCACCCAGATCGCACCGGGGGCGGCCAACACGGAATTTTCAACTGTACGTTTCAAGGGGGATCAAACCCGGGCCGACAACGTTTACAACGGGTATAAACCCCTTTCGGCCGAAGATGTGGCTGATGCGGTCTATTATGTAACCACACTACCTGACCACGTGAATGTCAACGACATGGTGCTGATGCCCACCGCGCAAGCCAGTGCGGTGAATGTTCATAAGGTATTGTAACTTTTTACTATCATTGCAATCTGTTTCGGATTTTTACAATCACTAAAGCAAAAAAATCATGGAAGTTACCCGCTTATTTGACCTTTTACCTTACCACGAAGCCACATTCAAACCCAAGGATGATGTTCTTGCTTCGAAGGACAACGGGGAATGGTCAAAATACAGCATTAAACAGTACCGGGAGATCGTTGACAATATCAGCTATGGATTCCTGGCCATGGGAGTGAAACCAGGCGATAAGATTGCCCAGATCAGCTCTAACCGCGCCGAGTGGAATTTTGTAGATATGGCTATTCTCCAGGTTGGTGCAATCCATGTGCCTATCTATGCAACCATCAGCGAATCAGATTATAAATACATCCTTAATCATGCAGAGGTAACCTATGTCTTCATTTCGGGGCAGGAACTTCTCCGAAAAATTGATCATATTTTACCGGAGATATCTCACATCAAGGGAGTCTTTACTTACAAAGATCATCACGAACACAAGCATCTGAATGAACTCATCGACCTGGGTAAGCAAAACACCGATCCCAGAGGACTCGAACTCAGAAAATCATCTGTTAAACCGGAAGATGTGGCCACCATCATCTATACATCAGGAACCACGGGTAATCCGAAAGGTGTGATGCTGAGCCACCATAACATTATTTCAGATTTTTTGGTATGTGCCTATATACCCCATTTTGGTGAAGAGGGCAAGGCGGTGAGCTACCTCCCTTTATGCCATGTGTATGAACGGATGCTGAATTACCTTTACCATTACCTTGGATTTTCCATCTATTATGCCGAAAACCTGGGAACCATAACCGACAACATGAAGGAGGTAAAGCCCGATATTTTGTCGACGGTGCCCCGGTTACTCGAGAAAATCTATGATAAATTGTTCGCCACGGGCCACAAACTAACCGGCGCAAAACGGTGGATTTTTTTCTGGGCACTTCACCTGGCCCTGAGGTATGAATTAAATGGAGCCAATGGCTGGTTTTATGAATTGAAACGGAAACTTTACGACAAGCTGGTTTATACAAAATGGCGTGATGCGCTTGGCGGAAAGCACCTCCTTGTGGTATCAGGCGGAGCCGCCCTGCAGCCACGGCTGGCCCGCATGTTTACCTGTGCAGGCATCAACGTACTGGAGGGATACGGACTGACGGAGACCTCGCCGGTGATTTCAGTGAATGACCTCACGGCAGGCGGAACGAAGTTCGGAACGGTCGGTAAGATGGTGAAGGGCGTACAGGTTAAGATAGCGGAAGATGGAGAAATAATGTGCAAAGGGCCCAATGTGATGCTGGGGTATTATAAAGAACCCGAGATGACAAAAGCGGCCATCGAACCCGATGGATGGTTTCATACCGGCGACCTGGGCCACATTGAACCCGAGGGGCATCTGAAAATCACAGGGAGAAAAAAAGAGCTCTTTAAAACCTCCTTTGGAAAGTACATCAGCCCGCAACCCATTGAAGATACCTTTAAGGAATCACTTTTCATCGACCAGCTGGTCGTGGTGGGAGAACATCAGAAATATGCAGGGGCGCTGATCGTTCCGGATTTTAATTTTCTGAAATCCTACTGCACCGTAAAGGAAATACCTTATACCACCAACACTGAAATGATCAATTTACCGCGGATCCGCAAACGGTTTAAAACCGAGGTAGACAAATACAATAAATGTTTTGGCGATACTGAAAAAATCAAGAGCTGGGACCTGCTCGACACAGAATGGACCTTTGAAACCGGCGAAATCACGCCAACCATGAAATTGAAACGAAATATCATTATGAAAAAATATGAAGAAAAAATTGCTAAGCTGTTTGAATAAAAGAACCTTTTTTACGTTTGAGTAAGATGAAACAAATCACCCGGATCTTCGATCTCCTGGAATTATATAAAGATGAATATAGTTCCATTCAAGACCTGTTCAACATTAAAAAGGATGGGATTTGGGTGCATTTTTCCGCCAAAGACTACGTCAGCCACAGCAACCTGATCAGCCTTGGTTTATTGTCATTGGGCGTTACCAAAGGTACGCGGATTGCCACGGTCATGAATAATTGCCCGGAATGGAATTTCTTCGATATGGGGATCCTGCAAACAGGGGCCATCCAGGTACCGGTCTACCCGACCATCAGTGAGGATAATTACCGGTATATTTTCAAGGATGCCGATATTGAATACCTGATTTTCTCTGATCATGAAATTTTCAACCGGATCAAAAAGGTCCTTCCTGAAATCCCCGGACTGAAGGCCGTATTTTCAATTGAACCTGTGGATGGGATCCGGAGCTGGAGTGAAATTCTGGAACTGGGAAGAGATCACCCTCATCCGGAGGAACTTGAAGCCATCAAACAAACCATTGTTCCCGGCGATATGGCTACGATAATTTATACATCAGGAACCACCGGCCGGCCAAAGGGAGTGATGTCGTCGCACAATAACTTCGTAACCAATTACAAAGGGTTGGCTGAAATTCCACCGCTGAAAATGCATGACAGGGCGGTGAGTTTTTTGCCCCTCTGCCATGTCTACGAACGAACAGCTGGATATGTATACCAGTCTTTTGGTGTTTCAGTCTATTATGTCCAGAATATTGATGAACTCGGGGATTATATCAGGGAGGTGAAACCCCACGGATTTGCATCTGTACCCAGGGTTTTCGAAAAGATATACAACAAAATCGTCATCAAGGGACGCAGTTTGCCGCTTCCCATGAAAATCCTGTTTTTCTGGTCGTTGCGCCAGGGTCATAAATTTGAACTGGACCATGCCAGGGGATGGGTTTACGATGTAAAGCTCTTCATCGCGAATCTGCTTGTTTTCCGCAAATGGCGGGAGGCGCTGGGCGGAGAGTTGAAATTTATCGTTTCGGGAAGCGCTGCCTTGCATCCGCGGCTGGCCCGTATTTTCTGGGCTGCAAAGATCCCGATCCTTGAGGCATATGGGCTTACGGAAACATCACCCGGTGTTACCTGTTACCGGTTTGGGCCCGGCGGAATGAAATTCGGCACAGTGGGAACCCTGCTTACCGGGAACCAGATGAAAATTGCCGAAGATGGAGAGATCCTCTGTAAAGGTCCCAATGTCATGATGGGTTATCTCAACCGGCCCGAAAAGACCGCCGAGGTGATCGATGCCGACGGCTGGTTCCATACTGGCGATATCGGTGTGATCGAGGATGGTAAATTTCTGAAGATCACAGACCGGAAAAAGGAGATTTTTAAAACCTCCGGCGGGAAATATATTGCCCCGCAGCCCATCGAACAGCGCATCAAGGAATCGCCCTTTATCGAGCACATCATGGTGGTTGGGGATAACCGGAATTATGCAGCAGCACTGATCATTCCCAATTTCGAACACCTGAAAAGCTGGTGCGAAGTCAAACACATCGAATTTATTTCAAAGCAGAAAGCCGTAAACAACCCGAAGGTTATTCGCAGGATCAAGCATGAAGTAGAACGGTTCAACCTGGACCTGGGGCAGACCGAAAAAATTAAAAAGTTCAGACTTCTGGATGCAGAATGGACAACCGAATCGGGTGAAATTTCACCGACACTTAAATACCGCCGGAAGTTCATCATTGAGAAATACAGCCAGATCATTGAAGAAACCTACCGCTCATCGGAATACAACTACAGGGTAGAGTAATTGCTGAAAACCTCCCGGTTCAGTGAATTCAATGGAGAATTTTGAAAATCAGCTCCTTCATCAGCTCCCCGTCTCCCGCCGATGCATTTTCAACCCCCTTGGCTTTTAAATCATACTCGCGGAGCAAAGAGATGACCGATGCTGTTTTAGCTACCGGGTAGCTCCGGGCAGCCTGTTGGTAGTCTGAAACAAAAAATGGTTTTATCGAAAGGGCACCGGCCACTGCATTGGTCGATTTGTCGGGAAGAAAATGATATTGAAGAATCTTCGAAAAATGGGCATATAACATGGGAATCACCTTCACCAAAGGATTTTCACGGAGGTTGGCCGCGAAATAGAGGATGATCTGGTTGGCCTTTAAAACATCTCTCCTGGTAAGGGCCTTCTGCAATTCGAATACATTGTAATCCTTGCTGATCCCGATATTTTTTTCGACATACTCTTCATTGATCTCTGAAGCCGCCGGGATATTGATCAGCAGCTTCTGGATCTCATTGGCGATTTTTCCAAGGTCGGCACCTAGAAATTCCGTCAGCATGGCGGCGGCTTTCGGTGTGATAGAATACTTTCGCTGGCGGAGGTATTCCATGATCCAGTCGGGAATTTTATTATCGTAAAGACGGGCCGATTCATAGGCTACCCCGATCTTTTCAATGGCCTTGTACAGTGATTTTCGCTTGTCTAGCTTCCCGTATTTATAGCATAAAACCAGGATCGTTGAGGTTTGCGGATTTTCCATGTAGGGAAGAAAATCTTCGATCTTATCCAGATCCTGCGCCTCCTTGATAATGAGCACCTGGTAATTGGCCATCATCGGAAAACGCTTGGCGTAGCCCATCAGGGTGGGCACATTGGAATCCTTCCCATAAACGATCGTCTGGTTGAACTCCTTCTCCTGATCACTTAAAACATGATGCTCAATATAATCGGAAACAACGTCAATAAAATAGGACTCCTCACCATGCAGGAGGTAAACAGGGTAATAGATCTGATTTTTCAGGTCGGTGAGAAGCTGATCGATGTTGATGCTGTTCTTTTCAGCCATGGTTAATCGAACCTGAGGTGTTTGACCAGTAATTTCTTTTCAATGCAGTCATTCATCGTGGCCACCCCGATCCGGAGGTGCTCTTCAGCAAATTTTTCAGTTACCTTTTTGTCGCTGATCTGGGTCTTGATACCGCGGCCAACCATGGGCTGGTCAGATACCAGCAGGACGGCGCCGGTGGGAATTTCATTGGCAAAACCAACCATAAACAGGGTCGACGATTCCATATCGATGGCAATGGCCCGTGTAATGCGCAGATGCTCCTTGAACTGTTCATCAAATTCCCATACCCTCCGGTTGGTTGTATATACGGTACCGGTCCAGTAATTTTTCCTGTGATTGTGGATCTCCGATGATACCACCTTCTGAAGATTGAAGGCAGGCAGGGCAGGGACCCTTTCGGGAAAATAATCGTCCGATGTTCCATCCCCACGGATGGCCGCAATGGGGAGAATCATATCGCCCACCTTGCATTTCTTTTTAAGTCCTCCGCATTTGCCCAGAAAAAGGGCGGCCTTTGGCTTGATGGCACCAAGCAGATCCATGATGGTGGCTGCATTCGGGCTCCCCATTCCGAAATTGATCAGGGTGATGCGTTCGTGTGTCACACTCGGCATGGCTTTATCTACCCCTTTGATCGGTACATTGTACCATGATGAGAAAAGTTCGAGGTAGCGGGTAAAATTTGTCAGGAGGATAAAATCGCCGAATTCATCCAGATTTGTTCCGGTATAGCGTGGCAGCCAATCATCAACAATCTCTTTTTTTGTTTTCATCAGATATGCATTAATAGTTTCACCTTCTCAGGTGGAGGGTAAGCAATCGCTTGTTGTCACAAAGATAAGGGTTTTGTCAGATTTTCAGGCTTCCGTACAAAATTGAAAAATGTCATGTACATTTGTAATGAACCTATGATGCAACAACTCAACCTGCCGGAGCTGATACCGCGGCTTCGCAAGGGTAAAAGCGGGAAAGAGGAGATCTTTGATGAGATCCGCAAACGGTATGTCCGCCTTACGCCTGAAGAATGGGTGAGGCAGCATTTCCTGCAGTTCATGATCCGCCAGCTTGGATTTCCGGCAACCCTGATCTCAGTAGAGGCTGCCCTGAAATACAACAACATGCTGAAACGCTTTGATATTCTTGCCTGCAATTCCGATGGCATACCCTGCCTGGTGGTCGAATGCAAAGCGCCGATGGTCGAAATCACCCAGGCTGTATTTGACCAGGTGGCCATGTACAACATGACCCTTGCCGTTGATTACATTGTCGTTACCAATGGATTGGCCCATTTCGCCTGTAAGATCGATCATCCAAACAAAACATATGCTTTTTTGAAAGAAATACCGAACTATGAAACCGTGACGCGTGACGCGTGACGAAAAAATCGTAAATCGTATATCGTAATTCGTAAATTGTATGGAACTCATTGGAACCATCCCCGCAACCCTGATCAATTTCGTGCTGGTCACCCTGTTTTCACTGTTGATCGGATTGTCGCAACGCCGGCTTCACAGCCTGGCGCATGAAAGTGACCATACCTTTGGCACCGACAGGACCTTTACCTTCATCGGGATCCTGGGATTTATCCTGAGACTGTTTGATGGTCCCTCAGGGTATCTTTTTGCCGGTGGCGGATTGGTTCTGGCCATCTATCTGGCCATCTCCTATTTTTTTCATATCCGCGATTTTAAGGATTATGGCATCACGACCATTTTAGTTGCTTTGCTAACTTATTGTCTTGGTCCCCTTATCATCACCCAGCCGCTGTGGCTGGTTCTCCTGATCGTGGTAACGGTATTAATACTTACCGAAATGAAGGAGACCTTCTCCTCCATTTCGCAGAAATTCGATCGTTATGAATTCATCACCCTGGCAAAGTTTCTCATCATTGCCGGTGTTATCCTGCCCATCCTGCCCGATGGTCCGATTGTCACTGGATTGAGCCTGACTCCCTATAAAATCTGGCTGGCGGTTGTAGTCATCTCATCGATCTCCTACTTCAGTTACCTGCTGAAGAAATTTGTTTTTCCAAAATCAAGCATCATCCTGTCGGGAATACTTGGAGGTCTCTATTCCAGTACGGCCACCACCATCATCCTGGCAAAAAAAAGCAAAAAGGAGCCGCAGCACCTGAATCAGTATATGGCGGGAATTATCTTTGCCACAGCCCTGATGTACCTTCGCGTTCTGATATTGATCCTGATCTTCAGTCCTCAGCTTTTCACTCATGTGTGGCCCTATTTCATAGGCCTGTTCGTAATAACCGTGCTCATCGGGCTATTCGTATTGCTCTACAAGAACCACATGGTCAGCACCTATGACGATGAACTTCAGGTTGATAAAAACCCGCTGGAGTTCAAAGTTGCGCTGATCTTTACTGCCCTTTATGTTGCTTTCACCTTTATCACCTCCCAGGTCCTATTGCAATTCGGCACTCCGGGGTTAAATGTACTTTCCTATATCGTCGGACTTACCGATATCGATCCCTTTTTAATCAATTTATTCCAGGGGAAATATGCAGTAACCATGGATGTGGTGGCAATGGCTACCTTCCAGGCCATTATCAGCAACAACGCCCTGAAAATGGCGTACGGATGCTTTTTTGCCGGGAAAGGTGCACGGATCTATCTGATTTCGGGTTTTCTTCTTATCATTGCATTCACGATAGGGGTTCTGTTCCTTGTGTAGAAATCAACTATGGCTGATCAATTTACGGTTGTCAATAATAAGTTGGATGAGTCATTCAATCTCCAGGAAACCCGCAACTACGGATTGTCCATTCTCTTCAATGAGTCGAACTTTGCATACAGCATCCTCGATTTCAAACGGAACAAGTATCTCGGGGTCCTTCATCTGTTGCGAAATGAGGTGAAGCCGCAACATGCTTTGCCCATTGTGAAGCCGCCTTTCGATGAATTTTTGAAGGGTGTGATCCATGCCATGCCCTGGCTCAAGAATCCATACAAATCGATCAAAGTAGCTTACGAGGGAAGGAAGTGCACCCTGATCCCCGCCCAGCTTTTTGATTCAGCTGAAAAGGAGAACTATTTAATGCTCAGTTTCCAGAAACAGGAGGAGGAGCAAACTTTTTCCGATCATTTAATGCCACTGGATTCACAACAGGTATTCTCGATACCGGTTTCCATGCTGAATGCCATCAGGGGCCAGTATCCGAATATCAAGATTGTCCATTTTTCAAGTGTCCTTATCGAAAGCATCTGGATCAACTATAAAAACAGGATCAACTCGAACAGGGTGTTCATCCATGTCAGGGAAAAGCTGTTCGACCTGATGATCTTCGACGGCCGCCAGATGAGTTATTTCAATACTTTCCCATTTCAGAATTCTGAAGATGTGGTCTATTACCTCATCTTTGTTCTTGAACAGCTCAACCTGAACCCGGAGCATATTCCACTGGTTCTGCTGGGGAATGTAGAGAAGGGTTCCGGGTTATTTGAACTTTTGGCCAAGTATGTCCGCCATATTGAATTCGGCCGTCGGAATGAATCCTTTAAATACAGTTATATCCTGAACCAGTTATCACCGCAGGCCTATTATCCCCTGCTGAATTTTTTCTCATGCGGATTGTAAGCGGCATATATAGGGGCCGGAGATTGCAACCCCCGGCAAATCTGCCGGTGAGGCCCACCACCGATTTTGCCAAGGAGGGATTGTTCAATGTTTTGAGCAACCTGGTTGACTTTGAATCACTCAAGGTGCTCGATCTTTTCACAGGGACAGGCAGCATTGCCTTTGAATTCCTTTCACGAGGAGCCATTGAAGTAACTGCGGTGGATGCAAATCACCAGTGCATCAGTTTTATAAAGAAAACAGCAGAAAGCTTCGGGGCCAGGAATATTCAGCCGGTGAAATCAAACAGTTTTGTTTTCATCAAACGGATGTGGACGGAGTATGACCTGATTTTTGCCGATCCCCCTTACGACCTCGAAGGGATAGAGTCTATACCTGATCTGATCTTTGATTCAAAATTGCTTGCTGCGAAGGGCATGCTCATCCTGGAACATTCGGTGCGATACCGTTTTGAGCAGCATCCGTGCTTTTTCCAGCACCGGAATTACGGTAGTGTGAATTTTACGTTGTTTAGGAGGAATGAAGAAGAATAAACTTAGAAATTCCTTAAAATCGTAAATCGATCAATATTCATCTTCGTGGAAGAAGAAATCGTCTTTGGTAGGATAATCGGGCCAGATATCTTCAATACGTTCGTAAGACTCACCTTCGTCTTCGATCTCTCTCAGATTTTCAATTACTTCCTGCGGCGCGCCTGATCGGATTGCCCAATCGACCAGCTCCTCCTTGGTGGCAGGCCAGGGGGCATCTTCCAGTTTTGAGGCCAATTCGAGTGTCCAATACATTGAGTTGTTCTTTTGGAATTTTTTGCAAAAGTATAAAAAAAAAAATCAGAAAGTCAAGACTTATTTTTTTGGTATCCAGGGCGATTCAATTGCACCGAGATCTTTTCCTGTTTTTCTTGCCAGAACGAACAGGTAATCCGATAAACGATTTAGAAAGCGAATTATTATATCATCGACGGGGTTGGTTGAATTTAACCGGATCAGCGACCGTTCAGCACGCCGGCAAACGGTACGGGCAATGTGGCAGTAAGAAACCAAAGTGTGGCCTCCCGGAAGAATGAAATTGTTTAATGGGGGAAGTGCTTCATTCATGGCATCTATTTCCTGCTCCAGGATGGTGATATCCTCCTCCGCAAGGGAGGGCAATTCCTTTGTTTCAACCTCCGGATCCCGGGCAACCAGGGCCTCTGCAACAAAAAGCTTCTCCTGGATCCGGATCAGTATCTTGTGATAATGGGGACTGATCTCCTGGTCGCGGATCAACCCAATGAATGAATTCAGTTCATCCAGATTCCCGTATGCCTCAACCCTTTCATGGCTTTTGAGAACACGGGTGCCTCCCAAAAGTGAAGTTTCACCCTTGTCACCGCCTTTGGTGTATATTTTGAATTTTTCCGGCATATGAAAAAGGTGATAAGGTAACAAGGTGACAAGGTGAGAAGTGAAAAGTTTTCTGTTACCCTGTTACCCTGTTACCTTGTTACCCTGTTACTTTTCTAACCGTTCTTTCAGTTTCTCGTACTGTTCTGCCATCTCTTTCGGCAGCCTGTCGCCAAACTGCTTCTGGTGTTCGGCAATGAGTTCGCATTCATCGAGCCATTCTTTCTTGTCCACCTTGAGAATCTCACCCATTTTATCAGCAACGCCGGTGAGCCCGCTGATGTCGATGGATCCCTTCTCCGGAACAAAACCGATCGGGGTTTCCACCGCACCTCCTGTTCCTTCCACGCGTTCAAAGATCCATTTCAGCACGCGGATGTTGTCACCATATCCCGGCCAGAGGAATTTTCCCTCAGGGCTTTTCCTGAACCAGTTGACATTAAAGATTTTAGGCAGTTTGTTTTTGTCCGGTGCATTTTGGCCGATCTTCACCCAATGTCCGAAGTAATCCCCCATATGATAACCGCAGAATGGAAGCATGGCAAACGGATCGCGGCGCACACCGGCTTTCAGGCCAATGGCTGCGGCTGTAACCTCAGAACCAACGATCGATCCGATAAAGACACCATGGTTCCAGTCAAATGACTGGTAGACCAGGGGCACTGTCCCGGGACGGCGGCCGCCGAATAAAAATGCGGAGATAGGCACCCCCTTGGGATTTTCCCAGTCCTTGTCAATCACCGGACACTGGTAGGCTGGTGCCGTGAACCTTGCATTCGGATGCGCTGCAGGCTTGCCATTTTCTTTGTTGTAAACTTCATTGGTCCAGGTGATGGTCCCTTCGGGGATATCCGATCCGATCCCTTCCCACCAGATATCACCGTCGGGGGTGAGACCGGTATTGGTAAAGATCGAATTGGACTTGCAGGATAACATCGCGTTGGGATTGGTTTCCATGGAGGTAAAAGGAGCAACGCCAAAGAAACCGGCTTCCGGGTTGATGGCATAAAGGCGGCCATCTTCGCCGAATTTCATCCATGCAATGTCATCACCAACTGTCTCTACTTTCCATCCCGGAATGTTCGGGATGAGCATGGCCAGGTTTGTCTTGCCGCAGGCACTTGGAAATGCGGCTGCCACATAGCGTTTTACCCCCTGGGGATTGGTGATGCCCATGATCAGCATGTGCTCAGCAAGCCAGCCTTCGCGGCGGGCCATGTTGGTGGCGATACGCAAAGCAAAGCATTTCTTGCCGAGCAGGGCGTTTCCGCCATATCCGCTGCCGAATGACCAGGTTTCATTGGTGTCGGGGAAGTGAGAGATGTATTTCTGGTCGATGGGAGCACAGGGCCACTTAACATCCTTCTGACCGGGTGACAAAGGAGCGCCAACCGAATGAATACAGGGAACAAAATCGCCCTCTCCGAGCAGGTCCAGCACCGCGCTGCCCATACGGGTCATGATGCGCATATTAACCACCACGTAAGGGGAGTCGGTCAACTGAATTCCAATGTGGGCTATTTTCGATCCAAGCGGACCCATACTGAAAGGAATCACATACATGGTGCGCCCTTTCATACATCCGCGATAGGCTTCGGTTAGAATCTTTTTCATCTCAGCAGGGGCCATCCAGTTGTTTGTCGGACCTGCATCTTCCTGCTTTGCAGAACAGATGAAGGTGCGGTTTTCAACGCGGGCCACATCACTCGGGTCACTTTGGAAATAATAACTTGAGGGACGCTTTGCTTCATTCAGCTTTACCGCCATGCCAGTTTTAACCATCATGTCAAGCAACTTCTGATTTTCTTCCGCTGAACCGTCACACCAATGAATGGATTCGGGCTGGCAAAGGTCTGCCCATTCCTTGACCCATTTTTCAACTTTACTACTGATTTTCATATCGTTTGATTTAATTGTTTTTAGATCTTTTTAAATTTGAAAGTAAAAAATCAAATATAACCTAATTCGTTAAATTCAATTGATCACTTTAACGTTAAATTTCACGCAAGATTACATCCCTGGGCAAACGTACGTTGATTATTTAAGCTCTCCCAGCGCAACTTTTATCCTTCTTGCTGCTTCGGTAAGCTTATCCGTGCTGGTAGCATAGGAAAAACGAAGGCAGTTCGGATCGCCGAAGGCATCCCCGGGAACAAGGGCAACAAACACTTTATTAAGCAGGTACATGCAAAGGTCATTGGCATTTTTGATGGTGATGTTCCCATCCGATTTGCCAAAATACCAGGAGATATCGGGAAAGATATAAAACGCACCATCGGGGTGGTTGAGTTTTATCCCCGGGATCTCGGCCAGCAGTTTTAACATAAGGTCACGGCGCTCGCGGAAGGCCTTTTGCATAATCGCCATATCGTTCGTGCTGGAGGGCTCGGTAATAAATGCTGTCAGGGCTGCACGCTGTGCGATGGAGGAGGCCCCCGAAGTAAACTGACCCTGGAGTTTGTCACAGGCTTTTGCGATGGCAAGCGGGGCGGCAATGAACCCGATTCTCCAGCCGGTCATGGCATATCCTTTTGAAACTCCGTTGATAAGTACAACCCTGTCCTTGATAAAATCAAACTGGCAGATGCTTTCGTGCTTACCGACGAAATTAATGTGTTCGTATATCTCATCGGCAATGATGGTGATTTCTGGATATTTGAAGATCACCTCCGCGATCCCTTTCAGCTCCTCACGGGTATAGACCGAACCGGTGGGATTACACGGAGAGCTGTAGATAAGCAACCTGGTTTTGGGTGTAATGGCCGCCTCCAGCTGCTGCGGGGTCACTTTAAAATTATTTTCAATGGATGCAGGAATGAAAACCGATTTGCCTTCGGCCACCTTGATGATCTCTTTATAGGAGACCCAGTAGGGTGCCGGCACGAGGACTTCATCACCGGGGTTAATGAGACTGAGCATCACATTGGCAATCGATTGCTTGGCTCCGGTTGACACGACAATTTGATTGGGGTCATAATCGAGATTGTTGTCTCGCTTCAGTTTAATACAAATGGCCTTGCGGAGGTCCTCATACCCGGCCACCGGTGAATAAAAGGTGAAATTCTGGTCGATGCCTGCCTTTGCTGCATTTTTGATGTAGTCGGGGGTGAAGAAATCGGGCTCCCCGAGACTGAGGTTGATTACATCATGACCTTCAGCTTTGAGTTCGCGGCTCTTGCGCGACATGGCCAGGGTTTCACTTTCGGCCAGATACTGGATTCTGTTAGCGAGTATTGTCATAAGATAGTGAGAATGAAGTTTTTGACAAAAAAGAACAAATTTAAAAAAAATAACCGAACACCAAGTCTGAATTCAAAAAAAAGTAATGGAGTAATGAAGTCATGGAGTAATGGAGTAATGTACTTTATTACTTTGTCACCCTGTCACCCTGTTACCCTGTTACCCTGTTACCCTGTTACCCTGTTACCCTGTCACCTCATCACCCTTTTCCAAAAATTAATGGTACTTTTGTCTCAAAACCCCCTCCCATGCATCCACCCTTCGGTTATCCCCCACTTTTCCACCTTCTCGGTGGCATCATCAGGTTCCTGCTGCTTTTTGGCGGCGCTTTTTTCCTGCTCTGGTATTATCTCAGGGAAACCAGGAAGCCCTTACCGCCCGTAGTGAACAATGACGATAAAAAAGTCATCCTTCCCTTGCGTCTGCAGGCCTATGAGCGGTTTGTGCTGTTCCTCGAACGGATACAACCCTCCAACCTCGTGATGCGGATAAACACCGGGGAACTTACCTCTTTGCAGTTGCAGTCATTGCTTGTCCGCACCATCCGTGAAGAATTTGAGTACAACCTGTCGCAGCAGCTGTATGTTTCCCAGCATTCCTGGGAACTGATCAGGAATGCCAAGGAGGAGACCATTGCGATGATCAACCAGGCTTCGGCCAATGTCGGGGAGCAGGCTCATTCCTCAGATCTTGTGAAGGGGATTTTCGATATCGCTGTTACCAAAGGAAAACTTCCCCTCGACCTGGCCCTGGAAGAGATTAAAAATGAATTGCAGAAATTGTTCTGATGGCCGCTTATTTCCCGAAACAATAGGCCAGGGTCAATGCAGCCGAAGTATTGTTAAAACTGAATCCAAAATTAGAATTTGTCCGTTCAGAGGTAACCGAATACATCGTGGTTTTCGTTTTTCCGTATGCATAATAGATACCCGGGGTGATTTCAGCACCGAAGACCAGGTGGTCTGAAAAGGTATAGTTAACGCCCAGAATCACATCCACGCCTGGAGATAAACGCCAGTCCTTTGTCTCATAATCATTGCCGATCGATTCCTGCTTCTGTTTTTGATAAAGATAACTCACCCCTGCCTCTAATCCCCAGATAAAATCGAGTTTTGCAATGACAGGGATCCTTTTTTCAAAGCCAATCAAAAACCCGGCCCCATAGTTAGAAGACTTGATATCCAGGGAATCCTCCGGTTTGCCCCAGTTTGCGTTCTGCCCCATGTTTAAAGAAAGCACAGAAAGCCTGAGCAACGTTTTTTCACTTCCCGTTTTATACTGGAGACCAAAGGAGTTCAGGTTGCTGAATTTGATGCCAACCTGGTGGATGCGTAGTGATTTTTCCTGCTGGGCAGAGGCCCCGAAAGAGACAAGAAAAAAGAAAAATGCAAAGCAACTGACAGTTTTTTTCATAGGGATTGGGTTTAGTTATATTAGTTATTGTAGAAACGAAGTAATCTTCATGTTGTTTTAACAGTGTGATTAATTTAACAAACCTTAAGGCGTTGATGGTCACATCTTCATCCTGTACCAGTACCTGTATCGTTCCCTGAATCCCATTTTTTCATAGAGTTTGTTCGCAGGGATATTGTTGACAAGTACCTGGAGGTAGGCTGTTTCTGATCCCTGTTTTCTTCCCCATCGCAAAATATTTTCTACCAGGAGGAAACCTACGCCGGTATTCCGGTAGGCTTTATCCACAACAATATCAAAGAGGCCGAGATAGGATCCCTCTGCCACGCCAAGGCCAACCCCGATCGTCTTATTTTCGCGGGTGAGCGAAATGAGGCATTTCTTCAGCTTCAGCTGTTCCAATATTCCGACATAGGTCGGCTTTCGTTCCCGCTCGAAATCATTCATGCGGATGAAATCATCCATCCAGTGCGAATTCAATTCGGTGTCGATCCTGATTTCCCTGATGGGGGCTGCTGAAATTGCCGAAATGTCGAGCGACTGGAATGAAATGGTTGAATGAAGCAGGTAGCCGCGGTTTCCAAGGCGATGGTCGATATCTGATGGTTCAGCAATGGAGGTGACTTTAAAGCAGGGGGGGATTTTCCGGGGTTGATAAATGGATTCGCAGAAGTCGATTTTTTTCTCCGGGTCCAGGGTGGAGGGGTATAGCAGATTCACTGAATTGGAACGCTTGGTCACCCCGTTGGCAAAACGCAGGATCCAGCCATCGTACTGCATGGTTTGTAATGCCGGCCAGGCGTTGTTGCTGATCTCTTCGAAACGGCGAATCATTTTGAATGACAAATAACGAGTTACGAATGATGAATTATTTTTTGCTCCGCCTGAATTTTGCCTTTCCTTCCGGTGTCATTTTCTCACAGGCATACTGAAAGATCAGGCGGGGAGCGGTGTCTTTATATCTGAGTAAAAAAGTTTCTGCGGCTACCGGTTGTTTTTTCCAGGTTTCACGGAGGAACCAGCCAAGACCCTGGTGTACCTCCCGTTCAGGATCGTGCATCATCGGTGTGATGAATTCAAAAAAGGGGGCGAAATCTGTCGAAAGTTTCATGGGCTTGATCAGGCTAACTACGGCAGCCCTTCGCTGGAACTTATTTTCTGCTGTCCTCCAGGAACCAATCATGTCAAGATCAATCAGGTTCATGCTGAAAAAAAGATTCATCATTTCTCCACAAATATAATCTGTATGTGCCCAGTTCGAAATGCCTATACCGAACCACTTTTCAACAGTTTTAAAGGTCCCGGCTGTCCAGGATTTTCTATATTGGAGCATCAGTCTGACCGCGATGACCGGTAACTCATATTTCGTTGATTTTACAAGCTCCAGCGAGGTCTCCTGAATAAAGTTCAAGGTGATTCCCGGTATTAAAAGAATCTCTTTAATCTTTCCGCTGACCTGATCATGGGTTAATCCGAAGGCATCATAATCGCCCCTGAAATACCTTGCATATTTGGCCACCAGGACGGGGTTCGTGTTTTCTTCGCCAAATCTCAGAATGTCGGCAACCACGTCGGCAGGGTTCATACTAACTTTTCTTGTGAATAAAGCAATTAAAATTGCAACACAAAGATAGCTTTATGCAGGAATTTCTCATGGTTTATGCTGTAACATATCCCCGGGCCTTCTCCAGTGCAGCCGGAATCCCTGCGGGATTTTTCCCTCCGGCCGTTGCAATGTGGGGCTGGCCGCCACCACCACCCTGGATCTCTTTGGCAAGTTCGCGCACGATGTTGCCGGCATTGAGTTTACGCACCTTTACAAGGTTTTCCGAAAGCATCACGGTCAGCGTTGCCTTGCCTTCACTCTCTGTTGCCAGCACCTGGAAAAGATCGGGGATGGAGGCATTCAGTTCCCAGGCCAGGCTCTTTACGGTTTCTGCATCCAGTTCTACCTTTGCCGTGAGGAAATTGACCCCGTTGTAATGTTCAACCATTGCTGTAAATTCATCTTTTAGCTGCTGAAGCTTCAGTTTGCCCAACTCCGAAACCTGCCGCTTCAGGTCAGCATTCTCCTCCAGGAGGTTCCGCAACCCCTTCAGGAGGTCTTTCGGATTTTTCAGCATTTCACCTGCTTCGGCAAGGAGCATTTCACGGGAATTCCAGTATTCTTCAGCCTGTTCAGCCGTAATGGCCTCAATGCGCCGGATACCGGCTGCGATGGCACCTTCGGATACGATCTTAAACAACCCGATCTGGCCCGTAGCCGGAACGTGCGTGCCGCCGCAAAGTTCGACGGAAAACGCCGGATCAAAGGTGATCACCCGCACAAAATCACCATATTTCTCTCCGAAAAGAGCCATGGCACCCATCGCTCTGGCCTCATCAATGGGTACGGTCCGCACCTCGTTCAACACGATATTCTCTCTGATCCTGGCATTGACAATCGCCTCAACGCGGGCGATTTCTTCCCTGCTTAATTTGGAAAAGTGGGTAAAGTCGAAACGAAGATGGTGGTCGTCAACCAGCGACCCCTTTTGTTCCACATGGGTGCCCAGCACCTGGCGAAGCGCCGCATGCATCAGGTGGGTGGCCGAATGATTGTTGGCCGTGCTTCTCCTTTTTTCAGAATTTACCATGGCATTCAGCGCTGCTGAAGGCATAGCGGGCATTGATTTTGTAAGTTGGATGATCAGCTCATTCTCCCTGATGGTATTAATGACTTCGATCTTTTCGTCGCCTGAAATAAGCCATCCCATATCGCCGGCCTGTCCACCCGATTCGGCATAAAACGGGGTCCGGGCCAGCACCAGGTGGTAAAGTTCTTCTCCTTTGGTCACCACCTTGCGGTATTTGGTAATAACCGTATCAACCTGCAATAAATCATATCCGACAAATTCAGGCAGCCCGGCATCCTCAACCAGGACAACCCAATCAGAGGTATCGGTGGCGGCATCCTGGCGTGAGCGGGCCTTTTGAGCCTCCAGCCCTTTTGCAAACCCTTCCATGTCAACTGTCCAGCCAATTTCCCTGGCCATGAGCTGGGTGAGATCAATGGGAAAACCAAAGGTGTCGTAAAGTTCAAAGGCGAAAGAACCGTCGATCACGCGTGACGCGTGACGCGTGACGCGTGACTTGTCATGAATAGTTGTCGATTGTTCAATTGTTCGATTGTTCGATTGTTCAACCACATCTTTGCCGGCAGATTCAATATAATGGTTAAACCGCTGGATCCCGGTTGCAAGGGTTCTCAGGAAGGCAGCTTCCTCCTCGCGGATCACATTGGTGATGAGATCCTTTTGGGAAACCAGTTCAGGAAATACCGTGCCCATCTGATCGATCAGTACCGGGATGAGCTCGTGGATAAAGGGTTCTTTAAATCCCAGGAAGGTATATCCATACCGCACGGCCCTGCGGAGGATCCGGCGGATCACATATCCCGCCTTGACATTCGACGGCAGTTGTCCGTCGGCAATGGCAAAAGAAATGGCCCTGAGGTGGTCGGCTACCACGCGCATGGCAATGTCTGACTTCGGATCTTTGCCATAGGGGATGCCCGATTTTTCGGCAATCGTCTGGATGATGGGTTGAAATACATCCGTGTCATAATTTGATTTGGTTCCCTGGATCACCATGCACAACCGCTCAAATCCCATCCCGGTATCCACGTGACGAGCGGGAAGTTCAACGAGCTGGCCACCGGCAAGGCGGTTGTACTGGATAAATACGAGATTCCAGATTTCGATGACGTGCGGATCTCCCTTGTTGACCAGGTCTTTCCCTGGAATCCTTTTTCTTTCGCTCTCTTCACGGATGTCGGCATGGATTTCGGAACAGGGTCCGCATGGCCCGGTATCGCCCATTTCCCAAAAATTGTCTTTTTTAGAACCAAGCAGGATGCGGTCTTCAGGAATGAACTGTTTCCAGAGTTCGAATGCTTCCTCGTCGCGGGATAAGCCTTCGCTGTTATCTCCCTCAAATACAGTAACGTAGAGGCGGTCCTTGTCGATTTTCAGAACTTCCGTGAGCAGTTCCCATCCCCAGGCAATGGCCTCCTTTTTAAAATAATCGCCGAATGACCAGTTCCCAAGCATCTCGAACATGGTGTGATGGTATGTGTCATGACCAACCTCTTCCAGGTCGTTGTGTTTCCCCGATACGCGGAGGCATTTCTGGGTATCGGCCACCCTTTTGAACTTTCCCTCTTTGTTCCCCAGGAAAATATCTTTGAACTGGTTCATCCCTGCATTGGTAAACATCAGGGTGGGATCATTCTTTACCACCATCGGGGCAGAGGGGACAATCGCATGTTGCTTGGAGAGAAAGAAATCGAGAAAAGCCTGGCGGATATAGGTTGAATTCATCTAATTATAAGATTAACAAATCATTAACAATCTTTAACATTTTTTAAAAGCCCAAAACGGCTGCAAAGTTAATTATTTACTTAATTTTGTTGCTGTTAGCTTCCCTGTTTTGAATAAATCTTTATTTACCTGTCGATGAACAAGGTAAAGTATAAATTTAATAAAAAATCGTTGACCTTCGATCGGGTGCACACGACCATGCGAAAGCGGTTGTTGTACTTTTTTTCGCATCTGTCGACCGGGGTGGTCTTTGCAGCCGTGATGCTGGTGCTGGCCTATAACTTCCTTGATTCACCTAAACAAAAGGCACAGAAGAGGGAACTGGACCAGATGAAACTTCAGTACCAGATTCTGGATGACCAGCTGGATAAAGTTACGAAAATCCTGGCTGATCTGCAGGATCGCGATGACAACATCTACCGTGTGATTTTTGAGGCCGAACCCATTCCGAATTCTATCCGCTCGGCCGGGATTGGAGGGATCGACCGGTACGAATCCATGAAGGGGTACACCAACTCCGATCTGATCATCGCAACGGAGAAAAACATGGATAAGATCATGGGACAGCTGTATGTGCAGTCCAAATCATTTGATGAGGTCTTTAAAATGGCGAAGAATAAGGAAAAGATGCTGGTTTCGATCCCGGCCATCCAGCCCGTTAACATCAAGGATCTGCGCAGGATTGGCTCCTATTTCGGAACCCGCATGGACCCATTCTATAAAGTGAGGAAATTTCATGAGGGGATGGATTTTTCAGCTCCGATCGGAACGGAAATTTATGCTACCGGAAATGGAACCATCACAGATGCCGGTCGGGATATCCAGGGTGGTTACGGGAATGAGATCAGGATTGATCACGGTTACAATTACCAGACTGTGTATGCCCATCTTTCAAGAATATTTGTAAAGCCGGGACAAAAAATATTGCGGGGCCAGATCATTGGATATGTCGGGAATACCGGTAAATCCACCTCCCCCCATTTGCATTACGAGGTTCGGAAAAATGGGGTGCCATTAAATCCGATCTATTTCTTTTTCAACGATTTAACTCCTGATCAGTTCCAGATGATGCTCGAGTTGTCGGCACAACCATCGCAAACAATGGATTAATCATTCACCGATGCTGAGGAGAGAAAAGAAAATTGAAAAATTGTATTATTCCATCGGGGAGGTTGCCGAGCTGTTCGAGGTAAACGCTTCTCTGATCAGGTTTTGGGAGAAGGAGTTTGATATCCTGAAACCGCAGAAAAATAAAAAAGGAAACAGGTTGTTTACTCCGCAGGATCTTGATAATCTGCGTCTCATATATCACCTGGTGAAGGAACGTGGATATACGCTCCAGGGTGCCAAGGATAAACTAAAACAAAATAAGGATGATGTGGTGAATAAGGTGGGAGTTATCGATTCACTCAACCGCATCAAAGGATTTCTGCTTGATTTGAAGGAGCAGGTGTAATGGCAGGCAGGGATAGGAAACAATCCGGTTCTTTTTTTGAAAATGTATATGAGGTCGTGCGCCTAATTCCGCATGGCCGGGTAACTTCGTATGGGTCCGTTGCTGAATACCTCGGATCGCGCGGATCGGCCAGGATGGTGGGGTGGGCCATGAACGCCTCTCATACTGAAGTGACGGATGTACCGGCGCACCGGGTCGTAAACAGAAATGGATTGCTGACCGGAAAACATCACTTTGGCAGTCCGAAAATAATGCAGCAACTGCTCGAAAGTGAAGGAATTGAAGTGGAGGATGATAAAATTGTCAGGTTCAATGAACTGTTCTGGGACCCGATGATAGAACTGAAAATATAAAGAAATGAAAATAGATAATTCTCAAATAATTGAAGCGCTCAGGCACGTGAATGACCCGGATTTTAAAAAGGATCTGGTCACCCTGAATATGATCGAGAACGTCAAAGTTGACGGCAATAAAGTCAGTTTTGATGTGGTGCTTACCACCCCGGCATGCCCGTTGAAAAACGAGATCCGGCAAATGTGCATTGATGCGGTACATCAGTATGTCAGCCCTTCGGTTGAGGTGATCATCAATATGACCTCACGGGTTACCTCACGCCGTAAAGAAACTGATGCCATCTTGAAGGATGTGAAGAACATCATCGCCGTTGGATCAGGCAAAGGAGGTGTCGGGAAATCAACAGTTGCCGTGAACCTGGCTGTGGCCCTGGCGAAAACAGGGGCAAAAGTCGGCCTGATCGATGCGGATATATACGGTCCCTCCATCCCGATGATGTTCGGGATGATGAATGAACGTCCGACAGGATACGATAAAGATGGAAAAACCTTTGTGTATCCCTTCGAAAAATTCGGGATTAAGGTATTGTCCATCGGTTTTTTTGTTGACCAGTCCAAAGCCCTGATCTGGCGTGGACCGATGGCCTCCATGGCCCTGCGCCAGCTTTTCAATGATGCCGAATGGGGAGAGCTCGATTACATGGTGATCGATCTTCCTCCCGGAACCGGCGATATTCCGCTCACACTGATCCAGGATTTTCCGCTCACAGGTGCCATCATCGTCAGCACACCCCAGCAGGTGGCCATTGCCGATGTAAGGAAAGCGGCCGACATGTTCCGAAATGACAAGATAAACATACCCATCCTGGGATTGGTGGAAAACATGTCCTACTTCTCCCCGCCGGATGATCCGGGAAAGAAATATTATATCTTTGGAGAGGGTGGATGCGAAAAATTTGCATCGGAATTAAACATTCCCATCCTTGGACAAATTCCGATCGTCGCTTCCATTGCTGATTCTGGTGATTCAGGAATTCCTGTCGCTGCAGAGGACCAGTCACCGGTTACTGATGCGTTTATTAAATTGGCCGAAAGCGTGGCCCAGCAGGTTGCCATTGCCAATTCGATCAGGGAGATTTTTGGAGGAGGGGACAGGGTAACAGGGTAACAGGGTAACAGGGTAACAGGGTAATGAAGTGATCAGTCATATTTATACATTTTCAAATTCTCAAATTTTCAAATCTTTTTCATATGGTTGCAAACGAAGAACTCGTAACGAAAGTAAAAAATGTAATTGAGCAGATACGTCCCTATTTACAGGCTGATGGGGGTGATGTGGAATATGTGAATATTACGGAAGATAACACGGTGAATATCCGCCTTCTGGGCATGTGTGGAAATTGCCCGCACAGCAGGATGACCCTGAAAAACGGGATTGAAGCAGCCGTAATACGTGCACTTCCCGAAATTAAATCGGTTGAATCGGTTACCGCTGAATAATCAGGTTATAGGTTAATGGATGCGGAATGGCGATGACCCGTTCCGGTAGGTTTTCTATGACAAATATTTTGCAACGATAGGCATCCTTCGGCCCATGCCAAAGGCCTTGGGTGAAATTCGCAGGATGGGAGGAGTTTGAAAGCGCTTATATTCACTGGTATTGACCAGTTTCAGCACCCTTTTTACCATGGATTCCTCAAACCCCTGGGCAATGAGCTCCCCGGGACCGGTTCTTAATTCGATATATTGAAAAAGAATCTGATCAAGAATATCATAACCAGGCAGAGAATCTGAATCTTTCTGGCCGGGTCGCAATTCTGCGGAGGGAGGCTTTATAATTGAATTTTCAGGGATAATTTCCGACGCTGCATTGATAAAACGGGCCAGCGCATAAACCTGGGTTTTGTATACGTCGCCCAAAACCGATAATCCACCGCACATATCGCCATACAGGGTGCCGTAGCCAACTGCTGCCTCGCTTTTATTGGAAGTGTTCAGGAGAATATATCCGAACTTATTGGACAGGGCCATGAGAATGACGGCGCGGATACGGGCCTGGATGTTCTCCTCGGTAATATTAAAGGGCAGACCGGCAAACTGTGGCTGAAGCGCCTTTTCAAAGGTCTGAAAAGCCTCTTCAATGGGAATGATGTCATAGGAGATATGCAGGTTCTCGGCCAGTTGCCGGGCATCGGTGATGCTGTGTTCCGATGAGAACTGCGACGGCAGGAGGATGGCCCGTACATTTTCGGGTCCAAGTGCCCTGGCGGCAAGTACCAGGGTCACTGCTGAATCAATACCCCCGGACAATCCCAGGATTGCTTTTGAAAAACCCATTTTCCCGAAATAATCCCTGATCCCTAAAATCAGTGCAGCGTAGATCTGGCGAGTTGCTTCGGCGGAAACGGAAAAGCCAAAGAGCTGAGGTTCTGAAGAGCCGGAACTTTTTATTGCAGTAGTTTCGCTTTTCGTACTTTGCATTTCCTGTTGACTATCCCGTTCCTCCTCTCCACTGCTTTCATAAATAAAAAAATCCTCCTCGAATTCTTTCAGGGTAGCCACGATTTCTCCATGCTTGTCGACTACCATGGAGGCTCCGTCGAAAATGAGTTCTGTCTGGCCTCCGATCTGGTTAACATAGATCAAGGGTGTGGAAAATGTCCTTGCATTCCGCAACATCACTTCACGACGGTTAGCCGTCTGGGAGTAATTAAAGGGAGAGGCAGCAATGTTAATGATGAGGTCTGGATCCAGTTTTACCAGCTCATCCATGGGGTTGCAAACATAGAGTGGGTCGTCGGTAATATTCCATAGATCCTCACAGATGGTCAATGCAAGGCGGAGGCCTTTATAACTGACCACGGAAAATGGAAGCCGGTTTGGTTCAAAATACCGGTATTCATCGAAAACATCGTAATTGGGAAGGAGTGTCTTATGGGTTTTTGCCAGCACCTTACCATCAGCAAGAAACCAGGCGGTGTTATACAAGGGTTTGCCTTTCGGTTCAGGGTTGACCGACGGGGCGCCGACGATGGCAGCAATGCCCTGGCAGGCGAGGGCAATCGTTTCCACTGCATCGGCACTGCGCCGGATAAAATCGTCGAATTCAAGAAAATCGCGGGGAGGATATCCGCACACCGAAAGTTCGGCAAAAACTACCAGATCGGCCTGTTGCGATTTCGCCTTCTCAATGCATCCGATCATCCGAGAAACATTGTTTCCGAAATCACCCACATGGTAATTCAACTGTGCCAGCGCAATCTTCATGATGATGGATTAAAAAAGTACGCCAATGTTGAGCTCGGCATAGTTCAACATGCTTTTCTCATTAAGTCTCGACTTGTAATTCACCCCGGTGAGTACATTATTCAGCGAATTGGAATAGTTCAGCCCGATAATGATACTGGTCGATTGATCGAGATAAAAGTTGAGGCCAATCCCCACCAGGACGGATTCGCGGATCAGGGTGGTACCGCCGTTGAAATCGTATGTCTGGTCAACCGGGTCTCCGGAATCTGGCACAAAGTGTTCTTTCACGGTGGTTTTAATGCGAAAGCCGGTACCCAGGCCGATTTGTCCGTAATAGGAAATTTTGTTGAATCTTTTAGTCTGCATCTTAATCATGATGGGAATTTCGAGATAGAGAAAATTATATTTCCTGAAAACATCGCCATCAACCGGTTTATTGCTTCCTCCAGTTAACAGGGAATCAGTATAGGTCAACTTTCCGTTCAGGAATTGAAAATTAAAGCCGGTTGACAGGGCATAATTCTCAGTAAAGTAAAAATCACTTACGAATCCGATGGTTCCGCCAAGCCTTGCTCCATCGCTCGAGTATCCTTTGGTCCCGGGGCTCATCCACCCGATGTTGGGGGCAATTTTAAGTCCCAGTTTCATGGGGATTTTTACCTGGCCGAACATGAAACCGGTAAACGAAAACAGGAAGATAATAAAGAAGAAAGTATGTAATTTTTTCATTTTCAATAATTTTACATAGACCAATTGGATGCTTCTGAAACAAAAATAGGGATTTATCCACCAGTCAATGAATGATTCTTCATATTTTTATCCAAAAATAATCAACCGGGAATTGCGTTTGTTCCCAGGAACCTTTGAATGAATCGCTTACTCCTTTTTAATATACAACGCATGTTTCGTATTTCACGACTACCCCTGATTTTTTCAGGATGTTTAATGATGATGCTTATCGGGTGCAGGCCGGCAAACCAAAGATTGAATGTGGATGTTTCGAAGATCAGTGTTCCGGAGGTGAAAATTCACCGATATGACCTGGATCTCTTCAAAGTCAGCCATTCAAGGCTCAGGTCGGAACTGGAGGCTTTGAAACCCGCCTATCGTTTTTTTCTTGATACCGATCTGGAAGACACGGCAAAACTTAAGGATTTGATTGATTACCTGGAGAATCCAAGGAATATCGCCTTCCAGGAAGCGGTAGCCAGGCAATATAAGGAGGTTGATCAGTTGCAGAAGGATCTTACCCTGGCATTCACGCACTACCTGTATTATTATCCCCGAAAGCCGATACCCAGGGTGTATGCTTACATTTCGGGTGGGGATTATGATTTCCCGGTTCAACTGGCCGACAGTGTTTTGCTGATCGGGTTGGACAATTACCTGGGCAGGGATTTTAAGCCTTATGCCTCCGATGGACTCCCGGCCTACCGTATTGCCCAGATGAATCGGGAAAACATCCTGCCTGATTGCATGAAACTGCTTGTGGATGCAACCCATCCGGTTGAACTTCCCGGGAATAACCTCCTGGAACAAATGATCCAATCAGGAAAAAGGCTCTATTTCATCGATGCCATGATTCCGCAGGCCGAAGACAGGCTCAAGATCGGATACTCAAGTGTACAATATGACTGGATTGCCGCGCATGAAGCCAATGTTTGGGCGGCTGTCATCGAAAACAGGTTGCTATACACCACCGACGGGAAACTGATCCGATCATTCATGGCCGACGGACCGTTTACTGCCGAATTCTCCAAAGATGCCCCCGCACGGCTAGGAGAATGGCTTGGCTGGCAAATTGTTAGAAAATACATGGAAAACAACCCATCCGTGACACTGCAGAATCTGATGGCAGAAAAGGATGCACAGAAAATACTCAGTATGTCGGAGTTTAAGCCTGTGAAGGAGTGACCAATGACCAATTACCAATGACCAATTTCTTCATTACTCCATAACTCCATTACTTCCTTACCTTGTTACCTTGTTACCTTGTTACCTCTTTTCTTGTTCATAACTTTTCAATCTTCCCATCCACCTTTTGCCTCTTTTCCTGATTAACCCGGAAAGGTTGTATCATGCTGGTCAAGACTTTTGGCTGTGCTGTTTTTGGGATCAGGGCCATCACGGTGACCGTGGAGGTATATATGGACCAGGGAATCCAGTTTTTCATGGTGGGATTGCCTGACAATGCAGTGAAAGAGAGTCACCAGCGCATCGAATCAGCACTTCGTACCAATGGTTACCGGATCCCCGGGAAAAAAATCATCATCAACATGGCGCCTGCCGATATCCGCAAGGAGGGATCAGCCTACGATCTCACCATAGCCATCGGCATCCTGGGGGCGAATGAGGTGATAAAGACCGAGAGGCTGGAGCAATATATGATCATGGGGGAGCTTTCGCTTGATGGCGGACTTTTGCCGGTCAAAGGGGCATTGCCTATTGCGATTGAGGCTCGCAACAGGGGATTTAAAGGGATCCTCCTACCTGCGATGAATGCCCGGGAGGCCTCGATCGTGAACGGGCTGGATGTCTATGGTGTGGCTACCCTGAAGGAGGTGATCGATTTTTTCAATGAGACCGGTACACTTTTTCCGGCCAATGTACCTGTCCTGGATGAGTTCACCAGGCAGGCACCGCTTTACGAATGTGATTTTGCGGAGGTCCGCGGTCAGGAATGCATCAAAAGGGCCCTCGAGATTGCCGCGTCCGGAGGCCATAATGTGCTGTTAATTGGCCCGCCGGGTGCCGGAAAAACGATGCTGGCAAAAAGACTTCCCTCCATCCTTCCTCCCCTGAATCTTCAGGAGGCTGTGGAAACCACGAAAATTCATTCGGTCGCCGGCAAACTTGGTAGCCAGCGATCACTGATTTCAACGAGACCTTTCAGGGCACCCCATCACACGATTTCAGACATGGCACTCGTCGGGGGCGGCGGCATTCCCCAGCCGGGGGAGATCTCCCTGGCGCACAACGGGGTGTTATTCCTTGATGAACTGCCTGAATTCAAGCGTTCTGTGCTGGAGGTGCTGAGGCAGCCCATGGAGGAGCGGGTGGTCACCATTTCACGGGCCAGGGCGACCCTCGAATATCCGGCCAGTTTCATGCTGGTGGCTGCCATGAACCCGTGTCCCTGCGGCTATTATAACCATCCGGCCGTGCCCTGCCAGTGTGCAGGCGGGGAGGTCCAAAAATATATTAACAAGATTTCGGGCCCCCTGTTCGACCGGATCGACATCCATATTGAAGTAACCCCGGTTGACTTTACAAAGCTGAGCGACAAACGGCCATCTGAACAAAGTAAAACGATCCGCCAGCGGGTGACCGATGCAAGGAAAATAGCGGAAAGGCGGTTCGAAGGGTTCCCGGGAATACACAGCAATGCCCAGATTCCGTCGCGGATGTTACAGGATGTTTGCAGGGTTTGTGAAGCCGGCACATTGTTGCTTAAAACAGCCATGGAAAGACTCGGACTTTCGGCCCGGGCCTACGACCGGATATTAAAGGTATCGAGAACCATCGCGGATCTTGAATCCTCTGCAGATATTAAACCGGAGCACCTCGCCGAAGCCATCAACTACCGCTCGCTTGACAGGGATAACTGGGGAAAATGAAAACAGGTTAAAGAATCAGCCCAGGAAAAGATCGGCAATGACAAAACAGGCAAAAATAACCGAAGCCATTCCGTTCATGGTGGCAAAGGCGAGGTTAACCCTCGAGATATCACCCGGCTTTACGATCAGATGTTCATAGCACAAAAGGAGGGAGAAGATCCCGGCACCGATCCAATAGAGGTACCCGAAATTTCCGTGGAAGCCGCCAAACACAACCATGCTGATGGCCATCAGATGAAAAAGGGCCGATAAAACAAGTGCATTGCGTTTTCCCAGTAAAACAGGGAGAGATTTCAGGTTTTCTGATTTATCAAAATCGATATCCTGTAGCGCGTACAAAATGTCGAATCCGGCGACCCAGAAGATAACCGTGAAGGAATAGATCAGCGGAAGCAGGTCAAACCTGGCCGCTACAGCAAGATATGCTCCGATGGGAGCAAGGGCAAGCCCAAGCCCGAGGAAAAGATGTGAAAGATAGGTGAACCGCTTGGTAAGACTGTAACCCAGCACAACCATCAAGGCAACAGGTGAAAGGATGAAACACAGAAAGTTCAGAAAGTAAGCTGACAGGATAAACAGCAAGGCATTGATGATCACAAAGACCATGGCCGATTTTGGATGAATGATGGCTCGCGGGATTTCGCGAAAAGCCGTACGGGGGTTTTTTTTATCGAATTCCCGGTCAACATACCGGTTAAATCCCATCGCGGCATTACGGGCGAAAAGAACACACAGCAACACCAGCAGCAACATGCGGATACTCAGGTTTTCTCCATTTGATTTCACAGCCAGGAAAAAACCGATCATGGCAAAAGGTAAAGAAAAGATAGTATGGCTGATTTTAACGAGAGAAAAATAATCTTTGATCTTTACACTGTTCCCCATCGGCGCCCATGCTGAATTTTGATACAAAGTTAGTAATTTGTAACTATTTCTTTATAGGATCGTCCAACTTGTTTTTCCGGGGATTTACGCTATTTTTGTTGCTTTATTTATATATGTATGAGCAAACAGGTTGAAGCTGTTGTTGGTTATCTGAAACATTCATTCAGCGTACAATCAAAATACCATATTCACTCTCCTTTTGTTTTTGACTTTTACAGTAAGGTCCTGCAGAACGGTCAGCATTATCCCCAGTACCGGGTGGTGAACAGGCTGCGCCGTGAACTTGAAACTGTATCGAGATTCATTAAGCGGAAGGACCTGGGGGTGAATGGCAAGGATTATCCCTGCGATCAAAGGTTTGTCAGGGTTAAGGATCTCGTGCATCATTCCTCTGTGAACCGGAAAAATGGTGAACTTTTATTCAGGCTTATCCGCCATTACAAGCCTTCTTCGATCCTGGAACTGGGAACCTCACTGGGCCTCAGTACGATATACTTCGGACTCGCCGCCCCCGAAAGCATGATCATCACCATCGAAGGTTGCATTGATTCAGTCAACCTTGCTCATGAAAACTTTGAGAAGGCCGGCCTCAAAAATGTCAGGGTTATCACTGGCAACTTCGACGAAAAACTTTCCCAGGCCCTGGCCGAAATGCCGTCGCCCGATCTTGTGTTTATCGATGGCAATCCGAAAAAGGAACCAACGCTGGCCTATTTCGAACATTGCCTGCAACATATTCACACTGGAACCGTTTTAATTATTGACGGTATCCATTTGTCGCGTGGGATGACTGAAGCATGGAATACCATATGCGCCCATCCCCGGGTTAAAGTCAGCATTGATATCTATTGCATGGGAATTGTTTTTTTCAAGGAAGAATTAAGTAAAGAAGATTTCGTATTACGTTATTAATATTGATTATTCATGGAAAATGAAGTCATCCGTCTCGAAAAGATCGTAAAGAACTACAAGATCGGAACCATACTGGTTGAGGCATTGCGCGAGGTATCCCTCGTTATCAGGAAAAATGAGTTTGTTGCTTTGATGGGACCTTCCGGTTCCGGGAAATCAACCCTGATGAATATCCTGGGGTGCCTCGATACCCCGACCAGCGGAAGTTATTTACTGAATGGGGAGGATGTAAGCAAGATGGATGACAATGCTCTTGCCGAGATCAGGAACCGTCAGATCGGATTTGTATTTCAGACCTTCAACCTGCTCCCTCGTTCCACCGCGTTGGAAAACGTAATGTTACCGCTGATTTATGCCGGGATTGGCAAAATAAAAAGGATGGAAATTGCACAGGAAACTCTCAAGGAGGTGAAACTTGCAGACAGGATGGCGCATAAACCCAATGAATTGTCGGGAGGTCAGCGTCAGCGCGTTGCCATCGCCCGCGCACTTGTAAACCACCCGGCCATTATTCTTGCAGATGAACCCACCGGGAACCTGGATTCCAAAACTTCCATCGAAATTCTTGGATTACTTGAAGAGATCCATAAAGTAGGCAATACGGTAATCATTGTTACCCACGAAGAGGATATTGCCCAGCATGCCCACCGGATCATCCGTTTGATGGATGGCAGGATCAGCACGGATGAACCCAATAAGCATATTAAAACCATTGCCGATTATAAGCTCAGCCCGGTTGAATAGTGAAAACAGGCTGGTTCCGGCCGGTTAAAACGTAACGTGAATGCATAAAGAAGGCAGATACAAAAAGCTTTTTGCAGATTTCAACCAGCTCAATGTCCTGGTTATTGGTGATGTGATGGTCGACTCCTACCTGTGGGGCAAAGTTGAACGGATCTCGCCGGAGGCACCCATTCCGATTGTCGCACTGCGCAAACGGGAACATCGCATGGGTGGAGCCGCCAACGTTGCCATGAACATCCGGTCGCTTGGGGCAAACCCAATCCTTTGTTCGGTGATTGGTACCGACGACAAGGGAGATCAGTTCCTGGATCTGCTGAAGAAGGAGAAAATTGATGATGCCGGGATTGTGCGTAGTACACGACGCATCACGACTACCAAATTCAGGATTTTTGGAAATGCCTTTCAGATGCTGCGGGTGGATGAGGAGATGGATAACGACCTGGTTCACGCTGATTATCTTACGCTGATCCGCGTCATTGAGCAGATCATGAGGAAGGTGAAAATCGATTGCATCATTTTCCAGGATTATGACAAGGGGGTTATTACAGCCAGGCTGATTAAAGAGGTTGTTAAACGTGCGAAAGCAGCAAACATTCCCGTCACGGTTGACCCGAAGAAAAAGAATTTCATGGATTATCACCAGGTTACGCTCTTCAAACCTAACCTGAAGGAGATGAAAGAGGGATTATCCCTCGACGACGATCTTCGTGACAAACCAGCAGTGATCGAAGCAGCGCAGAAGCTTTGCAATCTGCTGGGTTGCAAATATGTACTCACAACCATGTCGGAAAAGGGGGTTATGATCAGCATGAATGATCAGCCTGAAGAACCCAATATCTTCATTCCGGCCCATATGCGCATGATATCCGATGTTTCAGGAGCAGGAGATACGGTGATCAGTGTGGCATCCCTGTGTCTCGCCCTTGAATGTACCCCCTATGAGGTGGCCTATATCTCAAACCTCGCCGGTGGCCTTGTTTGCGAAGAGGTCGGCGTGGTCCCCATCAACAAGGAAAAACTTCTTAAGGAAGTACTGACACTTCTTTAACGAATCCTGTTTCAACCCACCTGACAGAACCCCATGACGAGAGATGCCGATGTTATTGTTGTTGGTGCCGGTCCTGCCGGATCAATGGCTGCATATGAACTCGCCCGCCGGGGTGTCTCCGTCCTGATATTGGAAAAATCGGCATTTCCCCGATATAAGGTATGTGGCGCCGGGTTGACCCATAAAATTCTGCATGAAATGCCGTATGACATATCTCAGGTTTTTGAAACCCAGGTGCATACTATTGTGTTTTCAAGGGGTTTCAAAGAGGTGTTTGCCAGGACTGCTTCCGAACCCATGATTTATTGTACCATGCGGGATAAACTCGATGCATTTATGCTTGAGAAAGCTGTTGCCGCCGGGGCCCGGGTTCAATTTGGAGAGCGGGTAACCGGTATAAATCAGGATTCCACCTCTGCCTCAGTGACCACCCAATCCGGGTTTTTTCACGCAAGCCTTTTGATTGGGGCCGATGGGGCTACAAGTGTTGTGGGCAGGTCCGCCGGTTTACGCGATCATATGATGCCCGGACTAGCCTGGGAGGCCGAAGTCATGGCCGATACCGATACGGTCAAAGCTTTTTCAAAAACCGTGTTTCTGGATTGGGGGGCCTTCCCCGGCGGATATGGCTGGGTTTTTCCGAAGGGAGACCATTTTTCTATCGGTGTTGGCGGTCCTGCAACCCTTTCGAAATGGATGATGCCCTATTATCATAATTTTCTTCAGTATCTGGATGTCGGGTCTGGTATGCACATTCATGAGACCATGTCGCTGAAATCCTGGCCAATCCCCGTGCGTATGAAAAAGAGCAATTTTCATTCAGGCCGGGTTATGGTGGCAGGTGATGCCGGGGGATTGACCGATCCATTGACCGGTGAGGGGATCTATTATGCCATCCGAAGCGGAAAACTGGCTGCTGCTTCGTGTTCAGAATATCTGCATTCGGCTAAACCTTCACTTGCTTCCTACTCCCGTTCTGTGAATGATGAATTAATGAATGAACTGGGTGAGGCGAACCATATCAAATTTATTTTCAATACGGCGCCGATGAAGATTCACACCTTCGTGCGCGACAGCGACCGGGCCTGGCGTGCTTTTGGGAAGGTGCTTCGGGGAGAGCGATGGTATGCCGATGTAAAGATGGGCTTTGGAAAATGGAAAATTTTATGGGGAGCAGCCTGCCTGATCTCAAAATGGATTTCAGGCGTCAAAGAAAAACGGTTTTCGCTAAAAGGTTTTAAATAGCCAGCAGTTTTTTCACAAGACCCGAGATCATCTTGTTGTCGGCTTTCCCCGCCAGCTCCTTTGTTGCCAATCCCATCACCCTTCCCATATCCTTGATGGAAGTAGCGCCTGCATCGATGACAATTTTTCTGATTATTTCGGTAACTTCGGCTTCAGAAAGTTGTTTCGGAAGATAGGTTTCGATGATGGAGACATCATAAAGCTCTTTCTCAGCAAGATCTTCGCGTTTGGCCCCGAGATAAATGTCGGCTGATTCGCGCCGCTGCTTGACGAGTTTCTGAAGGATTTTAAGTTCAGTCTCTTCGGTCACTTCACCGGTGAAGCCCTCTTTGGTCTTTTCGAGCAGTAAAGCTGCCTTAACGGCCCTCAGTGCTTCAAGTTTCCTGGCATCCCGGGCCAGCATGGCCGCCTTGATGTCATCGTTAATTTTAAGCTCGAGGCTCATTAATCAACATTTTTATGAAGGAAAGAATTCTCGCTTCTGATTTCTACGGATTTATCAGGATTTTCAGAGAGCATATATTTTGCCACCTGCGACTCTGAGGAGGGGGTGACATCATTTAACTCTACATTGCGCCGTTTGTATGCCGGAATGTTTTCCAGTTCATAAAGATTGGATTCGATCGGCGTGTGTGTCTTTAATTTCTCACTGAGCTGCCGCAGTTTGGAAACCCGCTCAATGGCCTTCTTTGACTGGAAATCATTTGTATCGGGTTCATTGGGCCGCTGTGGAGGATTTGCGGGCTGAATTTTATAAGCCATCTGTGGAGCTGTTTCCTCTGAACTGTCAACAGGGTCAAATTCATGAACCAGCGTTTTAGAAGGCTGCGGTTGAAGCTCCGCATCCTGTTTATCAAGGAAAAACTCAATCGTACGTGATGGCTCATTGCTTTCAACTTCCGGTTCCAGTTCGAACGACATGGGCTCCGGATTCATGGTCGTAATTTGTTCTTCCTCTGTGACCTCTGTCTTCCTGATTGGTTCTGGTTCAGGGATGAAAATACGTTTTTCAACCTTGCCTGATCTTTTTTCATCGTAAAGTGGAATTACGGTCACATCCACGGGTTTCATCGGATCTTTCTGCTTATGATCCTCATCGAAACCGGTTGCGATGATGGTCACACTGATCTTATCATCAAGGCTTTCATCATAACCGTTACCCCAGATGACATCGCCACTTGATTTGGTTTTACCCTGGATATAGTCGGTGATCTCGGTGACTTCGTCCATGGTGATCTCATTTTTACCGGAGGAGATGTACAGCAGGAGGTTGCCGGCGCCTTCAATTTCATTGTTGTCAAGCAGGGGAGAGTTAAGCGCCTCTTCCACAGCTACCTGTGCGCGGTTTGGTCCGCTGGCCAACCCTGTTCCCATGATGGCAACACCGCTATTCTTCATGACCGTTTTCACATCCTCGAAATCGACATTGATGTAACCGGCAACGGTGATGATTTCAGCAATGCCTTTTGCAGCAGTGGTCAATACGTTATCTGCCCGGGTAAAGGCTTCGGAAAGAGGTAAATCACCGCAAAGCTGACGCAGTTTATCGTTGCTGATGATCAGCAGGGCATCGACATTTTGTTTCAACTGGCGGATACCGTCATCGGCCGACTGGCGGCGTTTCCTTCCCTCAAATGAGAACGGGATGGTGACAATGCCTACGGTAAGGATCTCCATTTCCCTGGCAATCTGGGCGATTACCGGGGCGGCTCCTGTCCCGGTTCCACCACCGAGCCCGGCCGTAATAAAGAGCATTTTGGTGCCTGTTTCCAGCGCAGCACGGATATCCTCCGAGTTTTCCAGGGCAGCATTTCGTCCCACCGATGGGGCTGCTCCTGCGCCTAACCCGCTGGTGAGATTGGCTCCCAGCTGGATTTTTTTAGGAACCGGGCTTGATTCCATGGCCTGTGCATCGGTATTGCAAATGATAAAGTCCACGCCTTTTATTCCCTGGCGGAACATATGATTAACTGCATTACTGCCTCCACCTCCAACACCGATAACTTTTATTATAGATGACTGGTCCTTAGGTGAATCGAATTTTAACATTTCGGCCATGATTGTTTTATTTTGCTGGTTTAAAATTATCAAGAAAGCACAATGAATGGTTAGGGTATTTTTTTAGTTATCAACGTTCTATTGTTAATAGATGGTCAATCCACATCCTCCTCAAATATGTTCCGGATTTTATCTAGGAAAATTTCGGGGAAGCGTTTGGTCGGCTTTGAAGGATCCTTCACCTTTTTCACCTTAACCTTCTTTTTCTTTCCCTCCGCTTCAGGTGCCTCTTCCTGGATGACCGGCTCCTCAGGTTTTGATTTTTCAACCTCTTTCTGGTAACGGCCGATCCCCTCAATTACGAGTCCGATCCCGGTTGCAAACATCGGGCTGGCCATTTCAGGAGGAACGTCATTGGCGAGATGTTCATTCGGGTAACCGATACGTGTATCGAGGCCTGTCATGAACTCGGTAAGCTGTGCGACATGCTTCAGGTGGGCGCCACCGCCTGTAAGAACGATTCCGCCTATCAGTTTTTTCTCATATCCCGAACTTTTTATCTCATAGTAGACATGTTCGATGATCTCCTCCATCCTTGCCTGGATAATGGATGCGAGGTTTTTAAGGCTGATCTCTTTGGGCGTTCTGCCCCGCAACCCTGGAATCGCAACAATCTCCTCTTCACGGTTCTCACGGGCCAGTGCCGATCCGAATTTCACCTTCAGCTCCTCCGCATGCTTTTTGATGATGGAACATCCCTCCTTGATATCCTCGGTGATAATTTCACCACCCAGGGGAATGACCGCGGTATGACGTATGATCCCCGCATGAAAAATGGCAATGTCGGATGTACCGCCGCCAATATCAACCAATACCACACCCGCCTCTTTTTCCTCCTCGCTCAGTACCGCCTCTGCTGAAGCGATTGGCTCAAGGATAAGCTCAACGACTTCAAGGCCTGCCCTGCGCACACATTTATAAATATTCTTTGCTGCAGCTGTCTGACCGATGATGATATGAAAGTTCGCCTCCAGCGAACTCCCCGTGTAGCCTTTTGGAGTCAGGATGCCATGGTCTCCGTCAATGCTGAATTCCTGCGGGATCACATCGAGAATTTCCTCCCCAGGATTCATATTGAGATTATACATGCTGTTGCAAAGCTTGTCAATGTCCTCCTGGCTAATCTCGGTTTCACTGTCTTCCCGGATCATGCTTCCGCGATGCTGAAGGCTCTTGATATGCTGCCCGGCAATGCCGACGTTGAGGTATTTAATGTCAACGCCCGATTTTGCGGAGGCCTCTGCCACGGCATCCTTGATGGATTGTATGGTGTTGTCGATGTTCGCAACAACCCCGCGTTTAACCCCGATGGATGGCACTTTGCCATATCCCAGAATTTCAATTTTACCATGTTCGTTTTTGTGGCCAACTATGACCGCTATTTTAGTCGTGCCGATGTCGAGACCGACGATGATGCCTGAGTTTTTCATGCTTACTTATATTTTAGAACAAACCACTTGATTCTTGAATTTTATGTTGATGATATTATATTTATTCCAACCTATTTTATTCAATCCCAGACGATAAAACACAACCAGTTTTCTGAATTTATCGTCCAGGTCATCTGCCTTTCCCAGGATAACCACATGATTTCCGATTTTTGGGATCAGTTCGAATTCATTCAGTTCATTGACGTAAATCTGTTCGATCTGGGCTTTCAAAAAGGTGTCATGCGAAATATACATCGCCAGCTTATACAGACCGGTCATTAGTGAATCATAAAAAATTGAATCTGAAACTGCCAGTATATTTACCTGATAATTTGGATTTTTCCGGTACGAATCATTGATGAATCCATTGGCGACAAGAACGCGTGCTGAGGAATTCGGATTTACCGGCAGGAGATAGCCCGATTCATCCAGGTAGAAATTCTCATATTTGTTGTTGATGATGCGCAGGAGCGGTTCGCGCTGTTTGACATTGATAAAGAGGGTGCCTTCGTTATTTTCGAATACCGAAACTTTTGCCACATAGGATTGCTGACGGATTGACCGCTCGATGGATCCGGTATTGATATATCCCAGGGGCTTTCCAATGACCCTGCCGGCTTTTTTAAGGATGATGGAATCAATATCTTTTTTTGAGATCAGTACATCGGCAGTGCCATAGTCGATGGTGATCGCAACCTCCCTGCATGGACGACTGTATTGATTTACCTCGACAAATCCAACCAGGACACCTGCCCCTGCAATCATCAGAGCCCAAAGAATGATCCTTCCTATTTTTAACAATTTCTTCATGATGATTTTACTTCTGAAAGCATTTCTGTTATCGGTAAAACAAACTGGTCAATATCCCCTGCTCCCAGTGTCAGCAAAATTTCAGGCCTTGCTTTTTTTATCTCATCCAACAGGCTGTTTTTCTGAACCAGTTTTTTATGATGGCTTTGCATCCGGTCAAGAATAATCTGCGAGGTGACTCCGGCAATGGGTTCTTCGCGGGCCGGGTAGATTTCGAGCAACAGCAATTCATCCAGTAAATCGAGACTACGGGCAAACTCGTCGGCCAGATCACGGGTACGTGAATAGAGGTGGGGCTGAAAGACCCCGGTGATCCTTTTCCCGGGAAAGAGTTCAGCAACGGAAGTGATGCAGGCTCTGAGTTCTTCGGGGTGATGCGCATAATCATCGATGTAGGTCATATCAGGTCGCCTTACACGGAAATCAAAACGACGTTGAACCCCGTTATAGGTCCGGAATGCCTTTTTCAGCAATTCATGTTCTATTCCGAGAAGGGAACCCACTGCCAGGGCAGCAATGGAATTCTCCAGGTTAAACCTTCCGGGAACCCCCAGGATCACATCCTGAATGGTTCCGCCGGGATATACAAAATCGTAGTGGAGTACACCCCCGGTGAGGCGAATGTTCTGCGCATAAAAAGTGGCAGATCCGTTTAATGAATAATCGTAAACAGAATAATTGTTTGTGAGAACCGGAGTCACCTGGGTCCCTGCTTTCAGGATCAGCGAACCATTTCCAGTGATCTTCGCCGTGAATTCCGAGAAGGTCTTTTTCAGATCATCATGGTTTCCGTAAATATCAAGGTGGTCGGCATCAGCCGAGGTAATGATCGCAATAGAGGGTGAAAGCTGCAGAAAGGACCGGTCATATTCATCGGCCTCAACCACACAATAGGCCTTGTCTGAATGATTGTCCCTCAAATCAAACAGGAAATTTGTTCCGTAGTTTTTAGAAATTCCACCAAGAAAGGCGAGTTGATCAATGCCTGCTGTTTTCAGCATATGGGCGATCATGGTCGAGGTGGTGGTTTTTCCGTGGGTACCGGCAACTGCGATGGTTTGAAAACGATCCGAAATCATTCCCAGCACCTCTGCCCGCTTTTTCATCGGGATCCCCTTTTCCTTAAAGAAGATCATTTCACGATGATCAGAGGGAACAGCAGGCGTGTAGACTACGAGGTCCGGTGAGGCGGGAATCTGATGAATATCTTCCACGAAATGAATCTGCATTCCCTCCCTGATCAGTTGATCTGTAAGGGATGTCGGGGTTTTGTCATAACCGGCAACAGAGGCTCCCTGCAAAGCAAAATATCTTGCCAGGGCACTCATACCGATGCCGCCGATGCCAAGAAAATAGACTGATTTAATATCTTTTACTTTGTTTGTCACCATGCCTGCCTCGTGTTTCTTCCCAACCATCGACAGGGCCACCTCTGCAATCGTGTCGGCCGCATTGCTGACCCCCAGGGTCGCAATGTTTGCACCAAGTTCAGACCGGAGAGGCTGGTCGTTAAAAAGCTCCACGATGGTTTTACCCAATGATTCCATAGCTGTGTTGTCGCTGACCATCACAGCTGAATTTTTATTCGCCAGGGCCCGTGCATTTTTTGTCTGATGATCCTCAGCCACATTGGGTGAAGGAACCAGGATAACCGGTTTCCCGACCACGCACAATTCCGAAATGGCAATGGCTCCGGCCCTCGATACGATCATGTCGGCAGCAGCATAGGCAAAGTCCATGCGGTCGATGAATGGAAGAATCACCACATGGGGTTTCCCCGATTGCAAGTTTGAAACAGGGAATGATTGAACCTGGCCTGGGGAGGCAGAACCTGGTTTCCGGGAGGCTTGTTCAGGGAATTGGGAGGCAATGGTATCAAAATAATACTTACCGGTTTGCCACAGGATCTGGATATCCGGTGCGTCCATTGTTAAACCGCTTACTCCGGATGCCGGGTTCACCTTTGGCTGAAGAGTCTGAACAAATTTTAGGATTGCCTGGTTGATGGTCCCCGCACCCAGGCTCCCGCCGATCACCAGCAATGTTTTTTTACCCGGAATCAGCCCGAAATACTGCATCGCGGCATCCTCCTTGCCGGCAATGTCGATCACATCGCGGCGAATAGGATTGCCAGTCAACACGATTTTTTCTTTCGGGAAGAAGGCGCTCATCCCTTCATAAGCCACGCAAATCTTCTGAACTCTGCTCGCCAGAAGCCGGTTGGTGATTCCAGGGAAGGAATTCTGTTCCTGGATCAGTGAAGGGATCCCTTTGGAAGTTGCCATGCGCAAAGTTGGTCCGCTCGCATACCCGCCAACCCCGATCACAAGGTCGGGTTTGAATTTCGAAATAGTCGCCCTGGCCTTGAGCAGGCTGGCCAGTAGTTTAAATGGAAAGGACAGATTTTTCAGGGTCAGCCTGCGTTGGAATCCGCTGACGGTAAGTCCTACAATCGGATAGCCCGCAGCAGGAACTTTTTCCATTTCCATACGCCCTTTCGCCCCTATGAACAGGATGTCAGCGTCGGGTACTTTCGACTTCAGGGCATTGGCAATGGCAATGGCCGGGAAAATATGCCCTCCTGTACCTCCGCCGCTGATAATGATGCGCATCATGCTGGTGTGACCGTTTGGGGTTTAATACTCAGGGTTGGTTCCTGGAGAATATCCACTTCCGTTCCATCCTTGGTTTCGATTTCGGCAACCCGGCTTACGCTTAAAATGATCCCGAGGGATATGCAGGTGAACCAGATTGAGGTACCGCCCATACTGACCAGGGGTAGGGTTTGGCCGGTGACAGGAAAAAGGTTCACTGCAACGGCCATGTTGATGAATGCCTGGAAAACCAGGCTGAATCCAATTCCAATGCTTAATAAAGAGCCGAAATTACCCTGGCTCCGGCTTGCGATCCGGATCACCCGGAAAAATAAAATGAGGTAGAGAAGCAGTACGAAACTGCCTCCGACCAATCCATATTCTTCAATGATGATGGCAAAAATAAAATCGGAGTAGGGATGCGGCAGGAAATTTCGTTGTGTACTTTTTCCTGGAGATTTTCCCAGAATACCTCCCTGGACAATGGCAATTTTAGCCTGGTCAACCTGATAGGTCGCATCGGGTTCTGCCTCCTTTTTATTAATGAAGTGATCGATGCGTGCAACCCATGTTGTTCCGCGTGGAAACAGGGTCGGAAAGGACTTTGATAAGACAAAGATCATGACGATGGCAACGATCCCCAGCCCGACCAGTGAGATCATATACTTCATGCTGATCCTTCCGATGAACATCAGCACCATACAGGTGACGAATAAAATAGCGGCAGTTGAAAAATTGGCTGGGAGGATGAGTACCGTCACCAGGACGACCGGAATGATCACCGGTAAAAAGCCTTTGCGAAAATCCTGGACCAGCTCCTGTTTTTTGCTCAGCACCCGGGCCAGGTACATGATGAGAAAAAGTTTGGCAACATCGGAACTCTGGAAAGTAAGGTTCACTATTGGGACGGTCAACCAGCGGTTGGCTTCATTGAGGTTAGTTCCCGATACCAGGGTCACCAGAAGTAAAGGGAAGGTGAGGAATAGGCCGATTTGTGAAATTCTTGAATAATAGGTGTATTTGACCAGGTGGGTAATATACATCAAACCGAGACCCAATGCGAGGATCATGAAATGCTTGAAAAGATAATACTCCGTGTTGCCATGCTGCTTTTTGTTTGCCAGCGTTCCGGTGGAACTGTAAACGGCCAGCAAGGAAAAAATACAAAGGATGATCACCACGATCCAGATAACCTTATCCCCTTTGATATTTTTGACAACTTTCAACATGTATGCTGTGAATTATAAGTTTTTAACTGCTTTACGAAATGCTTTTCCGCGTTCTTCAAAATTCTCAAACAGATCGAACGAAGCGCAGGCAGGCGAAAGTAGGATCACATCTCCCTTTTCACCCATGTAATAGGCTGCCTGTACGGCTTCATCCATCGAAACCAGGTCGACCATCGGCAACTTTAGTTCATCGAAAGCCTCATGGATGCGGTTGTTATCCAGCCCGAGGCAAATGATCCCCTTGACATTTTTCCGGACCAGATGACGCAAAATGCTGTAATCATTCCCGCTCTCTACGCCACCCACAATCCAAATCACCGGCCGCTGAATATTTTCCAGGGCAAACCAGGTGGCATTGATATTCGACGATTTTGAGTCGTTGATAAACTCCATGCCATGGATAATGGCAACGGTTTCAAGACGGTGTTCGACCATCTGAAATCCGGAAAAGCTATCCTTGATAAACTCTTTGCGGATTTCCCTGATCTTCGGGCCGATGGATGCCACCAGTGATTCATACACGTTGCTATGTCCTTGTTTCGCTAATGCTTCTAATGTCATGGGTCTATCTGAGTTTGAGAGTTACAATGGTTAAAACAGCCAGCATGATGCCGACAATCAGGAACCGGATCACGATTTTCGATTCGTGATACCCCAGTTTCTGGAAATGGTGATGAAGGGGTGACATTTTAAATATTCTGTGTCCCTCTCCGTATTTTCGTTTTGTGTATTTAAACCAGGTCACCTGCATTACCACCGACAGGTTTTCGGCCAGGAATATTCCGCAGAAAATAGGGATCAGGATCTCTTTACGGATCATGATGGCAAAAACGGCAATAATCCCGCCCAGGGCCAAGCTTCCCGTATCACCCATGAAAACCTGCGCCGGGTAGGCGTTGTACCATAAAAACCCAATGCAGGCCCCCACGAAAGCTGAAATATAGATTGCCAGCTCGCCGGTATTTGGAATGTACATGATATTCAGGTAATTGGCGAATACAATGTTACCCGAAACATAGGCAAGCACACCCAGGGTGAGCCCGATGATGGCCGAGGTTCCCGTTGCCAGGCCATCAAGGCCGTCTGTAAGGTTTGCCCCGTTTGAAACGGCAATGATGATAAAGATCACGATGGGGATGAAAATGAGCCACGTATACCTCTTCGCCCCGTCGCCCATCCACGAGACAAACATGCTGTAGTCAAATTCATTGTTCTTTACGAACGGGATGGTGGTCTTGGTTGATTTAACCTGGGTTTTCGAATAGATTTTGGTTTTTTCTGACGATGATTCCATGGCAAATACATCCGATGTGGGAACATAGGCAGTTTGCCTGATCCGTTCACGGATCACGATGTTGTCGCTGAAATACATGGTGAGGCCTACGATCAGCCCGATCCCGATCTGACCAAGGATCTTCAGTTTCCCGGGCAGCCCGGCCTTGTCTTTCTTGAAGACTTTGATATAATCATCCAGGAACCCGATCAATCCCAGCCAGATGGTGGCGATAAGTACCAGGATGATATAGATATTGTGCAGTTTGGCGAACAGCAGCGATGGGATCAGGATTGCAGCAAGTATGATCAGGCCACCCATTGTGGGTGTTCCTTGTTTCATATTCTGCCCCTCCAAACCAAGGTCGCGCACCGTTTCCCCGACCTGTTTCCTACGGAGGAAATTGATGAGCCGTTTGCCGATAATCAGAGAAATGAACAGGGAGGTAATCAGTGCGGCGGCAGCCCTGAACGAAATATACTGGAAAACGCCTGCTCCGGGGAAACCGAAGGCTTCATGCAACCATTTAAAAAGATAGTACAGCATAGGCTTACTGTTTAACTATGTTATCATGACCGAAAATTGAGCGCAACACCTCTTTGTCATCGAAATGATGCCTGACTCCCTTGATCTCCTGATAATTTTCATGACCTTTTCCGGCCACCAGGATAATGTCGCCGGGTTTTGCCAGCATGCAGGCCGTCTTAATGGCTTCGAGACGATTGGTAATTACCAGCACCTTTTGTGAATGATGCATCTCCACCCCTTTACTCATGTCATCCAGGATTGTATCCGGGTCTTCATTCCGCGGATTGTCGGAGGTCAGAATGACCCTGTCGCTCAGGTTGCATGCGATCCTGGCCATTATTGGCCTTTTTGTTGTATCACGGTTTCCTCCGGCACCCACCACGGTGATGATCTGTTCGTTGTGACTCCGGATATCATTGATGGTTTCAAGGACATTTTTAAGCGCATCCGGCGTGTGGGCGTAGTCGACAATGGCCGTAACCTGGTTCCCGGATCGTACATAATTGAACCTGCCATCAACCGGATCCATCTGACTCAGCAAGGTTAAAACCTCGGTTTTATCTTGTTTGAGGAGGAATGCCGTGGCGTAACCTGCCAGCAGATTGTAAGCATTGAACTGCCCGATCAGTTTAAACCAGGTTTCCACTCCGTCGATGTTGAGCTGCAACCCCTGGAAATCATTTTCCATGATCTTGCACCTGAAATCAGCCATGCCCTGCAGGCTGTAGGTGTATTTCAGTGCCTTTGTATTCTGGAGCATCACCAGGCCATTCCTGTCATCCTTGTTTACCAGGGCAAAAGCATCGGCCGGCAGGTTGTCAAAGAATGTTTTTTTAGCCTGGAGATAGGCATCGAAGGTTTTGTGATAATCAAGGTGATCGTGTGTAAGGTTGGTGAAAATGGCTCCCCTGAAAGTGAGCCCGCCAATCCGTTGCTGATCCACCGCATGCGAAGACACCTCCATAAAACAATATTCACATCCCTCATTCACCATTCGAGCCAGCAATGCATTGAGCTGGAGCGGATCCGGGGTGGTATGGGTGGAGGGTACAGGAATGTCATTAATACTGTTTTTAATGGTGGAGATCAATCCGGCACCATAACCAAGTTTCAGAAATAGCTGGTGTAGCAAGGTGACCGTTGTGGTTTTTCCATTGGTCCCGGTCACCCCAACCAGGTTGAGCTTTTCCGACGGATTTCCGAAAAAATTGGAGGCTATTTTCCCCAGCGCCAGGCTGCTTCGTTCTGTTACGAGATAGGTTATGCCAAGCTTCAATGTTTGAGGGAGATGTTCACACACCATTGCAACAGCGCCTTTTTCAGCCGCCATGTCAATGAAATCATGTCCATCGGAGGTGGTTCCCAAGACAGCGAAAAACAGGTCACCCGGCATCACCTTCCGCGAATCAAATTGCAGCCCGGTAACCGGAATATCGATACTCCCCGTGATGCCGGTGATTTTTACCTTGCCGATGATCTCGCTGAGCAGCATCATGCCTGGGTTTTTGGTTTTTCCTGTTTTACCTGGAGTTCGATCACCACCGGCATCCCTTTGCTGATCAGGTATCCGGGGGCAATGGATTGTTTTACCACAGTGCCTTTTCCTGTGACCAGTACATTCAGTCCCTGCTGCTCGAGCAGGAACAGTGCGTCTTTTAGCCCCATGCCGCAAACGTTGGGCATGGTCCCTTTGCTGATGTAGGCCGATGTCAGAATGATCGTTTCGCCAACCGATTCCGGACGGGCCCAGTGTGATTGCACATTTTCAGGCCGGGCGGTCAGGCCAAGTGCCGAATAGGCCTTTGACAGGTCATTCATCTGTCCGGCGTGGGCCAGTGGCAACCTGCTCTGAATGGTGTCGTAGGGCAGGGGAATCAAAATGTCGGGACGGATTGCGAAGAGCTTGTCGGATAATTCACGGAACACAGGTGCAGCAACTGCTCCTCCGTAGTACTTTCCTTTTCTTGGGTTAACGATGACCACGATGCATGAATACTTGGGGTTGTCGGCAGGGTAGTACCCGACGAATGACCCCTTGTACTGAACCTGTTTTGTCCCCTGGCGGTATCCTTTATTTCCGGCTGCAATCTGGGCTGTGCCGGTCTTTCCTGCGATTTTATAATAGGGCGATTTAATGCTTGCCCCGGTCCCCTCTTCCACCACTCCCTCCAACATCAGTTTTGCTTTTTGAATGGCCGACGGAGAGACTATCTGCGGATTGATCACGACTGGATCAAACCGCTTTACCAGTTGGCCGTTACGCCTGATTTCACGGACAAACAGCGGTTTCACCATCTTGCCGTCATTGGCTACGGCATTGTAGAGTGTAAGGAGGTGGATGGGAGCCAGCGAAATCTCGTACCCGATCGAAATCCATGGCAGTGAAAGGGCTGACCAGTATTTACTCTTGGTGTTTTTAATATAGGGTTTTCCCTCGCCGGCAATCTGGAGACCTAAAGGCCTGTTGATCCCGATACGGTAAAGTCCGTCGATGTATTTTTGCGGAGTGGCCGCATAAGCCTTGTAGATCATGGAGGAGGTTCCGACATTCGATGATTTCTCGAAAACCTGGAGCGCAGTAATCACACCCAGTCCATGATGGGAATCCTCCATCTTACGGCCTGAAAAAGTAGTGATACCTCCGTAACAATTTACCGGAGTGTTGAGCTCGATTTTCCCGTCATCGAGGGCAACCAGGAATGACGCCAGTTTGAAAGTCGATCCGGTTTCCTGGCTTTCACCTATGGCATAATTGAAGATTTCTTCGTAGGTTCCCCTTTTTGTATGTCCCAGGTTGGCCATAGCACGGATATACCCTGTCTTTACCTCCATCAGGATCACACAGCCATGGTCGGCGCTGTCGGCAATAAGCTCTTTTCGCAGCGAGGATTCAGCCAGGTCCTGGAGGTTCACATCCAGCGTTGTAATGATGTCATCGCCATTCTGCGGCTCAACCTGAGTTTCAGGATCCACCGGCATCCAGGCCTGTCCGCCCGCACGGCGCATCAGGCGCTGTCCGTTTACACCCTCAAGATTATTTGTAAAGGAACCTTCCAGTCCGACATATACCTTGTTTTCCCCTTCACCGCTCTCATAGCCGATGATGCGTCTGGCCAGCGATTTGTAAGGAAGTTCCCGCTCATACTGAGGAATCACGATCAGCCCGCCTTTAAATTTCCCCCTTTTGAAGATGGGGAATTTGCGCATTTTATTCAGATCAGGATAGGTCACATCCCGGTGAATGAGGAGATAACGGCTCTGGTTTCTCCGGCCATCCCAAAGTGCCTCCCTGTAGCTGGATGCTGTATGGTCATTGAACAATCCCGCAAGACAGACAGAAAGGGAATCAACGTTTTCTTTAAATATCTCATCGGTAAGAGAATCGGTCATCACATCCATGCGAACTTCAAATATCGGGATGGAGACAGCGAGTAAACTTTCATCATCAGCCAGGATATTTCCGCGGATGGCGGCCATCTCAAACAGGTGGATTTCCTGTTTTTTCGCCATCTCCAAAAATTCCTTTTTCTCAAACTGCTGGATCATGACGACACGGGCAATGATGAAAAGACCAAAGAGCAACACCCCCAGGTACACCAGGTAAACTCTGACCAATATGTCTTTCTTGATGTCTTTCATTGACTATTTCTGCTTGCTTTCAAAGGCTGCTCCGGAATAAAGGATTTTATAAGGCGGCAGTGATGTCTCATGCAATCCATAGAGCTGGGCCCGCTTTAAAATTTCCGATTGCCTGCCCTGGAACATCAGGGTAGATTTGGTGTTTATATATTCATAGTGCAACTCCTTCAACTCATTTTTGGTCCGTTCGATATCCCTGAATTTCCTTTCGGTGTAATAGGTGTTGCCGATATAGATCATGGCAAGCAGTGCTACATATAATATATAGCTGATGTTCCCGGTCACCGTTTCTTTTGAAAGATAATCTCCTCCCAGAAAATCCTGAACCACCCTGCGACCTCTGTTGGTTTTTTTCATCCTTATATTTTTTCAGCAACCCGCATTTTTGCACTGCGCGCACGGCTGTTTTCAGCAACCTCCAGTTCATCCGGCACAACTGCCTTGCGCGTAATGACCTTCAGCGGACTGATTACGTTCCCGTAAAAATCTTTCTCGACTGAACCGAGAAAATTTCCTGAGCGGAAATAATTCTTGACCAGTTTGTCTTCCAATGAATGATAGGAGATGACAACCATTCTTGACCCTGGCTTCAGCGCATGGGTCGCCTGTTTTAAAAACTCACGCAGGGCATCCATCTCCTGGTTTAATTCTATCCGTAGAGCCTGAAATACCTGCGCCTGGTATTTAAACTCCTTGCCACGTTCGGCACACGAATTGGCAATTGCCTTGAGCGCTGTGGTTGTGCCGATCGGTTGCAGCTTCCTTTCCTCTACAATTCTCGAGGCCAGTTTCCTTGCATTTCTTATTTCACCGTAGGTGAAGAAGAGGTTGCTCAACTCCTCCTCCGTGTAATGGTTTACGATATCCCTGGCCGTTTGCTTTTTTTTCTGATCCATCCGCATATCGAGCATCCCGTCAAAACGTGTTGAGAATCCGCGATCGGGCTGATCAATCTGGTGGGAAGAGATGCCAAGGTCGGCCAGGATGCCATCCACCGGGGTGGCGTGATGTAACTTGAGGAAATTCCTGAGGAATCGGAAATTGCTGTTCACCATGATTAACCTCGGGTCCTCGATGCGATTGGCGAGTGCCTCCTCATCCTGGTCGAAGGCAATCAGTTTTCCCTCCCCGAGTTTTCCGAGGATGGCCTTCGCGTGTCCGCCGCCGCCGTAGGTTGCATCGACGTAGATGCCGCCTGGCCTTACTGCTAAGGCTTCTATACTTTCGGTTAGCAGGACACTCTTATGGTATATCATCGATGGCGTCGCTTTTTTCCTGTTTTCCCATCACTTTTTCTGCCAGCATCGCAAAGTCTTCAGGTTCTTTGGATAACAGTTGCTGGTAGGTGGTTTTATTCCAGACCTCTATCCGGTCGGAATAGGCAAATAAGATGACCTCCTTGTCAATTTCAGCAAAACCCAGCAGTGACTTTGGCATCAGTAACCGGTTCTGGCTGTCGAGCGAAATTTCTGTCGCGCCATTGTAAAAAAATCTCACAAAACGGCGATTGTCGCGAACGAACAAATTGAGTTTATTGATGTTGTCGGTTGTCTCCTTCCAGACATTTTGCGGGTACAGAACCAGGCAGCCTTCAAACCCCCGGTTTATGACGAACTTATCATGTGCCTCCGGGCTGATCTGTTTTTTCAGCGCGGCAGGAAGAATGATGCGGCTCTTCTCATCAAGCCTGCATTCATATTCACCGATTAAATTCGTTGTGGACACTTTCCCCTTTTTTTCGAGTGTAAATATATATAAAAAATCTCCACTTTACTCCACTTTACTCCACTGTTAATAACTTTTTTGCATGAATATCAGGGAAAAGGGTGAAAAGGCCCATTCATCCAGTGATAGGAGAGGCTCCTCCCCGATTGGGGCAACAGGGAAAGATGTGGATTGACAACCTCAGCTCATCCGGAATATTAACAAATCAGCGTGTTACGGATGGACAACAACCAGTTTGGCAGATGAACTGTTGCAACGGATAAGGTAAATGCCTGCGGGGAGGTTTGTGGTGGAGAGGGTAACCGTTCCCGGAAAGGGTAATTCAAGAATTTTCTGAGCAAATAGGTCAAACACCTGGAGGGAGGGGAGGTCTTTGCCGATAACGGAAGTAAACTTTATCCCGTAGATTTCGGAGGAAGGTCCCTGAGTGCTGATTGTAACTGAATGGTCAGCCGGGTTGGGAAACAGCCGGATTCTTTCCCGGATTTGATTCGATCGGCTTTCTATCCCCGGGACAATCTCCGCCGGGGATCTTTTGGTTATATAATTCAACCCTCCTGATAAATTTCCCGTGATCAGATCATAACTGTCCGGGTTGGTCAGGTGACCAACGGAAGGGGAGGTTTGCCATCCGAAAACAGTATCCTGTGGCGTGGGTGAAAGCCATGCATACAATGTGTCAGATTCGGTAAATTTTCCTTCAAGGTTATTGTCAATGTTCTCAAAAAAACGGATGCGACCTTCATCTGAACCGCACACAAGAAAGGTCACCCCTTCCGGCTGCCGTGAAAAACAGGGCGTGCTGTATCCATAATAGGAAACGTTGTAATTGGTGACATTCACCCTCCCCAGGCTATCTGTTAAAAGTGTGAAGACCGGATTTTCACCTGTTCCGGAATTTTTATAGTAGTTGAGATTTCCATTTTGCTCTCCAATGACCAGATCGGGAACATGGTCTCTGTCCAGGTCGAAAAGCTGCGGGGTGCTGTTCTCACCAACGTCAATTCCCTGCCAGTCCCTGATGGCGGGACCAAATCCGGGAACGCCTTCTGAACTGCCTGTATTCGGAAAAAAAATCAGGGTTCCGTCACTGTTCCCGATTAGTAAATCCGGATGACTGTCCCCGTTCAGGTCACCCAATGCCGGATATGCACCATGCAATTCAAGGGTGGAAATTCCTGACAGATCATCGGTGACATAGGTGAAAACGGGGTTCAGGGCAGTTCCTGTATTTTTGAAATAGGCAATCTTCGAGGTATAAACCGAATGAAGGATGGCATCCTGGTAATAGGAGGAGTCATAATATCCCTCATTCCCGACAAACAGATCCTCCAGCCCGTCACCGTCGAAATCGTACAGTACCGGATGGGATGATGTTCCGAAATCCATCATTTCACTGCGAAAAAACCGGTTTGTCCTGTATTCAAAACGGGGAAGCGCCTGTGTTCCGGTATTTTTATAGAACCAGACGCAGTTGTAATTGTCGGAGGTTGTGATACTGGGATCAAAAGGGGACACCACCATGTCATCCAGACCGTCGTTATCCATGTCGAGGAGTGAAACAGAAGGGAATGAAAATAGTTCAACCGGATCAGTGCCGGCCGGGAACGCGGTATCCTGGGCGATCATAAAGGCCGAGTCCCTGGTCCCTCCGTTGAACAGCCCAATCAGCCCTGGATAATCCACATCACCGAGGATCAGGTCCTTAAGGCCGTCGTTGTTAAGATCTGTCGCAAGCAGCGTTGACCCTGTGTGGCGGGAATTTCGATAAACGATATCAGATTTTTGATTTTCGATTTGTAAATCGTAAATCGTAAATCGTAAATCGTACGTCTTATACGGGCAGCCCACATTCAAAGTAACATGATTCCCTCCCTCACTTTCCTTGAATTTTCCCCAGCAGGGATCATCAAGCCTGAAATCAAGGCTGTCGCAACGGCCGTACTTTTCCATCGACAGATTTTTATGATATTCCACAAAGGATCCCAATCCGAAAAAGGTCAGAAGATCAAGGTCTCCATCATTGTCAATATCAGCCAGCGCTGGGTAATCAACACTGGTAACCAGGATCCCGACCTTGCCGGTGTAGTAGAACGATTCGAGCAAATCGGTCACCAGTCTGAATTTGAGGGAGGTGTCAGATATATTCAGGAATACACGCACTCCGCCCATGCCATAGGTAAACAGATCCATTTTCCCATCACAGTTGTAATCGGCTGTAATCACCCAGTCATGCAAATCAGGTAATTTCACGGATAATTCAGGAGCGGATGAATAATCAACGGTGTTGGGCGTGCCATGATTGACGAAGGTCAGCTTCCGGTTGCCATGACGGTCAAATATCAACAAATCCATAACCCCGTCAAGGTTGAGATCAATTGCACAGAACTGGCAGGAATTCAGTCCCCCGGCCCAGGGATATTTTAACATTGCCTCGGACTCAGGGTTCAGGATGCCCGGGAAGCCATGGATGGTCAGGTTTTTATGGAGTCCGGCAATGTACTTGTCTGCAGTGATATTTTGAGAGAATGAAGGATACCAGAAAAGGAGGAATTGGAGGAAAAAAATAACCTCACAGGAGATCAGCCTGAAATGATGAATTGATAGGATGGGAGCCTCATTCTTGCTTTGATTCTTCATCATGGTTTACAAAGTTACCAAAGTTTTCATACTTTTGAATCCCTGACCTGACCCATTTGCTAACCCCTAATGCCTAAAGCCTAAGTATGAGTAGAATCCTTGTTATCGATGATGAAAAAAGTATCCGGAATACCTTGCGGGAGATATTGGAATATGAAAAATACACGGTGGATGATGCGGCGGATGGAGCAACCGGATTGCTGATGGTGAAGGAGCATAAATATGATGCCATCCTTTGCGATATCAAAATGCCGAACATGGATGGAATTGAGGTGCTTACGCAGATTTACGAAATGACCGATACCCCGGTCATCATGATATCAGGACACGGTACCATCGATACGGCCGTAGAGGCAATCAAGAAAGGGGCATACGATTACATATCGAAACCCCTTGACCTGAACCGGCTTTTGATTACACTGCGGAATGCACGTGACAGGACGACACTGATTGACGAAACCAGGCTCCTCAAACGCAGGATCGGGGCAAACTATGAGATGATCGGCACTTCGGAGCCCATGCAACAGATCAGGAGCATGATCGAAAAGGTAGCCCCAACTGAAGCACGTGTGCTCATCACCGGTGAAAACGGAACAGGAAAGGAGCTGGTGGCCAGGCATCTGCATGCTTTGAGCAGCCGGTCATCCGGACCATTCATCGAAGTCAATTGTGCGGCCATCCCGGCCGAACTGATCGAAAGCAACCTGTTTGGCCATGAGAAGGGTTCCTTTACATCAGCCATAAAACAACATAAAGGCGATTTCGAGCAAGCCAGCGGGGGGACCCTCTTTCTTGATGAGATCGGCGACATGAGCCTCTCTGCCCAGTCAAAAGTTTTACGGGCACTTCAGGAAAACAAGATCACCAGGGTGGGAGGGGACAAGGAAATCCCCGTGGATGTCCGGGTCATTGCCGCAACCAATAAAAATATCAGGGAGGAGATCCGGAACAAGACCTTCCGTGAGGATCTCTATCATCGGCTAAGCGTGATTCTGATCGATGTTCCACCCCTACACACGCGGCTTGAGGATATCTCCCTGCTGACGGATCATTTCATCACGGAGTTCTGCCTGAATATGGGAAAAGCCAAGATGGAAATTACACCCGAAGCCATGGAAGAACTGAAGGCTATACCATGGACCGGGAACATCAGGGAATTAAAAAACGTGGTTGAACGGCTGGTCATCCTGTGCGACAGCACCATAACGGCATCGGAGGTGAAGCGATTTACTGTTTACTGATTTCCCGTATCAGAAAGGCTGCAGGAAATTTCTAAAACTTGACTTCAGGCCGGGGTTTAATATAAAGAGGCAACACAATATTAATTATGCTCCCTTGGGGCTTGTTATTTTCAACCGAAATGGTTCCCCCATGTGCATCCAGAACAAGTTTTGCATAGTAAAGGCTCAGTCCTGCGTTTGCAATAACGATTCCGGTATGATGAAAACCCTCTGAAATAGCCATGAAGATGGACTTTTCAGAGGGTTTCTGTGGAGCTGGAGGGATGAAAACCATAAATGGTTTAACCGTCTGATTCAGTAAGATTTAAGAGGGGGTTTGAAAGCGCGCTGTGGCACATTTGTTTACGAAACGGGTGAAAACAGCACCGCCGCTGACTTTTTATATGGAAGGGATCTCAAGTTGTTTGCAGACTTTTTTACAAAGTAAATTTGAAAGCTCCTGGTGCCTGCCGATGGTTGATTGTTTTTGGTTTGCAGGGTTCAGATAAATGGTATGGTTTGCTCCCTCTCGTAACATGATGCAGCCATGTGCACGCAGATGTTTAAGGAACTCGCCCCTTTTCATAACGCAGGGTTCAGCTTCCGTTTGATGATTTTTCTTCCGGAATATTCCTGTAAAGTATTCTCCCTGTGAGTTGACATGACCAGGGTGAGTGCATCCAACAAATTTTCTTTCAACTCATCGATTGTTTTGCCTTGAGAAATGACTTCCGGGACCTCCGGAATCTGGCCCACATACCAACCATCATCACTTTTCTCGATCACAGCGGTAAAGTCTATCGGTTGCGGCTTATGTATTCTTTTCATAAGAAGGTGCAAATTGTTAGATGTATATTCATGCAAATGCAAAGTTAGTGAAAAACCGTCTGGATTTTATTAGACTTCATTAACTGCGTGTCGACATCCGAGGAGAAGGCAAACCATTTTTGTACATATAATTTGGTTTTATTTTAAAAACATTTTTAAGTTAAAAGCACCTACAACTTATCATTTCGGCTCCTCGTTGGTCCTGTCCGGAGGTCTTTTTCTATATCTCTTAATGCCCTTAAACACCAAATTATCGCCAGCTTTTCTCGTATTCATAATTAGTGTCATTTTATTTATAAATGTTTCAACGGCTGCATTATCATGAGCGCCTGTAAGAAAATCCAATAATAAATGATTCATAACTTCATAGTGTTGTGATTCAATTAAATCCAATGCAACCAACTCTCTTGCAGAAAGATAAAAATATGTAACAGTTTTAATATTTTCCCGTGTTCTTTTCATCTCCTCAATGATCTTTGTCATTTGTTCCAAAGTTTCCTCATTGATATTATTCCTATTTTTCTGTTGTTCTATCTGTTGGATGTAAGCCATTTCAATATTTGGATCGAAGAAACGCCATATCGGAACCTCTAAAAGCTTAGCAATTTTTTCTAAACGGTCTATTGTTGTTGAGTTCTCATTGATCATCCTTTGCACTCCTTGTGGAGTTTTAATGCCGATCTCTTCACCAAGCTTTTTCAACGAGATATTTTTCTCTTTACACAACTCCCTGATTATAGAAAGATTGGCCATTGTTTTAAAATATTGTTAATAAAAAATGTAATTTATTGTTGCATATAATGTAATAATAAATTACATTTGCATAATTATTCTACATACAAAAGTAATAATAAAGTTCATTTAATTATTAATAAAACAAAGTTACCATGTCAGACATGATTATTCTACCAATCGAAGAAGCCAGGCAGACGATTCGTGAAGCGGTCCGTGAAGAATTTGAACTCCTTGAAGCAAAGCGAAAGCGTCTCGCCAGCGTGAATTTGTACTCAAAAAATAAAGCCGCTCAACGGCTCCATTTGCATTTTAATACCGTGAAGCGGCTATGTGATGACGGGATTATCAAAACGACAGCCTCTGGTCTTATAATGGAATCAGAATTGGATCGGTACCTGGAAAATTCGTAAACAATTTAAAATCTCAATCCCTGTGGATCATTTGAAACATTCTGATGAAGGTTTGCGTGCCCTGCGCTGTTCGTTACGCCGTGAGCAAATACGTTTCCGGCGTCTTAATAGTAGATACATTCAGTTGAAAAAGACAAATCCTGGCCTCATGATCGATTTCTTTGAAGGGAATGGCTCACCACAATGCCCGGATGTAGCCACAAACCGGTCCATACCAGATGACCAGGTGTTGGAAGCACTCGGCCTGATATAAAAATTGCATTTATTGAATCCATTAAAAACCAATACGTTAACATGAATTGACAATTACCCGAATTGTAAAGAAGACATTTCAACCTTGAATCATTTTTACTCATCTATTTATAAACCCTTAAATCTTGAATCATTATGAAAAGTGTAGTTTATGCAAAAATCGGAATTCGGCAAATTGTTGAGCAAATGACAGAGAAACCAAAAGATGACGCTATTTTTTTCGGGTTCGACCCCGATGATGAAGAGGTCATTCAAATCGAAGTTATTGATGAAAAACCAAGCCCTTCGAATTTCATTGGTCATTTATACCGTGTTGATTTCGATAAGGACGGAAATTATAATATTCTGTATTTGTCCTGATCAGAAAAATCAAGAGCCGGGATAGGGGTCCCGGCTCTATTGTTTCACAATTTAAACTTTAAAAGATGCAAAAAACAACGAACTCTGTAATACGGGAGCAAAGATACTTATTTCCTGATGCAGATCAAAACGTACTGGTATCAATCAAGGTGCCGGCAACAATTGCTCGCTTGCTAAATGAAATGGACATGAAAAGCGAATATGGTAATTATACAACGCTTCGAATGATTCTGACAAAAAATGTTTTCAGCGCTATCGATGATATTTTTGATGATATCCCTGGAAATATTCGTGATTTCGATGATTTTTTCATGGGCTTTCTGGATCTCATTAGCAGTTATAATAAGGAATACTTGACACCAGAAACCTATTTGCTACTAAGTATTTTCCATAATATTCTGAAAGAAGCCAATGATGTCATTAGTGGTTATGGTGACCAGGAGGGAGGTAATCATGAATGACCAGGTTGATTGCACGGCCAAAATATCGGAAGAAACTGTAGGGATAATAATACAGGGCGTTGGAGAAATTAAAGCGCTTGCATTTGCACTTATTGCCTCACTGGAACATGGTCTCTATAATGATGGACCTGAATGTTTACCCATTACAAAAATGAAAGCTACGGGGTGGCTGAATAATTTTGACGAAAAATCTATGCTCAGGGTATTCGCAGAATGTTTTAGTACAAAATTCGATGGCCTTGATTCTTATCTTGAAAATCTCAAAACATTCAGAGATCTTGAGTAAACATCGGCCCGGCTTATTACCGGGGCTTCTTTATTTAACGAAACACCTAAAATTTGAAATCATGAAAAAAAATGAATTATTAATCGAAAATGTCCAGGAGATCATGAAGCTCCAGGCCTGGCTGAAACAATCCGGAGAATATTTGAATACAATGTATAAGAAGGTTGAGACAGATGATCCTTTGAAAAAGGACGCGTTGTTTGAACCGTTAAATAAGGCTTATGATGCAATGTGGGATAGTGTGGATAAACTGCAGCATAACGCTGAGAAGCTGATAGAAATCGGGCAAGCGATTGAAGAGTTAAAGAATTAAGAGCATAAAAAAAGGCGAGCCCTCTTGCGGTAAGCTCGCCTTTTGAATTTTTTAGCTCTTTCTTTCTCGTTGATTCCTGTAGGATAGAACTAATACTTTGAATGATTACAGACAGACAAATATACAATGAATACACTGAATTCCAACAATCAAGCCAAAAATAATTTCATTCCGGATGACATAATTGATCAAGTTAAGAACCTTGAAATTATCGATGCCCTGGATCCATACATTAAAATCACTAAGAACGGCTCCGGATATGTGGCAATTTGTCCATTTCACGATGACCATGATCCCAGTCTAAAAATCAATCCCGAAAGGGGTATATATAAATGCTTCGTGTGCAATGAATACGGTACCGATGCCATTAATATTGTCATGAAGGTTAAAGGGGTTCAATTTCCGGATGCAGTGAGGATGATTGCTGGTGATCACCAGATTGAGATTTCAAAACTGAAACTCTCAGATGAAGATGAGGTAAATTATAAAAAACGGGAGGCGATCTATAACATCAACCAATGGGCTGGAGGATGGTTTCGTGATCAGTTGGAATTGGGCCAGTATACAAGCCCATGGAAGTATGTAAAATCCAGGTGGAACGACGAATCAATAAAAACTTTTGACATTGGCTATGCCCCTGATGGATGGAAAAATTTACTTACTGCAGCTAAAAAAGAAGGGTACAAAGAAGAGTTACTCCTGGAGGCCGGATTGATAATGAAAAAGGAAAAGGACGGAAAGGAACACACATATGATATTTTCCGTGACAGGATTATGTTCCCTATTAAGGACCGGCGTGGCATTGTCGGATTTACCGGTCGATGTTTACCAGATAAGACGGAGGGGCCAAAATATAAAAACACAGGCGAAACCTTAGTGTACCATAAAAGCGAAGTTCTATATAATCTCGCCCTGGCTTCTCGAATCATAAAGGATCAAGGAAATGTTTATCTGGTTGAAGGCCAGGCAGACGTGATCAGGCTTCATCAGATTGGGATCTGTAACTGCGTTGCCATTTCAGGAACTTCACTCAGCCAGGGACATATAGAAGAACTAAAAAAGATCACCCCCTGCATCACACTTATCGGTGATAACGATCAGGCTGGCCAGGCCTCGGTAGACCGATCAGCTAAGCTGATTATAAAGAATGGATTGTATTGTAAAATAATTCAGCTTCCACAGAGTGAAGAAAAACTGGATCCGGATTCACTATTCACTGACAAAGCCCGTTTTGATGTGTACGATGGGAAACCAAATAAGAAGGACTATATTTATTACTTAGCTGAAAAGGAGAAAGACAGGCACCAGGAACCGGATCAAAAAGCCAGGCTAATATCAGAGATCACCTCCATGGTCTTATCCCTTCCTGATGAGACACATGATATTTATTTTACAGAGCTTGGAATAATAATACCTCCTAAAACCTCGTGGAAAGGAAAAAACATCAAACCGGCAACTGCAAAAAAGGAACATAAAAATAAAAATGAGGAGAATGAAGAACATGAAACAAAGGCGAACAATGAACAAATAAAGCATGATCATGACTTTTATTTTATTGAAAAGGATCGCGAGGGCCAGTTTAAGGATATAAAAATTGATCGCGTGAAATTCATTGAAAAGCTAAAGGAGAGTGGTTTTATTCGTTTTGATGCAGGAATAGATAGTTACCGATTCCTGAAAGCTCAAAATAATACTGTTACAGAAGTTTCAACAACATTAATAACGGATCATTTTATAACCTTCATTGAAAACATTGAGGGTTATCAGCATAAATGGGAGGGAGGGTCAAAATTTATTGATAGTACCATTCTTAAGAGAAAAATGTTTAACGGAATTGATACATTTTTTTCATCCACATTGCTGAAAAGGTTAAATCCGGAAAAACCTGTATCGATAAAAAAGGATAGCAGATATGAGAAGTTCCTTTTTTATCAAAATGGGTTTGTGTCTGTTAATAAAGACGGGTATACATTCCATAACTATTCAGAATTAGATTCCTATATCTGGTCCAACCAAATACTAAAGCGTGATTTTTGTGATAATTCAAGTATCCATGACAAGCCAGCTGTTTTTCAACAGTTCATTTGGAATATTTGTAATAAAGACGAAGATCGTTTCAAATCAATGCAATCAATAATTGGATATGCCCTGCATAATTTCATGGAATGTAAATTGTTTGCAGTATTACTGACTGATAGTAAAATTAGCCAGGATGGTGAACCAAATGGACGTACAGGGAAAACTTTGTGGGGTAAGGGCCTGGGTCAAATGCTCAATACTGATGAACGTGGCAGCGTTTTTATGGAGTTGAATGGAAAAGATTTCAGCCCGAAAAATAAGTTTAAATACGAGGATGCCAACCTTGATACTCAGCTGATCCACATTAACGACATTTATAATAATTACAATATTGAGAACTCGTTCAATGACATCACCGAGGGTATTAAAATCGATAAGAAAAATGAAAAACCCATTATTATCAGGCCAAAGTTTATTTTTTCAACAAACAAAACCATCATTATTGAAGGTGAGAGCGCAAAGGACCGGGTTATACAATTTGAATTTTCTGAACACTATGACAGTGAGTTTAATCCATCCAAAGAATTTGGAATAGTAAATGAGGATGGAACCTATGTTCCACACTGGTTCTTCATCGATTGGGATTCTGATGAATGGGCGCGATTTGATTATTTCATGATTTCATGTATCATACATTACTTTCAGCATGGTTTAATCAAACCAGTTGAAATCAATTTGTCGAAACGGACACTATTAGATCATACTTGTCAGGAATTCATAAGCTTCATGGATGATGCAATGTCGGAGAATGGAATCTCAACAGAGGTGCAGGAAAATTTATTAGATACCCATGTTGATTTCAATATAAAAAGATCTGAGCTGTTTTCTAAAAGACAGGCCTTTGAAATTTTCATTAAATTAAATCCTGATTTCAATAACCAACGATTTCGGCAACGTGATTTTACCAGATGGCTTAGGATGTATGCCAAATACAAGAATGTTACGAATGTAGAAAGCAGAAGTAACGGCAAGGATTACTTTCTTTATGAGTGGTAGATATTTTAATGGCTGAATAAATTGAATAAAGAATAATTTTACCTTTTTGGCTGTCGCATGCCATATTATCAATAATGACCCTGCCAATCTTTTGGCGGGGTTTTTTTTTGACGAATTAAAATATTCCGGAATTTTTATGTTTTTCATTTTAATTTGTTTTTTTACTACCCCTCCCCTTAATAAAGTAAAAAGAAATGCACTCTATGCACTTATGTTTGAAAACATCAATAAAATAAGGTAAAAAACACAGTGCATAGAAAAAAATCCTATGCACTGGCTATGCACTTGTGCACTGTTTTTAGATCAGTGCATAGAACCCTATGCACTGAGTGCATGGAAAAAACACCTCTATGTACTGTATAAAGCATTATAAATCAAAGTAATAATAGTAAAAGTGCACAGAGTGCACAAAAAGCAACAAACTAATGGCGGGGGGGGTGATAAATATTTTTTTTTCATTTTCTTATACCTGGACTATGCCAGATATAGTTAAGTTACCCAAGATCCAACCTGGAATAACCCGTTTTTGGGTAATTCTGGAGGGAAAAAACCATACGGATTCGATCATAAACGAAAACTGATTGGAAAAAATAACGCCAAAAAGCGTTTTTATATTAGACCTGCATTTGCTGTACAGCAAACACAGGTCCCTGAAATATACATTTTGTTGTCTGATCCGGATGTGTACCTGCATTGTCTAAACAGACAATGCAGGTCATATATTTTGGAAGAAGATTATATGTGAAAACGCCTTAAATGTCCTTTCTGTTAAGAGAAAATTAAAAATAAATTTTATAAATGTTTTCTATTAGAAAACTATTATTTAACTTTGCAACATGTTTAACATCATTGCGCGAAAAACATTGCTGGATTATTGCAAAAGGTATCCTATGGCAGCGGCTGCATTGCAGGAGTGGTACTATGAGATGATCCAGTGCGAATTTAAAAACTTTAATGAGCCGAAGGCAGTATATGGCAATGCAAGCCCGGTTACCGACGACAGGGTGGTGTTTAATATTATGGGAAACCAGTACCGGCTGGTAGTAAGGATTGTATTTACATTTAAGGCTATTCAGATAAAATGGTTTGGCACCCATGCTGAATATGACAATATAGAAGCATCCGTAACAGAATTTAAAAAGAAGAAATCATGAAGTTAAAAATCATAGGTTCGGAAAAAGACTATCAACAGTGCCTTTCCTGGGCAGATGAAATGTTTGATAAGAATGTAACGCCTGAATCACCTGAAGGCGAAAAACTTCAAATTGTGCTCCTGTTAATCAAGCAATATGAGGATCAGTTCTATCCTGTTCCAAAACCGGATCCCATTGATGCCATAAAAAGCAAGATGGTTGATTTGGGGCTGAAGGATAAGTACCTGGTAGGAAAGGTAGGCTCAAAAGGATACGTTTCAGCCATATTGAACAAACGCAAGCCGCTTACGCTGCAACTTGCCAGGTTGTTTCACCAGGAATTCGGGATCCCGGCTGATATTCTATTGTCATAGTTTTAAATTTAACGAACAGTCAAGGTTCCCTTCCATCAACCTTGACCGACTCTGGCACGGTCAAGCCCTCCGGAAAATAAACGCAACATTCAGATTTTATAATCTACTAATAGTCGGAATTCCGGTTATTCAGTTGCCTATTCAAATAATTAGCTGAGGATCCTCACTTATAAATTCAATGCTAAACTGCAGGTTTGCGGTTTTGATATTTAAAAAGGGAATTCCCCTTATTTATTCCACCCCAAACACCAGGCTAATTTTTCATCAACAGAATTTTGATTGGCTTTTTTCCCGAATAGTCATCGATTTTTTTTCAAATAGTAATTTTACACCTGCCTTTCCCGGGTGAAATTCTCCTCCTTAAAAAACCCAAATCCGGGTTTTTCTTCAACTCAATATTTTTTTCCTGTTCAAATTTCACCCCTCCGGAGACCTCCTGTATTACATTTTTCTTTGTGGTTTTCCGGTCGAAGGTGATCCGATTTTACCAGATTTTAAGTCAAAAGAAAATTATTTTAATTGTCATGCTCAGAAAGTCACGCCAATCAATGGTTTTAGGAAACAAAAAAAAGTGTCCTTTAATTTTCATATTTATGAGCTTATAATTGTGGCATGAAAAGGTACTGAATCATAAATACGGTGATACCAGATTTTTGGCTAAAAAAAGTTGTCCTTTAAAATATGTGGGTCAGATAGTATAATTGTACAATAAAAAATATATCCTATGCCGAAACAAAAGTTTTTCGTCCATCATATTTCGATCCGATTGATGGATCATGAAATGAAAAAAGTAAATCAACTCTGTCTCCGGAGAAAAAAGCCACGGTCGGTCCTGGTCCGTGAAATTATTATAAATGGAATTGATGACATGTTCAAAACAAAAAAGTCCAGTCACCATGAATGAGACAAAAAACATAATCCCATCCTATTTAGAGGATTATTTAATCGGGCGACCAATCCCTGCAGGCGGGAGTTGCGTCTGGCCATGGGGCCGTGATAATTTGTATCCGCAAATGATACGGGAGGTCACCAGGGAAAAGGGCCTGTTGCAGAATATCCTGAACAAACACTTCGAAATGCTTTGGGGATCCGGGCCGCAATTGTACGAAACCGGCTTTACCAATGGCCGGAGATATAAACGGTGGGTGCAAAATCAAGAGATTGAAGATTGGCTCAATACCTGGGATTGGCTGGAATATCTGCAAAAGGCCACTGCAGAGTTTTTGCTACTGAATGGTTTTTTTACAAAATTTCATTGTATTACCAAACCCTTTACCAGGTTGGCAGTTGAAAGGCTGGAATTCATTTCCAGTGATCTGGCCAGGCTGCGGTGGACCGGTACCGGAGAACCCATCATCGGCGTGATCACTGGTGACTATACACGGCCCGGTTTATTTGGGTACGACCGATTTCCAATGTTCGATCCCGAGAACCCGCGGGCAAATGAGCAGTCAATCAGTTTTGATTCTATTTATCAAGCCGGAGTCGAATTTTATCCGAGATCTCCCATCCACAGCTCATTGTCCTGGATCAGTGCTGGAGAGCAAACCACCACCCTGATTGAAGCGTTCAACTGCAATTCGATCAGCCCAAAATATCACATCGAAGTACCGGCGCTCTATTGGGAGAAGCTTCGTGATAAGCTGATTGCAGAATGCCAGGAAAAAGGAACTGTATACACCGGTGCTATGCTGGACAGGGCAAAGGATCAAACGTTTGAAGAGGTTCAAAACGCACTATCCGGCATTGACAAAGTAGGAAAATTCCTGGTAACAGAAAATTTATTCGATGAAGATCATGCCCGATACGTTGGTTGGAAGGTGATCCCGCTCGAGGCCCACACAAAAGATTACCTGGACGCTCAATTGAAAATTGGCCGGGAATCGCAGTTCAATTTAAGCGCAGGGCTGGGTGTACATCCTTCAATAATTGGTCTTCAAAAGGATGGTGGGTTATCCACAGGAAGTGAATTGCAATACGCAGTGAAACTTTATAAAAACATTTCGGTCGACATTGCACAAACAATAATCATGAAGAATTTGAATTCCTCAATTGGAATAAACTTCGCCGGTTTTAAGGCCAGGATGGGATTTTGCCATGATGAAATTTAAAAAACATGAAACAATTGACAACAGCGGCGTTCCGCTCATATATCCGCCCATAGGGGCATGTAACGTGCAAATTAAGGAGAGAGCGGGTCGTGCGGAAATGAGACACAGATATTTTATTCAGAAATTGGAATAGGACATGTTGAAATGATTGTATTTAAAGATGAGTAGAAAGGATATCATTCGGTACATCCACCAGCATGAAATTACAAGTCAAACTTGGCAGTATAAATATAAAAGTTGAAAAAAATGAACAGAAAAACGCGTCAAAATAGAAAAATCAAAAAAGAATTTCTCGCTCAAACGATAAGACAGATTGAGACAAATTACGGTAATCGATCAGCCGGAAACATCAATAAAAGGATTGATGCAATTTCCGACACGCTAAACAGGGTTAGCGAAGAATCACAAAAACACCCTGATCGTTTTATCACAAAGGAGTTTCGTGCTGAATTGGAACGTGAAAAACGGGTACTTATAAATCTGACACTGCAGCGAGGCTGGCCTAAAACCTATCTTAAAGAGTTATTTGAAAAACGAAAACTGGAGCAGGGCAAACAAAGAAAGGTCAATCAATCAACCAAGGATATATCACCGAAAGCGTATCTCACAGAATTATTTTCAAGAAAAAAATCAGAACAGTTTAAACCCCCTAGCCATGAAGAATGAACCGAAAAAATCAAGGAGGGAATCCCGGACAGAGAATGATTTGGGTTTTCTCAAGGAGGCAGTAAAAAATGGCGACCAACAGGCCGTGGAAGTATTGCAGACATTGCAGGATCTAGAAGATGAGTTATCATGGCTCCAGTCAGAGATTGTGGAGCGTAGATCCCAACCCCGGCAAACAAAACCCGACTTAGTAGAATGGTACCGGTTTAATCTTTCTGCGCTCGCTCGGATCATAGAAATACCAGTTGAAAAGGAAAGGATCATCCATGAAGCATATGGCCTGGAACGGAAAAAGATTGAGATCCTATTACAGTCAATAAAGAGAAGAAAAATTGAAGACAAACTTTTATACACTTAGCCATGAAAAAACAACCAACACCCGAAGAAGTCAACATCTTCTTTAAACTTGAGGAAAACGACTGGCAGCTTGTGAAAGAAGCATCCTCTCATGGAGATGAAAAAGCAATCATGGCCATGGCCATGGTGAGATTGATCAATGATGAGATTGAAGCGCTGTGGGGCGACCATAATCAGATTTATTATTCAGATGAGCATGAAAATCTCCCAAGTAAAATATACCAGTGTAGACAAATCACTGACCGGATCGGTGACCTGATGAAACAACGCCGTGAAATACTTTACTCTGACTATAAAATCCAGGAACATCGTTTCCGGATTTATCGCGACTCGCTCAAGCGGCAAATGAAGGGGCAGTCCCTGAAAAACGTAATCATCAATTAAATACACAATATCAAACCCCACTTAATTCCATGGAAAAAGAAATAGAATTGAAATTCATCGAAACGACAATGCAGCAATACGGGGCCAGGTTAAAAAGCGCCCTGGTAAAAGCAATTTCCGATAAGGGGCTGGTTGCAAAAGAGGGCACGAACCACCTGAAGGACAACATTAGTTATGATGTAAAGCGTACGGGTCCATTTGGATATCAGTTACAGCTATATTTCCCGGATTATGGCCGATTTATTGAGATCCGATACCACGTAGGACCGCCAAAGACAAGCGATGCGATATTTAATGGTAGCAAAAGCGGTATGTCCAAAACAAGGTGGTCAACAACTGCTAAAAAACGACCGATTGGCCGAAAGGGTTACAAGGATACCCGCTGGTATAGCAAAACAGCCTATGGCTCCTTGAATTCCCTGATAGGACAATTGATGTACGGGCTTACAGACGCAGTGCAGGAAACATTAAATGAACAGTTAAACCAACCGTTATAATTATAAAACCATGTTACGTACAGATGTGTTACAGATGGATCTCCGGATAAATGGAGATGAGTCACGCAAAAAACTAGCCGAATTGAAGGATCAAGCCGCTGAGCTCCGTAAAGAGATGAAGGGGATCAAAGATCAGGAACTGCTTGGCAAGAAGCAGCAGGAGCTTGATAAGCTAGATTCTCAGATGGAAGATATCCGACACACCATTGGCATTACTGGGCTTACTATGAAGGAATTGGCCGAAAGATCCAAATCCCTTAATGCAATTCTGAGGAATATGGATCCCAATACCGCAGAATTCAAGGCTTATAAGGCGGAACTTGACCAGGTTAACGCCCGACATACTGAGCTCAGAAAAGGTGCCCAGGCGGTTAACCAGGACATGAAAAAATCCATGTCAGGTTTCTCCCTGGCTGGGATAGTGGCTGGGGGCATGGCCGCTTACAATGTCGTAGCATCGGTATTCAGTGGAATTAAAGATGGGATCGTTTCGTCGATTGAAGCATACCGGCAGCAGGAGATTGCTATCCAGAAAGTGGAACAGGCCATTAAACAGACAGGTGGATCTGCAGGACTCAGTTTAAAACAACTGACCGACGAAGCAACCCGGTTGCAAAACACAACCCTTTTTGGTGATGAAGAGATACTTAATTCGGCGACCGCGCAGCTGCTGACATTTACCAATATTGCCGGTGAAAACTTTTTGAAAGCCCAGGTAGCCGCAATGGATCTATCCACCGTATTGGATGGTGATTTGAAATCTTCCAGCATCCAGTTAGGCAAAGCGCTCAGTGATCCTGTAGCAGGATTGACCGCGTTACGCAAAGTGGGGGTTACCTTCACAGAGGACCAGCGTAAGCTCATCAAAGAATTAACTGAAACGAACAGACTTGAGGAAGCTCAGGCGGTGATCTTAAAGTCGATCAATAATCAGTATGGAGGCCAGGCTGAAACCGTGGCCAAAGGTACCGGCGCCCTGAAAGCTGCAGGGATCCAGATAGGTGAAATTGCTGAAACTTTTGGCGGGTTTATTGGTAAACTTATTACGCCGGTTGCATCACTCATTGGCGAGTATGCCAAAAAGCTCAATGAACTTATCACACCATCTAAAACAGCACTGGAAACCTTCGAAGAGCATGGGCGCTCAGTGGCTTTATTGGTCAAAGACATTGATCCACTGCTTGATCGTTATGATCAATTAAAATCAAAAACCGCTTTGAATGCCAGCGAACAATCTGAGCTGAAAAAGATCATTGGCCAGGTTGCAGCAGTCATGCCCGGGGCGGCCACTGCCTTTGATCAATACGGCAATGCTATTGAAATATCTTCGCAACGAGTAAGAGATTACATCAAAGGCCAGGTACTGTTATTGCGGTATGAGAACAGAAAGGCCATTGATGAAACCATTTCCGACCTTGCTGAAGTAAATGTGGCGATAAATCAAGAGAAACCTGTCCTTGGTGAAATTGCAAAAACCGGGACTTATAAAGTAAACGAACAGACTGGTCAGAATTATTCAACAAGGGATGCAAACAATGCAGAAATAGCTGAAGCACAAAGAAAGTACCAGGAGCTGGTCAACACTCAGATAGCCCTTAATACTAAGCTAACACAATTACGCGGTGATGCTCTGCAGCAGTCGCTCAATTCCTATCAGGCGGAAAAAGAAGCTGCAAAAGCTGCAGCATATGAAACAGTGTCCTATAAAACCATGTCAGCTGAAGAGCTTAAATCACTGGCAGAGGATGGAAACGACACCCAGAAAAAGCTGGCAAAGGAGGAGATTAAAACGCGCGAAGATCTGAGAAAAAATGCTTCCGATTACGCCAAATACATGATGAAAATTGCCTCTGACCTGGAGAATGCCAGGGTACAGAGCATCAAGGACGGGCGCGATAAGGAATTGAAGATCGAAGAGCTTGCATACCGTAAGAAGCTTTCTGAAATCAAAGGCAGCAGCGATCTGGAGAACCAGCTCAGGGCAGCGCTGGAGGAAGAGTATAAAACGAAAGTCTCCGGGATCAATAAGAAATATTCCGATAAGGAGAAACAGGAATCGCTGAAGCTGGAGAAAGATAAGTGGGAAGCCAAACTCAAAGGCATGATCGATGGATCCATGCAATGGTTTGATGTATCTCAAAAGATTTTAGCAGCCCAGCGCGAAGCCGAACTGAGCAATACCGAATTAACCGAACAGCAAAAATCAGAAATTGAGGAGAAGTACAGAAATCTCCGTCAAAACCTGGTCAAGCCAATCGATAATTCAAAGACACAGACCGACCTTGATGCCAGGCAAGGCGCTGAATGGGAAGCCACCAAGATGTGGCTGGAGCGCACCGGGCAAATGACCATTGACAAGAAAAGAGAGATAGCCGCCCAGGAACGCGATATGGCTATTGCTGCAGCCGAGGGAAATACCGAGCAACAATCGCTTATCTGGGAGCAATATTATGTAAAACTGGAAGAACTCAGCACAGATTGGGTCGATGTCACGATACAAGCCCTTTCATCGTTGGTTAATTCATTCTCTTCATTCGATAGCGCGTTATCTGCTTATGAACAGGCTCAACTCCAGAGGGATGAAGCGAAGAACAACACAATGAAAGAGAATCTGAAAAAACGTTTGGATTCCGGCTTAATTTCCCAAAGAGAATATGATGCCGGTGTTACCAACATGGATCAGGAGATGGCAGCCAAAAAAAGGAAGGTTGCACATGATGAGGCGGTGAGACAAAGGGCTCTTTCGGTCGTTCAGGCTATTATTAATACTGCTGTTGCAATAACATCAGTGTTAAGCATACCAATTCTTGGTGAAGCGCTAGCAATAATTGTTGGACTTATTGGCGCTGCTCAAATTGCATTAATTTTAGCAACTCCAATACCTGAGGCTGCCAAGGGTCGGTATAATGTAATTGGTCAGGATGACAGAAAGCTATATCGTGACGTCCCGTACGAGGAATCTTTCACAGGGATACCTGGTAGACCAATGCTGGTGAATGAAACCGGCAATGAAATTGTGATAGATCCTGAAACAACTAAAAGACTGCAGAAAAACTCTCCCGAGGTCATTGATGCAATCCTTCAGGCGCGTCAACCCGGAGAGGAATCTTTCACCGGGATACCTGGTAGACCTATGCTGGTGAATGAAACCGGCAATGAAATTGTGATAGATCCTGAAACAACTAAAAGACTGCAGGAAAACTCTCCCGAGGTCATTGATGCAATCCTTCAGGCGCGTCAACCAGGATATGAAAATCGTATCATTCTGCCCCCCCCTTTTATTGCCCCACCTTTTGCCCCCAATCTGGCTAATATAATTCTGGGAGTGCCACAACGACAGTTAGGAAATTACCCTGCCACGACAATAAAAAATGAGCCACCACAAATCAATATCAATACTGATAATTCAGAGTTAAAAGCGGCCATTGACCTACTGAATGAGACCCTTAAAAAAGGAATAAGGTCATCGATAAACTATGATAATCTGGAGCAGGAAACCCAATTGGTAAACAAAATACTGTCCGACACAACCAAATAAATAAAATTCATCTAACTACAAACAATCAAAACCAATCATATACTATGTTATCAATGAAAATTGACGGAGCCCATGTTGAACTCCCCCCGGATTTTTCGGTCACGATGAACTTGAAGTCTCCCATTTTTAATGAAGCCGGGAGTTATTCCTATCCGTTTCGTATTCCAAACACCCCGCGTAATGCGATCCGGATGGGATTCAGGCACCGGGTATCCAGCACCGGAAATATCTACCATGAATTTGATGGCGCTTTTTTCTGGAAAGGAATTTCACTTTTCACAGGAACCGCTAAAATGAAGGTGTTAAACTCCAGCGCTTTTGAGGGATACTTAATGGAAGGGAACGGGTCTTTTAATTATCATAGAAAAAACGAAACCCTTCAGGATGTTGATTACGGACAAATGGTTTTTGACACTGAAGATATAAAAATGCAATACATCAATGATTGTGCAAATACGGTGTATCCAAACAGGTTTATTGCTTTCCCGGAAATTCAGAATTTGTCTTATTTTGACGAAGTTCCAACAGATCCCGCCTTACAGTATTTCAATTACTATTTCCAGTCATTGATTCACAAATCAAACGGTGAGGGTGTTCGTTATGTCATTGTTCCAATGCTTTATCTGAGGTATGTTCTTAAAAAGATATTTGAACACCTGGGCTTCGCGTTTGATGATTCATTCTTTACCTCTGATGTTGATTACAATTCAATGGTGTTGTACAATTCGGTAGATTGCAATACCACTGAAACCGGATATTTTCTTTATGATTCCTTGCGCCTTCTTTTTAATTATCATGTTCCAAGGATGAATATAAATGATTTTTTTACCGGGCTGGAAACCTTTTTTAATATCCGTTTTTTTGTCAATAATGCTAACAGAGTTGTCAAGTTGATTTCGGTTGATAAAATTGTAAAGTCATCCGATAGCATTGAATTCTCAAACCAATTGATTTCAATCAGCATCGAGCCAGAGGAAAAAGTTACGGGATTTCATTTAAAGATGGATATGCAGACAGAAGACGGAACCTATAAAATTGAACAGCCATACCAGGATTCATTGCTGAAATTCATCAAGCCTTCCGTTCAATCTATTTCAGATCTGAACCCATGGCCGTCTGCAACGATTTTTGATACCCGGTTTGTGTTTGATCAGGACAAGTATTATATTTTGACATCTGGCAGGGTTTGGGAGCCAATCGGCGTAATGTATTGGACCTGGAATTTGTTTTCGGAATGGATTTACAAAAATGATGATCAGTCTATAAATACAAAGTTTTCAGGCCTTATGTCTGAAAAAGATCACCCCTACAACGCAATTATTGGGAATAAACGCGAGAATTGGAAGGATGTCACGCCCAAACTGTTCTTTATTCGCTATCAGGATGATGATCCACTTAATAAGAAGGTTTCAGGCAGGGGTTTTGTGGCACCCCATGTCCTGGTCACAAACGGTCTCTTTTATGGAGGAGAAACCGGTCTTCTAAACAAACATTACAAGGCATATTTCGATTTCCGGATCTCTACCAAGCCGGTGAAAATAGTTAAACATATGGCATTTTTAGAGCTCAAGGACTTTGATTTCTCCAAGAAGTATATGATTGGCGGGATCAAGTATCTGGTAAAGTCTATCCAGGTGGTCATTAGAAAAGATCGGATCATGCCCGCAACCCTGGAGTGTTATACCTGCAATTAGAATTAGCCGGGTAGGTAAAAACCTGCATACGCCGGTTTTATTTGTTCCATACTGAATTCATTTCACGAATTTTCAGAGTAGGTACAATTTTAACATAAATCTTTGTGGTTTTGTAATCCTGATGTCCAAGTAAATCACCTACTGTGGGCATACTCATGCCGTGTGTAATACAATATGTTGCAAACGTATGTCTTGAGCTATGGAAGGTTATCTTTTTATCAATCTGACAAAGGGAAACAGATTCTTTTAAATACCTGTTTGTGGTCTGATTACTGTTTACACGAAATACTTTCTCATTTGGAAGTCCTTGACCAATGAGATCTATGGCACATTCTGGTAAAGGAATTTCAACTGGATCCTTAGTCTTGTGCATTGTGACCCTGATGATAGTTTCTTCTGAACCATTATGCACTTCCTTTTTTAGATTCTTATAGCGGAGTGCCTTTATATCAAGGAATCTCAAACCACAATAACAGCAAAATAGAAAATATTTGAGTACGTTCACCTGGTAGTTCTTTAATGGGACATTCGCATAAAGTTGCTCAAGCCGGTATAATTCATTATCGGTCAGATAGGCCCGTTTCCCAGGAACCTTTTTCAATGGATATTTTCTGTGAAAAACATTTTCATTAATTATTCCCTCATCCATGGCACGGTAAAGCATGGTCCGAATAAATGACAAGGACTTGTGGCATGTGTTTTCGCCATTTTTAAGGCTCGTTATCATGTATCCATGGTATTTTTTAATGAATTCTATGGTTATTTCAGAAAACAGGAGTGAAGGCCGGTAAGCTTTGAGTTTGCTGAGATAACTATTATAACTCCTGATCGTTTCACTGCTAAGTTTACGATCTAAATCAATCACATTCCTGGCAAAATCAAAGAATGATGTTTTGATATCACCTTTTGCTTTGAGCAACAATTCAAACTCTTCAGCAGATATGGCCTTTTTTGCAATTTCAGAATCGAAAATGATTTGCCTGGCACGGTTATGATTATTTTCTATTTGCAGATTCTTATCCCTGAGCGCAATTATATTAACACCGGGATAGCGTTTTATCTGGTAGTTAACCGGATCCCAGTACTTTTTGGGCTCAGGAAGAGAAACATTCAGGGAATAATAATTACGTTTGCGGTTGATGGTCAAACGCAAATAAACACCATACTGACCATCTTTTCTCTGAAAATCAGTACGCGGCAAAATCTTAAAAGTAGGTTTCATTTGTTTTGGCTGTTTAGAGTGTGGCACATTTGTGTACACAATTACGCCAAAATTATGAAGAAGATCATTCCAAACCTTAAACATTTCCCTCTGAAAACCCTTGATAATAGAAGACTATGCAATCTTATATTCCAAAGCTTTTACCTGGGTCGTGGAGCTGGAGGGATTCGAACCCTCGTCCAAACAAGTAGCAAAAATGCTTTCTACATGCTTAGCCTTTGGTTGATTGTCGGGGTCAGGCCGGTCAAGGGCCAACCTATCTGATCCGTAGTCCCGGTTATTTCGCCCTGACAGCGGGACAATGCCCGGGCTATCTCAACATTTGCGATGCCTCATCCGGAACACCGTTGAGAAGGGTTTCCCGGGAGACAAGACGCACTTAATTTCTAAAATTAAGCAGCAAGTCTGTAAGAATAATTGTCGCCATTTATAGGCTGTGAGAACTGATTTTTTACGAGGTCGGCTCACGAATACTCGGCATGCTTACAATCCCACTCCCTTGCTGTCAAAACCGGTCAGCCCCGGGATGTTTAAAGCGGTGCAAAGATACAACAAATTCGTTGATGTGTCAAGATTCTGTAAGGGAATCCAAGGGAAAAAATCAGGATCCTGTTTTCCGGTAGATGCCCACCAGGTAGCTGCTGATGTATTTTGAATTGAATCTGCGCAGAAATTGCATATTGAAGGATAACAGGACCATCAGCACCCGGATGAAGAAATAGATAACCTGGTTCCCCGCGGTTTTCACCTCAAGCTTTTTCATGTTCAGGGGTTCAAATCCGCCAATATAGCCTGTGAACAAAGGCTCAACAGGAAGTTTCTCGGTAAACAGGTTCCATGTTGACAAATCCATGGATTTCATATTGTGTGTTTGTTCAACAGAGGGTGCCAGGCGCTTCAGGATCTTACGGTAAACACCACTGTAATTGGGAACCCCCAAAAGCAAAATCCCACCAGGCTTGAGCAGATCCAGATGTTTGGCCACAGCGTTGATTGGTTCGTCGAAATGTTCAATAAATCCAAGGGAATACACAATGTCAAATTTTGGCATATCCCCATTGTCGGCAAACAGATCGCGCTCAAATACCTCAACCGGGATCCCGGCACGGTTAAAGGTTTCGAGTGTCTGCTCATTTCCAATACGGGAATAATCAAGGGAATAGGCTTTGTAACCAAATCGCCGGGTCAGGTACAGCAGGTATTCGCCATAAGCCCCGCCCACTTCAAGGATGGTCAATCCCGGTGTTGCAGGGAGTTTCTGATCGAAAACCTTCAGGATCTCCTTGATCGTCAGGCTTGTTTTCTTTTTCTTTTGCCCTGGTTTCTCCTCCCAGTAATCTTCCCAGAATGTTTGACCGGTCAGGGTCGGATCTTTCACGGCCATATGTTATTCCTCTTTAAACGACAAAATCCTCTCAACAAACGAAGCGACATCATATTTTGTGCTGAAGATGCGATAAAGTTCAGCAATCATCGGGAAATGATCTTCAACACACATTGTTTTTGAAATCTCATGATAAAAAACATTCACGGCTGTTTTTCCTTCGAGAACCAGTTCATGTGAAACATGTTCGGTAAAGAATCCCTTGCCTATAAGCAGGCCCAGGGTCCGGTTACGGCTAAGGTCGTTCAGCGCGGTCAGCGCAAAGTCACCATACCCGCAATAATTGAACAGGGTATCTTCCTGGCCTCCAAAGTGCCGTAAAACCCGCCGCATCTCGCGGAAAGCTTTGGTAAGGACAAGGAACCGGAGGTTGGGTGAGTTGAACTGTGCATCAACGATACCCACAACCACAGCATAAATATTTTTTAAAATACTCAGGATCTCAACTCCGCGAAGATCATCTGAAAAATCAAGGTGAATGTTGGTATGAACAAACAGTTCAGGAATCATCGAAATTTGTTCTTCCTTCTCATACCCGAGCGTAAAGCCTGTGGGCTGCCGGTTTATGATTTCACGGGCAAAACTGGGTCCCTTCATGGTACAAACAGGGTTAGGGAATTCTGCCCTCAGGCATTCAAGAATCGTTTGATAACCGCTTCCAAACCCCTTGGCCAGGTTCACCAACAGTGCATCTGACGGCAGGTGTGCACGGATCGATTTGAGATAATCGATCATGATCACCGAAGGGATAGCCAGGAAGATGATTTTACAATGTTCAAGCTCTTTATTATCGGTTGTTGCATGCAATCCGGAATTTAACCGGAGTGTCGGAAAGTATTTGGAATTGAGCCCTGTCTGGTTGATCTCTTTTACTACCTGTTCTTCAATTGAATGAAGAAGGATGGGCTCTCTTCCGGTTTCTGCCAGAATATTTCCCAGGGCTGTTCCAATGGTTCCGGCGCCGATGATTGCTATATTACAGGATTGATTTTCCATATGTCATTTTTCTTGTTGGATTGAAAACAGGATCCGGAAGCTCGTTCCTCCATTGACTGTGAATTCAAGTTGAGCATCGACCTGTTCCACAAGGATCTGGACGATTTGGGTTCCCATCGATTGCGGTTTTTTCATGGAAAAATTCTCCGGCAGCCCGATGCCATCATCACGGATGGTGATACTGTACTTTCCATCGGGCTCCTCTAAAAGTTTAACCCAGATTGTTCCGGTATTGTTCCCCGGGAAAGCGTACTTGTATGCATTTGTGATTAATTCATTCACGATGAGCCCCATGGGTAATGCCAGTTCAATGGAAATCCTGCAGGGCCTAATATCAGTTTCTACTTTAACACGATCATTTTTGTATGAACTGGAAATTATGAAGATGAGATTCAACAAATATTCGTCAAAAGGAATGGCGCTGATATCCTGGGCATGGTATAATTGCTCATGTACCAGAGACATGGTTCGCACCCGGAGCTGAAGGTCGGCAATCGAACGATTGAGCTCCATATTGCCTGTTTGATCCTGCTGCATGTTCATCAGGCTGATGAGAATCGCAAAATTATTTTTAACACGGTTATGAATTTCTCTTAAAAGAAAATCCTTCTGCCTCTCATTTTCTGCAAGTTCCTCTTCATGGATTATTTGTTGCGAGATGTTGCGAACAGTGGTGATCATTTCGCTAATTGATCCTGTTTCAGGATCGAAGATGGGATTTACATGTGATTCAGCCCAAAAGGAGGACCCATCTTTTCTCAAGGCTTTGTACCTGTACTGGACTGTTTTTTTTGTGCGGAACAATTCAAGCAAATGGTAATTCACCGTCACCCGATGCGAGGGTTCAACCAAATCAAGCGGACTGTTCATCCGCAGGATTTCAGCAGGAGTATATCCATAGAATTTTTCACACGAGGGACTGATAAACAACCTTTTCATATTGGAATCAAGCAATGAAATAACATCGATGGTATTTTCAGCCAGAAAACGGTATAATGCTTCACTGCGACGTGATCTTCCGTCTGCTTCGATTCGCTCCTGTATCTCTGCTTTCAATTGGGTGTTCAGTACCAGTAACCTGTTTTTCCGTTTTCGGTTGGTTCTGTTCATTGTATTGATAAAAACGATGAGTCCCATCAGGAAAAGAAAGACACATTCATAAAGAATGGTTTTGAGCCTCCTGTGTTTAAATTGCAGATCCTGGATCTGATTTTCCTGTCTCATCAGCGCATTGACTGCCTCGGCCGCCCGAATGGAATGGTTGGCAGCCATCAGTGAAATTTGCGCATCATTCTGCTCGGCATTAAGTTGTTTGTGGTAATCGATGCTCACATTGTAATACTCTAATGCATCTTTGAATTTTTTCTCTGCTTTTGCAAAGCCTGAGAGCTCGTCGTAGATAATCGCAATCAGATAGGTATTCTTGTTTTGTTTGGCCAGTTTAAGTGCCAGGTCCATATAAAACCTGGCTGAATCTTTTTGCCCGATGAGCCAGTAAGCCTCCCCGACATTCAGGTAGGAGTTGTTGATCATCTTTTTAGTGCCCGACCTTTCCCTGATGTGTAAAGCTCTAAGATTATATTCAAGGTTTTGGTGGTTTTCATTGAGTATCTGGTAAATATGTGCAATGCGTGTGTAATTTACTGCAACCTCAAAGTCATCATGGCTCTGCTGAAAAAAAAGAGTTGATGTTTTATACGAATAGAAAGCCTTTTCATAAAGATTCTTTTCCAGTAAAGCATCCCCGAGAAGCCGGTAAGCCCTTCCTTCATTCCAGGGCAAATTCCCCTTTTGAAAGTAGAATATTGCCAGGTAAAAATTACGGATCGCCACATCTATTTTTCCTTTTCCGAGGGAGATCTGGGCCTGATTCGAGAAGATCCATGCCTTTGAAACCGGGTTGGTTGTTTTTCTTGTAATCTCCTCCATGACCTGCATATATTTCTCGGCAAGGTCATAGGCCTTGACTCTGATAAAAACACCGATGATCCTGATGTAGCTGTTAATTATGTTTTCGTTGTCTCCCAGGCGGCTATAATCATCTGCAATCATGAAATTGTATTCAAGCACCTTCTGGAAATTTTCCTTCTGGAGGTAAATACTGACCAGGTTGTTCAGTGAATCAATTCTGTGAACAATCAAAACAGAATCAGATGACTCTTTGACCCCATAAGAAAAGGCAAAGAATGGGATAAGGAAAAGGATCGAACAAATCCTGGTTTTTTTCATCATATTGTTTTGCGGAAATTCTTCCGTATTGCCTGACCATTCGTCCTGATCTCTTTCATTTGATTTGCACATTTGATCTGGAGGGATCTGAATAGATAGCAAAAATAGAAAATAATCTTAATTTTGTTGCTGGCTTGGTAATCATTCGACCCCGAGATATCATGGAAATTGCAAAAAAAAGCGTACTTGTTACTGGTGCCGGTGGATTCATCGGCAGTCACCTGGTGGAAGAATTAGTGAAGATGAACTGTCATGTGAAGGCATTTGTTCATTATAATTCATTTAATCGCTGGGGATGGCTTGATTCGCTTGCCGGTGACGTGATGCAGCATGTCGAGGTCTTTTCAGGTGATATTCGCGATCCAAACGGCATGCTTGAAGCAATGAAGGGGACTGAGGTTGTTTTTCATCTAGCTGCCCTGATTGGCATCCCATACAGCTATCACTCCCCTGATGTTTATGTTGATACCAATGTACGCGGGACCCTGAATGTATTACAGGCAGCCCGCCAGCTTGGAGTTCTGAAGGTGATTCATACTTCAACATCCGAAGTTTACGGAACGGCACAATTCGTCCCGATCACGGAGGAACATCCGGTCAACCCGCAATCACCCTATGCCGCCACAAAGGCCGGGGCTGATTTCCTTGCGCTGACTTTTTACCGCTCCTTCGAATTGCCCGTCACAGTGGTTCGCCCTTTCAACACCTATGGTCCGCGGCAGTCGGCCAGGGCCATTATCCCAACCATCATCACGCAGATCCTGGCCGGAAAAACAACCCTGACCCTGGGTTCTGTGACTCCGACACGCGACCTCAACTTTGTTCGTGATACAGCCATGGGATTTGTCAGGGCAGCTGAAAGCGAAAATGCTTTGGGCGAAGTGGTGAACCTGGGCAGCAACTACGAAATAAGTATTGGTGATCTGGCTGAAAAAATTGCAGGCCAGATTGGAACATCAATCGTAATCAGGAGTGCTGAGGAACGGATCCGTCCGGGGAAAAGCGAAGTGGAGCGGCTCTGGGCAGAAAACAAAAAAGCAGCCAGACTTCTGCATTGGTCGCCACAATATACTTTGGACAAGGGGCTCGAAGAGACCATTGCCTGGTTCAGGAAACCAGGAAACCTGGCGATGTATAAAGCGGATATTTATAATATTTAAGGTTTCACCTGAAGATGCAAATCCAAAGGAAACCTGGATGATACTTATACAGACCTGATCCCATCTTGGGATTTGCTTCTGAAAAAAAACTCTATGAAAGCAGTAATTCTGGCCGGAGGAAAAGGGACAAGGCTAAAGCCATATACTTCCGTAATTCCTAAACCGCTTGTTCCGGTGGGAGAAAAGGCGATCCTTGAAATCCTGATCACACGCCTCCGGAAAGAGGGAGTTGACGAGGTGTTCATCTGTCTCAACCACTTTGCCGAGATCATCATGGCTTTTTTTGGTGATGGAAGCCGGTTTGGACTGAAGATCAATTATTCTCTTGAAGACGAGCCTTTGGGAACTGTAGCACCTGTCAAACTCATCAAAGGGCTGCCCGAAAACTTCCTGGTGATGAATGGCGACCTGCTTACCGATCTGCCGTTTCATCAATTGTTCGATTACCATTTGAAAAGCCAGGCTTTGCTGACGGTATCGACCTTTACGCGTAAAACTAAAATTGATTTCGGCGTCATCGATGTTGATCCCGTTTCGCTCCATGCAACCGGATTCCGTGAAAAACCGGAATACACCTTCGAGGTGAGTATGGGTGTTTATGTCATGAAACGTGAAGTTTTGGATTTTGTTCCTTCCCATACTCATTTTGGTTTTGATGACCTCATGCTGACCCTGCTTGACAGAAAACAGCCTGCAAAAATATTCCCTTACCAGGGCTATTGGCTCGACATTGGCCGGCCCGACGATTATGAGAAGGCCAACGAAGACATCGAAATGCTTAACAAACTTTTGTGAGTACGATCCTGGTTACCGGTTCTGCTGGCTTTATTGGAGGCACCCTGGTAAAGGCGCTGCACCAGGCAGGGCATCATGTCCATGAATTCGACGTGCAGCAGGGCGATATTACTTCTGAAAAGGCGCTTTTGCCATATGCTGACAAGGGGATTCAGCATGTGTTTCATTTAGCGGGAAAAACATTCGTTCCCGACAGCTGGAAGGATCCGTTTGGCTTTTACCAGGTGAATGTAATGGGGACAGTCAATGTACTTGAATTCTGCCGGAAAACAGGGGCCTCTCTTACCTACATCAGCTCCTACCTTTATGGTGAGCCTGATTACCTCCCGGTGGATGAAAATCATCCGGTTAAATCTTATAATCCCTACAGCCAGAGCAAAGTGATGGCCGATGCCACCTGCCAGTTCTATGCGCGTCACTACCATGTGCCGGTAACGGTTTTCAGACCTTTCAATGCCTACGGACCCGGCCAGCCAATCCTTTTTCTGATCAACGAGATCATCTCCAAAGTGCTGAACCCCGGCATTCCGGTGGTTGAAGTGATGGATCTTCGGCCGAAACGTGACTATATATACATCGATGACCTGGTGAGGGCCCTGATCCTCTCCATGGAAAAACCTCACGGGATATTCAACCTTGGCAGCGGCTATTCAAAAAGTGTGGAAGAAATCATCCTCCTTGTATTGAAATATACGGGTATACAAAAACCCTATCATTCAAAAGCGATGATACGCCCGAACGAGATCTTCGACCTCTATGCTGATATCCGGAAAGCGGGCAGCGTATTGGGCTGGATACCCCAGATCACATTCGAAGACGGGGTTGAACGGTGTATCCGGGCCTTTTCTTCCAACCACTAAGGGGCCTGTCAGATGAAGAAAATACTCTACATCAAGCATGCAAATTCATCTTTTATCCTTTCCGACCAGCGGATCCTTGAAAAAGAATATAGGGTTCTCCCTTTCCTGATCAACCAGAAAAAATCTGTCTGGCATTTTGCCGGAAGAATGGTCAGTCTCATCTTTTTTATCCTCTGTCATATTTCTGGTTGTGCGGCCATGGTTACATGGTTCGGCGATTATCACGCAGCCGTGATGGTTTTTTTTGGCAGGCTTTTCGGGAAAAAAGTGATCATTTTTGCCGGGGGACAGGAGGCTATCTGCTATCCTGAACTGCGAAAAGGAGTCTATTATAAAAAATGGAGGGGACGCATGGTGAAATTTGCCCTGCGCCATGCAACGCTGATCATTCCAAACCACACCTCGCTGCTGGATCATGAAAATTTTTATTATTCTGCTGAGGGTAAAAAGGATGGCATCAGGTATTATAACCCAGGAATAAAAACCCGCATGATCATCATCCCCAATGGGATCGATACCGGAAAATACTACCGTGATGAATCCATTCCAAAGGAGCCCCACCATGTGCTCACCGTCGGGACCATGAGCAGCAATGCCGACTTTATAAACAAGGGATTCGATTTGTTTACAGAAATGGCGCGCCGGAACCCCGATCTGAATTTCACACTGATCGGAATAAAAGAGCCATTCATGCCCTGGATCGAACAACATTACCATATCCGTTCTGTTGCAAACCTGAATCTTATCTTTTCCTATTGCCCTGATGAAAAACTTTTTATTGAATATAACCGTGCAAAGGTATTTGTGCAGGCCTCCATCACCGAAGGAATGCCCAATACCCTGAACGAAGCCATGCTGTGCGGGTGTATCCCGGTCGGATCCAATGTCAACGGAATCCCTGACGTAATAGGCAATACCGGCCTTGTAGTCTTGAAGCGGGATGTTGCGGAACTCGAAACAGCAGTCCGCAAGGCCCTCAGCCTCGACTCGGGGAAGGATGCAAGGAGGCGGATTCTGTCGGATTTCACCTTCGGTCTTCGTGAAGACCGGCTGCTCAAAGTATTCCGTGAAGTAATTTAAACCGGCCCAATAAATATTATGATGATTTATCCGTTATTTCTCTAACTTCTCCGGCATGATCTCCCGCGGTTTTTTTAAATCTTCACTCATTTATTCCATTGTAGGTGCGCTGCCCTATGCTTCGGGATTTCTTTTGCTGCCGTGGTTTACCAATTATCTTACGCCCCAGCAGTTTGGGATCAATGCATTGTACATCGCCCTGATGTATCTTATCCAGATTATCTCCTCCTACGGGATGGATATGACGGTTTCCGTGCTCTACTTCGACTATAAAAATGATAAGGCCAGGTTGCGGGAATTCCTGGGAACGGTTTTTATCGGCATTGCCATCCTTGGAATTATCACCTTCACGGTCTTCGCCCTGGGAGGTCTCAGGCTTTTCAATTTCGTATTTAAAAGCAGCGACTTCATCGAACTTTTCCCCTTTGGTCTGCTAACGATTGTTACCGGGGTTTTCAACAGTGTTTTTAAAACATACTCCAGCCTGCTGATATACCAGCAGCGCCCGGAAAGGTTTTTCTGGATCAATATTTCAAATTTCCTGCTCACCATCGGAGCTTCCCTCACCATTCTTTACCTGTTCCCGTTCACGATGTACGGGCCGATCCTGGGACGGCTGATCCCGGCTGTGGTGGTGGCCTCCTTTTCACTTTCACTTGTGGGCCGTGAATATGGCCTGGCCTGGAACCCGGCCTATGTCCGAAAAATTCTTGAGTACAGTACGCCCATTGTGGTCTACGCCCTGCTCACCTGGATCGTAACCTACATCGACCGGTTTCTTATCGTAAGTTTGATGGGAGATACGACCTATGTTGGTATCTATGACATTGCAGTGAAAATCGTGATCGGGCTTGAACTGGTCATGGCAGGATTGGTTAACACGGTGAATCCAAAGGTGTATTCGATATGGAAAGACAAAGGTTTACATGAAAGCACCCCCGAGATAAACCGTTACTACAATGGCATCACTGCATTGTTCCTGATTTTGATCCCGCTTTTTGTGATCATGGCTCCCATTCTCATCCCGCTGGTGATCCATAAGGCCATTTACTACCAGGCTTTTGGGTTCCTGGCCATTCTTGCGGCAGGTTATGCAACCCGGGTTTGGTTTTACATGTTCCTGGCCCCGCTGATGTTTTTTAAAAGAACGGCCGCCCTGCCACGTGTATTCATGATCAGCGCGGTACTGAACATTCTGGTGGGCATCGTGCTGATCAAATATTTTGGACTGATTGGTGCCGTCTGGACCAACTTCATGATCAAGCCGGTACAGGCCTTTCTGATGTATCTTGAATGCCGGAAAGTCTATACCTTTAAACTTAATCCCTGGAAGATATTTTATACTCCCGTTATCTTTATTGCCATCGTTCTGATTTCAGAAACACTGGCCCCGGTGAACCTGAAATTCCAGATTGAAATCGGTCAGTTCATTGCAGCAATGGCGCTGGTCTACTTTGCCTACCGGAAAGAGGTGATCCCGCTGGTTGGCAAGTACCTGAGAAAATAAAGTGATGAATGACGAATTTTTTTATTAGTTACTCTGTCACTTTGTTACCCTGTTACCCTGTTACTCCATCACTCCATTACTTCATTAGCTCCTCCGGACTCCTCCCAGCCGTCCGTATGCTGGCATTCAGTTCAAACCCCACAATCATACTGATGGAATTGATGTAGATCCACACCAGTACGATCATCAGCGTTCCAAGTGAGCCATAAAGGGCGTTGTAACTGGAAAAATTATCAACGTAAAAATTGAATCCAAGGGTGGTAATCACGATCAGGATGGTCGCCAGCATGGATCCTGCTGAAAAGAACCGGAATGATCTGTGTTTCGCCGGGGCCAGGTAATAAATAAAGGAGATGGCCATCAGCAGCAATCCAACGATGATCAGCCAGCGCAACAATTGGAGAAGGAGAATCACCATGGCGCTGTTCTGAATAACATCCGGGAGGATCCAGGATAAAAGTTCAGAGCCGAAGGTGATCAGCCCAATGGCGATTATCAGTAAAATGCTATTGATCAGGACGATGAGAATTGAGACCAGGTATTGCTTAAAACTGGAACGGGTTTCGAGGGCGTGATAGGTGTTATTGAAAGCTGCAATCAGGCTGTTTACGCCATTTGTCGAAAAGTAAAGGGTCAGGATCAGGTTGATGATCAACAAGCTGCTTCGGGGGCGGGTTACAATATCAATGATGGTCTCTTTAACCGATTCGTAAGCCATCCGAGGCATAAAATCCTGGATAATTCCCAGTAACGATTGCTGAAAATTCCGGATGGGAATAAATGGTATGATGGTGAAAAGAAAAATCATGAAAGGGAAAATGGCCAGGAAAACTGAAAAAGAAATTGCCGCGGCACGCGAAGTTATGTACCCTTCTGTCAGGCCCCTGATGAAAAAAGTTGCAACATCAAAGAGGGGTACTCCATCAAAACCAGGCAGGGTGATTCGTTTTGAAACTTTCAGGACCCAGGCTACCGGGCCCAGTCCGGTCAGATGATTAAGGATTCGTTTTTTCACGGGTTTACTTATTCACTGTTACTCAGCCTTAAGGCTCATGTCAAGGCTTTTTATCTGATGCGTCAAAGCCCCCATCGAAACATAATCCACTCCTGTTTCAGCATAGGCACGTATATTTTCCTCCGTGATCCCGCCGCTCGCTTCTGTTTCAAAACGGCCACCTATCCGCTTTACAGCCTCCTTCATTTGTTCGGGTGAAAAATTGTCGAGCATGATCCGGTCAACCTGTCCGAAATCAAGGACCTCCTTCAACTCATTCAGGTTCCGGACTTCAATCTCAACAGGGAGCTTTGTCCCGGTCTGCCTGAAATAATCGTGAACGGCCTGAATGGCCTTCACAATCCCGCCGGCAAAATCGACATGGTTGTCTTTGATCATGATCATGTCAAAAAGGCCCATCCGGTGATTTTCTCCGCCTCCGGTCTTAACGGCATATTTTTCAAGAGCACGCAACAATGGGGTGGTTTTGCGTGTATCCAATACTTTTGTTTTCAGCCCTTCAAGTTTTCTGACAACCAGGTTTGTGGCCGTGGCAATCCCGCTGAGCCGTTGCATGAAATTCAAAACCAGGCGTTCTGCCTTCAGGATAGAGGCTTTCCTTCCCCTCACTTCAAACACAATATCACCCTTTTTTATGGAGGCGCCATCATATTGATAAATGTATAATTTCAATGCCGGATCCACTGCCTGAAATACCTTTTCCGCAATGACGACGCCACAAAGGATGCCATTATCCTTAACCAGTAATTTCGCCATGCCTTGCGCATCGGGCTTTATCGTTGCCAGGGTTGTGTGATCTCCGTCGCCGAGGTCTTCAGCCAGCGCCAGTTTAATAATTTCATCAATGGTCATCGAAAATGGGAATTTATCAATCATTAATTGTCCTGAACCTGCAATTGGTGCAACAGATTCTGGCCATTCACCGATTTGATCAGGAAATAAACCCGGAATACCTTCTTGCCGGTATCGAGACTACCAATTGAATAGTTCGAACCATCAGGGGAAGAACCCTGTCGTGTAATCTTAAAGCTTTTCACGGGGTTTTTTGAAAAGAACTCTTTCATGATCTGTCCGGCCTGGGCCTTACTGTATGAATCATCATAACCCGGAAGCGTCAGATCAACCATTGAATTAAAGTATTTTGAAAGTTCAACTGAATTGCCTGATTGGATGGCAGAGGCAACCTGTGCCGCCGTTTCATCAGGCCCCGGACAAGCGATAAAACTCAGGCAGAGTAATGCCGGAATCAGGGATACAAACAAATACATTGGTAAATTTCTCATCAGTCGATAATTTGATTTAATGGTCAGATTGAATATATCTATTATTCCTCGATGGCTTGAACCAGATGATCCGATAGATATTTTATTGCTTTTCAGGGGATCGTCCCCGTCATGCATGGCATTTGTTTCACAAATTTATAAAAATTCGTCCGAATTTCTCATCTTTGTATCAGAATTATGAAGATCCGGCTCTTACTGATTGGAAAAACCGAGGAAGATTACCTGAAAGTGGGAATCCGTGAATATGAAACACGGATCAAACGGTATGTTCCTTTTGAGATCATAGAAATCCCCTCCGTTAAAAATGCAGCATCGCTTTCACAGGTTGAACAAACCCAGCGTGAATCGGACATGATGCGTAAATATATTCAGCCGGGCGATGTTGTTGTACTCCTTGATGAACGAGGGAAAGAGATGCGGTCGGTGGAGTTTTCCTCCTTCCTGAACAGGCAATTTATTTCAGGTGGCAAAACCCTTTTATTCGTCGTGGGTGGTCCTTTCGGGTTTGACCCGGACTTTAAAAAGCAGGCCTCGGTTATACTATCCCTATCTAAAATGACGTTTTCCCATCAGATGGTGCGTCTCTTCTTCACCGAACAACTCTACAGGGCGCTCTCCATCCTGCGCGGAGAGTTGTACCATCATGAATGAAGCCCGGAATGCCAGATTGCTTTAACACTTTTTTAACGCAACGGTTAACAAATATTAACATCATTACTTGCTTTACATTTTTTTCATTTGATAAATTTGCACCCTCAAAATATCAAGACCATGGTTGAAACCGACATCAAAGAATTAAACGAACGGATCCAGAAAGAAAGCGCATTCGTCGATATGGTGACGATGGAAATGCACAAAGTCATCATTGGACAGAAACAGATGATCGAACGCCTGATGATCGGATTGCTGGCCAACGGCCACATTCTGCTTGAAGGTGTTCCAGGGTTGGCAAAAACCCTCGCAATTAAATCGTTGGCTAATTGCATTGATGCGAAGTTCAGCCGCATCCAGTTTACGCCTGATCTGTTGCCCGCCGACCTTCTGGGCACACTGATCTACAGTCAGAAAAAGGAGGAGTTCAAAGTTCGCAAGGGCCCAATTTTCGCCAATTTCATTTTGGCCGACGAAATAAACCGCAGTCCGGCCAAGGTGCAGAGTGCCTTGCTCGAAGCCATGCAGGAGCGTCAGGTAACCATCGGTGATGAAACATTTATTTTACCAGAACCTTTTCTGGTACTTGCGACGGAGAACCCGATTGAACAGGAGGGAACCTATCCGTTGCCCGAAGCACAGGTTGACCGTTTTATGCTCAAGGTAGTGATTGGCTATCCGGATAAAAAGGAAGAAAAGTTGATTATCCGTCAGAATATCGGGAATGAATCATTCAAAACAAGCCCGATCATTAAAACGGAGGATATCATGCGTGCAAGAGCCATTACCCGTGAAGTTTACCTCGATGAAAAAATAGAGAACTATATCACGGACATTGTCTTTGCAAGCCGTTTCCCCGCCGATTATAAACTTAAAAAATTCGTCGGCCTTATCAGCTACGGCGGATCCCCGCGCGCCAGTATCTACCTGGCCCTGGCAGCAAAGGCCTATGCTTTTATCAAACGGCGTGGCTATGTTATCCCCGAAGATATCCGTGCCATCGCACATGATGTTCTCCGGCACCGCATCGGGTTAACTTATGAGGCTGAAGCCGAAAACATCACCACAGAAGATATCATCAATGAAATCCTGAATACGGTAGAAGTTCCCTAAGATAGGATTTTGCTGATTCAGTTTTTCCCATTCACCCTATTTGATTTAGATGGATTCCGCTGAGCTTTTTAAAAAGGTACGTAAAATAGAGATCAAAACCCGTGGACTGAGCAATCAGATTTTCTCGGGGCAGTACCACTCCGTGTTCAAGGGACGTGGAATGGCTTTCTCTGAAGTTCGCGAGTACCAGCCTGGCGATGATATCCGCAACATCGACTGGAATGTTACTGCCCGTTTCAACCATCCGTACATCAAAATATTTGATGAAGAACGTGAATTGACGGTCATGCTGCTCATCGATGTGAGTGCTTCAAACCAGTTCGGCACGCAAAAAACGCTCAAACAGGAGGTGATCACCGAAATTGCTGCCGTTCTGGCATTCAGCGCGATTCAAAACAACGACAAGGTAGGAGTTATTTTTTTCAGCAAAACGGTCGAGAAATTCATTCCTCCCAAAAAAGGAACATCACATATTCTTCGCATCATTCGTGAGCTGATTGAGTTCAAACCGCAACAGCAAGGGACAAACCTGACGGAACCGCTGCGATACCTCACGAATGCCATCAAGAAACGGTGCACCGCATTCCTGCTCAGCGATTTTCTTGACAGGGGCTTCGAGGATGCCATCAAGATCGCCAACAATAAACATGATCTTATTGCGGTCCGCATATTTGATGAGCGGGAGTTGGAACTGCCTGATGTCGGATTGATCCGAGCCCACGATCCGGAAGCAAACAGGCAGATCTGGATTGATTCATCCGATCGCAGGGTGCGTCGCCAATATAATAATTGGTACCTGGTCCATAACGATTACCTCAATGAAACATTTCTGCGGAGCGGGGTGGATGTGGCCAAAATTTCGACCAACCAGGATTATATCAAACCGTTGATGGGGCTTTTCCGAAAACGATCTGCACGAAGATAAAAAATTTGACCATTCAGGATGAGGAGTGTTAAGAAATATCTATTGATTACAGTGCTGGTCTCCGTGGTTTCAGCTGCTTTTGCTCAGGATGTGACAGTAACGGCAAAACTTGATACCAACGCGATGCTGATCGGGGACCATGTAGGTTTGACCCTGAAATACACCGGCCCGGCCAAATCACAGGTACTCTGGCCCTTTATGCCCGATACCATTCTGGGAAGCATTGCAGTCATTGGCCGTGGTAAGATTGATACATCTTACAGTGCCGATAAAAAGTCAGTTATACTTTCGCAGCAACTGAATTTCACCTGTTACGATTCCGGGTTCTATACCATTCCACAGATTCCCTTCAGGTACAGGGTCCTGCCCGACACAACAAGCAGGATGATCACCTCAAACATGATGCTGCTGGCTGTTCATACAGTGAAAGTTGACACAACACAGGCAATTAAACCCATCATTGGTCCGCTCAAGATCCCCATTACCTTTCGTGAAATGCTCCCATGGATCCTTGCCGGCCTGGCTGTAATCGCGGTGATTCTTCTTGTGATTTGGTACCTCAGGAAGCGAAAGAAGGCAGAACCGATCTTCAAACTCAGGCCCAAGGTTGTTCTTTTACCGCATGAACTTGCTTTGCAGGAGATGGAGAAACTGAGGGTGAAAAAATTATGGCAGGCAGGAAAGGTCAAGGAATATTATTCCGAACTGACCGAGATCCTGCGTAGATATATTGAAAACCGTTTTATCGTGCCAGCCCTTGAACAAACCAGTGCGGAGATACTAGACAGTCTTACGGGGAATGCAGGCTGCCCGCCAAAGGCGCTGAGCAAGCTTGGGGAACTCCTTGTACTTGCAGACCTGGTTAAGTTTGCAAAAACAAAACCCGTTGGATCTGAAAATGATCAGAGCCTGTCGGATGGAATTGAGTTTATATATACCACCACCGGAGAACCGGGACCGGCTGATGCTGGTCAGGGCAGCACTACAGAGAAAATATCCGGTTGATTTTTTAATTATTGAATTTTGACTTTTAATACACATGTTTAAAACGCTGACCTTCGGCAATCCTGATTTCCTGTTTCTGCTGCTGGCGATTCCTTTGCTTGCAGCCTGGTACTTCTATCGTAAAAAGAGGTACACGGCTGATCTGCAGGTTAGTACCATTGAGGGGTTTGCAAAGGTCGGAAAGAATCTGAAGTTTTACACCTATCATGGCCTGTATGTCCTGCGTTTGCTGGCCATTACGCTGCTGATTATCGCACTGGCACGCCCGCAAACGAGTCTTAGCCGGCAGGATATCAGTGTAGAGGGTATCGACCTTGTCATTGCCCTCGATGTGAGCGGTTCAATGCTGGCCATGGATTTTAAACCCGACCGGCTCGAAGCGGCCAAAGATCTCGCCATCGAGTTCATCGACGGAAGGCCAAACGACCGCATCGGACTGGTGATTTTCAGTGGCGAAACCTTCACCCAGTGTCCGCTTACAACTGACCATGCTGTGCTGAAGAACCTTTTCAGGGATATCCATAGCGGAATGATCGATGATGGTACCGCCCTGGGCGACGGATTGGCAACGGCCGTAAACCGTCTTCGTGGCAGCAAAGCGGTTAGCAAGGTAATCATCCTGCTTACCGACGGGGTTAATAACATGGGCTCACTCGATCCCAGGTCGGCTGCGGAAATTGCGAAGCTTTACGGCATCCGTATCTATACCATAGGTATCGGAAGTATCGGACAGGCACCCTATCCGGTCCAGACGCCTTTCGGAATGCAAACCCAGATGATGCCGGTGAACATTGATGAGGCCCTGCTTCAGGAGATTGCCAGGGGGACGGATGGAAAATATTTTCGCGCAACAAACAATGCCAAACTGCGCTCCATTTACCAGGAGATCGATAAAATGGAGAAATCAAAAATCGATGTCACTGAATTCCGGAAGAAAAATGAGGAATTTTTCCCGCTGGTACTTCTGGCTTTCATCTTCATCGGGATTGAGGTGCTCCTGAGATATCTCTACTTAAAAAATATACCATAGTGTTTAAATTCGCTCACACATATTATTTTTATCTTCTTGCACTGATACCGGTTTTTGCAGGGTTGCTGGTACTTTTCCTGATCTGGAAGAAAAAAACACTGGCCAGATATGGTGAATGGAGTGTGATCCGCCAGTTAATGCCCGATTATTCCATATCCAAGTCCATCCTGAAATTCATCATTCTCATGCTCGCTGTTGCAAGCCTGATCGTTGCCCTGGCCGATCCTCAAACCGGTTCACGGCTCGAAAAGGTAAAACGCAAAGGCATCGACCTGATGATTTGCCTCGACGTGTCCAACTCCATGCTGGCACAGGATATCAAGCCGAACCGTCTCGAACGTGCCAAACAAGCCATTGTACGCCTCATCGATAACCTGGAAGGTGATCGGATCGGGATCATCGTTTTCGCAGGGAAGGCCTATACACAACTTCCCATCACCACCGACTATGCTGCTGCAAAAATGTTTACTGCAGCCATCAACACCAACCTGGTTCCCACCCAGGGAACAGCCATTGGAGCTGCCATTGAAACCGCAGCCAATAGTTTTGGCGATTCCAAACACAACAAGGCGATCGTGATCATTACCGATGGTGAAGATCACGAAGGGAATGTACTTGAACAGGCCGATGCTGCAGTGAAAAAAAATATCACCATTTATACCATTGGCATGGGGTTGCCCGAAGGAGCGCCAATTCCTGTGTATAACGGTGACATTCAGATTGGCTACCGCAAAGACCGGGAGGGACAAACCATCATGACCAAGTTGGATGAAACGCTCCTTCAGCAGATAGCCAGCGTCGGAAAGGGAATGTTTGTGAGGGCTACCACCTCCGAAACAGGGCTGAATAAAATATTTGATGACATAGGCAAAATCCAGAAATCAGAGATTGAAGAAAAACAGTTTAGCGACTATGAAGACCGGTTTCAATACTTTGTTGCACTGGCCCTTTTTCTGCTGATTCTCGATCTGTTTGTTTTTGAACGGAAAACAAAATGGATGATGCGATTTAAACCGTTTGAAAAGTAAATACAGGCTCGTTAAAAGGAAAATGAAATACAGTTCAATTATAATCATTCTGCTTCTTGCCGGTCTTCCCGGGTTTTCCCAAAAGGAGAATGCCTTGTTACGCCAGGGAAACCGTAAATTTGACCGTGGCGAGTACAAAGAGGCTGAGAAAGATTACCGCAAGGCCCTCGAATTGAATAAAGAATCGGTTAAGGGGCAATTCAATCTTGGTACTGCTGTGTACAAGAACAACAATTTCGAAGAATCCGCGAAGATTTATTCTAACTTAGCCGAAAAGAACACCGACCGGGAGATAAAATCAAAGATTTTTCATAACCTGGGGAATTCGTTTTTACAGTCGAAGGAGTATGAAAAGAGCATCATGTCCTACAAAAACGCCCTGATGAATGATCCGAAGAACCTGGATACAAAATATAACCTGGAATATGCCAAAATGATGCTGAAGAAACAACAACAGCAGCAGCAGAAACAGGATGATAAAAAGGACGATAAAAAGGATCAGAAGGACAAAAAAGACCAGAACAAGGATCAGAATAAAAATCAGGACCAGCAGAAACCGCCACAGGAACAGAAAAAGATCAGTAAAGAGGATGCCGAACGGATGCTGGAGGCCATGAAAAATGATGAAAAGAAAACGCTGCAGAAGGTGAAGAAAGAAAAAGCCAAAGTGCAGGTAACCGGAATTGATAAAGATTGGTAACAGCGCGGTGTCACGGGATGCGTGTCATCAAATCGATATAGATGTTGAATATGTTAAAAAGGATTTTCTTCAGTCTGATCACGGTGTTTCTACTCGCCGCGAACATCTCTGCCCAGGATGTGCAGTTTACAGCACAGGCCAAAACGGTTGTGGCAGCAGGAGAGACCTTTACCCTGATTTATACGCTCAATGCCCAGGGTAGTAATTTCCGCGGCCCGAACATCCAGGGGATGGATATGCTCAGCGGTCCGAATACCAGTACGAATTCAAGTATTCGCATGGTCAACGGAAGTACAAGTATGTCGATCACCTATACCTATACCTATTTGATGCAGGCAACACGGGAGGGGACATTTACCGTTCCCGCCGCAACCGTCACTGTAAATGGCAAACAGGTCAATTCAAATTCACTTTCCATCAAGGTAATTAAAAATCCAAATGGCTCCGGAGTACAAGGCCAGGGCAATGCCGGTCAGAACCGTGGTGCAGCCAGTCAGGGAGGTGGAGTCACAGGCACCAGCAACGATGTGTATGTCAAAGCATTCGCTTCAAATACGAGTCCGTTGCAGGGCGAAGGAATTGTGATTACCTATAAAATATTCACCAAGGTACCTATTGCCCAGATAAATATAAGCAAGTTGTCCTCCTTTTCCGGCTTCTGGTCACAAAACCTGATGAAAGAGAACGACAAACTCCAGCAGACGACCCAGGTGATCGACGGAGAGCAATATGTTGTGGCCGACATTCGAAAAATTGCCCTTTTCCCTCTGAAAAGCGGCCGGCTTGTCATTGACCCTCTTGAACTGGCTTGTGTTGCCCAGGTCAGGCGTCAGGGTAAGACCAAGACGGGTGATCCGTTTTTTGATGATTTTTTCAACGACTCATTCTTTAATTCGGGCGTTGCCAATGTTGAGAAAAACCTGAAGTCGAACCCGGTTGTTATTTCGGTTCGCCCGCTTCCTGAAGAGGGCAAACCTGCCGATTTCAGTGGTGCGGTTGGCGTTTTCAGCCTGCATGCCGAGGTTGATAAAACCCGTTTGAAGACCAACGAAGCGGTCACTTTGAAATGTACCATCAGCGGGAAGGGAAACATTCAACTTATCGATAAACTAAACCTGACCTTTCCCCCCGATTTTGAAACGTATGATCCCAAGGTAACAAGTGATATTCAGACCACTGCCGCCGGAATTTCAGGAAATCAGATTTTTGAATATCTGATGATCCCGAGGAAACCAGGCAAGTTTACTGTCAAGTCATTGACATTCAGCTATTTTGATCTGGATAAGAAGCGCTACGTCAGCCTTACAAGTCCTGAATTTTCGCTGAATGTTGAAAAGGGAACAGGGGAGGCCGGGGCAGTCATGTCCTATTCAGGAGCCAATAAGGAGGATATAAAATATATCGGCAGCGACATCCGTCACATCAAAGACAATAAAATCATCCTGACAACTTCAGGTTCCCGGTTTTTCCAATCGGTTGGCTTCTGGCTTCTTTTGATCATACCCCTCTTGCTGTTTATGGTTTTCCTTATTCTATGGCGGAAATTGGCAGCACGTCGGAGTGACACAGTATTGATGAAAAATCTCAAAGCAACCAAAATTGCACGTAAACGTTTGCAAAAAGCGGAAGAGTTCCTTAAAACAGGGAAGCAGGAAGATTTTTATATTGCCATTTCCCAGGCACTTTGGGGTTACCTGAGCGATAAATTCAGCATCCCGATGTCTGAACTCAGCATAGAATCGGTGCATGAAGCCCTGATTCTTAAAAATGTGAACGAATCCATCATAACACAATTCATCAGTACGTTGAATAATACCGAGTTTGCCCGTTTTGCTCCAGGTGAAAAGACGGTAAACATGGAGCGGATATACAATGAGGCGCTGGAGATTATCAGTAAAATAGAAAGGGAATTAAGATGAGCCAGATGAAACCATATCCCATTTTATTTCTCCTTTTGTTTGCCGCAATGTTAGGTAATGCTTCGCCGCAAACTGACAATATCCTTATAGGGAACAAGGCCTATACGACAGGGGCCTATTCAAAGGCCGTCGAAATGTACAAAAAGGTGGTGGATGCTGGTTTTGAATCACCGGAGCTTTTTTATAACATCGGGAATTCCTATTATAAGATGAATGATTTTGCGAGTGCAATCTTATGGTATGAAAGAGCCAGGCGTATTGATCCGGGAAATGAAGACATTGAATTTAACCTGAATGTGGCCAATACCAAGATCTCAGACAAAATCGAACCCCTTCCTGAAATGTTTTATAAAAGGTGGTTTAATGCTGTGCTCCAAATGTTCTCAGTCGATATGTGGGCCACAGTATGCGTGGTTTTGTTTATGGTCGGAATGTTATGTGGAGTCCTTTACATCACATCGCGTGTGCTGGTCCTGCGTAAGATAGGATTCTGGCTTGGGATTGGACTTCTTTTCCTGGCGGGTTTTTCGCTGCTTTTTGCCTGGAGCAGTTACAGTTTTACCAAGGCTACCTCCGAAGCCATCGTATTCGCACCGACCATCACGGTAAAGAGTTCTCCGGATGATAAAAGTACCGATCTTTTTGTGGTGCATGAAGGTACAAAAGTCAGGCTTTTGGACAATATAAGCGGCTGGTATGAGATCCGCATAGCAAATGGAAGTGTAGGGTGGTTGCCTGTCACCTCTCTTGAGAAAATTTAGCTCCATCCACTTTTTTACCGTTAGTTCCCGTAGCTTTACAGAAGAAATTCCCCTGTAAGCAAAATAATTTTGCAGGATACTATTTTTACTTTATATTTGTTCGTTTGAATGAATCGGGCTTTGCTTTTCCCTTTATGTTGATTTTACTGGCTTTTGAAAGTACAATATAAAATATATAGGTCATAAATAAAACGAGTATTATGAAAAACAGATTTTTACCTTTTGGCTTGATCAGCGCAATTCTTGGATTCTGCCTGCTTCACTTCTCAGCGCTTACAATGGCCGGCCAACCTGGTAAGCCGGATCTTAATCAACATAACAAATCAAGGATGGAGCTTATAAGGGCCAACCAGAACACGGGTATGGTAAATCCGCTCGACATGGCTAAGGCACGCCAGCAGGCTCTTGCCCTGAGTTTAAAAAGCACAGCAGGACCGATGAACCTTGAATGGCAGAGCATGGGCCCGGATAATTACTCCGGCATTGTCTGGACTGTTATTTTTGACAACACTGATCCTTCCGGAATTACGCTTATTTCCGGGGGTGAAAGCGGGGGGATCTGGAAATCTATAAACCTGGGGCTCACCTGGTTTCAATTGCCCGTCCAGGATAACATCGTACCCAGGGTTTCATCAATCGTACAAACTTCGGATGGAACCATCTATGTAGCAACCGGGATAAGCTCATGCAAAGCAATTGGAACTCCTGGCACCGGAATTTATCGCTCCGACAATGGCAGCGCCTTCACGGTGATTGAATCAACACATACCAACCCCGATTTTACCTCCATAATCAAATTGGTGGTCGACCCCAATTCGAACCGTATTTATGCGGCTACTTATGGCGGATTATATTACAGTGATAACGGAAATGACTGGGTAAAGGCAAAATCAGGCTATACCATGGATGTTTGTGTTGGTCCCGATGGCACTGTCATAACAGCTACCGGAGATTCAGCCTATATGGCTCCTGAGGGAAACCTGACCAATTGGGTAACACTTACCACGGGTCAGACAGATGCCCTTCCGAAGGATGGGATCGGCTGGATGGTCTTTGCCATCGCCCCCTCTAACCCCGATGTCATGTATGCAAGTTTCGCCAAAACCGATGGTAAATTGCTCAACATCTACAACTCAACAGATAAAGGGGCAACCTGGTCGGTTATTTTTCCGGCTAATCCAAGTTGGGATCCCTTTTACGTAAATGGTTGCTATAGTAATACACTTGCAGTTTTCCCCGATGATCCGGATAAGCTTTTCCTTGGCGGGGTTAACATGTGGTATGGCCGCCGCATCCAGCCAACCGGATTTTTTAACTGGGAAATGGTTAGTTTCGGCTATTATTCCCCCTGGGTACCGAATAGCGCCCCTAATTTTCACCACGCGTATAAGTTTCGTCCTAACAATCCCAATCAATTGGCCATGGCTACTGATGGCGGGGTAAGCATTTGCACGATTGGTGCCGACACGATTACCTTTAAGACGATCAATAAGGATATGGGAACCAGTCAGTTCAATTCAGTCGCCTTTTCGGCTCAGAAAAGTTATGTAATGGGTGGAGGACCAAACGTTGGTGTGCTGGGTTTGGGCTATTTCTATCCAACCTATACCAACAGTATTTATGATGGCTACCCGGTGTGGTTGCCCGACGGACTCATTTTTGCCGGTACCGGTGGCACCTGCGAATGGTCCAGTATCGATTCACGGATTGCCGTGTTTACCGACCAGACGGGTTCACCTTCGACCAGACGTCGTGATTTAACAGATCTTACCTATGCCAATGACTTTATGAATGGGGTACATCCGGTAGATTCTTCCTACATCCCGATGCGTATCTGGGAAAGTTTTAACTTTCCGCAAACCCACGACAGTGTTAAAGTATACGCACGTATTAAGCCCATCCCTGCTGATACAACCCTGATGGTCGAAAGTGCAAACAACCGCTTCCCTTTCCCGTATGTCACCACCGCACCCATTGCTTTTAAGGATAGTCTGACAATTGCGGATCCCATTGCCAATCGTTTCTTTTACTATGGAAACAGCCATGAAACAGGACAAGGTATCCACATGACAAAAGACATGATGAAATTCAATAAAATCCCTCAATATTTCATCGTATATAAAAATGCCGTTACAACCGATCATATCTCTACGATGGCCATCTCCGCTGATTTAAACACCCTCTGGGCTGGTACAGAAAACGGACGGCTCATCCGTGTTACAGGTCTCATCAATGCCTATGATTCAGCAACTGCAAATGTAACCAGCTCCCAATGCGTACTGGCCGATTCTGTATTTAGCTATCCGGCCTTGCAAGGACGCATGGTTACCTCCATTTCAATAAATCCTTCAAATTCAAGCCAGGTACTGGTAACACTGGGTAATTCCGGAAACGACTCATTCATTTATTATAGCCAGGATGCGAACGCCCCGACTCCGACCTTCACATCGAAACAGAGCAACCTTCCTCAGGCTCCTGTTTACAGCGGAATAATTGAAATGCGTAACAGCAACAGTGCTTTTGTGGGTACCGAACTTGGCGTATTCAGCACAACAAATCTGAATGCTGCCAACCCGACCTGGGGACCTGACATGCAGAATCTCGGAGATGTTGCAGTAACTGAAATCCGCCAGCAGATATTGACCGACTACCATATCCTGAACAAGGGAGTAATTTACGTTGCTTCCTACGGACGCGGTATCTGGATGGATACTACCTATGCTATCCCGGTTGGCATTGAACCCATTCTCGGACAGCCTGTTTCACATGGATCATTGAAACTGAACCCGAACCCCGTTGCAGATTATGTGAACATCACCTATTCATGTGAAGACACAGGAAACCTTACAGGAACTGTTTATGACCTTGCCGGCCGTATAGTAATGGCCAGGGACTTTGGAACACAAACCAAAGGCACCTTCAATGGGAAGATCAATATGAGTGGTTTGCCAAAGGGAACCTATCTCATTAAAGTGGGTAATGGATATGGAAAAATAGTGAAGATGTAACCGCTTAATTTCAGTACAAAAAAAAGACTGCTCTCTATAGCAGTCTTTTTTTTTGTGTTGTTTCAGGTAATCCTCATTGGGGGAAAAATTACTTTATCGTTAGTTCAGTGATTTTTTGAAGTCCTGTAAAATCTTTACATCAGAATCTGAAATGAAACCGATCTCCACTGCCTTTTCAATAAGGTGGTCATAATCGGTAAGTGTGATCAGGTCACAGTTGGCCTCCCTGAACGCTTTGTCGGCTTTGGTAAGATTGTAGGTAAAAATGGCAACCATGCCTTTCACATTGCAACCTGCATCACGCAATGCCTGCACGGCACTTAAGCTTGATCCCCCTGTGGAAATGAGATCCTCTACGACAACGATACGTTGTCCCTGACGTACCTCCCCTTCAATCTGATTGGTAAGCCCATGCTCTTTCTTTCCTGAACGGACATAGGCAAAAGGCAGCCCCATCTCCTGCGCTACCAGAGCTCCCTGGGCGATCCCTCCTGTTGCAACGCCCGCAATGGCTTCGGGCTGAAAACTGCTTTCCTGGATTGCCTTAACAAAATGCTGGCGGATAAATGTTCTGATCTCCGGATAAGAAAGCGTAATCCGGTTGTCACAGTAAATAGGGGATTGAATCCCCGAAGCCCACGTAAACAAATCTTTTGGGCTGAGTTTCACTGCCTTGATTTTCAACAGTAATTCAGCCGTTTTAAATGCAATGTCTTTGTTATATATCATAAAGATATTTTTAAAATATTTTGGGATGCAAATTGGGTGCAAATGTAGTAAAATTCGGCCAATTTCTTTCTGACTTCATTCACTGAAAAAACGTAATTTTACAATGCAAATTATTGAAACATGAAAATATTCCTGAATAACCGTACTGTCCAGTTCACTTCCATCGCTCCGGAAAACCCACTGCCGACCGATATGGTTGTTAAATATGAATCTGCAGAAAAATTATTAGAGGCGTATGAAGATTTTGAGAGATACGAGAAATATCTCAACCTGTGGATATGGTATTCTGATTCAGGATTATTCGACGGGGCTTCAGCATTCAGGGTTTTCGTCTCCTTTTTTAAATTTGTTCCCGCAGCAGGCGGACTGGTGAAAAACGAAAAGGGTGAATACCTGTTCATTCATCGGTTGGGACACTGGGATCTGCCAAAGGGGAAAATCGATAAAAAGGACATGAATGATCCGGCGACAGATGCCAGCCGGTCTGCTGATTTGATTATCGGCAAGGCTGAATTTCCGCCGCATCCATCATCAGCAGGAACCGCAGCCATCCGCGAAGTCAGGGAGGAAACAGGTCTGAAATCAGTCAAAATAACGCGTGATCTTACCAGTACCTGGCATATATACAAACTGAAAGACAAAAGAATACTCAAACAAACCTGGTGGTTTGAGATGGAGGCCGACAGTGCCCAGGTGTTAAAGCCACAGACAAGCGAGGGTATATTCCTTGTAAAATGGACCTCTCCCAATGCCATTCACTGTATTCTGACCCATACCTATGCTTCCATCAGGGAGCTTCTGCTGGAGGTTTTTTTTGTTTGATCTGTGGCATGTTTATTCAGCAATAACCGGTTATTCAAGATCAGCCTGAAACCGGTAGCCAAGTCTTTTGCCGGTTCGTATCAACATGGAATCGAGGGTAGTTTGCATTTCAGCCAAGGTAACTTCTTTGATATTGTCGTAGGGTGGGGTTAAAAGGTCGAAATTCAGGGTATATAAAATGGAGGATTGAAGGATGGTCTGAATCGCCTTCCGGTCAAGATTGCTGCCCGGGAAATTATTATAGAGCAACCCGATTTCACGTTTTCCTTCGGTAAAATAGTGGTTTTCACGGTTCACAAAGATACGCCCGATGCAATATCCGAGATCATTCGTGCGGTTATATCTGAATGAATCTGCTAAAAAGTTGAATATGTGAATAATGCCACAATAGGACCGGCTTTTGTCTTCACGGATATAGCTACTTTTCATCATCAGGTGATCGCGTGGGATCTCAAAGACATTCGAGTGCATAAAAAAAATAAGGACGTCGGATCCGAACTTGAGCTGGAATTCAAACTTGCTCCGGTCACTGTATTCGAACAACAATGGGAAGGGGGCCTTTTTAAAGGCAGCAGCATTCGACTTGACAAATGTTTCACTTTCATGCTTGAAAGTGTCGAAGACCTCCAGTGTTTTCAGGTAAACTTCCTGTTTCAGGCTGCTCTTTTCGATGATGGCCTTCACAATGGATTTTGAATTTGAAGCGGGTTGGGGCATATGTATCATTTTTAACCGGGTTACCTTTTTGATCACTCATTTCTTCATGCGAACTTACTTTACAATGAGTTTTCCCGCAAACCGCTGTTTTCCTGCCTCCATCCTGATAAAATAGACCCCCGGGGCAAAGTCTTCAATCTTTACCGGGAATTCATGAAGTCCAGCGGCCTGCCAGCCGTAATTATGGGCGATTAAAATTCTTCCGTTAAGGTCACTGAGCCTCATGTTCACATTACCCCTGTCCGACATCCGGCATCCGACAAAAGCAATCTGCGACGCGGGGTTCGGACTGATAATCAATGCTCTGATATCCGCAGTCATGTTAGGAACAAAAGTAGCAGTATCGCTGGCTCTGATGATGGTTCCCCGGGCACCGACGAGATACCCTGAATACAGGGATGTAAAATTCATATCGAGGATGAGATTGGAAGTAATGCCCGGAAGAACGGTCCAGGTGGAACCTCCGTCGGCAGTGTAAAGGATTCCGGTCTCATAATTGGAGACATAGCCGTGCAGCATGTCGATGAAGGTGGCCGCTTCGAGGGTCATGGTGTCGTTGCGGTAGATCTCGTTCCAGGTTGTACCGCAGTCGGTAGTCTTGAGTATGATCCCTGCATAATCGATGGCATATCCTGTGTTTTTTTCGGGGAAGCAAAGGGCTGTTATGCCGCCGGTTGTGGTATAAAAATGTTTTTGCCAGCTCACTCCCCCGTCGGTGGTGCGGGCGAGAACTCCACGATAACCTGCAACAAAACCTGTGTCATTATTCACAAAATGAACTTCCGAGAGGGCCGTATCGGAAATGGTTTCGAGCCTGGTCCATGAACCTCCGCCGTCGGTTGACCTGAACAGTGCGCCATCAGCCCCCGCGGTATAACCCAGATCGCGGTTCAGGAACTGTACGCTTAGGAGGTCATCCATTGTTCCTGTGCCGTTGAGTTCAGTCCAGGTATCGCCCTGATCCTCACTCCTGAAAACCGAACCCCAGGCCCCGACTGTGAACATCCGGTTTGCGTCGGCAATACAGGATCCAAGCAAAGTATTGTCGGTGGAGATGGATTTATCTTCCCAGCTCGCTCCTCCGTTGGTGGTTTTTAAAACCGATCCGTAAGTGCCGAATGCCAGGGCTTCCTGCGAACTTCTTACCGCAACCGAGGTGTAATCTTCATACGAGTTCTGTTTGTAGCGGGTCCAGGTTTCCCCGGCATCGGTGGTTTTAAGGATCTCCCCTGAGGTTCCGCAAACATATCCTGTATCTTTCGAAGTAAAATTTACCGCCCAGTAGATCATCTCAGTCTCGGTCAGCGGGTTCAGGTGAGTCCAGGTCAGGCCCCCGTCTTCGGTCTTGATGATCATCGCAGGGTATCCCACCGCGTAGCCCGTATTTGCATCGGTGAACGCTATGGAATAAAGGTAATCGCCTGTAATGGGCTGGGCGAGGAAGGTCCAGCTTTGTCCGCCGTCGGTAGTCTTCACGATATGTCCCTGCACTCCGCAGAAGTAGCCGGTATCGGGGCTAATGAAAGATGCCCCGAAGAAACTGCAGGCAACGGGCGCTGCCTGCGGAAGTCTGACCCAGCTGAGTCCGGCATCGGTAGTTTTGTAAACAAGTCCGGAATCACAGGCTGCATAACCAATATCGGTTGTTGGAAACCTTAGTCTCCAGACCCTTCCGTGAATGCCGGTGTTGAGTCGGGTGAAGCTCTGGCAGCCGTCGGTTGTTTTAATTATACTGCCCGAATACACCCCGAAGTACCCGGTTGTTTCACTGGTAAAACAACTGGAAGGGATCACACTGTCGGTGCCGCTGGGGACCTGGATCCAGCTATTGCCGCTGTCGGTGGTCTTCAGGATGCAGCCCCGTTCACCGCAGGCATAACCGGTGTTTACAGTCGGAAATGAAATCGACCTCAGCCAGGTGTTCGTCGGGGTCTGGTAGGCGTTCCAGGTCACGCCGGCATCGGTGGTTTTCATAAAGGTGCCGAAATCCCCGATGGCGTAACCAATATTTTTCGTTGGCCAGCAAAAAGAATTGAGCTGGTTTCCCTGCGGAAGTGGATTCTGCCAGTTGAAGCTCTGTGAAAGTGCAGGTGCCGATGCCAGCAATGCAGCCAAGGTGATGACCAAAATGGCTTTACATTTTAGTGGGCTTGCGGTTGAGTTCATGATGCTGAAATTATCTATTCCAAATATACAACAGGTTGGATAGGAATACAAATGTAGTTAATTAATGAAGGTTGATATGCATTTGTGATGGTTACACCTTTATTTATAAATTTCAATAAACACTTTTATAGAATTCCCCTTTTTAGATGACCCGCATCCTAAAAAAAAAGAAACTGAAAAACAATTCCGAGATTTTTTGTTATGTAATTGATAACGGACTGATTTGAATTTGCTAACTTTGCTTCTATGAAAAAAAACAATTCCACCCGTAAAAATATCCCTCAGCGAACGAACAGCACCATTGTATTTCTTTTCCTGATCGCGTTGGGGTTGATCCTCCCGTTTTCATACGGGAATGCCCAGACATGGCTCTATTTCCAGGATAGTCCAAATCCTGATTATTACGATTTTAGCTGGATGGAACAGTATGCTCCAAGTTCGGTTGAGATCATCCAGGGTGGAGGACCACGCTTCCCGGTAGAATCTGTCATTCCGGCCCAGCAGGGCATCAATTCACTCAAACTTCACTGGACATCGGCAGCAGGGGGTAACTGGTATGCGATTGCTGCTGGTTTGGACTGGGCTGCGAAGGACATTTCCACAGCAGATACCCTTACTTTTTTCTTCAGGTCGGAGACCGGATTGGCAAAGGATTTCCTGCCGAAGGTTTTTTTTGAAGATGTCAGCAACACGAAGTCCACTTTCTTCAGCATCTCGCCATACACCGGTGATCTCCAACCGGGGATCTGGACCCAGATCAAAATGCCCATGAACATTTTTCTCAATGCCGGGGATCCGATAGATTACACCACGATAAAAACAGTAGGATATACTCAGGACGCAGCTGACGGAGCGGAGCACACCATTTACGTCGATGATGTGAGGGTGTATAAAGGGGGAGGTGTTTCACCGCCTGTTTCTGCTCCGACGGGCGTCGTGGCAAAAGGATATGAAAATCACATCTTCCTCTCCTGGACACCCAATCCGGAATCAAATGTGGGCGGATATGAGATTTACCGGTCGACAAACGGAGGTCAGACTTTCACGCGTGTAGGAATGGCCGCTACCGACCTATGCATGTTTACGGATGATGTTAAAGCGATGAGTCATAATACGCCCATTGACTATTACTTAAAGGCCCTGAATGATGTCAACCAGCCATCACCTCCTTCGGATACGGTTACTGCAAGTACCCGGATTATGACGGATGATGAGTTGATGGACATGGTACAGGAAGGCACCTTCAGATATTTCTGGGATTACGCTCAGCCTGAATCAGGCATGACACGGGAAAGGCTTGGTTCGGGAAATGTGGTGACGACCGGAGGATCAGGTTTTGGTGTCATGGCCATCCTCGTCGGGATTGAGCGAGGATTCATCACACGCACACAGGGTTCGGAACGCATGCTGAAGATCCTCAATTTTCTGAAGAATGCCGACCGTTTCCATGGTGTCTGGCCGCACTGGATCAATGGGAGCACAGGAAAAGTGATCCCATTCGGAACAGAGGACGACGGGGGCGATCTGGTCGAAACGGCATTCATGATCCAGGGGCTCTTGGCTGCAAGGCAATATTTTGATCAGCAAAATACGCAGGAACAGCAGGTCAGGGATCTGACAACTGAGCTGTGGCAGGCAGTTGAATGGGACTGGTACCGCAAGAACAACAGCAATGTACTTTACTGGCACTGGTCACCTACATATGGCTGGACAATCAATATGCAAATCCGCGGATTCAATGAAGCCATGATTATTTACATACTGGCCATTGCCTCTCCGACGCACGGAGTCCCTGCTTCTCTCTGGAAAACCGGCTGGGCAGGCGCTTCCTATTACAAGAACGGGGGAACTTTTTATGGATACAAACTGGAGGTGGGCTGGGACTATGGAGGACCTCTATTCTTCACACATTACTCTTTTCTCGGATTTGATCCGCGGTATAAACGCGACGATTACACCAATTACTATAAAAACAACAGGAATATAACTCTGGTTGATCAGGCTTACTGCAAGGATAACCCGCTGAATTACCCAGGCTACAGCGCCTCCTGCTGGGGATTGACGGCCAGTGATGACCCTGACGGATACGCGGTTCACGAACCCATCACTTCACGTGATAACGGAACCATCACCCCTTCTGCAGCATTATCTGCCATGCCGTATGCTCCTGATGAGTCAAAGGCAGCGCTGAAGCACTTTTACCGTGACCGAAGCAATAAAATCTGGGGGAATTTTGGTTTTATTGATGCCTTTAACCTGAAGAAAAACTGGTATGCAACATCCTATCTGGCGATTGACCAGGGGCCGATCATTGACATGATTGAGAACTACCGCACAGGATTGCTCTGGCGACTTTTTATGGCAAACCCGGAGATCAAACCGGCCCTCGATGCCATTGGATTTGTTGCGGATTCTACAAGCAGCATTCAGGATCACAACATGACAGCTCAGATTTCATGTTTTCCTAATCCCGTTAAAGATGTGCTGAACATCGTGAATACAAAAAATATTTCCAAAATCATCATCACCAGTTTACTGGGTCAGCAAGTGAGGGTTTTTGAAAATCTCAGCCGCAATGAACTGCAGCTGCCTGTAAATGATCTGGTGAGCGGTCTGTACCATGTCAGCCTTTACAATGGGACTCAACTGACCTCCTTGAAATTTATCAAGGAATAAATTTACAGTCACCAGTAAAAAATTGCTTTTTTAAATTTTATTTTTTTTAACTTGCGATCCATTTGTAAAATGTGTTTGTTTTATTTTAATTAATGTGCTTAATATCAATGGATTATTAAACAAACACCAGGGCATTCAATAATTACAGAATAACCTTAAATTAAAAAAAAAGCTATGAAGAACAATTTACCACAAAAACAAGCCATGGGTTGGTTCAAGAGCATATTTTTGCTGTTGCTGGCCCTCGCTTGTACTGTAGCATTCGGGCAGGAAAGGAGCATCAGTGGTTCTGTAACTGAACGATCTACAAATGAGTCGTTGCCTGGTGCATCGGTATTGATCAAAGGAACCTCCATTGGAGTTGTGACCGACATAGATGGTAAGTTTACCCTGAAGATTCCTTCGGGTGACAACATATTGGTGATTAGCTATGTAGGATATGAGAAACAGGAAGTTGTCATTGGCAGCCAATTAATTTTCCAAATACAAATGGTTCCTTCAAAAACTTCCTTGCAGGAAGTGGTTGTCGTAGGATACGGCAGTTCAAAGGTCAAGGATCTTACTTCATCGATCGTGACGATGAAAGCCGATGAGATAAGCAAAACACCCTCCTCTCAGCCAATCAATGCCTTACAGGGAAAAGTCGCGGGTGTGCAGGTAGTATCGGCCGGTGGTCCTGGTGATTCGCCTACACTCAGGATCCGTGGAGTCGGCTCATTCCCGGGAAGAGAAAACGAAGCGCCCTTGTACGTGGTTGATGGAATGTTCTACGATAACATTGATTTTGTTTCCCCATCCGATATAGCTTCCATGTCAGTATTGAAGGATGCTTCCGCATCAGCTATCTATGGTGTGAGAGCTGCCAACGGGGTCGTTCTGATTGAGACAAAATCAGGAGCATACAACCAGAAGCCTGAAATTACCTATAACGGATATTTCGGATACCAGGTTGCCCAGAATGTATTGAAAATGGCCAATTCCCAGCAGTTTACCCAGATGGCCCTGGAATCCGGATCTGCAGCTGACAGATCGTTCATCCTGAACGCAATGCAACGCTATGGCCGCAGCTATATTGACCCGAACATCCCGGAACCAAATACCGACTGGTATGCAGAAATTCTCAAGCCTGCCATGATTACAAACCAAAGTCTAAGTTTTACCGGTGGCAATGATAAAGCAAAATACGCCATTGGCGGGGATTACTTCCTGCAGGATGGTATCATGAAAATGGACAACAAGTATGAAAGATTCAACGTGCGTACCAAAGTGGATTTCAAGGCCACCAAATGGCTGACCGTCGGAGGCAATTTCATCTTCAGCAATGCAATAAAATACAACAACTACGGGGGAGCCTGGAGCGATGCATATTATGCCGTACCGATCATGCCTGTGTACGATCCGTCGAATTTACTTGCGAACCCCACGGCTTACTCGAATGCGCAGGATTTGGGATACAGAAGTGGTCAGAATCCTTTTCCCAACATGGATAATAATATAGACCGCGTGAAAATCAAGAAGTTGCTCGCCAATTTCTATCTGGATTTTACCCTGATCCCGAAAACGCTGACCTTTAAAACGACTTACAATTACAGTTTTCAGTCCATCGATCAGAGAATGGTCAATTTACCCTGGTTCATCGGCAACAGCTTCCAGAACCCGGATGCGACCATCACACGCTTTTTTACGAATTACAATGACTGGATCTGGGACAATGTGCTCACCTTCACAAAAAGCTTTGGGAAACATAACCTGACTGTGATGGGCGGTACTTCATTCAAGAATGAGACCTTCACCATGCTTACGGCCCAGGGAAAGAATTTTCCTACAGGTATGGAACAATCCTGGTACATTAACCAGTCGACGGTCATTCCTGTTGAAGCAGTCAACGACAACGGAGGGGCTCAGTATGGCATGTCCTATTTCGGAAGAATTGCCTATAACTACAAAGAGAAATATTTGCTTTACGCCACGATGCGTGCTGACGGGAGTAACAAATACCAGCAAAAATGGGGATACTTCCCCACGGTAGGTGTGGGTTGGGTAATCACCGAAGAGAACTTTTTGAAAAACATCAAGGCGTTGCCCTATTTTAAAATCAGGGGAAGCTGGGGACAACTTGGAAACGACAAGATCCAGGCCAGCGACGGTGCCTATACAACATACGTTGTCAATACCACAATGGGTGGCGTTGTATACGGCGGAACGGTTGTAACCAACAGCTATTCGGAACTCAAATGGGAGATGACCCAGGAGTTCGATGCCGGTTTCACGGCGAAGTTCCTCAGCAACAGGCTGTCAGCTGATTTCGACTATTACAACCGTACAACAAAAAATGCAGCTATTCCGGTTCAGATTCCGCTGGTTGGCGGCAGTGTCCTCAAACCTGTAGGCTCCATCAGGAACTCAGGTATTGAGTTGGCCCTCAACTGGAGTGACCAGGCTTTAAACGGCAAATTCACCTACAGCATTGGTGCCAATATCACCACCCTGAAAAATCAGGCGACCGATCTTTACGGGCAGGATTATATCGACGGCGGCACTGCTGAATTCCGTCAGCGTACCTATGTTGGTCAGCCGCTGATGGCCTTCTATGGCCGCCAGGTTGCAGGCGTTTACCAGAATCAGGCCGAAATTGACGCGGATCCTGTTGCCATTTCAAACGGACTCGTCCCGGGCGATTTCAAGTATGTTGACCAGAACGGTGACGGAAAGATTGACGATGATGACCGGGTAATCCTGGGCTCCTATTTCCCGAATTTTACCTATGGTGGTGAAATCAACCTGAAGTACCTGGGCATCGACCTTTCAGTCAGTGTATATGGTCAGGTAGGAAATAAAATCCTCAACCGCAAACGCGGTGAAGTCATCTGGACAAACGATGGAAACATGGATGCCGACTTAGCAGTAAATCGCTGGCATGGAGAAGGAACATCCGACAAATATCCTTCATCAGCCGGTTTGCGCAAAGGTTGGAACCAGAAAATGAGCGATTTCTTTGTCGAAGACGGATCTTTCTTCAGGATTCAGAACATTCAGTTAGGTTATACCCTTCAGAGCAAAAGTTGGTTGAAAGGTAATTTCCCTGAAACCAGGATCTTTATAACAGCCGAACGTCCTTTGACCATATTCAAATACAATGGTTTTACTCCGGAAGTTGCCAACGGCTGGGATAATCAAACTTACCCGGTTGCAGCAGTATATACAGTTGGTCTGAATGTTAAATTCTAATCTTAAAATTATTTACATATGAAAGCATATAATTATCTCATATCAAGTACCTTGGCACTACTTCTCCTGGTTGGTATAACAGGATGTGACAAGTACCTCAATGAACCGCCTGAAAACACATCCTTCACTCAGCAGACCGATTATACCAAGAGTGAAAACATGAAACTGCCGCTCCTCGGGCTGTATGAAAAACAAAATATGGTAGACCTTGGTTGGTCTGATTTTCCGCTCATCTCCGTTCGCGGGGATGATGTGAATGCCGGTGGATTAGGTGACCAGCAGGATTTTTCAGAGACCGACAGGTATAATTACAACAAGGATTACTGGATGTATAATGCGTTGTGGCAGGATTATTATTCCTACATGATCACAGCCAATTCAGCCATTGAACAGATCGATCTTTACAAGGAGTATGCTCCTGATAAGGCACTGGCTGAACAGTATAAAGCGGAGGCGAAAGTTTTGAAGGCATGGTGGATGTTCCAGTTAAGCCGTGTGTGGGGGAATCTGCCAATACCTCCATCTTCCGATCCATCTGATATGCTTACCGTCCCACTTACCAAAAAGGATGATATCATGAAGGCCATTTCAGGCTGGATGGATGAAGCGATTCCGAATTTGCCTGCCTTAAGGCCCAATGAACGCGGAGATCTCCCGGGTGGGGTAACCAAGTATACGGCTTATGCCATAAAGGCACTGGCCAATCTCGAATTGAAACAATATCAGGCTGTGGCCGATGCTTCTGGTGAAATCATCAATTCCTTAAGGTTTTCACTTGAACCCGACTATTATCAGCTTTTCAAACTCAAAGGCAAACTGAACAATGAAAATCTCATGGAGATGCAGTATTCCGACCTTGGACAAGGATCAGGTGACAACTATTATTACCTGTTCGGATTCTTCGGACCCCAGGGATGGACACCCAAAGTTGAAGGTTCAGCCGACGGTTGGGGCTTCTGGGAACCCAGCATTAAGTGGATAAAATTCATGCTTGACCGGGGTGAATATATCCGGTTGCAGACCAGTGTGCTTTTCACTGACAGGGGTATTGCAGAGATCAAAAAAGATCCTAAGTACGCCACACTGCCTACATGGATCTCGAATATTACTCCTTCGGGGGACAAGATCAATGATTTCGCCCGTGAGATGTTTTGCAGCGGAAAGCATTATCTTCCAACCGATCAGCTTACCGCAGGCAGGGTTAACTATGGAACCAATAAAAACTTCCAGTGTATCCGCTATGCTGAAGTGCTACTCATGTATGCTGAAGCACTCACCCAGGGCGCTTCCGGAGCTGCCGGATCAGCAGACGAGGCAGTCAATGTCGTCAGATTAAGGGCTGGCCTTCCCCTTCTGTCAGGAGTTACCCTTGACCAGGTTATGGATGAAAAGTTCGCTGAGCTTGCCATGGAGTGGGGAACCCGCTTTTATGACATGGTCAGGCTTGGCAGGACCAACGAGCTGAGTTATGAAGGAAGGGTGTTTACAACGGATAAAACCTTCCTTCCTTATCCTCAGAACCAGGTGGACCAGCTTCCAATCCTTCGTCAATAGCTCTCTGAATAGTTGAACATTTAAAATATATAACATGAAATCGTTAAAATATATATTGTTTGCTTGTCTGATCACAGTCTTTGCTGTATCATGCAGAAAGGGCCTCGACCCTATAAACTATGTTGCGCCAGGTCCTGACCTGGAACCGCCGGTGGTTGAGATCACCGATCCCCTCGATGGAAAAATAGTTCTCTCCCCTGATTCAGTAGGTGTTGTCACCTTCAAATTTGCGGCTTCAGATGACATCGAACTCAAATCTGTCACCGTTACATTGGACGGGACCGAACTGGCGAGCTACACTACGTTTACCGACTACCGGAGAATGGCCCCGAACCTGGTTTATAACCATCTGCTCGATGGAGACCATATCCTGACAGTCAATGCAGTGGATGCAACCGATAAAAGCACCACCAAGACATCTAACTTTAAAAAGGTGACCGCTCCACCCTACGATCCGATGGAAGGAGAGGTTATCTACCTGCCTTTCGATGGCACGTACCTCAATTATATTGGCTACACGTCGGCGGGTGTTGTTGGAACACCGAGTTTCGCTCCAGGTAAGAAAAATGATGCCTATGCCGGAGCAACTGATGCTTATGTAACCTATCCTACGGATGGTGTCATTGGCGATGAATTCAGTTTTGCATTCTGGATGAAGATAAATTCAACCCCCCTCAGATCTGGTGTTGTGGTCATTGGCCCTCCGGGTACCGGTACGGATGCCGAAAGAAAATTCGGCCTCAGGCTCTTCCGGGAAGGAACTGCTACCAAACAGGCAATCGGTCTCAACGTAGGTATCGGAACTGTGGATGCCTGGGATAATCCATTTACCACCATTACTGTGGGTGAAGATTGGGTACATTTTGCTTTGGCCATTTCGCCAGACTATGTCAAGATCTATGTGAATGGGGATACAGTGAAGGGACTGTCGCTTAAAACGAAAATTGACTGGACCGGCTGTACTTCAATATCCATTGCTTCAGGTCAACCTACCTTCACCGTTTGGGAGCACTTCTCTGATCTCAGTCTCTACGACGAAATGCATTTCTTCAAGCGGACTATTACTGCAGAAGACGTTCAAAAGCTTTACAATGTGAAGAAGAAATAGTTTCTGTTTTTTCGATTCAAAAAGAGGATGACGTTTAGGACATCCTCTTTTTTTTTACATTTGACCTGTTAATCACGCTCCATATGACCGGTCTTAGATGTTTCCTTGTCGCAACGCTTTTCCTGGTTCTGTCATTTTCTGCCAGGGCGCAGCAAAAAACCTATTGCAACCCGGTAAATATCGATTACGGCTATTCCCCCATTCCCAATTTCAGTGATTGGGGCAGGCACAGGGCTACGGCAGACCCTGTGATCGTTAATTTCGGAGGTGACTATTTTTTGTTTTCGACCAATCAGGGAGGATACTGGTGGAGTAAGGACATGTTAAAATGGAATTTCATCCCCAGGAAATTTCTGCGGCAATGGAACGAAGGCTATGATGAACTTTGTGCCCCGGCTGTTGGCATCATTGGCGATACCATGCTTGTCTTCGGATCCACCTACACCAGCGATTTTACCATCTGGATGAGCACCAATCCAAAGGTTGATGATTGGAAGCCTTTGGTTGACTCTTTTGCGATCGGGGGCTGGGATCCCGCCTTTTTCACGGATGATGACGGCCGGCTATACATGTACAATGGAAGCAGCAATCAATTCCCGGTATATGGGGTGGAGTTGAACCGGAAAACAATGCAGCCATTGACCAACCGCAAGGAGATGTACATTTTGGAACCCTGGCGCTACGGGTGGCAACGTTTTGGAGAATACATGGATGACACTTTTCTTGATCCTTTCATTGAAGGCTCGTGGATGACTAAAAACAGGGGCCGGTATTATCTTCAATACGGTGCTCCGGGAACCGAATTCAGCGGATACGCCGATGGTGTGGTCGTGGGAGATGGTCCGCTTGGCCCATTCAAGCCCCAGTCGATGCCATTCAGTTACAAGCCTGGTGGTTTTGTGCGTGGTGCCGGGCATGGATCCACCTTCCAGGACAGGTGGGGAAATTACTGGCATGTCTCAACCATGGCCATCTCGGTGAAAAACAATTTTGAGCGCAGGATTGGCATCTGGCCTGCGGGTTTTGACGACGATGGGGTGATTTACTGCAATACGGTATTTGGTGATTATCCGGCCTATCTCCCAACGGGTGAAGCCGATCATCTGAAACCCTGCTTTACCGGATGGATGCTGCTCAATTATCAGAAACCGGTGACCGTATCATCCACCTATGGTCAGTACCATGCCAATTTTGCTGTGGATGAAAACATCAAGACATACTGGTCTGCCGCTACTGCCAACGAAAACGAATGGATTCAATCCGACCTGGGGGAACTTTCCACGGTGATGGCGGTGCAGGTAAATTATGCCGACCAGGATGCGGAATTTCTGGGGAAATCGACCGGAGTTTTCCATCAGTACAGGATCTTCGAATCTGCTGACGGGAAAAAGTGGAATCTGCTTGTCGACAAAAGCGGGAATCAGACGGATGTGCCGCATGACTACGTTGAATTGGCCAGGCCAGTCAAAACCCGCTACCTGAAGCTGGTGAACATCCACATGCCAACCGGAAAATTCGCCATCAGCGGATTCAGGATCTTTGGTCATGGATCGGGTGAAAAGCCGGAGACTGTCAGAGAGTTCCAGGTGCTCAGGACGATGAAAGACAAACGCAGCGCCTGGCTGAAATGGAGTCCGGTCGACGATGCTTATGCCTATAACATTTTTATGGGGACTGAACCGGATAAGTTGTACAATTGCATCATGGTGCATAGCGCCAATGAATACTGGCTTAAAACCATGGATAAAGAAAAAACCTATTTTTTTACCATTGAAGCGATAAATGAAAATGGCGTGAGTGCGTTATGTCCATTAATTACATCGGAATAATCTAAGTGCTCTCCCGGAAATATGCAAGAGAAAAGGTGCTTTTTCATCATCATCATCATCATCATCCTTACCTCCTTGTGCGGATTTTGCCAGGAAGTGAAGTATCCTTTTGCCGATGCAATACGTCAATTTAAGGAAAATGACAAGGCAAATCCCCCGCCACAACATGCCATTTTATTCGCGGGCAGTTCATCCTTTACCATGTGGCGGGATGTACAGGAATATTTTCCCGGATTCACCATTATAAACCGGGGATTTGGAGGTTCAACCATTCCGGATCAGATCCTCTACGCCGATTCAATCATTTTTCCCTATGCACCAGGTCAGATCGTGATCTATTGCGGGGAGAACGACCTTGCATCCTGCGATACCGTTTCCCCGGAAATAGTAACCGGGAGTTTTATAAACCTGTTCCAGCTAATAAGGTCAAAACTTCCCGGTGTTAAAATAACGTATGTTTCCATGAAGCCAAGCCCCAGTCGCTGGCAGCTTGCTGAAAAAATCCAGTGTGCAAACAGAAATATACGCAAATTCATACATTCACAGACCAATGCCGGCTTTGTGAATATTTGGAATAAAATGCTTAATGGAAAACATTTGCCGGACACAACGTTATTCATTGGAGACAGGCTACATATGAATGCAAAGGGTTATGCAATCTGGCAAAAGGCAATAAAACCTGAATTGATCAAATAATTTTTCGAAACATGAGAACCGGATTTTTTTTACTGGCCACCTTTCTGGTGATGAACTACATGGTTGCAAATGCACAAATCAAGGATGTGCCATCCAACCCGAAGATGAATCGTTATATTGATGATCTGATGAAAAAAATGACCCTGGAAGAAAAAATTGGGCAGTTGAATCTGCCTGCAGCTGGGGATATTGTAACCGGACAGACATCCAATTCAGATATCGGAAAAAAGATAAAAGAGGGTAAGGTGGGCGGTATGCTGAACGTTAAATCCGTTCAGAAGATCCGCGAAGTACAGAAGGTGGCCGTTGAAGAGAGCCGGCTGAAGATCCCCCTCATCTTTGGAATGGATGTCATCCATGGTTATCAGACCACTTTTCCCATCCCCCTGGCACTCGCGAGTTCCTTCGACGTTGGTACGATGGAGCAGACTGCCCGGATCGCAGCCATTGAAGCAAGTGCAGACGGGATTTGCTGGACCTATTCCCCCATGGTTGATATCGCCCGGGATCCACGCTGGGGACGCATTGCCGAAGGGGCAGGTGAAGATGCCTATCTGGGTTCATGTGCCGCCGAAGCCTATGTTCATGGATATCAGGGTGACGACCTTTCAAAGAACAACACCATCATGGCCTGTATGAAGCACTATGGTCTTTATGGTGCCGCAGAGGCAGGACGTGACTACAATACCACCGACATGAGCCGTTTGCGCATGTACAATGAATATTTCCCGCCTTACCGTGCCGCGGTCAGGGCCGGTGTTGGTAGTGTCATGACCTCCTTTAATGAAGTTGACGGAATCCCTGCCTCCGGAAACAAGTGGCTGATGACCGACGTGCTGCGCGATCAGTGGGGGTTTAATGGTTTTGTAGTTACCGATTTCACTGCGATCAATGAAATGACCGATCATGGAATGGGCGATCTGCAGACTGTATCCGCCCTGGCGTTAAGGGCGGGTGTTGATTTTGACATGGCGGGTGAAGGTTTCCTGACCACGCTGGCAAAATCTCTCAAAGAGGGTAAAGTGACCGAGGCGCAGATCGACCAGGCCTGTCGCCGGATCCTGGAAGCCAAATACAAGCTGGGGCTTTTTGAAGATCCTTACCGTTACTGCGATCTGAATCGCGCCAAAACTGAAATTTCCACTCCGGAACACAACAAAATCGCCCGGGATATTGCCACGCGGACCTTTGTCTTATTGAAAAATGAAAACCAGCTTTTGCCTTTGGCCAAAAAGGGAAAAATTGCCCTGATCGGACCCCTGGCAAACAGCCCGGGAAATATGGCCGGCATGTGGAGTGTTGCGGCAGATCATAAGCAATCTGTTTCCGTGCTCCAGGGATTCAGGGAGGCGGTTGGAGACCAGGCTGAGGTTGTCTATGCCCGGGGAGTAAACTTTGTGGATGATCTCAGGTTAGACTCATGGGTAAACTTTGGCGAGTCGGTTGGTGACTACACCCTTACACCAAGGGAGATGATTGAGGAGGCTGTCAAAGTCGCTTCAACATGTGATTTGATTGTTGCCGCTGTGGGAGAAGCCGCGGAAATGAGCGGAGAATGTTCCTCCAGGTCAGACCTGTCTCTGCCGGGAAGCCAGAAAGAACTGCTGGAGGCATTACTGAAAACAGGCAAGCCGGTGGTCATGCTGCTGTTCACCGGTCGCCCGCTGACAATATCCTGGGAGCAAAAGAATATTCCTGCCATCCTGAATGTCTGGTTTGGCGGAACACAAACGGGCAATGCCATTGCCGATGTTGTTTTCGGCGCAGTCAATCCCTCCGGCAAATTGCCTGTTACCTTCCCTCAGAATGTCGGGCAGATCCCGCTTTATTACAACCATAAAAATACCGGACGGCCGCTGGCAGAAGGGGAGTGGTTCCATAAATTTCTTTCCAATTACCTCGATGTTACCAATGATCCGCTTTATCCTTTCGGGTTTGGACTGAGTTATACGGCATTCACCTATGGTGACCTGAAGCTGGATAAAACGAAGCTGGCCGGAGATCAGAAACTGATTGCAACCATCAGGCTGTCCAATTCAGGCAAATATGACGGGACGGAGGTGGTTCAGCTTTACATCCGCGACATGATTGGCAGCATTACAAGGCCGGTGAAGGAGTTGAAAGGTTTTCAAAGGGTTTTCCTGAAAGCAGGGGAATCCAGGGATATCAGCTTCACCATCACTCCTGAAGCGCTCAAGTTTTACAACACTGATCTGAAATATGACTGGGAGCCCGGTGAATTCACCATCATGGTTGGCGGAAATTCGAGGGATGTCAAGCCGGCCGCGGTCATTTGGGAGAAATAGCAGACCGGAACGGCGAGTCAGGGATTGGTTCATTCAGGAACAGATCCTGCAAAATTCCACGTTCGGATGCTCCTGCAACTTTGATAATGGACCTTTTTCCTGCGTTCAGCCTTATCGTTTCACAAAAGCTGCAATGCATGCCCCATTTCCCGAACCCAGCCTGACCAGGTAATTTCCGGGAGCAAGTTGGTTTATGTCGAGTTCAAACTTTGACCCTGTGACGGAGGATTGAATTACCGGCCGCATCATACTGATACATCCATCTCCACATATTGACCCATGCATTACCTGACGTGTCCCATAATTCTTTGAGCTGGGCAACCAGGTCCCCATTCACATCAAAAGATGAAGAGTATTTCAGGTAGTTCACCCACAGCTGACTCACAGTGTCCCGGGTTTCATACAGTTTGAGAAATTCCTGGAAAGTGGCATTGTAAGAAAAGGCGTTTCTGCTGGAATTCACCCATGCCCCATTCTGCCAGATTTGGCCGACCGTGATTTGTAATCTCCCTGAGGCATCATAGGTATTTGTTTCAAACCCATGAGCAGACCAGGTCAGCCAAATTCCAAATTATATAGGTAAGGATTTGTAAAAGGGAGTAAGGAATTGTAAAAAAGCGTAGTTTTACCCGTTTTCAGGCAGGAATGCATGGCCTGCCGAATCCTGATCAGCCAAAAATGCCAGCAACAGCGAAAAATTATACCGGACTCTATGCGCTGCAGGATGAAGTTTTAAAATCCCTGTCGGGCCATTTCGGACCGTTTTATATTTCGGGAGGCGCTGCCCTCTCAAGGTACTATCTGAACCACCGCTTTGCCTACGATCTGGATCTTTCGGTTAACCTTTTACCCTGTTTTTCGAGAAAAGCTGCTCCCGTAGTTGATCTGCTGAAAACCCAATTCCATGTTTCGGATGACAATGTGGATGTTTTCACGCGAACTATTCACCTTTGGATACAAGGCAGGGATAAACTCAAGATCAGCCTGGCCAACGACGTTTCTGAACAATGGGGTTTCCAGGTTATAGCTGGCCGGGTTCCGGTGGATAATATGAAGAACATGCTGGTCAAAAAGCTCAAGACTCTTCTTGAGCGCGATGACCCTAAAGACCTGTTCGATATCATAAGCATTGCATCGGCTTACAGTTTTCATTGGGGTGAAATACTAAACCATGCGCAAAAGAAGGCCATCATGGCCGAGGTCAATCTCTTATTAAAACTGCATCGGGCCATTTTAAGATTTAATGCCGTCAGCGACGGGAGGGAACCGCAAAATGTGTTTAATCTCCTGGGAATCCCGCCACCAATAATTGTCGACCAGAAATATTTATCTGTTCATATAGAGCAAAACGGGTTTATTCCCGGACAAGATCCCCTGGTGAGCCCTGGAAATTTCAGCAACGATCCTGTTGAAGGAAAAGGAGGTGGAAAAACCTGTCCAAATCTTAAAGAACTGGCACTGGAACTCCGCCAAACTGCCGCTAAACTCAAGGCATTACCTGAGCAGCATGATTTTGCTGAGGCAACTGAACAGCAAGGCATTCCATCATCCTTTGATCTGAACCTGGGAATGGCAGCCATAAGCATCAGGAGAACGTTGATCAGCGTAAAAGAAATAGCCGTAAAACGGTTTAGCTCGGTACCTGGTGAACTTTATGAAGATAAGGAATGGATGAACAAGCCTGTATGCGTAAACGAACTAAAAGAAAAGTTTAACCGGATCAGGGATGATCTTTCCCGGGCTGGAGAGAATTCTCTTGGTGCAGGAAAAACACCCATTGAGGAGGCCAGGCCGCTCCTTTGAATCCCCCCGGGAGCATTCCCCTTTGCTTGTTACGAGCTACTTTAACTATGAGCAACCCCCATCTGTTCCACCATATACCCCCTGCCCCCCGGTGACAGTGGCAAGTTCTGCTTCGGTGAGTTCATCCTCAGCAGCATCGCCCCGAAAGGGGGGAAGTACAAGGTATACGTTGTTGTGATCTTCCTGCAGAACCCTGATGTTTAATGATTCGGGGAGTTTGATCCCTGTCTCCAGCTCTATAATTATTTTTGGATCTTCCAGCAGTTTCTCCCGGAAAGAATCATCTTTCATCGCTTTTTCGATAATCTGCTCTTCAAGTTTTGTTCTGACATTTGACATGGCTATTCTTTCATTGAATTTATTATCATCTGTTTGTTTGATTCGATTGTCAGTCACCATGGGTGCATCCACACTGATTTTACCGGCGAACCACCAGCTTCTTTGTCTCCATCCAGTCGGCTGCTTTAATTACGATGTTATAAATTCCTTGCGAAGCCTGGGAAAGGTCGATACTATATTCTTTTTTCCCGCTGAACTTTTTCTCCAGGATTGTCTTGCCTGATTGATCTTCAACCATGACATTCAGTGTCAAACCGTCTTCATCTGAGGGAACGATCCTGAAAATACCCCTGGTGGGATTCGGATAGATCGAAACCTGATGTCCGGAACCTTCAACACCTGTCGGAACACCGAGAGGGTCAACAATTTTAAAGGAAGCTATCCTTGTCTTGGGGGTACTGCTTGTGGCATACTGATTTGTATACCAGAACGTCTGGTCATCGGAAGGATCCACTGAGAGGGATGTATAATCACCCCAGCGTTCTGGCGATGAACCGCCGGACTGTGAGGTAGTACCCACCCATATTGTATCTTCAGCAATGTCGAGTAAAGAGTTACCGGCCAGGTAAGCGGTAGCTGACTGACCACAGTAACGAATCCCGGGGTATTCGCCATCGCTGGATATCGAATATCCCAGCCCTATGGTGTTGGATCCGTTCAACATGATGCTGCCCATCCACCGGCTGTTTGTATCAGGGGCATAAGTGCCTTGCTGTCTTATGCTCCAGTCGCTGCCCGTTTTTCGCAATTCATACCATCTGATCCCGGCCTGGCCCTTCTGATCTATATTTACACTGTGGCAGCAAACGATGGTTTGGTAAGATCCGAAGTTGCGGTACTGGGGCACATTCATGATAATAGTGGGCACGGCATCAATTTTCTGGGTGGTTCCTTTCTGCCTGATATCTTCCCAGTAACTGCCGAACTTACTGTTAAAGGGTGTCACATCCAGTTGTTGAACACGGTTGAATGTCGATGCCGCCGTGTCGATCCAGTTCACAGCCAGTTCATATATCCAAATCTGGTCTTTGGTTCCGCTGGAAGCATCATCGTTAATGGCAATATAAATGCCGGGAGATCCTGCCGGAGCAAAGGGTCCGTCATTATCTACAGGAGGAACAACCCTGAATCCTCCTGTTCCGCCCGGTCGATAAGGATTTTTAAAGGCGACCATCTTGGGAATACTATCTCCCACCAGCATCTTCGACCTCTCATAAACATAAGTATCCCTTCCCCCGTTATTATTATTATCGCCCATATAATACCCATCCTGCCAAACGCCGAATTTAGGGTAATCGGGCATTATGTCAGCCTGGAAAGAATACCTGTACCAGTTGCCGGTAGGGTCGTTTGTTATAGATACGGCCATAAGAATATAATTCGGGGTCCCGTCTGTGGGCACCGAAAATTCTGTAGCCAGCCAGCGATCGGCCTGTTCGTCATACAGGATGACCGGATCCCCGTCGTTCCGGTTTGCTCCCAGCTTATTGCCAAACAGTGAGTTCATAGCAGTAGGCCCGGCTACAAGTGTTCCTGTTTTATCATATATAGCATACGTGGTATTCACAGTCTGCATGTAATGGTTTTTACCAACGGTCCCGTTATCGTCGGAAGGCCGGAATCCGGACACCTGTCCTTCAAAATTTTTCAGCGGACTGCGGAAAAGCTTCTGAGTTCCCATATTTTTCTGCCAGGCCCCGTCCTCACCTTTTGGGAGGGCTGTTTCAGCAAAAGGATAGGTACGCTCCGACTTTTCCTCATTAATTGTCCGTTTGCTGTTTTTAAGTTTCAGTGCCTCGAATTCATCGGCAGTTAATGCAGGAAGATCGCGTAAAGGCGGGCTGATACCCAGGAAAGTCCCGGTCCCCACCATGGTAGGGTGAACTGGTACTGTTGGTGTGAATGAGTTTTGATCTAGCTTAATAGCCGAAGAAGAAGATTGGTTCTGGGCATTGATAACCCCGGCGGAGAGCAGGATGACCAGCAACAGGGAAAGGGGCCAATAATTAACTGAAGGATAAAAACGTGTATTCATGGTATTGGTTTTAAATGATTGTGTTTTTATAAGGTGCAGATTGAATGAATTGAGATTTCATTCATCATAAGGCAAATATAGTGTCAGCGGAGACTGTTTTCCAAAAAAAGCAGGTAAGGATTTGTAAAAAGGAGTAAGAAATTAACAAAAAACGGCAATGATGAATCCCTGCGAGCGCATTCCCCGCTAATGGCAGTGAGGTTCTTCAATTTAGCTGAAGTCAATGAACCTTATAATTCGCCTTACTGCAATTAGATCATTTAAGTGAAGGAGCCGAACTGTGGACAAGGGATTTCCTGAAATAAGACGGCGTTATGCCAATTTGCCTTTTAAAGGTGGAATGAAATGTGACTTTATTCCTGAACCCTGCCATCTCCCCGATGCCTTCGATCGAAAGATGGTCATGTTTTGGTTCTGTGAGAAGCCGCCTCGCCTCCTTGATCCGGAGCTCGTTTATGAGCCCATGGAAGTTCTTATTGAAATTATCATGGATCCTCTGCGCGAGGTAAGAGCAGTTGGTGTTTATCGTCCTGCAGATGTTATCCGCCGTGAGGTCTGACTCCAGGTATGGTTTTTCCTCTTTCATCAACCGGTTGAACTTTGCCAGCAATCCCAGTGTGGTGTTTTCAACATCTTCATTGGGTGGAATAATAATTCCATGATCAGTCGGAGTGCTCATGCCATTCATGGCCTCCATGTGTTTTTCGGCTTTTACGATCTCGAGATTTTCCTGCTCTTTCTGTTCAGTTTCAAACCGGGTCTGCTTTTCTGTATCAGTTCGAGTGAATTTTCCTGACGGGCATAGTCGAATGATTTCCTAAACAGTTCCTTTGCATCTGTCAGATTGCCTTTCTTGAACAAGAGTTCCCCGAGACTGCTATTCACACTGGCAATCTCAGATTCCGATCTGATACTGTTGGCTAGGGCGCAATTATGAAGATTATGAAATTAGTGAATGAATAGTAAAATAAAGAGATTGCTTGAAATATTAAAATTTATCGGCCCAAAGATATCGATATAAGTTGTTTAGATTTAGTAATATAACCAAAATACTACATAACATTGACAAATTTTTTAAATATTCATTCGTATATTGTGCTATTGATTTAATAAGCTATTGATTAAATAAATAATAGAATATTCCCTTCTTTTAAATTTAAACATCTGTTCCATAAGGAATTTCTTTTTAATTTCCTTAATAACTGAATTTTAAGGATATTTAAAAATCTTGAAACAAGCAATATAACTGGGAAGAATGATAAGATATGTGTTCGTCCAGGTCTCAAAAGATTACCAGAATTATTGAATCACCTTTAGGTCTATAAGAAATTGTATATCCCTGAAAAAGGTTTGAAAAGTACTTTAATAAAGAAATTATTACCCCAATTATTACCCCAAAAAGAAAAAACCTCAGTAACGTATTGATTTACTGAGGTTTATATTTAATATTTGTAGCCCGTAGGGGAATCGAAGGACTGCTTTCGTTTACTTTAATTTTCAGTTAATGTGCTTTTAGTCAGATTATTACATTTTTTGGCGAAGCAAAGAAAAGCATAAAAAAGCAGAGAAAAGAACAAAATGTTTTACCAATTGTTTTACCAAGTTTTTTTTGTATTACCTTTATAGCAAAGGTTTTCGAGATGGCAACAACAAAGTTACTTTTAAAAACTGAAAAAGAAAATA
>Ga0247841_10000347_pt1 | contig 124317 bp, 132 predicted proteins | sample LaCruzMarch2015__2_FD_192410 | JGI IMG/M metagenome (GOLD analysis project Ga0247841, IMG submission 192410) | Freshwater microbial communities from meromictic Lake La Cruz, Castile-La Mancha, Spain - LaCruzMarch2015_18m | ecosystem: Environmental > Aquatic > Freshwater > Lake | place: Spain...
ATCAAAAACTATTGTCGAACTAGAACCCCAAACATTTCCATCAACAGGAGACAACAACAAAACCAACGGCGCAACAACATCCCCACCAGGCAAAGGCTCAACAACAGCATTTTGATTAGTTGCTACTGCTTCAGAAACACAATCCACACTCACACTAGTAACAAACTCCTTCTCCAAACCATACTCAGACTCAGCAAAAACAACAACCTCACAAGTTTTCGTTTCCCCCTCAAAACCAACACAAGAACAACCAGAACCCAAACCACTCAAAGAAAAAGTCTTAGACTCACCCTGAGACAAAGAAACACCAGAATAATTCGAATCAGTACCACCAACACTAATACCCGTAATAATCAGCAAACCACCAGAACTATTACCCAAAGAAACCAAACCATCCCCACTACCATCAACAACAGCCTCACTAATACTAATCACACCAGAAGAAGAACCCAATTTATTAAACGAAGAAGAAACATTAGCAGCAGAATCATTCTGATTAACCAACAAACTAACAACAACTAAAGAAATAACCACAACAACAGCAATAACAACCAAATACTCGATAGTACCCTGGGCCTTAAAATCAATATTAACCATTCAACGAAATAAACACAAATCAACTATTTATATTTATCTATTTAAGAAAAAACTTCAAAAAAAGTTTAATATTACAACTTGAATTTTCTCTCAATTTCCATTACAAGCAAATCGCATGCTGTTTTCATTGATTCCATTTGCTGAATAATTCTTTCTTTTTCAAGTTCTATTTCCCCAACAGCTTCATAGGGTTCAATTGCTTCTTTGAACATGCTTCTGTCAATGTATGGATAAGTATAGGAATCCATTTTTTTTGATACTCTTTCAACAATACTTCCCATCCAAACATTTAATCCCCTTTTTACAGGACCCTTAATTGTTTTTCCATCACCAAGATATTTCCTTAATTTATTTGTAATAGTTGCTTTAGGGAAAGGCATTTCCTCGCTTTCAAGTTTAAGTGAAACTGATTTTGATTTTATTTCAGAATCAATTTGATTAATTACAGTATCACATTCAGTCTTAATCGCATTAATTTTTTTCACTAACTGTTCGCGCTGTTTGTTTATTCCCTGAATATCCTCATAGGGCGCGACAGCCTCTTTCAGCATATCATAATTAACAAAAGTATAGGGCTGGGAATTCATTTTTTTTGCTATACGCTCCACCATTGAAGCAACCCACAAATTCATTTCATCCTTAACAGTGCCTTTGATTTGTTTTCCTTTAGAAACATTTTTCCTGACAAGTTTAGTAATAGTAGCTCTTGGAAAAGGCAGTTTATCATCACTAATTTCAGCAGATTTTTCTTCACTTGAATCCTTACTCTCTTTAGCATTAGGACCTGTTTCAGGGACAATATTTTCCTCTATTTCCTCAGCTTCTTCCTCTTCTTCTTCCTCTTCCTTATCCTCATCTTCCTCTTCTTTTTCTTCAACGAATTTCTTATTATCCGGTGCCATAAAACCTGCCTCCCCTTTAAACCAAAACTAGTACAAATAAAACCCCTTGGAAAACACTTAAAAATGCATTGGCATGCTAAAAAAAACAACATTTTTAAAAAAGACTCAAAAAAAGAAGCCTCGCCTTTAATAAAATAAAAAGAGCTTTTTTCGGGTTTTTTCACTAAAAAAGGCTTTTATCCAAGAATTGAAGCAAACATTAATGTTACACTTGCAAGGATTAGAACAGAGATTATCACTATTTGTGCAATATCTATTTTAGAAAAATTAGTAATCAGAAGAAAAGCCCCAATCATTAATATTGCTGCGCCAAGGCCAAGCATTGCATAAGAAAAAAACAAGGATTTTCCCCTGAACTTATGCACCTTCATTTGCTCAATATCTAATTCTGATTGAGCAAGCCTATTATTCAACGAATCCAAAGCAACTTTAACCAGTGAAACAGTTTTCTGCGAATCCGCAATAACCTTATTTACTCTGCCCTCAAAATCCTTTGACTCCACCAAAACCTCTTCTTTAACATCCTTTAATTCCGCTCTCGCAATTTCCCCGGCTTTTAATTTTTCTTCCTCTTCAATCATTGATATATCGTGCTTTATTATTTCCTCAAAATCTTTTTTCTGCGCAAGAACCTCTTCCCTCACAAGATTATTTATTTCCTTTTTCAGTAAAGTAAAAGTATCCGCTTCTGCAATCAACAACAAACGCTTTGCCTGGTCATCATTAACCCCGAGATCATGAAGAGTCTGAACAATCTTGTCACTCGACTGGCCTTCCTGAACCATCTTCTGGATAATATCAATAATTGATTCCGTTTTAGCCATAAAACCACTTTGATATAACAACAAACTCCAAGTATTTAAATTCTTATTCAATCATTTTTAAAACAGTAAAATCAGCTTCTCTCCACTATCTGCAGAACCTTTGAAGTTTTCTTCTCCATAGTGCCTATTCGCAAAGTAAAGCCAATATTAACACTGCCAGTTTTCAAGGGGGTTAAAGTAGCAGGAATGGATTTGCATTCAGAAACCTTTAACGAAATTGACCTGTCAAAAAAGTTTTCCCTGAAAGAGCCGGGCTCAGCATTCTCAACCCAAATAACATCAGCCAAATCATTTCCGGAAATATTGCAGAACTTTACAGAATAAGTGTATTCCTCATTAACAAAAAGCTGTGAGGGAAGAGAAACCTCTGCCTTAACAGGATCAATAGTTGATTCTTCAAGAGTAAAACTCAATGGAATAGTTTTGTTAAAAGGAGCAGAAACAAAAACCTCATACTTCAAGCTTTTAGATAAAGGCACTGAAGCAACAAAATCAAAACTCTGATTCGCATCAAGGGAAGAAGACTGGGCAGAACTCTCTCCTCTTAAATAAAAAGTTTTTTTGGTTTCAGTATTAGACACCACAACCTCAACCCCGTTAATCCTGTGCATTGATTTATTAATCAAAGTCATTTTGAGAACAACATCAGAGCCAATAATTGAAACAGAGGGCTCGCTAACCTCAAGACCTTGGTTGAAAAAAACCAGGAAAAGCAATCCAAAAAAAGTGAGGGAAAAAATAATTATGAATATTGGATAAACCAGTTTTCGCGGAGCATAAACCATGCATTAATAAAAGAAAAAAGAGTATTTAATCCTTAGCGCTCCGGGTGGAGTTCTAGCATAAATACAGAACCGACCAAAATCAAATGAATTTCTTTAACTCAATTACCTCTTCAAAGAACTGGCTTAATTTCAAGGAAAAAGATTTTTTTGAGGAAATAAAAAAACCATTAACCCTGTTTTTGTGCAAAAGCTTTGTCAGGGAATAAACAAACTTGAAAACCACATCAGGTTCATGGTAAAGCTCAAGCATAACCAGTGAATCAAAAATAAAAGCGCAGCCATTATTCTTTTCAATCACATTAAGCATTTTTATCTGCAGTTGAGTAAGATTCCTTAGCGAATCGACAAAAAACAAATTTTTTTCATCATCAACCAGGGCAATGCTTTTGGAAATAGTATCAATCATTATGACATTTTCCTTAACCCCCGCCTCATCAAGGGCGCTGGCAACAGTTTTGTAATTATAATTCATTAAAACCAGCACAGGTTTCATATCCGCCTGAATAACAAACTTGGTTAAAGCAACCAGGACTTCTTTTGAATTAGCCGGATCACAATCAACCAGCGCCTGGCCCCTGAAACTAAGAAGAAGCTTGGATTTAAGATCAGTAAGAATCCTTTCAGAGCCAAGCAATGCCTTGAAAGCATCAAATTTAGCTGTTTGTTTTGCAATATTGGCGGAAACAGAATTCTTGCTGGAAAGAATATCATCAAAAGCGTTTTTTTGCTCAGATGTTAAAGAAAAGCCTTTCTCCATGCCAAAATAAAGGCACTAACTTATTATAAACTTAAAGCCAAAATGTGCATAATTATCAAAAAAATATTTATAATAATCAATAATGCAAAACCAAAAGCCAGCTTTATAAACAAGAAAGAAGTAATATTGAACAGCGCACTGAATGCCAAAATAACATGGCTAAAAATCCATTAAGGCATGAAATCATGTAGAGCGCAGTTAATATGGAGTTCTTGCATTGAGAGTGAATTGAATGGGGATACTTCCTTTCGGCGGCCAGGAAAAGAAAAAAAACCTGGATGAAATAAAACGCTTAACGCTTGGCGGCAATACAAAACCGGCAGAAAATTCTTTCCAGGAAAAAAAGCCTGAAGAAAAACCTGCACAAGAGGAAAAAGAAAGCCAGTTAAGCAAGGATGTGGGCGCATTCAAGGAAGAACAAAAAATATTCACCCAGGTAACCTCAGCAAAAGAATTAAATAAAGAACCTGATTATGCTGTCCCTGAAGAACTCAAAAAACAATCTCCTGAGGAAAAACAAGAAGAAACAATAAAACCAAGTACTGATAATAAGACAGAAGGGAGCTCATTTGAGAAACTCTTAAATTTAAAATCAAGCGGGGTAACAGCTGACACAAAAAGAAAAACTGTTCTTGATCCGGAGTTCAAAAAACAAAGTGTTTTTCAGGAAAAAATAGTACAGCAAACTGATGTAAACGCAGGAACAATTTCAATGCAAAGCTCGCTCGGACAAAGCCAAATAATATCAAAACCCGGAGAAAAAAAAATCGAACCAGCAATTAAGGAAAAAAAACCTGAAGAAAGTTTTTTCTCTCACAAAGAAGAAGTTTTTGAATGGATGAAAGGCCCTGAAACAGAAGAACCATATGCTGCAGATTTTCCTGAAGAAAAAGAATCCCCTTTTGCAAAAAGAAAAGCACTTAATGAACAAAAACAATCAGAAGACAAATCAATAGCACTGAAAACATCAATAGATGAATTATTTGAAGTGCTCGAAAAATATAAAAAAGCTGATATCGGAGAATTATCCTCTTATCTTAATCTTGATTCAGGAACAGTAGAAAAAATTTCAAAAATGTTTGAAGAAGACGGCATAATTGAAATAGAGTACCCGACAAGCCTGACAAAAAAACCAGTACTGGTTCTGAAAACCCCTGCAAAATCAAGGCTGAATGAAGTACCTAACGGAGAGGTGCTTGAAACATACAAAATAGAAGTGGATTATGTTCCTGCACAAATATCAATAATTCTTGCGCCTGAAGAAGCAAGGCCGGTATATGCAATAGAAATGCCTGCAATAGGAAAATACACCAAAAAATTCCTTGATTACATTAAAGATGAAGTTGCAGAAACAATGCCTATTGAATTAGAAGAAATTGTTGATCCAAAGAAATCAAAAAGATTAAAGGAAAGATTTTTTTTAGAACTAAACGAGCATCTTGCAAAATACTTTCCAAAAGTAACAAAGGACACGCTTAACATGCTTTCAGGAGTACTTCTCCACGAAATGTACGGCCTGGGAGATATAGAAATAATAATGGGGGATGATATGCTTGAAGAAGTAGGAATCAATTCATCCAAGACACCCATAACTATTTATCACAGAGTACACGGATGGCTGAAAACAAACCTCATGCCGGGCTCGGAAGAAGAAATAAATAATTTTTCCTCACAAATCGGAAGAAAAATAGGAAGAGAAATCACTAACCTAAATCCAATTCTTGATGCCCACCTGCTTTCAGGGGACCGTGTAAATGCAACATTATTCCCAATTTCTTCAGAAGGAAACACTTTGACAATAAGAAGATTTGCAAGAAAACCATGGACAATAGTTGATTTCATCGGAAAAGCACACACAATGAATTCAGAAATGGCTGCAATGCTGTGGCTGGCAATGCAATACGAAATGAATATAATAATCGCAGGAGGAACCGCTTCAGGAAAAACCTCTGCACTAAACTCCCTGCTTGCATTAGTGCCTACTTACCACAGAATCATTTCAATTGAAGATGTAAGAGAAATAATCCTGCCAAAATACCTTGACTGGAACTGGATATCAATGGTTACCAGGTCACCGAACCCAGAAGGATTAGGAGAAGTAACAATGCTTGATTTAATGGTTACAAGCCTTAGAATGAGGCCTGACAGAATAATTGTAGGGGAAATGAGAAGAAAAAAAGAAGCTGAAGTACTAATGGAAGCAATTGAAACAGGGCACAGTATTTACTCTACAATACACGCAAACTCAGGGTACCAGGTACTGAGAAGGCTGGCAGAGCCCCCAATAAACATTCCTTTAATGCAAATAGAAATGATTGATTTAATTGTTGTACAATACCGTGACAGAAAAACAAACAAAAGAAGAACATACGAAATAGCTGAAATTGAGCAGACATCAACAGGACAAGGACTGCAAATTAACACAGTATACAAATGGGTTCCAAGAAGCGATTCATGGGAAAAACTGAACAAACCGACAAAACTAATTACCCTGCTTAACATGCACACCGGAATGACTGAAGATGATATTAACAGAGAAATAATGGAAAGACAGGAAATACTTGATTGGCTGAAAAGAATAAACCTCACAGAGCTTGATGCAATAGGATACATAGTAAAATTATTCTACTCCAATCCCGACAAAATCAAAAAATTTGCTAAACAAAACATTCCACTGGAAAAAATATTAGAATTAATGCAAATACAAAAAGAAGAAGCAGGAAATAATCCAATTGAAGGCGAGGAAATAGAAGGGCTGAACAGCGCCCTAGAATAAAAAATTCCCGCAAAACAATTATTCAAGCAGGTTTATTTATTAGTAAACAAGTATTTTTAACAAGGAATTTCAAGAAGTGAATTTGATGGAAAAACAAAACGTGCCAGTAATGATGCTTTTCCCCCTGGAAAAAGCACAATCCTTCAGTGACAAATACCTTTTTCTGGGCAAATTCCTTTCAAAACTAATATTCTCATTAAAATATGATCTCCAAAAAGCGGAAATATACATTGATGTTGAAAGATACTGCTTAGCTTCTTTCCTTTCAGCACTCCTGTACGGAATAATGTTCTTATTTGTAGGAATGGCTTTTGGAACAATCATCTCAAGGCAATTAGGAGTATTCACAATAACACTAATGATTGTATTCAGCCTGGCATCTTTCCTCACAATGCTAATCTTCCACTTATTTTACCCAAAACTTGCTGCTTACCAGTTAGCAAGCATGGTTGACCAGGAATTATTATTCGCAATGAGAACAATGCTTATCCAATTAAGCTCAGGAATAAGCTTGTTTGAAGCAATGAGATTAATCTCAAAATCAAATTATGGGCAGGTATCAACAGAATTCAACTTAGTTGTCAAAGATATTAATTCAGGAACAAGCGAAACAGAGGCATTAGAAAAACTGGCTTTCAGGACAAAATCAGAGGTACTTAAAAAAACTGCATGGCAATTAATAACAACAATGAGAAGCGGAGGCTCCATTGTAAATGCGCTTAATTCACAGGTTGAGGCGCTTGTTGCACAACAGGTTGATGCAATAAAAGCTTACTCCGCAGAACTAAACTTATGGACCCTTATTTACCTGATAATAGCCGCAGCAATGCCCTCACTTGGAATAACTTTCCTGGTAATTGCCTCTTCAGTAGGAGGATCAGGAATAGGGCCTGAATCAGTCATGCTGATATTAGTATTATCACTTTCAGTGCAGGTAGCCATGATAATTCTCGTAAAATCAAAAGTTCCAAAGGTAGTGAAATAAATGTTTGAAATAATTGCATACGTTTTTGCAATAGTAGTGCCTAGAAAAATTCTTGATACAAAAATCAGGCCGGCACTTGTATACGCAGGCTCAAAAGATGACCCGAGAGCATGGGTGGGAATAAGAATATTTATTGCAAGCTTAATTGCAGCAGTAGGGCTCCTGATACCATACAGCTTGTTTCCACTGATAAATGTTATTTTCAACCAGGAAATATATTTTGAATCACAAATAAAAATCTTGTTAATGATTGCCCTGGCAGCTGTAGGATTCATAGCAACCCTAATCCTGTTCTACCTGCACATATCATATGTAATTGATGGAAGAAAAAAAATGGTTGAAAACATTCTGCCTGATTTTTTATTTTTAGTTGGAAATAACCTGAAAAGCGGAATGTCTCCATTCTATGCATTCAGGTCGGCAGTAAGGCCGGAATTCGGTCCGCTAAGCGAAGAAATCAAAATAGCTACCCAAAAAAGCTTGGGAGTACAATCCTTTTCTGATGCACTGCGTGATATAGGAAAAAGAATTGATTCAAAAGTTTTATCAGACACAACAAAATTCTTTGCCCAAGCATTAAGATCAGGCGGACACTTAGCGCAATTAATTGAAACAACAGCAACAGATATAAAACAAACAAACCAACTGAAAAAAGAACTTGTTACCTCAACAAGAATGTACACTTTATTTATTTTATTTGTTGTAATAATCGCATCCCCTATGCTTCTCGCCGTAAGCGTTCAATTCCTAAGCGTATTATCCACTATACAACTCAAAACAGGGGGAATAAGCGGAATGAATAACGAAGAAATAATGAAACAAGCAGGATTAGGGGCAGGAACAATAACAATAACCCCTGATTTTATGAAAAACATTTCCTGCTTCATAATAATAACAAATTCCCTGCTTGCGAGCATATTCATGGGCATATTGGGCGGTGGAAAAATACGTGACGGATTAAAATTCGCCCCCATAATGGCAATAATAGGGTTAATTTTGTTTGTCATACTCGTAGGGGCAATAGGAAGCCTCCTGGGAACTTTTATAGCCTAATAAAAAAAAAAACGCTTGCGAAGGGTTTAAATACTAGTAAATTATTCTATGTACAGTTTTAACTTAAAGGGAGGTTAAATTATGATGGCTAAAAGAGCTCAAGGTACAATCGAATACTTGGTAATAATTGCAATTGTTGTTGTAATCGCACTCGTTGTAGTTGGATTACTATTACAGGTAATGAACCAGGGAAGCGGTGTGCCGGAGACAACCGCTAAAACAGCTTGGAAATCAGCAGAACCATGGGCAATCGTTGACTGGACAATGAAAGATGTCGGAACAGATTGTAACCTGACACTAATACTAAAAAACAATTCCTATGAAGCAATGGATCTTAATTCCATAAGAATCTCAGACAAGAACTGGGGTTTAGGAGCTTCAAATGGAGGAGCAATATCAGGAATACCAGCAGGTTCAACAACAACAGCTGATCAGGTTGTAATACAACACATGGCATGCACAGGAGGACAAAAGTACTCTGTAGCAAAAGCTGGCATATTCATTGATTACAACTCAGCAACAATAGCTGGAAAAGTGCAAGCAGGTACAGCAGATATTGTAGGAACAGCACAATAAAAATAATTTAACCGAAGAAGCAGAAATGCTTCTTCCTTCTTTTTTTTAACAAAATTTTCTATAACAAAAAATACTTTAAGCAAGTAAATTTAGCATGTTCTTAACACAGAATAAAGAAATCTTCCTAATCTCTCAAAACAATAAAAGAATTAACATCAACCTTGCTGTATCTTACTGAAAAAATAGAATTAAACAAAACAGGCACAAAATCACTTTGCCCGGAATAAACAGCGTTAATTGAATAAGATATTGCCTGGGAAGAACAAGGCTGAATTGATAAAGAAGAATTATGGTCACTGCCTAAAACATCAACTTTCCCAAAATAAACAAATGCATTGCAATCAGAATAAAGAATCTTTAACGAAGACAAGGCATTCAAATCAACTGATTTAACCAGAGAAATGGAATTAGAATCATCAGAATAATTTATTATTACCTGCTGGGAACCGGAAGAACCACTCCAATCAAAATCCAAAAAGCTTCCTGAAGAATGCACATTAAGATCAAGAGATTCTAAAACAGCGCTATCCTTAGGATAAAGATAAATTCCTGATGAATAATCATAATCAAACTCCAAGGAATTATTAAAAAATACTTCCCCCACCCCGTCATTCAAATTACTCAAATCAATTGACTGGTCGCCCCCAACTCTTGGGAAAAAATCATCATTCAAAAAACTTTCATAATCAGTTAAAACACCAGGAATATTGGAACTCAGGTTAACATCCCCCAAAATAATCACCCTATTAGAATCAACATTGTTTAAATCAACATTAATCCCAAGAATACGAATCAAATCAAATGAAATATCATCATTCAAAACAAGGGCATTTACAGGCTTTTCCGACAAAATAATCTGCATTTCATTCAAAGAATTAGTTGTTGAATAAGTTTGTGCATAAAAAACAAGGGTTGAAGCAAACAATATTACTGAAATAGTAAACAGGAATCCTTTGGAAGAAAATGATTTATTTGAAGTCATTTTGACCACCCCTCAATACGCGCAATGTAAAAAGAAACAGTTCCGTTCGAATTAACAACAAGAGTTTTTTCAAAAGAAAAAGAATCATCAGCATGCTTAGTACAACTGGTTTTCAATGCATTAATAGCAATGGAAAAATCATCAGGGTTGAGAATGGAAACTTCAAAACAATAAGAAGCCTGAGTAGAATCAAGGCTTGAAAGGATTCCTTCAGAAGAAGACTGCTTTACCGCAGTCTCAAGAACAAGGCTTTTCTCCAACACAGTTGCTTCATCAAAAACAGCATCCCTCAAATCAATAGTATTCCATGAATCAATTGAAGTTTGGGAAAGGTAAAAAAAAGAAAGAACTATAAGCAAAAACAAAAGAGTTACCCCAAGAAAAGAATCAACAGTAATGACAAACCCTCTTTGTGAAAAAAATCTTTTCATAAAAACCCTTACTCTTCCCCAAGTGAAACAATTCCCTCAAGAATAACCTGTTCCTGATTATAATAAACAAGCCTACGATAAATAAGCTTCAGCTTTGGATCCAAAGCAACAGTGCCCCCCTCAAGAGAATTCCCATCAACAACAACAGAACCTGAAGAATCAATTAATTGCAAATGAAAATCATACGGGCCAAAACCAAGTTTTTCCTTAACAACCAAATAATCAGCGCTATTTAAATCCTCTAAAAGCATAGCAACCTTATGTCTGTCCAACATATTGGGTGAATAAGAAAGGCCGTAAGCATTAACATCCTCAAAATCCACCACATCCCAATTTGAAGGCTCTCCCGGAGAAAGAACTAAAGAATTCAAAACCATATGGGCAACCTCATCAGCAGATTTTATTTCATCAAACAATTCAACCTGGGCAAAAACAGAATTACTCGCCCCAAAAAACAAAACAAGCCCGAAAATAAAAACCCCAAAAGCAATAACCAAATCAGGGGAAAAAAACTGCCCGCGCTCACCCAAAAACCTCAAACAAACCACCAGCACAAATCAAGAATAATCAACAACAATCTTTCCGTTTATTTTTTTGAAATAAATAAGCCCGTTAAAATCAGTTACCCTCAAATCAACATTGCCTGTAGCAAGAGAAGCATCAGCAAAATTATCATTAAAAACAACCTGAACACTCTTTTTTCCAAGAACAATACTATCCCCAAAATCATTCCAGTAAATTACATCCTTAATAACAGAATTATTGTCAAGCAAATAAGCATTATTAATATTTCTTGCAACCCTGTACGCTGTTTCCTGCGCAAGCCATCTCTCCGAAGAAATGCTATTCAGCTCGTTCCTGCTCTGAAAAATCATTAACCCGAAAAGAAAAATCGCAAAAAGCAAAATCACGGAAACAATAAACTCCATGCTAATCTGCCCTCTGCAAGACTTACCCAAAAAATCACCAACCAATGAAAACTAATTATCTATTCTTGTATAATAAACATTAACATCAAGCATTAGCAGGAAAAAACATTAAACTTCCAACTTTAGTGAGTGCGCCCCTAACAGCAGGAGACTAATTCAATATTGTTATGCTTCTTTGTTCAGTCTGGCTTGCATTGTTATTTGTATCCTTGGCAAATGCCCTGTAATTATAAGACCCCACAGAAAGAGTTTGCTCATTCACATCAAAATTCCATTTATAGGTATCATATTTATTTAAATTTGAATAATAAAGCTGCTTGATTTCATTGGTGGAAAGTGCGCGGTCATATATGCGAACTTCATCAATTTTTCCAGCATATTTAGACACATAACCATTGCCAATATAAGCAGTTAAACTACCAGCTGTTGCTGAGGAATAATTTGCATCTGTCTCCCCGCTTAAACTCCCATTAATATACCATCTTAATTTCATAGCAGTTAAATCCCTAACAAAGCTAATATATGTCCAAGTATTTTTAGCTATAGGATTTCCGACAGTACTAAAACCTTGATAGGGAGTAGAGTTTCCTCCGTTTGTTCCATAATAGTAACTTAAATTGCAATTTGTTCCATCTGCACCTATTTCTTGTGTTATAGTTCCTTCCCCGCCATATGCTTTTGCATAAGGATTTCTTCTTGCTGAAACATCTGTAGGATATATCCACATAGATATTGTTTGATTTTTAGTTATTTGTAATGAAGGCGGATTACCTAAATCAATATAATCATCTGTCCCATCAAAGTTCAAAGCAGCGCCATATTTTCCTGATGCTCCAACCAAAGATGTGCCATAATCTGTTCCGAAAGCATTCACAACACCAGAATTAACAAGATGGTTCGCATGAGTGTAAGTTCCTCCCGTATAAATTGTTTTTCTTACTGTTCCAGCACAATCTGTTATAACTATGTTTCTTAAGTATGCAGTCTTAGTGGCGGTTTCATCCGACTCGCAAGCAATATCATAATTAACAATAGTTTGTCCAGTCACACTTGAAGGCAGGGTTATTTTCCTATGATACCACTTATTGAGAGCATAAGTTGAAAGGTCTATATCAGGGTGTGCTAACAATCCCCTCTGGTCTAGTGCTCCAACACTCCTTAATTCATACCCTCCAACAGTAGTACTAAAATCGAAAGCAATCCTATCTAAAGCAGAAGTCCAAAAAATATCATACTCAACACAACTACCGGCAACAATAGTATAATCTGTAACGCTGGTTAAATCTTCATAAACATACGAGTTAGCATTTGCAGTCATGTTATAAGATACTGATAAAGATGAGCCGCCAACAACAAAACCATTATTCAAATATTTACTCGAATCCACAACACTAATCGGAGTTTCGCCCAAGTTTGAAATATTATCAAAGTTCATCATAAGAACAAGATTAACATCATAAAGAGAATAATTAGTATCAGCCCAATTCCATTTGAACTCACTAAGGTTCGCTTCAGTTGTATTAACTTTTATTTGCACATATTTGTTTGTTGTGCTTGTTCCGGTTGCAGGAGTAGGTGATACGAAATTTATGAATGGATAATTAAAATCTCTTTTTAAGTAACGCACAATAGCAATACCAGAACCGCCGTTACCGCCAACACTTGTACCAGAACCTGCGGCACCGCCACCACCACCAGAATTGATAGCACCGTTACGCCCAGCACCATTTGGAGAATTTCCTCCTCTGCCGCCCCCACCTTTACCAGTACCTCCAAGAGTACCCGCATTTCTACCTGTACCCCCCCCACCACCACCAGCATAGAGAACAGCAGAACCAAATAGATAGCTTGTAGTACCATTACCGCCATCACCACCAGCACCAGTACTTAAATTGTTACTACCAACACTGCTAGCACCACCACCACCAGCACCACCACGATAAGCACAAGCAGCATCCGTAGCTGTTCCACCAGTATTACCCTGTGAAGGAGTAGTAGCAGGAGTATTACCAGCACCACCTGCTTTATCCCCTGATGTACATGGACCACCGCCCCCTCCACCAGAACCACCAGCACCACCAGGCCCTTCTTCTCTGGCACCATAACCTCCACCAGTAGCAGTAATAGTACTAAAAATAGTATCTCCTCCTTTAGTACCATTTGTAGAAGAAGAAGCAGCACCAGGACCACCAGTACCAACAGTAACACCGTAAGATTGAGCAGCTACGGCAAAATTTGAGATTTCTCTATATCCCCCTCCCCCACCACCACCAGCAGCATCACCAGCTGGATTAGATTCACCACCACCACCACCACCGCCACCACCTACAGCAAGCACATCACAAGTAAGTGACCCGGATGGCACTATGAATGTTCCATTGCCTGTAAAAGTATTAACACAATAATTTCCAACTATAGTCTTTGTGCCCCCTGTAGCAGGACACTCCTCCAATATAGTCACCCCTCTTCTTTCAGTTTGGCTTGCATTATTATCTGCATTCTTAGCAAATGCCCGGTAACTATAATTACCAGCAGAAAGATTTGAATCACTCGCATAAAATGCCCATTTATTTGTATCATATTTACTTAAATTCGAGTAATAGTGCTGCTTAACTTCATTAGCAGAGAGAGCACGGTTATAAATGCGGACTTCATCGATGGTACCAGTAAAATAATGATCATTTACCCCGTCATATAATTTTCCAATTTTAACCTTGTTAGAATTAGTAGTTATACCCCCAGGATTTGAACAAACTATTTCCCTAGAACCATTAAGATATATTGTAATATTGGTGCCATCCTGTGTACAAGCAACATAATTCCAGGCGTTCAAATTAACTGTTAGGGTAGTGTCACAAGCTACTCCTCCAATTAAACATCGGATAGTATTTGTTGCATTTCCGCAACCGCCGCCCCCATATAGCATGTAACCATAATTCCCAGCCGCTCCTTTTGACACTATTCCATTGCAATTAGTCATGGAGGCTGTAGGGTATATCCATGCGGAGATAGTGATATACTGAGAAATATTCAAACTCGCCGAATGAGAAATATCAATATAATCATTAGACCCATCAAAAATATATGCTCCGCCATATCTCCCTGAAGAACTCCAAACAGCACTACCATTAACTGTTCCATCATTCCCATACTTACTTAGATCTTTAACAAGAGTAGAATTTTCGCCCAAAGCAGAAACCTTATCAAAGTTCATCATTAAAACCAAATTACTATCATAAAAAGAATAATTAACATCATTCCAACCCCACTTAAACTCATTCAAATCCACAGCCTTAGTAATACTAACATTCACATCCACAAAAGAATTCGTCACACTCACATTACTATCAAGAGTCGGAGCAACAAAATTCAGTAAAGGAAGATGAGCCAAATAAACATCTATTGACTTATTAACATCAGCAACAATCACACCCGTATTCGAATCGTACCCTGTTTTTAAGAAAACACAAGAATACGAACCCAAATTAAAATCAACCGACACAGGAGAACTCTGATTACTCCTATCATAAGCATCAACATTACAATCAATACCAACACCAGACAAATGCACACCACTAACAGAATCCTTCACATTCAAAACAACCCCAAAAGGAAGACGAGCCAAATAAACATCCACCGACTTATTAACATCAGCAACTATCAACCCCGTACTCGAATAATAACCAGACTTAGAAAAAACACAGGAATAAGACCCTGTAGTAAAATCAATTGACACAGGAGAACTTTGATTAGACCTATCATAAGCATTAACATTACAATCAATACCAACACCAGACAAATGCACACCACTAACCAAATCCTTCACATTCAAAACAACGCTAACCGGAATAACCGTCACTTTTCTTTTTTCAGTATTATTGCTGTTTCCGTTTGCATCCTTAGCAAATGCCTGATAATTATAATCTCCCGGAATCAAATCCGATTCAGTAGAATAAAAATTCCATTTATTAACATCGTACTTCTTTAAGTTTGAATAATAAAGCTGGGTTATTTCATTAGCATCAAGAGCACGACTATAGATACGAACTTCATCAATTGTGCCAATAAACCAGTTGCTACTATCGGTTCCCATTTTTGCATTATTATTTGGAGATAGTGCATTAGCTCCTGCATAAGAACCAACATTTACTCCATCTTTATAAAAAGTTGGACTGCCAGAACTATTTAAGATAAAAGCTACCTGATGCCATCCAGTTCCGAGAGAAGTAGAGGTGGGTATATCTCTTACACCATAAAACTCTCCTATCAATGTATTTCCATTGAATCCGACATTTCCTGAACCAACTCCAATACAATATCCATTTGATGTACTTCCTCCAATATGAACAAAGCATCCTTTTTTCGAGGTATCTGAAAGAAAAACCCAGGCAATAAGAGTTACATTTCCAATTCCTAACCCCATGTTTGTGGGTATATTTATATAATCACTCCCATCAAAAGTATATGCGCCGCCATATTTTCCTGAAGAACTCCAGGTCGCCCCATTAACAGTCCCATTATTCCCATACTTACTCAAATCTCTAACAAAATTAGCATTTTCATCCAAAGTAGAAACATTATCAAAGTTCATCATAAGAGCAAGATTAGTATCATAAAGAGAATAATTAGTATCAGCCCAATTAAACTTAAACTCATTCAAATCCACAGCCTTAGTAATACTAACATTCACATCCACAAAAGAATTCGTCACACTCACATTACTATCAAGAGTCGGAGCAACAAAACCCAACAAAGGAAGACGACTCAAATAAAGAGTCATCGACTTATTAACATCAGCAACCAACACACTCACATTCGAATCATAACCTGTTTTTAAGAAAACACAAGAATAAGACCCGACATTAAAATCAATTGACACAGGAGAACTCTGACTATTCCTATCATAAGCATTAACATTACAATCAATACCAAACCCGGACAAATTCGCATCATCAAAAGAATCCCTCACATTCAAAACAACCCCAACAGGAAGACGAGCCAAATAAACATCCACCGACTTATTAACATCAGCAACCACAATACTCGTATTTGAATAATAACCAGATTTAGAAAAAACACAAGAATAAGATCCGGCATTAAAATCAATTGACACAGGAGAACTCTGATTAACAAAATCATATCCTTCCCCACTACAATCAATATCAAACCCAGACAAATTCGCATCATCAAAAGAATCCTTCACATTCAAAATAATACTACTTACTCCTAAGCTAACAACAAGATTAAGGTCAGCATAAGCAGTATAACCTGAAGAATCAACTCTCAATAAACCAGAATAAGCTCCCTCAATGAGAGGAGCAATAATTCCTAAATAAAGAGTCCTGCATGAATTTGCATTAATGTCACCAGAAAAAGAAGTAAAAGCATATGAAAAAACTTGGCCGCTCACCGACGCACTTGAACCTGAAAAAAGGGTTGTTGAATTATTACAAACAAGAAAATTTTCGGTAAAAAAATCACTTGAGAAAGCATTAATTAATTTTGATGCGGGATAAATGCTGAGTTTTGTCTGGGAAGAAGAACAAACAAGGTTAACAGGAAAAGAAATATTTGAATCAGAAGAATCCAGGGGAATAAAAACGACTGTTCCAGAATAAGGCCCAAAAGAATTTCTTGAACAAGCAAAAGAAAAAGGCACTACTGTTTCTGCGCCTGCAACAAAAGTAACCTGCGAAACAGAAGAAGAAACCATCTGCTCGCCCAAATCATTCACAGCAAAATTAATCACTAAATTGTAATCCTTGTTTAAAGAAGAGCTATTTGCAACAACAACATTAACATCCATTGAAGAGTCTTGCTGTAAAGCCTCACTTATTTGCGAAGGGGAAAAACTAATCGGCTGGGCAGATACTGAAACAAAATCATCAAAGGATGTTATTACAAAAACAAAAGAACCGCTGGTATTAGGCCAAATGCCACGCGCATTAACCTTTGTGGAAGCAAACAAATCACTGCCCGCAACATTCAATACAAGGTATTTTCCTAGGATGTAAGACTTGTTATAATCAACCATGGAAGGCATTGTTATAATTACATTCTTCACTGTACCCGGTCCGAGAAAATAAGCATCATTAATCTCTTTTGCAAGAGTATTAATCGCATTAGAACCAATTTGTTGCTGCTGCTGGTAGTAATTAGAATTCAGTTGGTCATAAACTATTACTGTCAAAGCAGAGAGAATAAATAAGCCCGTGGCAAGAATAATCAGAGTTTCAATAGAAGACTGCGCCTTACTTTTTAAGCCAAACCTGTTATTAAAAAACAAAAAAACCAACCCTAAAAACCTGTTATAATAAAGGAATTCGGATTTAAAATTGTTTTTAGAACCAAAAAACCTTATAAAAAGAGTCGAAAAATGAGCAAATGATTAAGGAGTAACAATGGTTGCATAAATATAAGCCGTGAAAGTATTTCCATCATTATAAGTAGCAGTAAAATTTGAATCATATGTCTGAGGGACAGCAGAAAGGGGAACAAAAAAATTTAAGTCAAAATCCTTGCATACACCCCCGGCTACACCTGTAATCACAAATCCATTCGAATCAGCAGGATTAAATGAAAACCAGGAAAGCATATTAGCATCAGTATTTGAATCACGGGACCAGGAAATGCCTGAAATATCAGTAGAAGAAGAATTGCAAATAGAAAAACTCTTTGTTACATTACTGTCAGGAACTGTTGTGAAAGAAGTTGTTTTCGGGTAAACCAACAAATCATTCATCTCGAGGAAGGATTCTACAGAAACATCCACATATTTTGTGACATTTGAATCAGAAATACCATCACTTACCTGGCCAATAATTTCTATCGAACCCGCATAATTGCCAGAAGAAGAATCATCAAGAATGATATTAAAATCAACAATCCTTGATTCATCAGGAGTAAGGGAAAAATAGAAATCATCAGGATCAATTGAAAGCTCGGCAAAAGGATTATGTGAGAAATTATTAGAAACCGTAAAATATGCTGTATAAGACGAAAGATTTCGCACACTGAAATATTTCAGGGTTGTTGTGCCCTGCAAAGCGGAAACATAAATGCTTTCATTGCTCAATTCAAAATCATCATAATAAATATTCACTACATTTCCATCAAAAATAAGGGTTGCATAATAATCATCTATAACATACTCGCCATCGCTTGTTTTCCATGAACCAGAAAGATCAACATCAGCAGAACCAGCAATATCAGTGCCGTCTGATAAGCGGATTGAAACAGAACGCCCAATAATATTTGAATCATCCATATCAAAGGAAGAATCAATATTAATCCAAACCCTTGCTTTTGAACCAGCCCCTGAAATATAAACAGAATTAGCCGCATTAATCATTCTTTCAATAGTGCCCTTGGCTGTAGCCAGCTCCCTCGCTTCCACTGAAAAATACACTTGTTCAGAATAAAGGTAATAAATTATCCCTAAAGCAACAAGCGAAGCCGCTAAAATAATTAGCAATTCAATAGTCGTCTGCCCTTTTGCACGCATAGAGAAGTTAATGTTTATTGATATTTATTAATTGCTGTGCCCCTAATTTTCAATAATTTTGACTGATTTTCTTTATTTTTTTGTTTTTGCCATAACTAAAAATATTAATATTACAATCACTATAATGGAGAACAACAATATTAGTTGAGTTAAAGGATTATTTAAATTAAAAAAATTATTTTTTTTGTCATCAAGCATTTCTTGAACCACAATAGCTAACTCATCAACCTGCCCATAATCCTTATTCGTTAAAGCAAGATTCACCTTCCCATATGCCTCCTGTAACTCAACCGGATCCCCTGCCAAAACAATCTGCGCCCTTAACCCGGCAACCCTGGCCTCCGCCTTCCCCTGAACAATATTCCCGCTCTGAATAGAACTAATCGCCCTATTCATTAAACCAACAGCCTCAGAATCATTAGACTCATTAACTATATCCAAAACCTCATCAAAATTATAATTACAATCACTAGCCCCAACATTCCACTCACCATCACAACAAATCCCCTCGCCCTTAAAGCATTCATTCCCACAAATACCACCAGTACAAACACAATCATGATTAACAATAGAATAACCTTTATCACAAACCAACAAAACACATTCTCCACTAGTACATCTTTCTGAACTTAAACAATCCAAATCACTAACACAACCAGGAGAAACAGGGGGAACATAAATACAAGACTGAGTTATAACAGGACTCCCACCAACACAACCACTAGGATAACTCGCAATCACACTCCTAGACTGAACACCACCAACAGGACAAACACTCGGAGACCAATCAGAATAAGAAAAATCTGTACATGTCAATGAGCTAGTTCCGCAAGAAAATAAATCTGATGCATTATGATCAACTCCCCCTGAACAATTACCAACCTTATACCATTTCTTCGTTTGAACTCCACTTTCCGGGCAATACATAGGAATCAAATCAAAAACCCAATCATCATTAACACAAAGCAAACCATAATTACAATCAACCAACTCACTCAAAGAATGAACAACACCACCACTACAACTCCCAACCCTACTCCAAACCCTAGTCAACTTATTACTATCCTGGCAATTCCCATCAACAAAAGACCAATCACCCTCAACACACTCAGGAGCATAATTGCATGAAACAACCTCAGAATCCGAATGCATAACACCACCACTACAATTATCAACCCTACTCCAAATTTTCGTCTGCTGACCAGAAACAGGGCAAACCAAAGGAATCAAAAAAGAAGACCAATCATTCTCAACACACTCAGGAACATAAGTGCAAGATTGACTTAAAACAGAACTCCCACCAACACAACCACCAGGATAACTCACCAACACCTCCCTGGTCTGAATCCCACTAGAAGGGCAAACAGCCGGCAACCAACTAGAATAAAAAAAAGAAGAACAAGTAGAAACAGGAGGAACAAAAGTACAAGACTGACTCAAAACAGAACTCCCACCAACACAACCACTAGGATAACTAGCAATCACACTCCTAGACTGAACACCACTAACAGGACAAACACTCGGAGACCAATCAGAATAAGAAAAAGAAGAACAAGTAGAAACAGGAGGAACAAAAGTACAAGACTGACTCAAAACAGAAGAACCACCAACACAACCACTAGGATAACTAGCAATCACACTCCTAGACTGAACACCACTAACAGGACAAACACTCGGAGACCAATCAGAATAAGAAAAAGAAGAACAAGTAGAAACAGGAGGAACATAAGTACATGAAATAGATTCTGGAGAAGTGTGTGTTATTCCGCCACTGCAAACGCCGCTTTTTGTCCAAGTTCTGGCTAATGTATTGTTAGATTGACAGGCTCCATCGCTGTATGTCCAATTAGAAGCAGTGCAAAGAGGAGTGCAATCATTTGGACAACTTGAAATATCTTCATAAGACTGGCAAACTCCATTATTATTACAGCCCCATTTATCCCTGCTCCCAGATGCGGCGCTTCCATCCCTACAGCAAAGTTCAGTCCCATTTCCTGAGCAATTTTTTCCTTGTTTATAAAGACTAATACACGATTTCATTAAATTGTAATAATAATAACCTATATCATTATTAGCAGGCTCCGCATCCTTGCTGTACTCAAAATTATACTGGTCCACGAAACAATCCGGTTTAGATCCATTCAATCCTCCCACTCCTATGGCAGAAGAGTCACTCCTTCCAACAATCCATTCATTCCACGTTGCAATAGTAACCACAGGAACCTCAGAATAATTAAAAACTGTTTCGAATTGTTTTCTAAAAGTTCTTCCATAAAACTTTGGAGTTGAAACAGAATCCCAGTTCATGCAAGGGCTCTGATAAGCAAAAGTTACTGGAATCTGTTCAAGTGCCCCACTATTATCTCTTACTATTCGTTGATTACAACTAGCATAGCCACCCGTACTCCTGAACGCCCCATTCAAACACGGCTCAAAAAAACTCCACATCGAGCCTGTAAATGGCCCCCTCATTTTCCTTACAACAAAAGCATTTCCAAACATATCGCCTTCTATATCCTTAATTCTTGAGTCATCTGCATGCTGCCAGCCACCTTCGGTATCAACTGCGAGAATTAGCTTTCTTCCATTGAAATTAGTCCACAAATTTGCATAATTACTATTTGTCATATACCCTATGACTTTTCGAATCATATCCTTTTGTCCAGTATAATCTCCATCATTATTCCAATTAGAACGCGGAATAGGCACCCATGGAACAATTTTGGGGGCATTTGGAACATTTTTCCATACTTCTAACATTCTTTCAAGCGGTTTAAGTATCATTTCGTTGGTTTGAACCACCCCGTCTTCAATTGATGGATGATTGGTAATATCTAAATAAACAAAATCAATTCCTGCATCCCGAAGCATTTCTGCATGAAGACGCAAAATAGTATCATTGTTTGATAAACAATAATACCCAAGTTTCGGTTCGTCCCACCAATGGTAATCAGACGGAATAGGGCCAAGTCTTCCCTCGGATATGTCATACACTGCAGTGCCTTGGGCCGTCAAAGTCGGACAGTGCCACAACGAGTACATAATTCCAAACTTTGCACTGGAAGACACGGAAAAAACAAAACTGCAAACAAGCAATAATAAAAACAAAGACCCAATAACTCTTAGACCCATAAAAACACTAAAACCAATTACATAATATAATTAGTTCTTTTTATTCCTTTCTAATAGAAAATCCAGGAAGACTTTTTGCCAAGAACAATACCAAGTTTATGACAAACAATCAAGTTTTTATTAGGGAAAACACTAATTTTTGCATGCAAAACGTTTTCTTCATGAAAGAGCCATTAATTTATGCGGATAAAAATATTTCATTCGTTGCACTGAACCAAAGGCAATTAAGGTCAGCTATAGATTTCAGCATAAATACTATTCTTGCTAAACAAAAAAACGGGGTAATACTCGTTTCATTCTCCGAAAACGGAGAAGAAATAATGGGCAATATTAGCAGTGATTATGCTGAAAGATTAATAATAATAGATGCATTTTCAAAAGAAAATGAAATTCCTTCAATAAAAAACATTATCCGCGTAAGCAATCCCTCCGACCTCACAAGTGTGCAAATATCAATAGAGAGAGCACAAAAAATCCTGGGAGGGGAAAAAACAATACTTATTGATGCCCTAAATGTCCTGGCAGTATATAACAAAAAAGAAATTTTAGGAAAATTTTTACACTTATTCAGCAACAAAACAAGATTCCAGGGAAACTCCTCAATAATATTCACTGTAAAAGAATCCACTGACCAGGAAATAATTGACATGGTAAAAGAATTCTCTGACAGGTCATATGATTACTCAGATTTATTTGTTTCAGCAATCGCACTAGCCGAAAGCTAAAAAAAAGAAAAACTATTAAACACCTTAAAAATCAGAATACTTCAACATCAGGATAAACTGTAATGCCTTCTTTTTCAAAATTCATTGCACAAACCTTATTAGTGTGCTTCGTGCCCCTCATCTTCAGCACTTCAAGGGAATGAATCCTAATCCCTTTTTCCTTATCATGCTCATAATACAAAGAAATAATTGCATCACTGATAAATCCGATGCTTCCTTCCTGTTCCTCAATATCCTTCGGAGAATCCTCGCAAACAATCATTGAGGTAACGCCCCATTTCCTTAACAAATTAAAAAACTCAAGTACTTTTTCTCTCCGCTTGTATTCATCGCGGAAAAGCAAACCATAAGCAGTAATAGAATCAACAACAACTCTTTTTGCGGAAACCTCGGCCAAAGCATCCCTTATCTGGCCGCCCCCTTCCTCAAGAATTTTCGTTACCTGATGAGGCTTAAACACAAGCAACCTGAATTTGTTTTCATTTTCAAGTTTCTCAAAATCCCAGCCAAACTGCAAAGCATGCTTGTATAGTGATTCCTCTTCTTCCTCAAAAGAAATAAACACACCCGGCTCATTATACTCAGTAATCCCTTTGTACAAAAACTGCATACTCAAAATAGTTTTTCCTGTGCCTGAAGAACCAACAGTCAGAACAATTGATTCCCTCTCAAAGCCACCCTCAATTAATTCATCAAAACCAGTTATCCCTGTTCGGACACGCGACCTGTCAGAACCATCATTAACCCTCTCAATAACCAAAGTTTTTTCATTAGAATCATACTCGGAAAAATCATCCTTTCCAATGGAATCATTTTCAGGCTTTGACTGAATAGAGCCAGAATCATTAACTTTAATAGAAAACCCTGCTTCAGGAGAGCTTTGATTAGAAGGAACAAAAACATTTTTCTCTTCCATAACACCACAAAAACCTAAACAAAAAATACTCAAATAAAGATGATTTAAAAGTATTTAAAACTACCATTAAATCAATCAAACAAATATATTATCCTTCAAAAAAACCTAAAAACAAAATCAATTAAACCAAAATATATTGCCTCAGCTCGCCCATCTGCGCCGAAAGATGAGAGTTTAGTTACATAGTTACTTTAGAAAATAAACCTCTTCAATACAATTAGATTATACAAAGGTTTTATTTAAAGCTACTATTAAGAGCCCTGAGTTTTAATGGATAGGTTTAAAAAGAGTTATGAATAATTATTCATTATGTTATGGATAAGTATTCATAACTAAATAATTTGAAAAGGAGGCGAAAATATGCCAAGAGGAGATAAAACAGGCCCAGTAGGGCAAGGATCAATGACTGGAAGAGCAACGGGTTATTGCGCAGGATACAACACCCCCGGATACTTAAACACATGTTGTGGAAAAGGATTTGGTGGAGGCTTTGGTAGAGGAAGAGAATTCGGACAAAGATTTGGAAGAAGATTCTGGACAACACCACAAGAAATAATCCAAGCAAACAAAGAACCTACCGAAAAAGAACTTTTAAGCGAATTAAAAGCTGAAAAAGCAGAAATAGATAAAGCTATTAAGGAGCTCGAACAAAAGAAGAAATAAACAGGTGAAACAAATTGGTTAGACCAAGATTACCAAGAATAATTGATTTTGAACCAGGAACAACTTACTTCAAACCCGCAGGAATACCCTTGCGTACGCTTGAAGAAGTTGTTCTAACTTTTGAAGAAGTGGAAGCACTCCGATTAAAAGAAGTTGAAGGACTTGGTCAAACCGAATCAGCAAAAAGAATGAAAATTTCTCAACCCACTTTTTTTAGAATCCTCTCCATTGCAAGAAAAAAAGTTGCAGACGCAATAATTAATGGAAAAGCAATAAAAATTCAAAAAGTGATAAAACAATGAAAAAAATAATGGTTCTATTCACATTAATTTTATTTTCAAGTTTAGTATTTGCACAAGAACCAACCTGCATTTATTTTTTTTTACGGAGATGGCTGCCAGCATTGTGCAAGCACAGAACCCACAATAAACAAACTAGAAACACAATCAGAATACCCAATAAAAGTTGAGCGCTTTGAAATCTACAACAACCGAGAAAACTTACTATTACTAAATAATTACTTTGATTTATACAAAATAAAAAATGATGAAAGAGGAATCCCAACAGTATTTATTTCAAACCAATACTTAATAGGAAAAGACGCAATCGAAAAAAATCTTGAAAGAATAATCCAAGAAAACAGAGGCGCAAAATGCCCAACTTTGCAAGACATTAACGCAAGTGGTGTAACAAGTGGATCAAACTCAACAAATAAACTAAATGAACTTTCATTACTCACTATTATTGGAGCTGCTTTTGTTGACTCAATAAACCCTTGCGCAATAGCAGTACTCTTAATCCTCCTTGGAGCCTTACTTGCCTCAGGCGACAAAAAAAGAGCACTAAAAGCAGGAATAGCATTCACAATCTCAATCTACATTGCATACTTCTTATTTGGAATAGGATTATTCTCAGCACTCCAAATAACAGGACTATCCTTTTGGTTTTTCAAAATAATAGGGATAGTTGCAATAATTGTCGGACTCGCAAACATAAAAGATTATTTCTGGTACGGAGGAGGAGGATTCGTAATGGAAGTCCCACGCTCATGGAGACCCACACTCAAAAAAATGCTCTCAAGCGTAACCTCCCCACTAGGAGCATTCCTAATGGGGTTCATAGTATGCCTATTCGAATTACCTTGCACTGGAGGACCCTACATAGTAATACTCGGATTACTTGCCGAAAGAATGACTGCTCTATCAGCACTACCTCTTTTAGCATTATACAATTTAGTCTTCATACTCCCATTACTAATAATTACTTTAGCAATTTACTTAGGATTCGCAAACACTGAAAAAACAAACGAATGGAAAGAAAAAAATATTAGAAAACTACACCTAATCGCAGGAATAATAATGCTAACCCTCGGAATAGCAATAACCACAGGGTTTGTATAAACGCTAAATCTAGAAAATGAATTAATTTAACCAATTATGTAAAAACAAAAAAATACTACTTAAGCAAAATACAAGTTCCAGTAGACTAAGATATCCACAATTAGGGATATATCTCGATTTATGGACATATTATGGAATTTGCACTTTTAGCGGGTCGTCACTAACTTTTGTTAGTTTCTTTTTCTTTATTAGTTTAACTATTTGATTTCTAATTGTTGCATCTGGAAAATCTATTTTTTGCCGTATTTCTTCAATGCTTACTGGGTTTTTTGCCAAGTAAAGTATTCCTTTTTCCAAACACAAAGCAGTAACTTTTTTTGTTAGAGGTATTTTGATGTTCATTCTTTTTTCCAATGCCTCTAAGTGGTCAAGAATTATGAGTTCTTGGGTTTGCTTGAGGTTCTTTGCTTGAGAAACTATTTCATCATAAATAATGTCCCAGTTTAATGTGGTTTTTTGCAAAATATTTTCACAATCTATTAAATCTGAGTCTCTTGATGAAACGCTTTTTAGCAAGAACACGTCTTCTAAGGAAGACAAGTGTATCTCTGCCTTTTCTCGGTTTATTTGTTTGCTTCTTTCCTGCATCTTTTTGCTTAACTCAAGCGCACCACAAATTTTTCTCACAAACAAATCAATTCTCGGATCACCTTTTCTTTCAAGCATTGCACTTGCTTCCAGTTGCCCGTACTGAAATTCTTTTTCTGCAACTTCTTTGAATCCAATTCTTTTTAATGCGCTAACTAATGTAGCCGCTTGCTTTTCATTTGTTAAAACAATATCGATGTCTTTGGTAGAGTTTTTTGTCTTGTGTTCAATTAGCGCATTTCCACCTATAAAATATATTGGAATTATTTCTTTGAGCTCGTTTGAAATTTCTTTGAAGAGTTTCTGAATTGATTGTTGATCGTATCTCTTAATTGTTTCAAGAGCATATAGTTTGGCTTTTTGCTGAAATTCCTCTTTTGGCAAGAACATTGACGGGCTCTTCACTGTTTGGCTATCGATATAATTAACCATATCAAACCAAGTTTCTAGAACTCCAAGTTTTTGACAATTCTTTTCTATTTCATTTACTTTGGCGCTAGCCCTATTTTTCAGGTAAAACAATATGCATAAAGTCAAATCATTCGCATTATCCGCAAACTTTATCGCGTGTGCAAGAATTTCTTCCAAAAACAAGTCTTTCTTTGGAAAATAAACGTATTTATGCGATGGGTTTAACATGAACCCAAATTCGGTGAAACGAGAAAACCCAGTTAGTGTTCCTTCTGTTTTAAAGTCGAGAGGTATTTTTTCGAGTTTTTCTTCTCCTTTTTCCCAAACGTAGTTTTGCATAATCTTCAATTTAATTAAAGTAAGCAAGTTAAATAAATCTTGGTTATTTGATGATAGACTGTACTTGTTTTCTTTTCTGGAAATAAATTGAGAAAACTTGTTTAGCAATTTGCTTGTTCGATCTGCAGATAGGCTGGTCACTTCTGCTAATTCAATAGTGGTTTTCGGTTCTATAAGATTTGAAAGCCATTCAAGGTTTTTTCTAGAAAGCAGAGCCGGATTAAACCCTGAAAAATAAAGCTTTTTTAGAGCACTAGAAGTTGGATTATCCAAAAGGATTACGCTAAGTTTGCTCTTGTCTTTTGAGATTATTCCAAACCAATATAGCTCATCGATGATTTTCTGGTAAGTATAACTGGCTATTCCTAGTTCTTTTATAGCTCTGCTGTTGATCTGTCCTTTATTGAATAATTCCTTTAGAATAGCTCCATTCATACAAAATACACTTAATTATTGTATATCAGCAACTCTTTATAAACTTATGCTGAAAAACAATAATTAATTGCGCCATCAGCTCGCCCATCATTCATCATAAATCAGATAAATTAAGCATCATCACAGGCAAGTAATTACTGCAAGAAAAGGCTTTTAACAAAACACCTAAAAGAGAGGCTAAAAAACCAAAAAAAGCCCTAAAATACCCAACAATACCAAAAAAAGAATTAAATAAAAAAGCCTAATAAAAGCCCAGAAGCCTTCAAAAAGCCTGTTTTGAACCATTTAATTTAAATACCCTTTAGAGCTATTTTTTTCAAAATGCCTGGTATGGGCATGGGGGAGATAATTATGGCTGAAGTATTAGTAGTAGCATCAAAAGTAAAGGACGCAATCAAAGCAGAAGATTGTAACACAGCAGGAGACGCTGTTGACGCTTTGAGTGCAAAAGTAGCTAAAATGATTAAGGATGCTGCAGCAAGAGCAAAAGAAAACGGAAGAAAAACAGTAAGAGCATGCGACTTCTAAATAAAGTTTAATGCATTTGATGTTTTGAGGAGCAGAAATGCTCCTTCAAAGCAACTATTTTTTGAATAATTTTGTATATTTTTGGAACAACTCATTTTCACAAGCAAACTCCTTAAGAATTTCTTTACCGGTTTTTGTAAAAAACTTTGGAACCCTTTTTCTCTCAAAAATCTCAACATACCGCTCATATTCTTTTTCACCAAACCGATTGCCATTTACATTTGGATCTATTGCCCCAAGTGAATCAGCCTCAAGAACCAATAATTCCTCATTCAAGGTTAATTCATCAAGCTTATCATGAACACTTATGAGCCCAATTATTTGCTTAATTTCCGAATCAGAATAACCAAGTTTTTCAAGCAAGGGCTTTGCCTTCTCAACGCTACGTGCCATATGCCGGGATTTTGCTTCAATCCTGTCATTAAGAGAATAACCTTTTTTTAACGAACCCGCATAACCAATATCATGCAAATACATCGTGGTGAGAAGAACTTTCTCATCCCCGCCCTCAACAGCAATAATTTTCTTCATTGTGTTAACACAAGCAATTGAATGCAAATAATCCCACTTGTCGTTTACAAAAACTTTTTTTATATATTGTAAAAGCTTATCTTCAATTTCCTTTTCTAATTTCATTAAAATCATTTCTTGTACATTATCCACCTGTTAAGGTACATAAAAGGAACATTAATTATTCCTACAAGCCACTTCAAAGCAACCATGCCGATAATCAAAGGCTCTAAAGGCTGGATACCGTAAAAAGCAAGGGTAACAAAAATAACCGAGTCAATAACCATCGCAGGCAAAGAACTAAACGCATTACGCGCCCACAAGTGCTTTCCTTTTGTTTTTTCCTTAAACCAGGAAAAAATATAAGCATCAATATTCTCGCTAATCAAAAAAGCAATCCAACCGGCAACCATTAAACGCGGAGCAAAACCAAAAATCTGCTCAAAAATCTGCTGATTAGTCCAGAAAGGAGCAGGAGGAATTATTATCATCAGCCAAATAAAAAAATTAACAGCCACCTGAGTAACAAATGCTATTAAAATCATTTTCTGGGTTTCTTTTCTCCCAAACCTTTCATTCACCACATCAGTAAGCAAAAAAGTAACTGAAAAAATAATTGTAGGAGCAGTGGCAAAAAAAGTTACAAATCCCAAATCAAAAGCAGCAATCTTGTAAGCCAAAATATTGCTAATCAAAACAAAAGCAACATACAAACCAATCAAAGCATCAGGCGTTTTGTATTTCTTAACATACCATGCACCAAAAACAGAAAACAAGGTAATAGCGCAAATCCACAAAATCAGAAAAAACAAATCCATCAAAACCAATCCAAAACTATGCAGAACAAATAATACTAACAATTAAAAAGCGAAGAACTGTCAAAGCAAAATCCTTTCAGCACCATAATAATTTACTTCATTCTCTCTATCCACAACAGCAATCAATGCCTTTATGTGAATGTTTCCTGCAAGGCGAGTCATCCTGCTTATTTGTGTCATAGAGAGCTTTTCGTTCTCAGGAGCAACATGAATTCCGTATTGTGAATGCGTTTCACCCATTTTTTTTCCTTTGGGATAGACTCTGAAATCAAAACCAAATTTTAATCCTGTCTTAATGCAATAACCTTTTTCCTTTATACCAGAATAAACAATAAATTTTGAATAAAAATTCTTATCATGGTCAAGGCCAATCGAAAGGAGCTTTTTCTCCAAAACCTTTTTTCCCTTCTTGTCAAGGATACTAAGCTTGTCCTTTTGAACCAAATAAAGCGCTTCAAACAAATCAAGGATAAGATTCCTGCCCTTGCTTTCCCCAAAACCCTTTTCAACAAGCGTTCCTTTCAAAGTAGAGTCCTCTACAAGAACCTTGTTTTCCAATAACAATGCATCCATATTCTCAATCATACAAATCACAAAAACAATTTATTCATTCCCTTCAATAACCCCATACAAATTCTAATTTTCTTCTTCCTCTTCTTTTTCCTTAACCTCAATAACCTCGCATTTTATTTTATTCTTTTTAAGTTCTTTTAAAATATCCTCAAAAAACTGGTTATGCTGCTTAACCAAAAAAACACTGTCAACTTTCTGCAAAACAGCATTGGCAAGAATCTTTTGAATAGTTGAACCCCACTCAGTTGTTTCAACACACTTCTTTTTCTTTGCACCAACAACTTTCTTTATTTCCTCCATTGATACCCTTGACTGCCTAACCTCTCCAAGAGCTGAAGCTGTTTTTGCCATAAAATCCTTGTCAACAATCTGCAATAAAATAACCTCATCAACCTTGGAAGTAAAAGCCTCTACAAAATCCTTATCACTCTCTTTTCCAGTAAGCAGGGGCACCAAAACCTTCATAACACCACTTTTAACACAATAATCATTGGTTAAATAAATTAAAAAGCATTGCATTGAGAACACAAGCTAAATATTATATATCTAGAAAGCATTGTTTCTTCATGAAACCGTTAAGCTTTGATATAGAAGAAGTGCTAAGGTTATTTGATGAGAAAAAAGTGTTTGATTTAAGGGGAATGAGCAACAGACTGATAAGAGAAGCAGCTATGAGCAATGATTATGCAAAAGCAGAACTAGGGGTTATTGCATATGCCCTGCACAAGTTAGAAACAAAAGAACACTTTGTAAGGAGCCCGCAGTGGGGAAAAGTAAAACAATCTATATCACAACACTTATTAGAGGCAGAAAACGCTGTGAAAAACAATGAACAAGAAAAATTTTTGGGCGCACTAAAAACAGTAATCCAAAGCATTACAAATATAGATAATGAATTAGGCAACTTTGCCCAAAACATTTATGACAAAGCAAAAGTAAAACAAGCATCACTCGCATACAGCTACGGATTAAGCATAGAACAATCAGCTGCACTCACAGGAGCAGACCAGAAAGAACTACAATCATACATTGGCTTCACAACAATGCATGATGATGAACCGGAAACAAAAAATATTTCACAAAGAGTAAAAGATTTTCTAAAATTAATGGAAGAATAAAGGTTGATGAAATATGAAAGCAGTTATTGACACAGGAACAATGATTTCCCTCTCAGGGACATGCTTAATGAATGTGTTCAAAGTATTCATTAAAACAAACCGGATAGAATTAATGATTTCAAGCACTGTCGCAGAAGAAAGCGTTTGGAAACCAATCACAAACAAGAGATTTGCTTTAAACGCTGCCCGAATAAAATACGCTTTCTCGGAACAAACAATAAAAGTAATTCCAATAAGCAACCAAATAACCCAGCAACAACAAAAAATACTCCAGTTAGCAAACAATTCTTTCTTTACAGCAGATGGCCCCCTGAAAATAATCCAGGCAGGGGAAGCAGAAGCACTTGCACTTGCAAAAATTTACAGCGCAAAAGCATTATTCATTGATGAAAGAACAACACGCACTTTAATTGAAAATCCTTTGCGCTTAAAACAAGTGCTCGAAAGAAAACAAGAAGCACCCATACGCGTAAACCAGCAAAATATTGACACAATCAAAGCCATGTTTCCAAACCTGCTAATGCTAAGGAGTGTAGACTTAATTGCAACTGCATTTGAACAAAACCTTTTCGACCACGAACTCGCACACGGAAAACTTGAGCTAGAAGCAGCATTATGGGCCACAAAATTCGCAGGATGCGCAGTAAGCGAAAACGAAATAAATGAATACTTAAATAATTCCAAAGCAAAGCAATAAATCAAACCAAAGTGAATTTATGAATATAGAAAAAGCAAAACCTACTGATGCAGATTGGCTGGATGAAGTAATAAAAATAGAATTCCCTTACACAGAATTCACCCCTGAAAAAATAATTGAGAGAATAAATAATCCAAAATACTTGATATTAATTTCAAAACAAGTAAATATCTACACAGGATTCACAGAGTTAGAACTTTTTCCGGAAAAAAAAGAAGCACGGATGAATGCACTTTATGTGCAAGACGGGTGGCGTGACCAAAAAATAGGCACTATGCTCGTTGAACAATGCATAAACGAATGCAAACACAAAAAAATCCAGAGATTATTCCTTTTGGTAAAAGTAGGGAACACGGGAGCCAAATACTTGTATGAAAAAACAGGATTTGTTTTTGAAAAAATGCATGACAAAATACTTGACGGAAGCGAAGTAGAGGTTTGGGCACAGGAAATCTAATTTACCATTCAAGCTTTTTCCCATCCACAAGAACTATTGGATTAATCAGAATAATGTCATTATGCACAGGGCTCTTGTTTTTTCCCCCAAAACCAGTATTGTTTCCAAATGCAATATGGACTGTTTTGTAAATCTTTTCATCATGAAGAACATTTCCAATCGGTTTCTTGTGAGCCTTGTTCGTACCAATCCCAAACTCAGCAATAACAAACCCATTCTCCACGGAATTAAGAGAAATGTAAGGCTTCGCAGAATCATTCCACTCAACTATTTTTCCATTCTCAACCTTTAACCAAGCCTTTTGAACTGGATTAATCAAATCCTTAAAATAATCAATAAATATTTCCCCATCAGCTGTTTCTTCTATTGGAGCACAATAAATCTCTCCGCAAGGAAGATTCATTGCAAATCCCTTTGTTTTTGGTTTCAAACCAACAAGCTCTCTTTTCTTTATTGAAAAAGAAATATTAGTTCCACTCGGAGTTGTAATCTGAACCATATTTTTTCCTTTTAACTGTTTAACAATTTTTTTCCCAATTTTTTCAATTTCATTAAAATCCGCTTCCAAAATCTTTAAAAAAATCTCTTCATTAATCCCAGGAAGAGTAATTATTCGTGCGCCTTTCTCCACAGCCTTTTTTGTTTCAAAACAATGAGTAATGCTTTTCTTTGTAGGAGCAATAATTACTTTTGCCCTAAGCATTTCATCAAGAGCATCAGGAATCGGCTCACTATTATTCCTATTCTCGCTTAACATTAATTCTTTGAAAAGAATTCCTTTTTCTGAAAGCGCAGACTTGAAAGCATCAAAAATAGTATTAGGCAAATGGTCATTAATCAAAAGAACCTTAGTATTTTTTCTGACATTAAGTTGGTTAAAAAGAATCACCCGCGCTGTTTCAATTAATTTTTCATCCATAATATGATTTCACCTTTGCATTAAATAAAAAAATTATTTGGATTTCACAAACGTTCCTTTCGCTTCCCCTTCTGAAAAGCCTTTGAATGAATCAGGGCCTGAAACAAATACATCGCACCCTGATTTGGTTGCGGTTTGGATTGAGGAAAGCTTTGAATGAATTCCCCCTCTGCCATCCTTTGATGTTTCGCCCATAGGGCAAACAAGTTTTGTATCCGAAAGTTCTTTGATTATTGAACCATCTTTAGCAATTAACCCGTTTTTTGTTGTAATCATTACAAGCAAATCTGCGTGGATTTGCTTTGCAAGCAAAGCAGCTAATGCATCATTATCGGAAAAAGAACCATTAATCCTGAGCTCTTCTGTTGCAACAACATCATTCTCATTGACAATAGGAACAATTTTGTGTTCAAACAAAAAATCAAAAGTATTTTTTATATTATCCAGGCAATGCTTGTTCATTAAATCATGCTGGGAAACCAAAATCTGTGCTCCACAAATGCCCAAGGTATCAAATCTTTTCAAATACTCGCTCATTAAATTAATCTGGCCTATAGCTGCCAGGCCCTGTTGTTCTTTTATGCTTACAGATTTTTCGCCAAAACCAATTTTTCTTTTGCCAAAACCTATTGCTCCGCTAGAAACAATAACAACTTTTTTGCCCATATTAAGCAAAGATTTTACTTCAAAAACAAGCCGGGACAAAACCTCACTCTTAATCCCTCTCTCATCCATTATGGAATTAGTCCCTATTTTTATGATAATTAAATTATATTTACTTATATCCATATCAAAAGAAACATTAAAAGAGTTTAAAAAAAGAAAAGGGGCTTTAAAGCCCCCTACTAATTATTCCTTAATTAAGTTCGAATGATACTGAAACGCTTGCAGTTACTTCCACATCTCCAGCACTTATAGGAGTAGGAGCTGAAGATCCTGCAGAATCCTTAGCTACTGCATAATTGCTATAATTAGGAGTATAATTAAAGTTTGATTCGCTTACTGAATAAACTTTCCCTATTTTTACCCCTAATCCTGAAGCAATTGATTCAGCCTTGGATTTCGCTGTCGTGCTAGCTTCATTCAAAGCAGTTTTCCTTACGTCAAGCTCTTTTTCTTTGCTTAACCCGAAAGCAATGCTTGAAACCCTGTTAGCGCCTGCTTGTACAGCCGCATCAACAACTATTCCGGCTTTTGCTGTATCGCTCAAAGTAACTTGAATCTGATTAACTGTCCTGTATCCTGTTGAGACAGATTTTTTTAATAAATCATTCCACTCAAACTCTTCATTTACAGAATAAGAAACAGTTTTTACATCAGAGCTAATTACTCCAATGCCGCTCAAAGCTTTTCTTACTTTATCAGCAATAACCGCGTTATCGCTCTGGCTAACCTGTGCTGATTTATCAAGAGTTTCAACACTTAAAACAATATCAACTTTATCAGGAGTAACATATTTTGTTACAGCTCCAGAAACACTCATTGTTTTTACTTCAGGCTTTCCATCAGCCCCAACAATCACCTGTGCAGGATTAGCTGACAACCCAGCGTTAAAAGAAACCGCTACAAGTATTCCCACAAGAATAATAGCAACAACAACGAACCAGAATTTTTGGCCGCAATTGCATTCATCCCCGCATTCACAACTATCTTTCTTCATAAAACAAACCCCCAAAGTATTGAACAAATAAGGAAAAAGGAGTTTAAAAAAGATTCCTTTTGGCAAGGGAAAAGCCTAAAATAAAATTTATTCAAGGTTTTATCAAACCTGCATAATAGCCAAAATCAAACTAAAACTCATTCAAGCTTCCAATAAATTCTCCTGTTCTCCGCACCCTTATTTTTCATGTCAGTGATTATTATTTTCCCAATCTCTTTTGTGTGAGAAACATGGGTTCCCCCGTCAGCCTGAATATCAAAATCAGAAATTGAAAGTATCCTAAAAACAGGAATATCTTTTGGCAAAACATCTTTCAAGCGGAATAATTCTTTTCTCTGCAAAGCTTTTTCTCTCTCCTCAAAACTAATTTTTATTTCAAAATCCTTCTGGATTGCTTCATTAGCTTTATCCTCAATTCCTTTCAAGTAAGCTCTGTCAAAATCCTTTACACTAAAATCCATTCTTGATTCTTTTTCCCCAAGCTGATTACCTGTAATTAATGCTCCGCGCTCCTGATTCAAAATAGCGGCAAGAACATGGGCGGAAGAATGCATTCTCATATGCATAAACCTTTTACCCCAATCAATCTCACACCTAACCTTATCACCAACAACCAATCCAGGCTTATCCAAAACATGAACAACATCATTCCCGTTGCTCCGCACAGAAAGAACATTAAAAATTTCATTTCCGCGAAATACTTTACCCGTATCACAAGGCTGGCCCCCGCTTTGGGCATAAAAAACAGTTTCAGCAAAAACAACTTCACAGCCATTAACACTAACAACAATTGTGCCACAGGACTTCAAATAAGAATCTTCAAGAAAAAGCCTCTTTGTCATGTACAGCACTAATACAAATTACCCAACATAGTCTTTAATTCATTTACTTTCTTTGGATGATAAAACCCAATTGTCTCTGCATAATCCTTAATTGAATCTTTAAAGATTGTCAAACGATAAAATTTGCATTTCTTATAAAAATAAGGGCCATAAAACTTTGTATAAAGAACACCAACTGATTTTAGTAATTTTTGAACCTGCCTCAACCCAACTTCATTAACTGAGTTCACAACAATCCTTTTTCGCAATAAATCAACATGCGCTTCGTCATCAAAAAAAGCTTTTAGCCACTCAACAACAATTTCTTTATCTGCCTTAAAAACCTCTTTACTAACAAACCAGCTCCTTGATGAACCTCCTCCAAAAGATTGTATTCTTTGAAAAACCCATTTTGCCACAAATGACAAAGTATTGCCTTTTTGAAATTGCGTTTTTAAACCATAAACTTTGAGAACATCTATTTCAAACATTCTCAACAAAACTGACTCTGTATTGCAGTAACCTATTAGAAATATGTTTCGGTAAATATTTTTTCTTGAGTGTTTTAACAATTCTGCAGCTGACCTTTTGCGCTTATACAGACATAAATATCCATCACCACAAACATGTGCAGCTATTCTTGCTTCCGCTGAAGAAAGCAAAAACTCTCTAATTTTATTATCCACAAAGAAGATGCTTTTTCTTTATTTTTAACCGTTTGGTAAGTATCGTGCCGGTAAAAAATAAAAATGGGGATAGCAAGATTTGAACTCGCGTTTGACGCTCCCAAAGCGCCGGTCCTAACCAGGCTAGACTATATCCCCACAAGTAAATAAAAAACCTTCAAAATGGTTTTTAAAAGTATGGAAAAAGCAAAAACTACTTCTTAGGCTTTTCTTTTTCACTCTTTTTTTCATACCTCTCCAATTCACTTAATGCAACCATGAAAACTATTACAAAAATAAGCCAATACAACCTGGTAAAATCATCAAGAAGGGCATAAATAGTAAAAATAATAATCAAATAAAATACCGAGAAAAACCACTCAAAATTTGCCTTAAGCTTTGAAACATGCTTATTAACTAAAATATAACCAAGAATAAAGCCAACACCCAAGTACAGAGGAGGAAGGGCAAGCAACACCAAAATAAAACCAATTAACAAAGAATAACCCGTTATTTCAAGGGAAATCTCAACAGGATTCGGCTTATTCCTATTTAGAATGTAACTAAAAATAAAGAAAAAAATCAATGCCCCTATAATAGCCATTGGCCCGAAAGGAAAAGGATTGAATCCCGAAATTAGTTCAAGCCCCCAAACCATAAGAAATACTTTGTTCGAGGAATATAAAAGATTAATGAAACAAAACAAGTATATAAACAAGGAAAAATTAATCATTAAGGCGATGAAATGCAGTTCCTGGAAACAGCAAAATACTTTGACAAAATAGAGAAAGCCTCCTCAAGATTAGTAATGACTGATTACCTTGCTGAACTATTTGAAAAAACCCCTGCAAATGATGCTAAACGCGTAGTATATCTGCTCCAAGGAAGAATTGCGCCCCAGTTTGAGGGAAAAGAAATAGGGTTCGGGGAAAAACTAATAGCAGAAGGAATAGCAAAAGCCACCGGATTTACAAGGGAAGAAGTTGATGCATTATTCAACAAATCAGGGGACCTAGGAAATACAGCAGAAGAATTAATGCAAAAAAGACAACAACGAGCACTATTCGCAAACCCCCTCACTGTGGAAAAAGTTTTTTCCAACCTAAAAAAAATGTCGCAAACAGAGGGCACGGGAAGCCAGGAATTAAAGAAAAAACTCTTGGCAGAATTATTTAACTCCTCCTCCCCGACAGAAGCAAGGTACATAGCGAGAATACCATTAGGAAACATAAGACTGGGAATAGGGGATCCAACAATAATGGATGCATTTGCAATGGTCCTAACAAAAAAAGAACAAGGAGAACTTGAAAAAGAAAAAATAAAAGCAACGAAGAAAAAAGAGGAAAAAAAAATAGGAGACATGCAAAGAAAACTCAAGGTAGGCATAAGGGAAAAAATTGAGGGAGCATACAATGTTGATTCTGATTTAGGGGAAATAGCAGAAATATTGAAAAAAGAAGGAATACCAGGGCTGGAAAAAATAAAAATAAAACCAGGAACCCCGATACGACCAACCGCGGCAGAAAGATTGCCAAGCGCGGAAGAAATAATCAAAAAACTTGGGAAATGCGCTGTAGAAAGCAAATATGACGGATTCAGGGTACAAATATCAAAAGATGGGGACAAAGTAAAAATCTTTTCAAGACAAAGTGAAGATATAACAAAAATGTTCCCTGAAATAATTGAAGCTGTTAAAACAAACCTTATTCCAAAAAAATGCATTGTGGAAGGAGAAGCACTTGCATTCAACGAGGATACGCAGGAATATTACCCATTCCAAGTAACAATCCAGAGAAAAAGAAAATATGAAATAGAAAAAAAAGCAAAAGAATACCCGTTGAAACTGTTTTTATTCGATTTAATGTTCTGCGAAGGGGAAAGCTATATGGAAAAACCTTTGTGGGAAAGAAGAAAAAAACTTGAAAGCATAGTAAAGGAAGGCGAACTCATACAGTTAAGCGAACAAAAAATAATTGATGACCCAAAAGAATTAGAGGCTTTTTTTGAAGAAAAAATTTCCCAAGGATTAGAAGGAATAATGGCAAAAGACCTGGATGCGCCATACATAGCAGGAGCAAGAAAATTTGCATGGATAAAACTAAAACGCTCATACAAGGGAACATTAGATGATACACTTGATTTAGTAATAATCGGTTACTACAAAGGAAAAGGAAAAAGAACACAATTCGGATTAGGGGCACTGCTTGCTGCTGCATATAATGAAAAAAAAGATTTGTTTGAAAGCGTGGCAAAAATAGGTACAGGAATGAGCGAAGAAATGCTATCAGAGCTAGAAGGATTATTATCAAAAACAATTTCAAAAAACAAGCCAGCAAGGGTTGTGTCGGAGCTAGAGCCGGATCTATGGGTAATTCCTAAATACGTGGTAGAAACAAGGGCAGATGAAATAACCTTAAGCCCTTTGCATTCCTGCGGAAAAGAAAAAGGAAAAGGATACGCACTAAGATTCCCAAGAATGATTAAATTAAGGAGTGACAAGAAACCGGAGACAGCAACAACAACAGAAGAAGTAAAAAAAATGTTTTCAATCCAAAAAAGAGTATCAATTGAAGATACCTACGGGCAGGAAAATTAATTTTTTTAAAGAAAAGCAACTATTATAGTTAAATTTAAGTAATTGAAAAACAATAAGGTGTGATAATGAAAATAATTAACTTCGCGATACTAATTGCTTCATTCATAGGAGTCCTGTGGATTCTTTTTAATATAGACCTCTGGAGCAGTGAGTGGAAGAACCTTTTCTTTTACCAGGACAATTGGGTAATGTTTTTGTTCCTCTTAATAATGGCATTTGTGGTTGGAATGATAATAAAAAAAATTTTTGTAATAGAGTTCAAGGCTTTGAAGTGAGAAAATGAAGGTATTTGAATTACTAGTTTATTCAATTGCAGGGCTTGCATTACTGCTCCTTTTTTTCAGCCTGCTCCCGTATTTTTTCCCGCCTGAAACAAGCACAAAACAAATAATGAAAGCAGTTGAAGAAGCACAGACACTTACAATGATTGGAAAAACAATGAATTTAGGGGCACTAAGTTACAGCAAGGATTACCATCTCTTCAAAGAAGATTTTGATGAAAAAAATTTTTTAATAGCATTTGAATGCGCAAGCGCAAAAGAATGCTGCATAAAAAAATCCGATCAAGGGAAAAACTATGCTTGCGAGAACCCGATAGAATGGGATTACAACTTCATCAAAATAAAAGAAACAAAAAAAATAACAACAGCTGTAAGATGCACCAGAGAAAAAGGATTCAATTTATGCAAAATATATGTTGCAGGGCTGCCGGCACAAGCAAAAGTAGACAAAATTGAGTTGCTCAATACATCAGGGGGCACAGGAGAAATAAAGCTTACCCTGAAAAACATTGGATTAAACGAGCTGGCATTCGGAAAAAATTCTTTAATTTTGTATAAAAAATCCGAAAACAGCTGGATAGAAACAGATTACGCTTCAGAAGAAAAAGAAGTCTCAACTATTATGCCTGGGGAAAAAGAAACTATTTTTTGGAGCATTAACCCAAAAAACGCAGGGGAATACAAAGCCTTATTCAGGTTTGAAGCACAAAATGCAGGATTTGATGAAAACTCAATAATATTCACACTGGACAAAACAAGTTTATGCAATACTAATGAAACACAGGCAGAAACATTCTTTGACCCAGAAACAAGCACTTACCAGGAAACACACTACTGCACAGGATGCTCATATTCATTCGAATGCGCAAACGCATGGAACAAAAAAACAGGAAAACCATTTTACCCTGCAACAAAAGATTCCGCATACTGCACAAAAACAACTTATGAGGGAAGCTGCTAATAGCCAATATTAGGATAATGAATTCAAAATCAGGGTTTAGAAAGCAATTAAAAATTAAACCAATGAAGGTATTTACATGAAATTAAGTGAATTCTACAAAAAGCACTCTATTAAGGAAGGCTCATTAATTGAGTTTGATTTTGAGGGGAATAAGGTAAGCGGGACAATTATTCCTTCAAATGACAATAATTTAATGATAAAACTTGGTTCGGGGTATAATGCTGGTTTTAATTTAGAAAAATTAAAGAATATAAAATCTATTGGAGAAAGCAAACCAGTGGGAAAAGCAAAAACAAGTGAAATAAAAAAGAATCCTGCACTTCCAACAATTGCTATTTTGCACACAGGGGGCACGATTGCTTCAAGAGTAAATTATTCCACCGGAGGAGTATATGCTTCATTTGATATTAATGATATTGTAACAATGTTCCCTGAGCTAAACGGAATAGCAAATATTGAATCTGTTTTTGTTTCAAACATGATGTCTGAGGACATGGCTGTAAAGGATTTCCAAAAAATTTCTTCCTCAGTTGCAGAGCAAATAAAAAAAGGGGTTAAAGGAATAATTATCGGGCACGGAACGGATATGCTTGGTTACAGCGCAGCAGCATTATCATTTGAACTTGAGAATTGCCCAATCCCTGTGCTAATTGTCGGAGCACAGAGAAGCTCAGACAGGGGCTCGAGCGATGCGGCAATGAACCTTATATGCGCAAGTAATTTTATTACAAAAACTAATTTCAAGGGAGTGGCAGTATGCATGCATAACTCAAGCAATGATGATATGTGTGCGATTTTGCCTGCAACAAAAACAAGAAAAATGCATACCTCAAGAAGAGATGCATTCAAACCAATAAATGACACGCAAATAGCGCTCGTGGATTACAAAACAAAGGAAATAAAGTGGATGAAAAACAGGGGACAATACGAACAAGCAAAAGGGCAATTCAAATTACTAAACAAATTTGAAGAAAAAGTTGGCCTGATAAAAATGCATCCATTAATTACTGAAAAAGAAATTGAATTTTATAAAAAAGAAAAATACAAAGGAATAATAATAGAGGGAACAGGATTAGGGCACACTCCGATAAGAGAAAAGGATTCTTTTGTAAAAATAATAAAAGAATTGGTTGATTCAGGATGCATAGTAGGGGTAACCTCGCAATGCCTGAATGGAAGAGTTCATCCACATGTTTACACAAATTTGAGAAAAGTGTCTTCAACAGGAGCTATTTATTGCGAGGATATGCTGCCAGAAACAGCGCTCATGAAATTATCCTGGTTACTAGGAAATTATTCTAAAAAAGAGGCTGAGGAAATGCTGGCAAAGAACCTAAGAGGAGAAATAACCCCTTACACAAGAACAGATACCTACGAATACTAGAATAATTCAAATCGGCGATTAAACCCATTCTAATGCACCGCAAACCAAAAAGAACAACTAATTAACTACTTCACGTGAACGAAAGCTTTATTAAGGGGGTCAACAGCAATATGTACAGGTGAGCTTATGAGAGCAGCATATTTGATTTTAATGATTGGAGCATTGCTTTTCGTAATTAGCGGAGCATTCGCATACTCAGGATTCAATAGATATTACTACACTGACAATTATTACCCAACAGTTTACATGCCTGGGCCATACGCAGTGTATAGCGCACCAGCATACGTTTACAGCCCGGTTTACTATAGGAGCTATCCTGTTGTAGCATACCCAGTTGTTTATGCACCAACATACTACGCACCAGCATACTCAAGAACATATTCAAACATGTCAATTTACAGTGATGGTGACGGTGGATGGGGCTTCTCAATAGGAAGAGGCACTGTTTGCGGATACTACGGATACTGCTAAAATTTAATAATATTAATTTTGGGGCTTTTGCCCCTTAACTATTTTTTAATTAAAATCCTCAATCCTGATAACAGCAACTTCTTCTTTTATCTGTGGAATTAATTTGAATTTTTGTACTGCTTTGTCAATCCGCCCCTGAGTTGTTTTATGAGTAAGCATAACAAGAGAAGCAGTCACTCCATCAGAGGATTTTTGTTCAACTGCAGCAAGAGAAATCCCTTCATCCTTAAACACCAAAGCAATGGAAGCTAAAACACCAGGCTTATCATCAACATCAAGCCTAATAAAAAACTTTGAAATGGTTTGTGAAAACGGCTTTAATTTAACATCCTCAAAAAACCTTTGAGTTACCCTGGACCTTGAAGCCATTTCAATTAAATCAGTAACCACTACAGTGGCTGTAGGCAACTTTCCTGCGCCCTTGCCTGAGAGAAATATTTCTCCTGTTTGTTTGCCTGATAAAAGAACAGCATTAACCTCATTATTTATCCTTGAAAAAATATGATTCATTGGAACCAAAGCAGGATGAACCCTTAACTCAATTTCAGAGTTTTCTTTCTTTGCAACCGCAAGGAGCTTAATTGCATAACCTAAATCCTTAGCATACTCAATATCTTTCTGAGTTATTTTTGTAATTCCAAAAGTTAAAACTTCTTCACTAATCTTAGCATCAAAAGCCAAAGCCGCCAGCAAAAAAATCTTTTGCGCAGCATCCTTTCCCTCAACATCAAAAGCAGGGTTAGCTTCAGCAAAACCAAGCTCCTGCGCTTTCTTTAACGCATCAGCATAACTCATTCCCTCGCTCATCCGTGTGAGAATAAAATTTGTAGTACCATTAACTATCCCATAAATGCTTTGAATATTATCAGAAGAATAACTCTCCTCAATTGTTCTAATTATAGGAATGCAACCGCACACCGCAGCCTCAAACAAAATATTTGCCTTGTTTTTCTGGGCAAGGGCAAATAATTCATAACCATGCTTCGCAATCACAGCCTTATTTGCAGTAACCACATTCTTTCCCGCACGAAGAGAATCAGCAATAATAGTGTGTGCCGGCTCATAGCCCCCGATAAGCTCAACCACAACAGCAATCTCTTTATCTTCAAGAATTTTTTTATAATCCTTAACTAGAATGCCTTCCACGCCAAGCTCCTTAGCCCTTTTAATATTCACATCACAAACAGATTTCAGGACAATTCTGACCCCGGTACGCTTCTCAATAAGCAGGGAATTCTTCTGCAGAATCTCAATAACCCCAGAGCCAATAGTACCCAGCCCCACAAGACCAATATTAAGCACTTTAACCATGGAGAATAAGAGAGTAAAAAGAAATAAATACCCTAAGCATAACTCCATTCAAATAAAAAAACTAAACCAAAAAAGTACCGGCATAGCACTGCCAAAAAAGTTATAAGCAAAGCAAAATTTGCATTATGAATGAAAGACATAAAGAAAGGTTTTGACAAAAAAATCATTTGTACTCCAAAATTTGCATATTTGTTTGGTTACTTTGCAGCAGATGGGAGTTTCTATAAAGATTTTTCTGGAGAACGTTTTGAATTTGTTGACGGTTTTTCAATAAAAAATGAACAATGTTATTCTCTAAAATTTATAGAAAGTATACAACGAATACTCCTAGAGCTATTTGAAATAAAGGCACATATTAGAAAAAGGCAAAACAAATATGTTTTATCATTTAGAAACAAAAAACTTGCGAATCTATTCAAAAATGAGATCGGACAAAAAACAGGAGATAAATCAAAAACAATAAATTTACCCTCTTTTTACTACAAAACTAATTTGGAAAAATTCTTTTGGCTTGGCTTTATGGATGGAGATGGGTGTGTCCCAAGAAAAGGAAGAAAAATTGCATTAGAGTGTGCAAGTAAAAAAATAATTGTTTCTTTTAAATCATTTCTTAAAAGAAATCAGGTTAATGCAAATTATTTTGAAAGAAAATTAAATAATAGAACCTATTATGGGGTTCGCATCAGTTCCGCATTTTTTACTAAATATGCTAATGTGCTGGGCTTTTTGCATCCTCGAAAAAAGCTGTGGCTAAATTCGCAAATAAAAAATAATTTTTATGTATGTAATTCCCCAAATATTGAAAAATTTTTAACCAAAAACAATTATTTAAATTACTTACAAATCTTTAACCCACGCAAAGTATATATTGTCAACTCCAAGCCCTTACTGGAAAGGTATGGAACTAAATGCAATCAAAGTAAAAATAAAAAACTAAAAGAAATTCTTGATGTATTGCTGCAGCAAGGATTCAAAAATAAAAAAATACTAAAAATCCTTTCCAATTACCGCTGGAAAATGGGAAAAGGGACAAATGTATCAATAAGATTACCCTTAAAAAATAACTCCAAGCTAATAGCAATAACGTCCTTTGTTAGAATAAGAAATGGCGGAATTATATTGTCAAAGCAATACATTAAAGTATTTAATAAAAATCCTAATAAAATAATAAGAACCTGTGAAAATTTATTTAATATAAGAGCAAAATGGACCTCAAAAAAAGAACCCTTGTTTTGCAGCGGTGTTTTAAAATTGCTCTTTTCTAAGATTACAATAAGAACTGAGGAAAAATATACCTACCCAAAGTTCTATGAGGAAGTAACATGCAAAATTACATAAAACTGGGACTCAAATGCGGTCTTGAAGTTCATCAACAGTTAGATACGGGCAAACTTTTTTCTAGGGCTCCTTCAGCTTTAAGAACAGAAGAACCGGATTTCAGAATTGAAAGAAAACTAAGACCGGTTGCTAGCGAACTTGGAGAGTATGATAAAACTGCAATTGACGCATTTATGCGAAATGAAACATTCATTTATGAGGGATATTATGACACAATTTCTCTTGTTGAAACTGACTGCGAACCGCCACAACCAATGGATGAAGAAGCATTAAAAACAATACTCGAAATTGCGCTCCTCTGTAAATCCAACCCGATAAGCAAATTAATCACCATGCGAAAAACGGTTATTGACGGTTCAAACACAAGTGCATTCCAGAGAACAGCGCTTGTTTCCTTCGGAGGGGAATTTGAAATAAAAACAAACGGGAAAAACAAAAAAATCGGGGTACAAACAATAATTCTTGAAGAAGATGCAGCAAGACCAATAAAAAAAGAACAAGGAAAAGTATATTACAATTTAGACAGATTGGGAATACCCCTTGTTGAATTAGCAACAGATCCGAATATCAGGAGTCCGGAAGAAGCAATTGCAACAGCAGCAAAAATAGGGGAAATAATGAGATTAACATGCAAAACAAAAAGAGGAAAAGGAACAATAAGACAGGATGTTAATGTTTCAATTGCAGAAGGAAACAGATGCGAAATCAAGGGCTGCCAAGAATTAGAACTCATTGGAACGGTTGTGGAAAAAGAAGCGGAAAGGCAAATTGATTTAATTAATTTCAAGAAAAAACTTAACGAAAAATTTGGGAAAATGAAAAACAAAACAGAATTATTTTCAGAATCAAAAGAAATTTCTTCAATATTCGCAAATAGTGAATGCAAATTTGTCAAAGGTAGAACATGCTTTGGAATGAAATTAAAGGAAATGAAAGGAATCCTTGGAGAAAAAATAGGTGCAAAAAGATTCGGAAGCGAATTAAGCGCATACGCAAAAGCAACAGGGGTAACAGGATTAATTCACAGAGATGAACTGCCTAATTATGGAATAAGCGAAAAAGAAACTGAAATGATTTGTAAAACACTCGGTTGCGGAGCAGAGGATAATTTTGTTTTAATTGTAGCCGAAAAGGAAAAAGCCATAAAAGCATTTGAAGGAATAAAGGAAAGAATACTTATAGCATTTGAAAAAGTGCCTATGGAAACACGAGGAGCACTAGAGGATGGTTCAAGCGAATACCAAAGGCCATTATCAGGAGAAGCAAGAATGTACCCCGAAACAGATATCCCATCAAAAGAAATAAATGAAAAATATTTAATTACACTAAAAAAAGGGCTGCCAAAAAGCGTTGCTGAACGTGAAAAACTCTACTCTTCATTTGGGCTGAGTACAAATCATGTTGAAGAAATGAAACTAAGCAATTACGCAAGATTTTTTGAAGAAACAATTGAATCAGGAGCAAATGCAAAAACAGCTGCAACACTCCTCCTTCAAACACTCACAGAACTAAAAAGAAAAGGAATTGAAGTTGAAAAAGTTTCTCTGGGAGAAATAAAGGAATTGTTGTTTGCAGAAGCGAAAGGAAAAATAGCTAAAAATGCTTTAGGGGAAGCGATTGAAGAAATTGCAAAAGGAAAAACACTTGAAGAAATATTATCCGCAAAGAAAACACAAAAAACCGATTCAAAGGAAATTGAAACAAAAATAATTGAAATAGTTACAAAAAACTCTGCACTGGTAAAAGCAAAAGGATTAGGCGCAATAGGGCCGTTAATGGGAGATTTAATGAAAGAACCATCTCTGAAAGGAATTGATGGAAAAATCTTGAGCGAAATACTGAAAAAAGAAATAAACGCAAGAAAATAAAATAGATATAAACTTACAGCATTCCTCTTGCCCCTTTTTTTAATTTTCTAAAACACTTTTTGTGAAAAAACTGCCCACCCCACTTTTTATCAGTAGGGGCTTTGCCGCACAAAGAACAAGGCTCAGGATATTTTCCTTCAGGTTCAGAAGACTGTTCCTCTGGCTCTTTTTCTTCCTTCTTACCAAACAAATTCAAATCCATAAAATACCAAACCTAAAAAATATTTAAAAAGCCAGTTACCTGAATAATTGTCCAAGAAATTGGGTTACTTCATTTCTCTTTACTTGCTAATCTCCAATCCAAGCACCTTAATTGCTTTCTTCATTGTTTCCTTCATATTCTTGTGCTTAAGCAAAGAAACTGCTTCTCCAGGAAAACACCACTTGAAATCATCATGCTCAATAACCTTCTTTCCATCCTTAACTGCCTGATGCTCAAAACTAATCCTGTTATTGCTTGAAACCCTTATCAAAAAATTCTTAATAAAACTGTCAAGATTTCTAGAATCATCATAATACGTCAACTCATCAATCTTCCCAATTAATTCAAGCTTTGAAAGCCCTGTTTCCTCAAACAATTCCCTCTTAATAGCCGCATCAATGGATTCACCTTCCTTAATACCCCCTTTGGGAAATTCCCATCCACGCCAATGAAGCACACGATGCAAAAGCAAAAACTTTTCCCCATCAAAAACAACCAAGCCAACAATATACCTCTTAGAGGCTTTACTTGAACCATGCTTTGCAGAAAACCCCTTACCTTTCTTAGGCTCACCCTCAGGATACATAATAATCAATGAATAAAAGAATTAACGGAATAAAAAACTTCTCATAAGCAAAATAACCCAAAAAAATCAAAAATAAGTTTATTAACAGGAAAAACCTTTTCTAATGATGAAAAATAAAGAAAAGAAAAACGGGACAACAGTAAAAACATTCGCCCTTGCCTCACTCCTAAACGACTTAGGGGCAAACATGATTTACCCAATATGGCCCCTTTTCTTAACAACTGTTCTCGGGGCAAACATGTCCATCCTTGGATTAGTTGACGGATTAGGCGATGCACTTGTTTCCCTGTCACAAGCAGCCTCAGGATACGCTTCTGACCGATTAAAAAAAAGAAAAGTATTCATCTGGCTGGGATACTTACTCGGCGCAGCATCAAGAATAGGGTACGCAATAACAACAACCTGGCCAATGGTAATCCCATTCCGGATACTTGACAGAGCAGGAAAAATACGCGACTCTCCGCGAGACGCTATTGTTGCTGATGAATCAATAAACGAAAACCGTGGAAAAAATTTCGGAATAATAAAAGGAATGGATAAATTAGGAGGAGTATTCGGAATAATATTATGCATCCTGCTCATTAATTTTTTTGGTTACCAAACCTTCTTCATAATGGCAGCAATACCTTCGATTATAAGTGCAGTACTAGTTTATTATATTATTAAAGAAAAAAAACAAACAAAAATAAAATTATACAAAGGAATAAAACTAACAAACCTTACCCATAATTACAGGCTCTTTTTAGCACTAAGCGCAATATTCGCCCTCGGCTCATTCAGCTACTCTTTCTTGCTAGTATTCGCAAACAAAACAGGATACCAAACAACATTCATCCCTGTCCTATACCTAATATATGTTATTTTTGCAGCAGCCTTTTCCCTGCCATTCGGAAAACTCTCAGACAAAATAGGGCGAAAAAAAGTAATGAACTTAGCACTCTTATTTTGGGCAGCGACATGCATAATATTCATTTTCTTTAACACCTGGTGGGCAATATTACTCACTTTTGTATTTTATGGATTACACCAAGCAGCCCTGCTCCCAGTACAAACAACCTATGTTTCAGAACTAGCCCCCAAAAAATTCAGGGCAAGCGCACTAGGCGGATTCCAAATGATAATAGGGTTATGCGCCCTCCCCGCATCACTAATAGCAGGAATACTATGGGATTCATTCGGAGCAACAATCCCCTTCATCCTATCTTTGGCATTAACAGCAATAGCCATTGCAATGCTTCACTTTGTTAAAGAAACAAAAAAATAGGAAATATTATTCTTACTTATTATATTTGTATAAATAGTAATAAAGCAAAGAAGCAAACGGAATAACAATATTAACAAACATCCATAAATACTTTTTCGCTTTGCTTTCAAACCTTCTCTTCCATGCATCAAAAAACATTGCAATGTTAAACAACGTGCCAAGAATAGTTGCAGCCAGCCAAACCAACCCGCCAAACAAAACAAGCCACTCAGGCAAAACAAAACCAAGCAAATCAATCATCAAAAACCACAATTAGAATAAGATTTTAAAGTTAATAAAATAGCCCCTCCCAGATTCGAACTGGGGTATCAGGCTGGCATCAGAAATCCTGTTGTTCGCTGTATCGAGCAAGCAACGCTTGCGAAGATACTGCTTTCGCGAACCTTAACAAGGTTCCTTCAAAGGCCTGCATCCTTAGCCACTAGACGAAGGGGCTCTTTAACATTCATGTTTCTTGCTTTGCAAGGTATTTTCCCCTGAATCTATTTTTTCGCCACCAAGCAAAAGTTCTACTTTTGCGGTGCGTCACAAGTAATTCTTGTGACGGCCTTTTCCCAAAAGGCTGCTAGACGAAGGGGCTTTTGATTAGAGAAACTTGCTTCTCCAAATAACTTGGTTAGAAGTAGCAATTTAAAGCTTTCTCTGAACAAGTTTTTTTATTAAAGGACGGGTAGCATAGTGGTTGGTGCACTGCTCTGATAAGGCAGGGGTCGAGGGTTCAAATCCCTCCCTGTCCACTTTTTACCACGTGTTCAAGCAAAGCATTTTTAGGTATATTACAAAATCTCCTGCTCTTTCTTGAAATTTTAACGCCATCAATAAAACCGCCTAAATTGTAAAACTTTTTTATTGAAGACAGACTCTGCATTCTGATACCGGATAAACCACACCAAGAATTTTTATTTTTCACCAAATGGCATTTAAATCCAAGGCTTTCAAGGAAATCTTTCCATTCCAAAACAAGCGTTGGGTGATAACAAGCTAAATCTAAACTTGGTTTACTTTTTTGCGGCAAAGAAATTGAGCCATCAGCAGAAAACCCAAAACGCAAAATCCAAACCTTGGTTTGCTCGTTGCAATTTGATAAGAATTTCAAAGTGGGCTGTGATTCACTTAAGTAATCTTCTTTTGTTTGATACTTCCAAGAAGGACTCGTTTTATAATTTGGGCTTAAAGATAGCATGTGCTTCCCAAGAACCACATCACTTACTCGTACAACATTACCTTTCTTTGTATAAGCCACTTTTGGGATATTGCTTGATAACTTGTTGAGAAGCGAAAGCAAAATTTTTTCAAGATTCGCATCTGTAGTGTAATAGCTTATTCTATGATTATTATCTTTTACACAAAGCGAACCATCAGTCAAAAGGCACACTCCTAAAATACAATACAAATCAACATTTTCTTTTACCAGTCGTTCAATGAGAGGATGTTTTTCAATAGTCTGTTTAGTTATTCCGGAAAATTTCTCTTCTTTTGCTGCTTTAATTTTCCTTAATCTTGCATAAAAAGCGCTTTTATCAACAATCAAACTTTCTCTGCTTACTCCTCCTTTACTTGCCCCCCAATTTAAAGGAAGCCGCTTTTCTATGAATGCATTGAATTCATTCGCCTTTTCATCAAACTCACACAATTTTTGGAAAGTAGATTGACGAATATTTGTCCTTTCACTAAGATAATCACAAATAGTAGATTTGCTCACACCCAAAAAAACACCAAGTTGCCGTAGACTTAAACCATATTTATTCAAAAAATAATTTATTAGCTCTGCTTGTTTTCCTTTAGCAAAAACAAGCCTCTTGTCTTTTGTGCAAATATTATTGACCATGAAACAACAACCAAAAAATCCAGTTTATTTAATTCATAAACCTTTTGCGACTCCTATGCCGGCGCCGTACACCCTTTTTCTCTTTTAAAAAACTTTCGAACAACACATGCTTTATGGTTATGGCTAAAATTGATAATGCAAAAAAAGCTTTTATGAAAAAAAGCAAGGAAATTGGTTACGGAAAAATACAGGGCTATGATTTTGAAAAAGAATTTGATGCAAAAAAATTCTTTGAATCATTCAAGGACACTGGCTTTCAGGCAACCAATTTAGGAAAAGCAATTGATCTAACAAAAGAAATGCAGAAACAAAAAGCAACTATTTTTCTTGGATTTACTTCAAATGTAAGCACTTCAGGATTAAGAGACAACATTACTTATTTAGTAAAAAACAAATTAGTCCACTTTTTAGTAACAACCACTGGAGGAGTAGAAGAAGATGTAATCAAAACCCACGGGGATTTTTTGCACGGAAGCTTTGAAGCAGATGGAGCAAAATTAAGAGAAAATGGAGTAAATAGAACAGGCAATATTTTTATCCCAAACGAAAGATACATTTGGTTCGAAAAATTCATGAAAGAAGTACTGCAGGAATTATACCATAAATCAAAAAAAGAAGATAAAATAATTAATAGTGTTGATGTAGTAAAAGCAATGGGCAAAGCACTTGAAGGAAAACCTAATGCAGAAAAAAGCTTTACTTACTGGGCATGGAAAAACAACATTCCTCTGTTATGCGTTCCACTTGCTGACGGAGCAATAGGCGACCATATATATTTTTACAAAAAAGACCACCCTGATTTGGAAATTGATTTAATCAAAGAAGTTGAATTAATTTATGACACAGTGCTAAATGCAGATAAGATAGGCGCAATAATAATCGGGGGCTCAGTGCCAAAACACCACATAATGAACGCATGCTTAACACGCGAAGGAGCAGATTACACTGTTTACATTAACACAGGATATGAAGGAGAAGGAAGCAATGCAGGCGCAAACCCTAACGAAGCAAAAAGCTGGGGAAAAGCAAGCGCAAACGAAAACAATGCAAAAGTATGGGGAGAAGCAAGCATAATATTCCCAATACTGATTGCCGCAGGATTCAAACTAAAATGATGCATATTAAAATAAATGGAACAAAAAAATTAGGGTTATTGGATTTTATACTAAAAAGAGCAATTCATTTTGCCTAAAATATATATTGCCTAGCGAAAACACTCAATAATTCATCAAAATCCTTTTTAGGATTCGTCAGGATTTAATTATATAATTTAGAACTATGTATGGCTGAATATTATTGTGCGCTGTTCCGCTTCCTGCATTTCCACTATTAAACGAAGATATATCCGTAGTATGCGTATGAGTTGCACTTTCACCATCAGAAGTAAATGGTGCAATATCTACATTATGAGTATGGTCTGTGTTTGTTCCTCCTGAATTTAGGTTTTCCTGCAAATTAAATTCATTTGCTGCCGCAGCAAACCCTGTATAATTGTGAGTATGAGCTGCATTGCTTGCCCATCTCCATCTTACTATTGAATGTACATGATCTACTGATTGCCCTGTTGATGTTGTATTCGGCGGATTAACTGTGTGTGTATGACCAACAGATTCAGTTCCGCTTGCTGTGCTTGGCGGATCCACTGTATGCAAATGTGTAGCCAATTCTGCAGTGGTTAATGCATGAGTTTTCTCCCCACCTGTTTCTCCCATCACATCAAACTCAGTTTCCGCTGTATTATAACCTACTGGAACTTTTCCTTTCAAATTAGGCAAATTAAAAGTTGTACTACCATCACCAACCCCATAAATCGTACCAATTACCGCAAACAAAGCCGAATAAGTTACCCTCGATACCGCCGAACCATCACACAAAAGCCATCCTGACGGGGCTGTTGTTGTTCCCCACATAGTTATTTCTCCAACGGGTCTTAGCCCTGTTGAATGGCTTCCATCTAATAAATCTGCATTTAGATTAGCAACGAGAGTTGTGCTTGTTACATTGAGAGGAGCTGTCCCAATTGCTTTCGAAATAGTAATTGGCTCAGTGCTCCTTATTTCCCCATTTACATCCAAAGTTTTTCCAGGCGTTATTGTCCCTATTCCAACATTGCCATCGTGTTTGATTGTAACTAAATCCGTTCCCCAGGTATCAGGGCTGTTTGTCAATGAAGCAGTGCCAATAAAAATATCATTTCCATCCGAGCTAAGCCCCATATGAGAAACAGTGTAATTTCTCAACTGAAGACCAACCCTGTTTGCGCCAACCGCAAGAGCAATCCCTCTATTTCCCCCAGCGCCAGCATAAATTACATTACTGCCTGAAGGACCTTCAACATCCAGCTTGTATCCAGGAGTTATTGTGCCAATGCCTAGTAATTTACTGCTATTATCCCAAAACAAGTTGCCATCATCAGCAAGCTTTCCACCTAAAGCAGCAAAAGGAACTCTTCCCAAAGTCAAACTTCTACCAATCAAATTAGAAGCATTAATATCAATTAACCAATTCCCGCTTGAATTAGTCCAGCCTGCTGTTTGAGTATTAGTATCACCTGAAGAAACAGCATCTCCTACATAAAGAACATTTGGACAAGAATGAGTAACAGCACAATTCGTATCAATAATAGACCCACCAGAACCACTACCACACAAACCCACATCCTCATTATTCACACAAACCAAAGCAGAACCAGCAAAACTCAACCTATTAATATGATCTTGTTTTTCTAAAACCAAACTATTTGGCGTACCAACTCTGTTCAAACCACTAGCACTCTTATAAGTAAAAGCAAAATTATCTAATGTACAGGTACTTCCAATGCATGGTGTTTGGCTTGCAATAAAAACAACTTTTTTCTTTCCGGGAGCAATGCTAGGCAAAACCCCAATAGAATCAAAATCCTTTACCGTAGAACCCACACGATAACCAGTCAAAGTAATTCTTTCACTAGTATTATTAGTAACAACAAAAAAACTATTCCCATTCTCATCAACACCCGCATCACTCAAACCTAAAGGCTGAGAAGACCAAAAATACTCATCCTGAGAAAGAAAAACACCATTATCAAAATTAATAACACCAGTCAATAAACCCGCAACAAACAAAGACAAAGCAATAACCCCACTAATAACAACCAAATACTCTATAGTGCCTTGAGCAAAAGAATTTTCACTACAAAAATCCTGAACAGCTGACTTCATAAAAAATACACAGAGAAATAAGACTTTAAACAATATAAATATTCCTTTATCAAAATTAAAAAAGCACTAAATAAGTTAATTCACTAATTCTGCGGGCTAACACAAATAGGAACACCATAAGCAGTATTCTTGTCCTGCTGAACAAACACATTAGTAACCAAACCCATTCTTTCACAAAAACCCGCAGCATAAGCCAAATTACCCAAAAAATTCTTATCCGCCTGACTCAACTCAACAGAAGAACAAACAACCGGATTCTTTGCATCCTCAGAAAAAATCACCGGATAAGCCAATAACCCAAAAGCAAAGAAAATAACCGCAACCAACGCCAACAAAATTACGTGAAACTCTCTCAACTCAAAAGCTACCTTCAAACCAAACACCCGCTAAATAAAACTAACTACTTAACTTATTTAAACCCAACTAAAAAAACTATTGATTGGCTAAATTATCTAAATTATTCCTAGCCAAACTATCTCCGGGATTTATCTGTATTGCTATTTCATATTCTTCTCTTGCTTTCTCAAAATCACCTATTGTTTCATAATAATATCCAATATCATTATGCGCATTCGAATTATAAGGATCAATCTCCAGAACCTTATCGTAATAAATTTTGCTCTCCAATGTCTTGTTCAAATCCAAAAGTATATTCGCGATATTAAGATAAGCATTTGACGCATTTGAATCTAATTCTATAACTTTTATGTAATATTTCTTGGCTTCTTCCAATTCATTTTGCCTATAATACACATTGCCTATATCAAAATAATATTCAGAATCTTTCTTTATCTCAACAGCTTTTTGGTAGGATTCCAGAGCCTTGTTTAAGTCCCCCGCTCTATAATAAGTATCTCCAAGAAGGCTATAAGCCAAATCAAATTCAGGGTATATCTCAATAGCTTTATTTATTTCCGCAATAGATTTGTCAATCTCCCCCTTTGACCCATAAATCGAAGCAAGATTAAGGTGAGTTGCTGCTTTCTCCTCCTTAGATAATGAATTATCCAGGAAAATCTTTCCCACAAAACAAAAGAATACAATCAAAATCAAAACAAAAATTATTATAGGTATTTTTGATTTTAGTATTTTTTTATTCATAATAATCAACCCTTACAACAAATTAACATATTAACATATGGCAACCACAAACTTGATGAATTTGTTAAGTGTTTTAGATTTCATTAGGATTTAATTATATAATTTAGAACAATATAAGGCTGAAGATTATTATGCGCTGTTCCACTTCCTGCATTTCCACTATTAAACGAGGATATATCTGTTGTGTGCGTATGAGTTGCACTTTTACCAGATGATGTTGTACTAGAAATATCAATAGTATGCGTATGAGTTGTACTCTTACCCCCAGAAGTAAATGATCCTATATCAGTGGTGTGGGTATGAGTTACGCTGTTCGATCCAGAAGTAAATGATGATATATCTATCCAGTGTGTATGAAGTCCATTACTTCTCCAAAAAGTTGAGTCGCCCATAACGAATGGTGACGACCCATCATCATAGTTAGGATGGGATAGAAGAAACGCCCCTCCATCATTCATTGTTTGGGTTTGTGTATACTGTCCTGGAGGATCAACTGCATGTGTATGACCTACACTATTATTTCCGCTTGCTGTTGCAGGCGGGTCTACTGAATGTGTATGATCAGCACTTTCAGTTCCAGAAGCCGTTGAAGCAGGATCAACAGTATGCGTGTGGTCAGCAGATTCAGTTCCGCTTGCTGTGCTTGGCGGATCAACTGTATGCAAATGTGTAGCCAATTCTGCAGTGGTTAATGCATGAGTTTTCTCTCCGCCTGTTTCTCCCATCACATCAAACTCAGTTTCCGCTGTATTATAACCTACTGGAACTTTTCCTTTCAAATTAGGCAAATTAAAAGTTGTACTACCATCACCAACCCCATAAATCGTACCAATTACCGCAAACAAAGCCGAATAAGTTACCCTCGATACCGCCGAACCATCACACAAAAGCCATCCTGACGGGGCGGTACTTCCGGCAAAACTATTTATTACTCCTGTTGGAGAAGAAGGCCAACTCGTCTGGCAGTCACCAGCAAGGCAAATCTGGGGAGAAATTATAGAAGTAGTAGCATTAATATCTCCTTCAACGGTAAGTGTTGAACTTGGCGTTGTTGTTCCGATGCCAACCCTCTTGCTGTTATTATCCCAAAATAAGTTTCCATCACTAATAAGCGTAGTTCCATCACTAAAAGGTATCCTGCCAACTGGCTGAGTATCCATCCCAGAACCCCCGCCACCGCTTGCACCTATTGTGTAACAAGTACTCGCGTCGCAAATCAAGTTTGCATCTGAACGCAATACGCCTATAGTATTCAAGTCTATCTGCCACTTATTTGAAGAATCAATTACTCCTGCTGTCCAAACATTTGTATCAAGACTTTCGCCACCGCCATCGCTATAATATTCGCATGACTGTAATTCATCCTGCGTAATACAAATAACATTGCTGCTTGCTTCACTGAAGTTCCATAAAATATTATTATCTTTTTCAAGCAACAGTGCTTCAGAGCCTGAACTAAGCTTCAAATTAGCATCCGCTGGAGAATAATAAAAAGTCACGTTGTCATAAGCACAAGTATCTAAACCAGTGCATTCAGGCAAGCCGCCAACGAAAATCGATTTTTGTTGCCCTTTGCCGAAACTGATTTCGCCACTCGGAATCACGTACTCTTTGTCATTAATTTTGTAACCCACTAAATCCAAATCATAATCAGTTGTGTTGGATAAAACAAAAATAGCGTTGCCATTATAATCAGCAATAGCATCAACCAATGATATTGTCTGGCTATGCCAGTACTCCCAATACTGTTGTGCTTGTGACTGGTTAGAAACCCCAAAGCTCTCATTGAAAATAGTCATGCTGAGTGATACAACAACCAAGGCTAAGACCACTATTACGGCTAGGATGACAAGATATTCTGTAGAATTTTGTGCTCTGTGAAAACAAGAAACCAAAACCAAAACCCCTAATCAACTACCCAAAACTATACCTATTAGGAACAAAATTATATAAAAATCCATTACATAATGGAACTTGGACGGAATGATAATAAAATCCTTTTCAAAATGCAAGAAAAAGAATTAATCCTCAAATTCAACCATGTACTTCTTGTATTCTTCAGGATGATGCTCAAGTTTTTGCGCTTCCTGCGGAAAAAGCCCTTCAAGGTATTCTTGTATTAAGCGCAGAGAATTCGTATGAGCACTTATTGCAACACAACATTTTTCCTTCTGCATTAATTTAAGCAAATCATTCATGAAAGGAAAAACCCTTTTACCGACATTATGCATATTTTCTCCGCTAGGAACAACGGCATAATACCCGCGATGAAGTTCATCAAACTTTTTCCTTGATTTTTTCTTAAAAACATCTTTCAATGAACCTGAAAGAGAACCATAATGCCTTTCCCTCAACCTCGGATCAATAATTACTTTCGCTTTGGGATGATAATCCAAAACCTCTAAAAGAGCCTGCTGGCTCCTCAACTGGTCAGAACAAAAAGCTAAATCTATTTTCTCATTTTTCAGTTTCTCTGCAAGAACTTTTGATTGTCTTAACCCTTCCTCGCTAAGCGGAAGGTTAAGCCAGCCGCAGAAAATGTTTTTTTTAGACTGTATTTTTCCGTGCCTGAATAAAATAATTGAAAGCTTCATGATAACTAATTAGTTAAAGTTATTTATATTACTGCGCTTGATTTATTTTTCACGCAAATTTAGTTAAGAAAAAGTAAGAAAAGCAAACAATATTCCTGCAAGAATACAATAATAAGCAAAGTAATGGAGTTTCCCTTTCTTTAAAAGACTCATGAAAAAACCAATGCTTACATATCCGGCTAAAAAAGAGGAAATGATTCCGGCAAGCATTAAATCAACTTGAATTACAGTGCCTGTTGCCTGGAAAAATTCCAGGATAGAAGCGATAATCATTGCAGGCAAACCAATTATAAAAGAAAATTCAGCAGCCTTTTCAGGTTTTACTCCGCAAAGCATTAATGAGCCAATAGTGCTCCCTGAACGCGAAATGCCGGGCATAACAGCTATTCCCTGTGCAAGGCCTGAAAACAAAGCACTCTTTTCATTAACTTCTCTGTTTCCTTTTGCGTAATTAGAAACAATAAGCAAAAAAAGCCCTGTTCCGATTATGCACAAACTCACAATAAAAGGTAGCACAAAAAATGATTCAAAAAACTTTTTTCCCGCAAAACCAATTATTGCAGTAGGAATCCCTGCAATTATTATTAATTTCAGGTAATGCAAATCAGGTTTTTTAAACAAAACAATTCCCTTAATAAGAGAAAAGATTTTTTTCCTAAAATAAAGCAAAAGAGCAAGCGAAGTGCCTATCATTAAGGCAATATCAAACTCTGGGCTAAACGCTATTCCAAATAATTTATGTGCCACAACCAAGTGGCCGGAACTGGAAATCGGAAGCCACTCAGTAAAACCCTGGATTAAGCCGAGGATTATTGCTTCAAACAAATTCATAAAAAAAAACTAAACAAATTTAATACGTGTCCAAGAAATTGGGTTTGTTATGGTTTCAATTCTCTCTCCCATGTATCAATAAAATTATCAACCAAATCATCCAAAAAGCTTTTCCTGTATTGGACAATCAAAATAAGCACTCTTTCCTTATCCAAAAGAGAAAAATAAACCCTGCCCTTGATGGACTTTTGAATTACAATCTGTGCCTGCAAAAGCTTTTGCATATGAAAACTCGTTGTTGAAAGGCTAAGCTGAACATTTTTTGAAATAGTAGGCAAAGTAGCTCTCCGCTTGTTCATCAAAAATAAAACTATTTTTCTTACAGATTCCTGGCGAAGCAAATTCATTAATCCTGAATCAACCTGCCCCGCCTGAATAGAATAAAAATGGGAAAACTTTCCTTGTTTTTCTTCACGCACAAAATTCTTTTTTTTCAAATAATCAAGATGATACTGCAAAGCGCCAGTAGCAATCCCCACTCTTCTTTGTATTTCACGAAAGTGCAGGCCAGGATTCTGAACAATAGTAGAGTAAATTTTATCTCTCGGAGTAAGAGCCATTACTTCATCAAGCTTTTTTAACACAATCCCACCAAAAAGTCAGTCAGCAATTACTTTCTGAATAACGCTACAAAGAAAGCAATCATTATACACAAGTCAAAAAAACCGACAATTGCTTTGTTCATAAAATCTCCAGGGGAAAAATAAAAATCAACCAATAACAAAGCAGATTTTGCAAAAAATAATCCAAAAGCTCCTGCCACCCACTTTAATTTCGGAGAAGGTTTTTTCTTTAAAGCCAAAACAGCTATTGCAAGCATTGCAACAGAAACAATCAAAAGAACCCACAAAGTTAATGGCTCAATTATTCCAACAAAATTAACTGGTTCCCTTAAAAAATCCCATGGCGCAGACACGACAAATCACCTCAATAAAATAGAAACAAAGAGCTTAAAATCCTGTATTTAATAATAAACTCGGTCGGAATATATCATTCAGCTAAGTTTTTGCTTCAAAACTTCCTGCACTTTTTGTGGGCTTGCAGTCCCTTTTGTTTCCCTCATTACAAGACCAGCAAGGAAATTCAAGGATTTTTCGTTTCCGGCCTTATAATCACTAACAGCTTTCCCATTAGAAGCAATTACTTTTGCAATAACTTCATCAAGATTAATTCTCGCCGAAATAAGCAAATTATTTTTCTGCAAATACGCTGAAGGGGCTGATTTATCTCCTGAAATATAATTAATCATAGATTGCTTTGCATTCTTGTCAGAAACCTTTCCCTGTTCAATCAAAACAACTAACTCAACCAAATCATCAGGCTTAACTATAACATCATTGAAGGATAAAGCATCATGATTAAGCACAGCAAGCAATTCTCTTGTAAGAATACGCGCAGAAAGCAATGCATTTGCTTTCCTTGAAACCATTTCATCAAATAATTTGCCTAAATTAAAATCACTGCACAGCACGCGCGCATCATAATTCGAAAAACCAAATTCTTTTATGAGACGCTGGGCCTTCTGTTCAGGCAGCTCAGGCATTCTTGATTTAATTTTTTCCAAATAATCCTTACTTAAAGAAACCTTAACCAAATCAGGGTCAAAAATATATCCATAATCATCCTCGGTTTCTTTTTTGCGTAACTCAACAGTCATTCCTGTATCAGCATTAAAAGCTCTGGTGTGCTGTTCAATGGTTTTCCTATTTTTTAATTCCTGTTTCTGTCTCGCAAGCTCAAAACTCAAAGCTTTTTCAGCAGCAGCATAACCTGAAACATTTTTTATCTCAGTTCTATTCCCTCCATTAATAGAAATATTGCAATCAACCTTCAAAGTAGTATCAGGCCTTAATACATGAAGGTAGTTCAGAATATTTTCCAAAGTATTCATGAATTCGCGCGCTTCAGCAGGAGAAACCAAATCAGGTTCCGTAACAATTTCTATCAAAGGCAAACCCGACCTGTTATAATCAATTAAAACATAAGAACTCTTTCCCATTCCATTAGGATGAACCAAAGCAGCCGGATCCCACTCTAAATGCGCCCTCCTTATCCTAACTTTTTTTCCGCTAGGCAAAACAACAATACCCTTTTGCGCAAGAGGCACCTCATACTGAGTTATTTGATAATTCATCGCCATATCAGGGTAAAAATAAGTTTTTCTTGAAAAGAAAAAATCCTGGTTAATAGTACAATTCAAAGCTAAACCAACTTTAGTTCCAAGTTCAACAGCCTTCTCGTTCAGCACAGGCTTTGAACCGGGGTGGCCAAGGCAAATAGGACAACAAGCAGTATTAGGCATAGTTGCATTTGTAGGGCAGGAACAAAATAACTTGCTTTCCGTTCCAAGATAAGCATGAATCTCAAGGCCAATAATCACTTTTGTTTCCTCACTCATGCCTCAATCACCTTCGCGAATGAGTAAAGCCTTTTTTCCTGTAAGTGAGGAGCAATAGCCATTAATCCAACAGGGAGGCCTCTGCTAAAGCCGGCATTAACACTAATATGAGGCAACCCTGCAAGGTTAGCAGGAACCGTACATAAATCCATTGCATAATTCTGCATAGGGGAAAGTTTTTCTATTTCCTCAAACTTTGGAGCAAGCACAGGCATTGTAGGATTCAACAATAAATCATAACGCTTGAAAGCTGAATTAAATTCATTAATTAATTTTGTTCTTACCCTCATTGCTTTCAAATAATAAGCATCCCTGTAACCGGACATTCTGGCAAAGGTTCCAAGAATAATTCTTCTCTTTGCTTCTGCACTAAACTCTTTGCTCCTGATTTCCGAAAAATATTCATCAAAATGCTTTCCCTCAACATTTCCCTGAACGCCGTAACGCAAACCAGAAAGCTTTGCAAGATTTGTAGAAGCCTCACTCGTAGCTATAATATAATAAGCAGACAAGGCATATTTTGCATTTAATGGCAAAGAAATTTCTTCAACCTCATAAAACTTTTTTAATTCCTTAATTTTTTTCTGAACAACTTTTTTTACTTCTTCATCGCAATTATCAAAAAAATCTTTCACAATAGCAATCCTTTTTATTGTTGCATCATCTTTCACAAATCTCTGTGCTAAAGAAGTTGAATCTTTTTCATCATGCCCGGAAATAACTTCCAAAAGCAAAGCAGCATCCTCAGGATTTTTTGCCACACTCCCTATTTTGTCAAGCGAATTAGCATAATCAATTAATCCATACCTTGAAACTAATCCGTATGTTGGAGTTAATCCTATTGCTCCGCAAAAAGAAGCAGGGCAGGCAATTGAACCCCCCGTGCTTTCCCCAATCGCTAAATGATAATTTTTTGTAAAAGCAGTGAATCCTGCTGCACCGCCTGAAGAACCGCCGCAACTCCTTTCATTATCAAAAGGATTCTTAGGAACTTTTTCTGTATTAGTTGCGAAAGTACCAAACCCAAATTCATCCTGAGTTGTTTTTGCCAAAATAATTGCCCCCTCTGCCCTTGCCCTCTCAATCACAGTAGCATCAAACAAAGGCTTGTAACCTTGAAGTATTTTTGAACCAGCTTTTGATTCAATCCCTTTAACACAAATAGCATCCTTAACCGTAACAGGAACACCAAATAACTTTCCAAAATATTTTGAATCCTTTGCCTGAAAACTTTTCTTCAATTCAGCTAATTGCTTGGAAACATCCTGTTCATCAAACTCTTCAATATAATTAAGCTTCTTCTCCTCGCACAATTTTATTTCCTGTATTATGCCTGCAAGATTTTTTTCCACAATAGAAAAATCTTTTTTTGCCTGTTCAACAAAAAAAGCAATTGTTTCTTCCCTCTTCATTTTACCACATCAAAAAATCAAAGCACTTTAGGCCCTTTGAAATAACCATTTTCCTTTAATTTTGCAGAAACATTTTTCAGCGCTTCTTCCTGTGTCAAACAATTCTTCGGCTTATCAGTCCTGAACCTGTTTGATACGCTCACAGGCTGAAAACTAGGCTCTTCTTTCGCATCAACTTCATCCAATTTATTAAAAGAATCAAGGATTACTTCTTTTATCTGCGGAACAAATTTCTCAAGTTCTTCTTCTGAAAGATTAAGCCTTGCATTCCGCGCAACCTTCCTGATTAATTCCTTATCCACTTCAACTTTAGCCATAAACTATAAAGAGTCAAAAGGTTTTTTAAAACCAAAACAACTTAAACAAAAACCTATTATCCTGTAATAACTGTTGCTTCCCATAATTAGTACTCACTAATCAGTTTCTGCTTATGCTGCTTCAAAGATTTCGCATTAAACCCTAACTTGTTTAATTTTCTGGAAAATTCCTCACAAAAACCATGGTCAGTAAGGATAAGCTTTGGCTTTGCCTGCACAACATATTCAATCAAATCATTATAATCAGCATGATTGCTTAAAGGAAAAGTTTTATCAAATACTCCGCGGAACTCCCACCCTGTAGCAAGGGCAGAAAATATTTTTCTCTTATCAAAATGCTCTAAAGTGGCAAACAAATGCTTGCCAACAAGCTGAGGAGGCATAATCAAAACACTTGATTCCTTCAAATTGTGATCAAGCTTCAAATATTTCCCGACATTAACCCCATGCTTTTCATAAATCTTATTTAATTCAAAAATAGAATCATGCACAATCGGAATAAACCCGGCTTCATTCGCAATCTTTGTGAGCTCCTGCGCTTTTCCAAGGGAATAACCTGCAAGCAAAACCATTCCCTGCTTTCCCCTGCCACTCACCCAAGAAACCATGTCAGAAACAACTTCCTCCTGCTTAGGAAAAACATATTGTGGAGAACCAAAAGTTGTTTCAAGGACAAGAGTTTCGCATTCCTGCGGTTCAGCGCCTTTAAAAAACAAAGAATCCTGCAAACGAAAATCAGAAGTAAAAACATGCTGCTTTCCATCACTTGAAAACTTTGCCTGAGCAGAACCAAGAATATGGCCATTATTAAAAAGCTCTAAATCAAAGCCAGCAAACTTTTGCTTCCTGCCAATCTTTAATTCATTAAAAGATGCGCCTCCATAACGCTGCTTAACCAAATCAATTGTTTCAGGAGTGGCAAAAAAATCAGATTTCTTTGACAACTTAACATGATCAGAATGGGCATGGGAAAGAAAAACACTGGTTGACTTAGGAACAGAATGAGGATCAATACACATTTCCTTGAACAACAAACCTTTTTCCTGCGCGAACATGAAGTACTAAGCGATAGAGGAGTATAAAAAATCTTTCATAACAAATTCAGTGAATGAATAAAGAGTACTCAATAAAACTCACTGAAGCACATGTGAAAAAAGCGCTTGAAGGCGAACTTTCAGGGCATGATTACTGGCACGTTTACAGAGTATGGAAGACCGCAAAATACATTGCAAAAAAAGAGAAAGCTGATTTGTTCATAGTAGAACTCGCTGCGCTGCTCCACGATATTGCTGACTGGAAATTTCATGAAGGGGATACAGCCATTGGCCCAAAACTCGCACGCGAATGGCTGGAAAGCATTAATACTGACGCCCAAACAATAGCCCATGTTTGTGAAATAATTAATGACCTCTCTTTCAAAGGAGCTGAAGTGAAAACCCCAATGCGAACCATAGAAGGAAAAGTAGTCCAAGATGCTGACAGGCTTGATGCAATAGGCGCTATTGGAATAGCAAGGACATTTGCCTATGGCGGAAAAACAGGAAGAGAAATGTTTAACCCCTGCATAGCCCCCGCAAAACACAAAACCTTTGAAGAATACAAAAAAAGCAAAGGCACTGTAATAAACCATTTTTATGAAAAACTCCTGCTCCTAAAGGACCTGATGAACACAAAAACCGCAAAAAAACTAGCCAAAGAAAGGCACAAGTTCATGGAAAAATTCCTTGATGAATTCTTTGACAAATGGGAATGCAAGTAATATTATATTAAAGCACAAAACCCACAAGCAAGTCTTTTATATTCAAATAAACTAATTATTCTGGCATGGTTAACCTGGAAGAAAAAGTGGATTTATGCATTAATGACATCAATGCTCTGCATGATGCAACCGCACGCACAAACTGGGCAGAACTAAACAGGCAAGGATTTGTTTTCGAACTGGAACAAAACTCTAAACGCCTAAAAGACCTTTATCTAAAACTTGAAGAAATAAACAGGGAAACAAAAATGCTTCTTGAAAAAAATTCCCCTGAACTAGACAGTTTCCTGAGCGAAATGGCACGCGAAATAACTGTTTTAGAGGCAAACATTTCAATGGAGAAAAAAAAGAAATTAAGGCAAGAACTAGTCAATGAAAAAGAATCTGTTGAAGTTCCTGACCTTTACTCCGCACTCCAGCAAAAAATACTTACAATGAGCCTGAAAGCAAGGTATAATGCAGACAGAGCAAGGACTTTTTTAGCAGCAAGAAAAATCCCTTTCATAAAAAAAGGGAGTACCGCAAAAAACCTTCTTGAAGTGCTGCAAAGAAAAGAAGATGAACTAAACAACCTTAAACAAAAAAATGTTGAACTCAAGAGGAAAACCTTTTTCGGGCTCGCACAGGAAAAAAGCATTGCTGAAATAGAAACAGAACTCAATGACATGGATAAAAAACTCAGCGAAACAGTAAGCGAAACAAAAAAATCATTAAAGACACACTTATCCCAAATCAATTACGTGGAAGGAAGCTTTATCCAATTGAAAACCAAAATAGAGGGCATAGAAAACATGCACTCCACTTTTACAAAAAAATCGATTGAACTGATAAGGGAACTGAAAAAAGAAAGGGATTTCGCAAAAACACTTGCCCTTGAAATCGAGCAGGACACTTTACGCACCAGAAGCGAATACACAAAACAATTGCTTGAATTAGAGGAAAAAAAGCAAAACATTGAAGAAAGACTGAAAGAAAAATATGAAAAAGAATTATCTTCACTAAAAAAACAGTTTGATGAAAAAAATACTGCGCTTAAAAATTCGCACAAACTGATTGAACAGCTCGAAACAGAAATAAAAAGAAATAAAGAAGAACAAAAAAAATAATCCTGGCCTAATTTTATTTAAAACTGGATTTATAAAAATTATTACAGCGAAAAATCCTTATCCTTCGGGGCAAATGACTGTTCATTGAAAAGAATTCCCACAATGAGATCAGCATATTTGCCAACAAGCAATTCTTTTTTTTCAATATAATCTTCTTCATTCATGCCTGAAAAATTATCCTCTCTTACTTCCTTGAGAATCCTTGTTTTTGTCGCCAACTCCACATCAACAAGCTTTTGTTTTAAAAAATCCACAAGTTCTTCATCTTCAAGCAAAGCAAAAACAAAAATAAAGTCAGATTGCTCTGCAGCCTCCATCGCCACCACAGGAATATCCTCAGCAACAGGGACAAACCTTTCCTCCATCTCAACCCCTGAAATCCTTTTAGCCAAAGCTTTCCCAAGTTCTTTTGAAATACTCAAAGGATTATTTTGGTAACTAATAAGACAAATATGCATGAATAATTAACGCATGCAGAGGATTTAATTCTTTTTGATTAAGCAAAACCAAAGGCAAATACTTATAAAATCCAATTCCTTAAATATAAATAGCCAAAAAAGGTGTTTTTTTGTTTGATAGAAACTTTGATGAGCCAAATTATAATCCCGGCGGAGGAAACTATGGCCCAAGCCCGCAATCAGGATTTAATATGCCCAATATGCCTGATTTTGATTTGAAGAAATACCTCCCCCTAATAGTAATAACAATAATAGTACTCATAGCAGGATTCCTTATCTTGAGCTGGTTAGGCTCACAACAAGCAGTGACCATAAAGCTGGTTGATTTGGAAAACAATGAAGTGCAGGGAAAACTGATTATTAAAGATAAAGATGGAAAAATCCTCCAGGCAGAACCTAAAGGAACTGCAAGCTCATTCAAAATAACTTTATGGCCGGGAGATTACAAAATAAGCGTGCCAATAGCAGATGGCTATAAAGCAATACCAAGCAAAACACTCACAATACCATTAACAAGCGATATATACAAAATTTCCTTAACCCGCGACCTTGAAGCAACACTCACAACGAATACTACTTATTCTGAAATATTTGATGGCCAGACAATAAACGGCACTATAAATGTAATAAACTCAGGAAACGAATTTGATATTGCTGACATAGTCCCAGTTGATTCAAACCTTTTACAAATAACCATCCAGCCATCAAGCACAGCTACAATAGTCCAAGGCGGTTCATTATTCCTTGATTTTAATGCAAAAATCAAAAGCAACGCAAAACTCACAGCAGCAAAAAAAACCTCAATTGAATTCAAAATAATTGGAACAGACATAACAAGCAAAGCAATTGAATTACAAGCAATGCCATCAGTAGCTGCAGCAGATGTGAAACTAAACACAATAGAAATAAAAAACATTAACTTGACTGCAGGAAAAGAAGAAACCTTTTCAATAACAATAACTAATAACAACAAAACAATACAATTGAAAAACATTAAAGCAGAATTAATTCCCGATGAAGGAAATGAAGAAACACTTGACTGGTTCAGATTTGCCCAACCTGACTCAGAAAGCAATTATGTTAAAACAATTAGTGCAATTGACCCAACAAAAGCAGAAATAATAAAACTTTACCTAAACTCGCCCCTATCAGCAAAAATAGGCGAAGAATTTAAAGGAAGCATAAGAATCACTTCTTTATCAATAAAAGAGAGTAAAACAATAAATGTTAATATGATAATAAAAACAGAAAAAACAATCTCCCTTGTAATAAATGGATTAGACAAAGCATTTACAATAAGCTGCAGCAAACAAACAGAAACATGCACACCAAAATCACTAAGCAATGCAGAAGTTTTCTTCAAAAACACAGGCAACGTAGATATAAGCAATATAACAGTTGTGCCTGACTATGCTTCTCCCGCAACAGCTAACTGCCCTCAATACCTATCAACAGTTTCGACAAAAAACACAACAGATACAACAAAAATCAGCATAATAAAATCAGGCGCAACAGAGCCGCTAATAATTGACCTCACCGCCCCTGATGAGGCCCCTGACAAAGATTTCGCAAGATGCATAATCAAATGGACTTACTTAGATCCATTAAACCCAACACAAATCATTAATGATTCCAAAGTATTTGAAATAAACAAATCAATAAGCTAAAAAAATTTCTCAAAAGCCTCAAGCGGGATTTGAACCCGCGACCCCTTGTTTACGAAACAAGTGCTCTACCAACTGAGCCATTGAGGCATTGAAATAAACCGGTAAAAAACAGATTTAAACATTCCTAAACAAACACAATTTTAGGGCACGCAACAGGCTTTTTATTCCTTTTTGAACCCCAATTTATAAGAAGTATTTCTCAGTGATTAGATGGCTGAACAAAAACAAAAAAAAGATTTCCAATTAGAAATAGCAAAATACTTGGCTGAAAAAGACTTCGTATACGGCCCAGAACCAGAACTATACTCGCCAGTAGCAGGATTTTATTCATACGGTTTAGTTGGAAAAGCTTTGAAAAATAATCTGGAACAAACAATCAGGAATGTTTTCACGAAAAACGGCTTCTTTGAAGTAGAATTTCCTCTTGTTACACCAGAAATTATATGGGAAGCATCAGGGCACCTGAAAGGATTCAATGACCCAATAATTATTTGCTCAAAATGCAAAGCATCATTTAGGGCGGACAAATTAATAGAAGAACAAACAGGAATAGCAGCAGACCACTACAAAGATACAGAACTTTTATCCGCAATAAAAGAAAAAAACATTACCTGCCCCTCATGCAAAGGAAGATTCAGTTTAGAAATACAAAGACAAAGCCTGATGATGAAAACAATCATAGGGAGAGACACAGTTGCATACAATAGGCCGGAAACAGCAACCACAACATACCTGCCGTTCAAACACTATGTTAATTTCTTTAGAGGAAAATTACCTTTCACAGTATTTCAGATAGGAAAAGCATTCAGGAACGAAATAAGCCCAAGGCAGCACCTTCTCCGCCAAAGAGAATTCACTCAGGCAGAATCACAAATGTTTTTAAGCAAAGAAATGAAACAAAACTTTGAATGGTTTGACAGCATAAAAAAAACTGAAATGCCTTTATGGACAGAAGAAATGCAAAAAACAGAAAAAAAATATTCATTTATTTCACTTGAAGAAGCCATGAGCAAAAAATACCTGAAAAACAAGGCTTATGCATGGAATTTATGGTTAAGTTACGAAATAATGACCTCAATAGGGGTCCCGAAAGAAAAAATACGATTCAGGCAACACCACAGTGATGAAAGAGCATTTTACTCTGAAGACACCTGGGACTTGGAAGTAGAAACAAATTCCTTCGGATGGGTTGAAATGGTAGGAATAAGCGACAGAACAAATTACGATTTAAGCCAGCACGCAAAGTATTCAAAACAAGAACTTGTTGTCAGGACAGAAGATGGAAAAACCTTTGTGCCGGATGTAATAGAAATAGCTTTTGGAATAGACAGGCCATTTTATGCATTACTGGATTTAGCTTTCTTTAGAAGAGAACAGGATGCTCAAAGAACAGTGCTTTCATTGCCGGCAAAAATAGCTCCAATCCAAATAGGAGTGCTTCCTCTGATAAAAAAAGATAATTTGCCCCAAAAAGCAAAAGAAGTGCTTGCTGAATTAAAAGGATTCAGGACATATTACGATGAAGCAGGAAGCATAGGAAAAAGATACTCAAGGTTAGACGCAATCGGAGTGCCATACTGCATAACAATTGACCACAAAACACTTGAAGACAATACAGTTACAATAAGAGAAAGGGATACTTTAAAACAAGAAAGAGTAAAAATAAGTGAACTAGCAGCAAAACTTGCAAAAGCATTTAATTAAGAAAAAAAGGATTTGGGAATATGGAACAAAGAGAATTTTTGAGAAAAAAACTGCTCAAACAAACAAGAGAACAAATAAACGAAAAATTTGCAGGAAGAGAAATACACATAATCAAAGCAGTGAACCTGCTCTCTGATCTTGACTCAATCAATAATTTAATGAAAGAAAACACTTCAGAGTGGAAAGCAAGGCAGCCAACAGGAGAAGCTGAAACAGCCTTTTCAGAACTCGAAAAAAACACCCAAAGCATTGAAGAGGAAAAAAAATCACTGATGAATTTCATTGAAAAAGAAATGAATGCAGAATTCCCTAATTTCTCCGCACTCGCAACCCCTGTTCTTGGCGCAAAACTCCTTGCATCAGCAGGCTCGAAAAAAAGATTATGCTTTATGCCAGCATCAACAATACAATTGCTGGGAGCAGAAAAAGCATTATTTGCACATCTCCGCAAGCACGCAAAAAGCCCAAAACACGGACACTTATTCAACCACCCCTTAATGCAAAAACTTCCAAGGTTTAAGAGAGGAAAAGCCGCACGTCTCCTTGCAGGAAAATTAAGCATAGCACTAAAACAAGATTATTTTAACGGAGAAAATACCTCAAAGGAAATACTTAAAGAATTAGAACAAAAAATCAATGCAATTGCTGCCGAACCAATAACTCCAAAACAGGAACAGCACGAACAAGAATATGATCAAATCCAAAAAGAAAGATTTAACGAAAACAAAAGAAAACAGGAAACAAAAAATAATTTTTCAAGGGAACGGAATTCTTTCCAAAGAGAAAGCGGACCAAACCAGTGGCAGGAAAACAGGCCAAGGCAATGGCAGCAAAGACCAAGCCAGAGCAGAGGAGGAACATTCAATAATTCCTCACAAAAAGATTCCTTTGGTTCATTGCCAAGATTTGGTGGACAGCAAACAGGGGAAAGAAGATATGGCAATACTCATTTCAAGAAACGCAGACCAATGATTAACAAAAACTATGGACGAACTGAAGGGCCATATGGAGAACAATCATTCAGCCCAAGAGAAAACAGATTCAGCGGACAGGCATACAGGGCAAGAGACAATGAAATAAGCCACGGACACGAACGAACAAAAAACAGCAGCTTTGGCAAAGGAAGATTCAATAAACCAAAACACTCACACAAAAGATACTAAAACTTATGCAGCAAATCTTTGAAGGAATTTACTCTGAAGGCAAAACAATTTACACAAAAAACCTTTTGCTCCACAAGCGCGTGTATGGCGAAAAACTTTTAGTAGAAAAAGGAATTGAGTACCGTGAATGGGATGCTTTCAGATCAAAATACGGGGCAGCACTAAAAAACGGCTTAACAAAAAGCATTTTCTTTTTAGGAGCAAATGTCCTTTACTTAGGAAGCGCAGAGGGAACAACAGTAAGCCACGTATCAGATATAGTTGGAGAAAACGGAGCAGTATTCTGTGTTGATATAAGCGAAATAGCAATGCAAAAACTGGCTAAACTAGCAGAAGAAAGGCAAAACCTTTTCCCAATACTAAGTGATGCACAAAACACAAACAATTACTCTGAAATAATAACAGAATCATGCGGAAAAATTGATGCTTTATTCCAGGATATTTCCCAGCGCAACCAAGCAGATATTTTTGTTAGAAATGCCCAGTTCCTGAAAAAAGGGGCTCTCGGAGCACTTGCTTTGAAAACAAAAAGCATTTCCCAGTCAAGAAAAAAAGAGGATATACTAGAGGGAGAAAAAAAAATCCTTGAAAAAGAATTTGAAATAATCCAGGCAATAAGCCTAGAGCCATTTGAAAAACACCACTATCTAATCCTGGTAAAGAAAAAATAAGAAAATTGGCTAATATAACAACCCCTGACTTTCACCGATTGGTTAAAAAGAAGTTTTGCACAAATAAGTACAGTGGTTTCATGAAAGAATGCATATTATGCAAAATACTAAAAGGAGAGATTTCATCCCACAAAGTATGGGAAGACAAAGAATTCTTTGCATTCATGGATATTAACCCTGTTAATCCGGGCCACGTGCTTCTTGTTCCAAAAAAACATGTTGATTACATATTTAACCTACCTGACGGGGAATACAAAAAAATATTTGAACACGCAAAATTCATTTCCTCTGCAATACAGCGCGCAACTAAAGCAAAGAGAATAGGAATGGCTATTGAGGGCCTTTCAGTTCCACATGCACACATACACTTAATCCCAGTAAATAATCCTAATGACCTTGATCCGTGCAGGGCGAGAAAAGCTGAACACAATGAATTACAGCAAATGGCTGAAAAAATTATTGCGCAAATAGAAAAAACAGGGGCATGAAAAACCAGGTGATTAAATGAAAAAAGAAATTACCCGCAAAGCAATTCACATAGTATTCGGCACCCTCTTCCTTGCATTAATCTATTTTGCAGGAACGCAAATGAGCACCCTTATCGTAGGATTATGCTTAATAGCAGGAACACTAATCTCAGTAGGAATAACACGCGGACACAAATTTCCATTTATAGAAAAAATAGTTGAACGCGTTGAGCGTGAAAATGAAAAGCCTTTTCCCGGAAAAGCAGCTGTTTTGTTTTTCATATCAGCAATAATCCTGTTAGTCCTGTTCAAGAACAATCCTTCAGTAATAATGGCGGCGCTAAGCGTTCAAGTATTCGCTGACTCCGCAGCAGCCCTAATAGGAACAAAATATGGAAAGCATAAATTATACAGGAAAAAAACCTGGGAAGGAAGCATAACCTGCCTAATAGTATCAATAATCTGCATAAACATTTTCTTTCCACTGCAAATAGCAATAATCGCAGGAATAATAGCAACTCTAGTAGAGATTCTGCCGCTGGATGACAACCTATTCGTGCCATTATTTACTGCAGCAGCCATACGCACGCTAATTTAAGCATTCAAGCAATTAATTTAAAGCTTGCCTTAACACTAATTCATTTAGGTAGAGCCTTGGGCCCGTAGTATAGTGGATAGTATAGATCCGTCCTAAGGATTAGATGGGGGTTCGATTCCCCTCGGGCCCGCTTTATGCCAACATTGCTAAAACCTCCTTTGCCCTTCTTGATTTATCAGGATGCTGAAAACTAATATTTTCCAAGAACCGTTTAATCTCACAATGTCTTCGTATCTGTATTTCCCAAGATGGAGAAGTATATTTTCCTGCAAAAGACAGTGTTGTTCTTTTGTACAACTTCAAGGAAGTTATTCCAAACCTATACAATACTTGTTGTATTTCTTCCACAAACTCTCTATCCTTCAGAGTAATATCCAAAAAAAGTTGTTTAGCTTTTAAAGGATTCTTTGGTATTGTACCATCTGCATCATACAAACCTGCAAGATACACTTTTGTAAGCTCAGTGTTACTTAAGATTACATTCGGGATTCTTAACCCAATTTTTACTCCTTTATTTATCCCAAAAACAGTATTCAAAAAAGAGTTAATTGCCATAGAATTAACAGTCAAATTGAAATGTGGTTTCTTAGAAATTTTTGACAATCTGGATTCTAAACGACCCTCAATACCAAAGATATTTTTTGTTAATTTATTCATTTGCTCCATTTGTTCTCTATACTCATCACAAAAGCCAATGTGAAGACCATATTTGGAGAGATATCCGTCCCCTTGTAAGTAGCCAACATAATAGACTAAATTCGCTGTTAATTGTCGAGGCAAATCAACAACTTTCTTTTTTACCACAAACTTACAATTAGCATCAAACGCTACTTGCAACAAATCAACGCCATAAACTTGACTTAATTTTTTTAACATTTTAAAGTCTGGTCGATTTTTTCCTTTCAAGTATAATTGATAAGTAACTTCGTGAATGCCAATCAATTTTGCTACTGCTCGCATTGTCTTACCTGTTTTATTATGTTGTTCACTCAAAACCGTGTGAAATCCTTGAATCTTTATTCTTTCATCCAATAAAGGCAAATAATTTGACAAAGAAACGCTGGCCATATTCAAATCCATCTTCTCAAGCATATAATCGCTTTGTAAGTAATCTGCCGGTGATGATTCAGTCATCTTCATCACCTTCTCTTAGATTTTCGAGAACCCAAAGTTCTCTAGAATCCAAATCCTCTGGATTGTATTTTGCAATCCTTTTTACCGATAATATTTCCTCTTTTGAGGGTTTATTGAAATTATTTGAAAAATACATCTGAGCCACCTCCGCAAAAAATGAATTTTTTCATGGACGGCCCTGCTGTTTTTGGAGGCATTAAACCCTTTAGCCAAAGGCGACTCCGCTAAAAGCGGAGGAAAGGTTTAAGCCGAGAAAAACAGAGTCCAAAGAAAAAATTCCACAAAGCGGAGGTGGCAATTATTTAGCAATATAACTGAAAAAAGAAGTAGATTCGGGTTCGATTCCCGGCAGGCTCGTGAATTAACAAAATCAAAAAAGTTACTTATTCTTCATCATGAAGCTCTTTTGCTTCAATTACCGCAACTATAAGCGCTACTATCATTATTCCCACAGAAATAAAATTGCCTACAAGAGGCGTCTGAAAGTCCTGCCTGTTAAAAATAACATCAAGAAATGGAATTGCTGCTACTAAAAAAATCAGCACTGAGGCTACTACTGCAGCCTTATCATGAGTTCTCTTTTCTTTTGTAAAAATAACAAAAACAACAAAAGCAATGAATATCCAGATAACCAGCGCTAAGTTGCCTGACAGGCTGTCAAAAAAATCAAACATAAGTATATTCATGCAAAACAGTATTTATACTTTATTAAAACTCCTTTCCAAACAGCACTTTTAAATACAACAAACCTTTATTCTAATTATGAATAAAGAAATTGCTCTAAAAATAATACTGGTATTATCCTTGGCAGGAATGCTTTTTTCAGGTTACCTGTCTTATGGAGAACTAACAGCAGGAACATGCCCTGTAAGCGGAGGGTGCTCATTACTGTTCGGTATCCCAACCTGTGTTTATGGTTTCTTAATGTACACAGCAATAATGATAATCAGTATTACTGGACTAAAGCAAAAAAAGTAATTCTACTCATTAAAAAAAGTTTTTTACGATTTAATTAGTTTTACTTTTGAAACAAAATATTTTGCCTGCTGAATCATTTTCTGAGCATGTTTTTCAGGTTCAGCCCCGGTACTAATTTCCAGATTAATGAGTTTAAGATTAGGCGAAGCACTGATAACCCGTTTAGTCAAATCAATTATTTTATCACTAACTTTGTCTCCTCTTAAAAATGGTTTATGATAATCATCAAAGCCATTCTGTTTATCAAACAAAGGAACATTTACATGAAGCTGAAAAGTTTTTTCTCCAACAACACGAAGCATTTCATCAAAGTAATCCTCAATGCTTCCCTTATACAACCCTTCACGTTTTTTTGTCATCCCTGAAACAAAATTATGGGAAATGTCAAACAAAAAACCTGAATTTGTTTCAGACAAAACTTTTTCCATAAAAACAGGATTAGTGACAAAAAAAAGCCCTTTATTAGTTGAATTAAAAGAAAACCTTTTGTTATAAACACATGACTCAAAAATAAGTTTCTTATCAATAATTTTTTCCAATCTATTCAGGTTCCTGATTGTATGCCTAAGTATCACGCTCTGGTTAGACTTTGGGTTATCAACAGCTGAATAACCTGAGTGAAAACCAACTGTTTCAGGGTCAGATGCATTGCAACAACCCATTATTTGTTTTTCGCTCAAAAGCTTTGGAACAAAACCTGAATCATCAAGACCAAGCCGGTAAAATCTCAGCGGATTGTGCAAACTTGCTTTCAATCCTAATTCTTGTATGGGAAAAAACTCTTTCCCGGTGCCAGAGGTTTCAACTCCGTCAACAATCCCTGATTTTTTCAACAAACCAAGCGCTTTCCTGCTTGAAGTCAAGCCAGAACACCATGAAACATACAAATCAACCAACCTAAGCACCCTGCATAAAAAACTTTTTCTGAGAGTAATAAAACAAACAGCTATTTAAACAAAACTGTTAAAAGAAAAATCGAAATTTAAACAAAAAATTTTTTCAAATCTATTTTTCCTTCATTTGAAACAACAACACCTTCTTTACGAAGCAGATTTATTTTTCTTTTCGTTCCTTCTGCATACCCCCCTGCAAAACCATTGCTCCGCACCACCCTGTGGCAGGGCACCAAAATAATATTTTCATTTTTATTAAGCGCATTCCCGACAGCACGCATTGATTTTGGAGAATTAATTGCTTTTGCTATTTCTGAATAAGTGGTTACTTTGCCTTTAGGTATTTTTTTGCATACGCCCAAAACCTTTTCACTAAAAGAAACCACAGAATCACCAAAACAATTCATTTTAGTAAAAAAGGTATTAATGACGAAACCATTATTAACTCGTTTGAGTTAATAATATTGCATGGATAAATTGGCAATGACTATTGCTGGAGAAATCACTCTCTCCTCTGACCCTGGCGGCTCAATGAAAAAATGGAGAGAAATATTTGGAATTCACCAAACAGAACTTGCTACATTTTTGAAAGTTTCTTCTTCCACAATCTCTGATTATGAAGGAGGAAGAAGAAAAAATCCTGGAATAGGAGTAATAGCAAGGCTTGTTAATGCACTAATAAATATAGATAAAAGCAAAGGTGGGAAAACAGTGAAACAACTGGAAAAAGATTTTTCCCAAGACCAGGAAAGCGCTTTTGATTCACATGAATTTACTTCAGGGATAAAAGCAACAGAAATAGTAAAAAAAATAAACGGAGAAGTTATTTGCCTTCCGCACAAAATAAAAGAAGAAACTGTTTTTGGTTACACAATAATTGATTCAATAAAAGTAATACTTGAAGTGCCGGTACATGAATACATGATGCTTTACGGAAAAACACCAAACAGGGCTCTTGTTTTTAGGCACGTTGAAAACGGAAGAAGCCCTCTTATTGCAGTAAAAGTAGGCAGATTCTCAACAGACATGAAGCCAAGCATGATTATTTTGCACGGATCCTTTACCCCGGAAAAACCGGTTGACCCAATAGCAATAAAAATTGCTGAAAGCGAAAAAATCCCTTTAGTAACAACAAACATGCCAATAGAAGAACTAATGAAAGCACTCGCAGAATTTGAAAAATAAAAAATATTAATGTAAAACTATTTTTTTATGCAGTAAGTGAATCTGAATCTTTGTTTCCTGTCATCCTCTTCCCCGATAAGTTTTTTTGAGGCAATTATTTTTGTTTTATATAATTTGGAAAGCTTTCTGGCAACTTTCCCCGCACCCTTGTTTGAGCCAATCCACAAATCATAACCATTTTTTCCCTTCAAAATTTTTATTGCCGCACTCAAAGAATCCTTTTCCTTTTCACCAGCAATTAACTGCTTTGTTACCTCAAGCATAGCGTCTGCCTCACTCGGATCACTTGACCTTAACTGAATAATTGCTTCACGGTAGTTTGAAACAAGCTTCATGCAGGAATCACAGGAAACTTTTTGCAGAGAAAACTCAGTTGTTTTTGTCTGCTCAACAAGCGTCCCTTCAAGAAAACCGGTAACAGTAATCCTTACAGAAAAATCAATGTTTGTAATAGGCTCTAACTCAACAAACACTTTCGGCTGGTCAAGGTCATGATTCATTTTGACTTTTGAAGTGATTTCCTCAGCAATAGCCTCATTGCTTAAGCCCTGCCATTTTCCTTTGAAATGAATTTTCCCGCACTTAACACAGCGCTCAATATTAATTTCCTTTACAGTAAACAAATCATTCCTCTTAAGGAAACAATCAGAACACATTCCCTTGATGATTGCGTCAGTTGTTTTACCGCATTTTGGGCAAAATTTTTCAAAACTCATTCAAACCACTCAAACAAAAAAACTAATTCCCTAAGAATAAGATACTATAAAGAAATAAAGGTTTTGTTTAACTGAATTCAACTTTTTTACCTGTTTGCAAAGCAGAAGCCCTAATCCCTAATTCTTCATAAATTTTATTTGAAAAAATATTCATTGCTTCTTTATCCCCGTGAACAAGGAAAATTTCTTTAGGAGACCATTTTTTTAAAGCGCGAATCATTTCACTCTGGCTTGGATGGGCAGAAAAATCAAATTTCTCGTAACGGCAGCCAACCTTAACAATTTCCCCTGTTTTTTCTTTAGGCAACTTTCCTTCCTGAATAAGCATTCTTCCAGGAGTACCTTCTGCCTGGAAACTTGTTAAATGAATCTTACTCCTGGGATCATTAATTATTTTCGCAACGTAATTAATAACAGGCCCGCCTTTCATCATTCCCGAGGTAGTCACAATAATGCCGGGCTGTTTCATTGCTTTAGCCCTATCTTGTTTTCCTTCAATCCAATTAGCCTCACTCAATGCTTTCCTGAATCCTTTTGAATCCTTAATCAAATCAGGATGATTCAAATATACTTCAGAAACTTTTTTGCCCATCCCATCAAGATAAATAGGAGCATCAAGATTATACTTTGACAAAATATCAATTATTTCCTGGCTCCTGCCAATAGCAAGAACAGGAACAATCGCCCAGCCACCACGCTCAACAGTGCTCTGCACTGATTCACAAAAAGCCTTTTCTTCAAGCTTCCTGTCAGCCTGTTCCCTATCCCCGTAAGTTGATTCAATCATCACATAATCAATTTTACCCACATCAAGATTAGCACCTAAATGCAACTGGGTTTCATTAACCTTGAAATCACCGGTGTACAAAAAATTTTTATCACCATGAGTGAGCTTTACCAACGCAGAGCCAAGAATGTGGCCAGCATCAAAAAATTCCAATGAAGTATTGCGCCCAATACTTAATTGCTTATTATAAGGGGCAATAAAATTATACCTGTGAGTACGCTCAATCTCCTGCTTTGAGTACTTAGGGGCAAGCCCTTCAAATTCAGCTATTTTTATTGAATCTTTCCACAAAATATCAGCAAGCTCAAGCGTTGATTGGGTCATGAAACTCAAGCAGTCAGAGTTCTTGTAAAAATAAGGCAATAATCCTGAATGATCCAAATGAGCATGGGAAATAATAGCTGCTTTTACATGTTCCTTTATTTCCAAAGGATACTCAATATCATCGATATTGAGTTTTATTCCATAATCCAAAAGGAATTTTTCCCCAAAATCAAGCACAAAAGCACTCCTCCCAACCTCTCCGCAAGCACCATGGCCAGTTAAGGAAAAACTTGTTTCTACCATCAAATCAACTTCTTAATACAACTCAATTCAAGAAAAGCGCTAAAAAACAAACATGTTTCTTGTTTTCATCAAATTAATAAAGAAAGAACTTATTTAAATGCTTTTTGCCCACCGTTTCCTGCTTTTGGCCCTGGCAGGCAAAACAACCTTATCCTTTGATGAAAAAAGAATTGAAAGCAAAAAAGGGAGAATAATGGTTGAAGCAAGGGCAAACGACATTGAATAAAAAAGAAACCCCCCCAAAACAAAAGGGTGCATTCCAAAAAAATAATCAATAAAATCATTTATCGAAAACCAGAGAAGAGCAAGAAGCACATGCTTTACTTTGAAAGCAAACAAACCTGCCAAAACAATTGTTTCAATTACAAGCAAAATATGGCTTAAGACAAAAAGCCATTGCACTCCTGCCAAGCCGGATACTGTTAAAACAAAAATAGTCCATAAACCATACTTAAAATTCCCCACAATTGAAATAAAAGAAAGCGCTTCACTCGGCTTATCCATTAAAAGAAGAAAAATATTTATCCCGAAAAGAATTGCATACAAAGGGCAGTCAATAATAAACAGCCAAAAAAACCACTGGCTTTGTCCGAGCTGGGGCAAATAATAACTAATAGAATATATTCCTGCAAAAAAATTTATTATTAAAAGCAAAACTAGAAACAATTTGTTCCTAAATAATCCGAACAATAAATCACCTGAAAAATAAAACAATAAATAAAAAAAGAAGAAAGTCAAAAAGCTTTCACTTTTTGACCCCCATATTAAACTAACTAATTAACAGCTTCCACCTGTAGTTGTTTGTGTTGAACCACTCAAAGTAATAGAACACTCACTTGGAGCTGTGTTGAATGAATTACAAATTGCCTGCTTATATGCTTCTGAATTACCATACTGGTAAACCGCAGTGGATTTAACACCATTAATTATTAATGTTGGTGATCCGCTGGCACCAGCAGCATCAGAAGCTTCCCCCGTTGCTTTCATTAAAGTAACTCCTTCTGAAGCAACACAAGCACTGATTTTTTCTGTATCAATACCAAGAGCCTTTGCCCCTGTTTCCCAGCAAGAACCATTGCTTCCGCAATTTGTATTTACATAAGTAACAAATTCAAACCACTTATTCAAATCATAGTTCTTCAAAACACATGCTTCTCTCTCATCTTCAGCAACTTCAGGAGCGCCATGCAATGACTGCACATTATTCCCGTCAACGCTAACAATATAATGCACGTTGAACTGAGCCTTATCCTTCAACAAAGCATAAACAGGCTTCATTGTATCTTCTGCCTGATTTCCATAAGGACAGAAAGCCATTACATACAAATCAACAACCGGCTTATCTGATTTAACCGGCTCAGTCTGTACAGGAGTTTGTGGCTCAGGTTTAGGCAAAGGAGTATTCAAATCAAACACATTGCCAATAATCAATTTTCCATTAATAGAATAAAGCTTTCCGGCACTAACTTTCTGGTTATTCTGGTATATCTCAAAAGATAATTCATACAAACCATTGCCAGAATCATTAATATCAATTATTTTTGCTGAAACAGTTGGATCATTTAACAAATTATTATTAATATAATCCTGCACAGTGCTCATCAAAGCTGTTTTATTAACAACAACAGGTTGAGACGCAGAATTCTGGCTAACTGACATTCCTGCAAAAGTAGATACCATCGCCGTACCAATAACCAGTACCGCTAAAAGCACAATAGTTTTTACTTCAAACCCAAGAATCTTTTTCTCCTTAGGTCCGTGTTCTGCATTGTGCTCATGATGAATATTTTTCTCATTATGATGCTTACTCATATATTAAAACCTCCAATCCCTTAATATTGAAAAAAAACAACAAAATACTAATTAAAAACCCATCTATGGGAAAAAAATTACTTCAACCCTTGCCCCTTAATAAAATTTGAATCACAATTCAAATCACTGCCCGTTAAGACAGTAGAATTAACCGGCTGAACCTGCCCGGTCAGATTATTTAGCACACAAACCTCTGTTGATTCAGGCCCGTAACAATTCCCGAAAGCAACCCAGTTATAGAGCCCCATTACCCCGACATAAGCCGACCAAACCAAAGAAACAATCATTATTATTGTCAAAACCCAGGAAATCGCTTCAAAATTCTTGAAAACAAACCCACCAAGCGGTTTATTTCTTGCAGAAATCTTTGTTGAAATCTTCATCTTCATTTTAGTGTCAAAAGAGGTTGTACATTTGCGCAAAGTAACTCTCCTGAAAACACAATCCGCTGCTTCAAAAAAATAAGCCCTGTATTTTGCTGAAACCAGGCCCATAACAGCAAAAACCACTAACGCAATAATACAAATCATTTAAACCACATTACAAACTGCAAACAATGCTGCTGAAACCATTAATATGGGTTTGTGAAACCATCCTAAAGGCTCAAAAGCAATTAAAAAAATCTGGGAGAAAACGTTTAAAAACAAAGGCAATATGTTTGGGAAATGCCTTTTCATTAAAAATGTCTAAAAAAAGATTTTTTTAGGAAATTATTCCTTGGAAAATTTTTTCTTTAATTCCTCAACCTGTTTATCTTCAAGTTTTTGGAATAATATGTCTCCCTTCAACACCTTTTTTCCGAGAGGAATTTCTTTAAAGCAATTCTCAAACCCAACTTCAACAATTTTCTTTCCCTCATTCAGCATTCCAAAAACCTTTTCTGAAGCAGCAGGAACAAAAGGATAATACAAAACAGCAAGAACTTTAGCTAAATCAATGCACTCTGCAATAACAGAACCTGCCGCATCTTTGTCAGTTTTTACTTTAATCCACGGCTCCTGGTCCTGCAAATATTTATTGCCAAGAGCGCTTATTTCATTCACTTTCACTAGGGCTTCCCTTAACTGAATCCTGTTCATTAAATTCTTGTATTCTTCAAACAACGGCTTTGCCTGTTCAAGCAATTTATTTGATTTCTTTTCCTGTTTAACTGAATCAAAAAATTTTTCATTAAGAGAAAAAACCCTGTTGATAAAATTACCATAATTGCCCACAAGCTCGGAATTAATCTTTCCCTTAAAATCATTCCACTCAAAAACAGAATCAGTTGACTGAGGCCTAATCCTGAATAAATAATATCTCCACACATCACTTACAATGCCTGAATTAATCGCATCATCTCCAAAAACACCAATTCCTTTGCTCTTGGAAAATTTCTTGTCCTCATAATTCAGGTAAGCGGTTGAATCAAGGTAATCAACTAAATGAAATTTTTCCCTCGTGCCAATAAGGAAAGCGGGAAACAAAATAGAATGAAAAGGAACATTATCCTTGCCCATGAACTGATATAATGTTATGTCATCAGCTCTCCACCATTTCTCCCAATCCTCATGCAGGCACTCAATAGTTATTCCAATGTAACCAATAGGAGCATCAAACCAGCTGTAAATAACTTTCCCTTCCCATCCCTGCAAAGGAACCGGAATACCCCACTCCAAATCACGAGTAATACTTCTTTCCTTCAAACCCTGTTTCAGCCATTGGTCGGTAATATTCAAAGCCAAAGTAGTCCAGGTATTTCTCTTAGTGTCAATCCATTTTCTTAACTCAGGTTCTAATTTAGGCAAATCAATGTAAATATGCTTTGTTTTTTTCATCACAGGCTTGGATCCATCAAGTTTGCTTATAGGATTAATCAAATCCTTCTGGTCAAGCAAGTTACCGCAAGCATCACACTGGTCACCGCGCGCACCCTTGCTGTGGCAGAAAGGGCATTCGCCCTCAACAAAGCGGTCACTCAGAAATTTTTTTGCTTTGTCAGAGTAAAGCTGCTCCGTTTCTCTTTCAATCAAAAAACCATTTTCATGAAGTTTCAGAAAAATATGCTTTGTTATCTCTGCATTTTCTTTAGAAGAGGTTCTGCCCAAACAATCATAACTCGTTTCAAACCAATCATAAATTTTTTTATGAATTGCAAAATACTTGTCAACTAATTGCCTCGGGGTTAAGCCTTCTTCTGCTGCTTTTGCTTCAGCGGTTGTGCCATGTTCATCAGTACCAAGAACAAACAAAACTTCACTGCCCTCTAAACGCTTGAAACGCGCAAAAGCATCCGCACCAAGAAGGCAACCAACAAGATTACCCAAATGAGGAACATTATTCACATAAGGCAAAGCACTTGTAACCAGAACACGATTCCTTTTTGAAACGCTTTTTTTCTTAACGGACTTTCTTACAGCCATATAATAAAAACCGCGAAAAAGGGTTTAAAAAAGAACTTGATAAGGCAATACAAAACTAAAAAATCTTAAATAAGCATTACCATTTCCGCGGGAGAATCCTGTTTTTTTACAGCTTCTTCAAAAAATTTTTTACCAGAACAAACCCAGGTTTCATCCAAAAAATATTTTCTCTCATTTTTTATAAGAACCCCTTCTTCCACAAGCTGATTTAATGTCTTATAAACTGCCTGGGGAGAAATATTCCCGTTTTTGGACTTCTCCACAAGGACAGCAAGCTGCTTACAGCTTAACCCTGGATAACGGGCAAGAAAAGAAATCAATGATTCACGGGTAGAATCAAAACGATTAATGTTGGAAGAAAAAGGAGACCTCAAATCAAAGACCTGCAAAGCCTGAGTTTTTTGAAGCATAATAATTTGTTGAATATGGAATATAAAAGCCTGATTAAAAAAATTTCTTGTATATCATAAAAAAATTAGTAAGATTTAAATTTTGTTTGATACATCTAGTTTTCATGAAAAGCCTTCAAATAATACTAATGGGCTGGGAATATGACAGAATCCTTTATGGAATAAAACAAAGACCGCCAAACAAAGTAATATTCATTTCCTCAGACCCTGAAAAGACTCCGGACAAGAACTGGGGGCAAGAATCAACAGCACTATCAGAAAAAATAGGGGAATCAATAAAATCACTCATTGATTATGAAATAGTTTTCTTCAAATACCATGAACTGGATGACTGCATGGAAAAAACCACCTTAATGCTGGAAAAAGCATGCAAAGAATATGACAACATAGAAGTAAATGTCTCAGCAGGCACTACTCTGCTAAAAATGGCTTTCATGCTCGCATCACAATACTATCCAATCAAGCTCTTTTATGTCATCCCTGCACAATACACCCACCCATGCGAAATAATAACAACAGGAGCAAGAGGGTTAGTTGAGTTACCCTCAATAAACCTTTCCAAATTAGCACTGCCAAAAAAGAAACAAGGAGAAATATTTCTTTTAATCGGAAAAGACAAAAAATCTTTCACCACAATAACAAAAGAATATGCTAAACAAAAAGAAATACGCTTAAACGCAGACAAAACAAGGACACTAAAATCATGGCTGTTCTACCACCTCAAAAAACTTGAACAGCAAAACCTCATAGAAACGAAAATCGAGAACAAGGAATTATTCCTCTCGCTCACACAAACAGGCAAATTCATTAAACTTGTACTAGAGCACAAAAAAAAGGAAAACGAACAGCAAACAAAACTCAAAATAAAGAAAAAAAATAATATTAATTCATACGCATAAAAATCAGAAATTTCAATAAAAAAAAACAAAATAATTCAACTTTTTGGTTGAAAAAAAATCAACCTGCAAGTTGAGGAAATTTCTACCAAGAATATATTAATCCCCTTAACAGCTATTTCTACGTGGAAGAAAGAATAATCAATTATGAAAATGAAAACCAAGTTCAGGAAATAATTTCATCTATGAATCTGGAAGATTTTCTTTTGGTTGGGCACAAGCCAAAAACAAAACAATTATTTTTTAAAAAATTCCCGACACAACCCGAAACACTGATAATAAGTGAGCCATGATGATAAGCGTACTAAATAATGCATACTTCAGGAAAGCACAGGAGCACCCAAACTTTTCGCTTACCCACCAAAAAATACTTTTTTTTCTCCTCTATGACAAAAAATATTACTCGAAACATGAACTCCTTTACCTGACCAACCATAACCGGGCGCAATTAGAAAAAATAATTAATGACTTAGAACAAACGGGAACAATAAAAACAGAAGGATGGCTTGTCAAAGCATGCGAACAAGAAATGCTGCACAAACAATTATGCCCTGAACTTATACTATCCGAAAAACCCCAAAATAAATATTCAAAAAACTAAAATCCTGCAACCGAAAGCATTTAATAGTGCCAAAACAAATAATTGTATATGAAACGAATTTTGAGAAAAACAATTAAGCGTGCAACTACCCCTGCCAAAACAATAAGCGCAGTAATAAGGGCGGGAAGAATTGCTAGAATTGGCGCAGAAAAAAAAGAAATAGCAAGAAAGTTTTCTAGAATTAATAGTTTTATTGATGCCAGAGCAAGAAACCAAAGAAATTTAGCAAAAAGTCTTATTGAAGGAAAAATACCATTAAATATTCTAAAAGACCGAAAACAAGCAAAAGATATCATGAGAAGGCTCCGCGATAAAAAAATAAGCCCTGCTGAAGCTGTAAAAAAAATGCTTGTTCTGGTGAAAAGGCAATAACCTAAAAAAATTATTCTTTCTTTTCAGGTCTCATTTGAGGAAACAAAATAACATCCCTTATTGTAGAGGAATTAGTCAAAAGCATTACCAATCTGTCTATTCCTAAACCCATTCCGCCCGCAGGAGGCATACCATAGCCAATTGAATCCAGGAAATCATCATCAAGCGGATGATTCTCCCCCTTTGCCCTGCCCTGATCCTTTTGTTCTTCAAAAAAAGCTCTCTGCAAAACAGGATCATTTAATTCAGAATACCCATTGCATAATTCCCCGCCATTAACATAACATTCCGTTCTCTCAATAAGCTTTTCACAATCCTCTCTTGAAGGCTTGCATAAAGGGGTAGTTTCTTTTGGGTACTCCAAAACCCAAGTAGGCTGAATTAATTCAGCTTCAAAAAAATGATTAAAAAGTTCAGCAACAACCAAACCCCATTTTTTTTCATCAGCATTAATCTCTATTCCTTCTTTCTGCGCAATCTCAAGCAAATCCTCTAACTCCATTTTTCTTACATCCCTGCCAAGTTTTTCATTTAAAGAATCAATCATCTTAATCCTTTTCCAAGGAGCCTTCAAATTAATTTCTTTTCCTTCAAAATTTACTTTTGTAGTGCCAAGAACTTTCTTCGCAACAAACTCAACAATTTCTTCAGTCAAAGAAATCATATCATTCAAATCAGCATAAGCCCAGTAATACTCAGACATCGTGAATTCAGGGTTATGGGTTTTATCCACATCCTCATTCCTGAAATTCTTGCAAACAGTATAAACTTTATCATATCCGCCGACGAGCAAACGCTTCAAGTAAAGCTCCGGAGAAATACTTAAATAAAAATTTGATTTCCATGCATTTGAAATTGTTGTATAAGGCCTTGCATTAGCGCCTCCATAATTAGGCTGAAGAACAGGAATCTCTACTTCAAGAAAACCTTTAGAATCAAGGAACTCACGCCAAGCAGAAATAATTTTTGACCTCTTAACAAACACTTCTTTTACTTCAGGATTCATTATCAAATCAAGATATCTTTTCCTGTGCCTGATTTCAATATCCTGCAAGCCATGAAACTTTTCAGGCAAAGGCAAAATACTTTTTGAAAGCATTTCAAGAGAATCAACTAAAATACTTAATTCTCCTCTTTGTGTCCTGTATACTTTTCCTTTTGCCCCGACAAAATCACCCAAATCAACTAAATCAAGCAAATCAAAAGCTCCCTGGCTTGTAACTCCTTTTCTGAAAAAAAACTGAATAGTGCCGGTAGAATCCATTACTTTCAAAAACGCAATTGCACCAAAAGAACGCTTAGCCATAACACGCCCGGCAACATTAAACACAGGGCCAGTTTCCTCATTCTTCAAAGAAGCAAAGTCCTTTGCTAAATTAACAGCGTAAGAAGAAACCTTGAAACCATAAGGATAAGGATTAATCCCCTTTTCTTTTAATTTCTGCAAATTATCCTTCTTTGCCTTTACTAAATCATTTTCCATAAAAACAACCAACAAAAAATTATTATTTAATATTAAAAAGTTCCTCAAGCTCTTTAGCCGCTTTTTGCATAGAAGGAACTACATTCAAAAAATGCACATAATCCACCGCTATATGCCCAATAGCATCAGAAGCATTTGCATGATAATACTTAACTTCCGCTGGATTAACCTTATATTTACCAGCCTGTTCCACTTTGCTAACCTCTTCCCCAGTCTGATACAAATTAACTAATAAATCAAGCCTTTTCGCCAAGTGATCTAATTCCTGATGAAGATCCCGTACAACTGCTACTCTATCAGCTCTTTTTGCTTGGGCTACATTTGAAACAAATTTGTAAACCTCTTTTTTAACCGCCTGGTGAGCTGCCTTAGCATCAATTCCCGGCTTATCATAAGCTTTAAGTGAAGCAGAAAGAAGGGACTCAAATTGTTGTTTTGATGACAAGGGATTTCTAAATAAATAATTCTTTGTATATCGTAAAAATAATTTTTGCGCATAAGGATGCTTCCAGTCCTTTCCCCTTAACTCTTCAGCAAAAGCAAACTTTTTTCCATAACCCCTGGCCCCAGACTTTTCAATTATCCTCGCAGCAATATTAAGCGCCTTATCGGGAAAAGTCTTATGAACAGCAAAAACCTTTCTGCGAACCATAATAAATTAACGCTTAAAAACATTAAAAAAGCTTAGCAAGGAACAAAGGTTATTAACGAAAAACACTTGGCCCATAATATACAAAATGTTACACTAAAACCCTGAGATTCTTTAATAATAATCAGGAATACTAATTAATTATGAAATTTAAGGATTTTGTCTGGAGTCACTACTTATAGGCTCACCAGGCTTAGGCTCCGGACAAATCCTCCTATTTTTCTTTCTTCTCGCATTTGCATAGGCATTTTTAATGCTAGTTCTAAAACAAATATATTTGTCTGGCGATAGTGATAAACTACAGAAACATGAAAAAAATGAGGTTTTACTTTTAAAAAATTAAATTGACTTGAAGAAAAAGGAAGTGAATAAAAAATGGAAAAAGATGAAACAAAATTTGGGGTATTTGGAGGAATGTTTATTCCTGAAATGATGGTGCCTGCACAAAAGGAACTATATGAAGCATTCAACAAATATGCTAACACAAAAGAATTCAAAGAAGAACTTAATTACCTGTTAAAAGAATTTGCCGGAAGACCAACCCCTCTTTATTATGCAAAAAATATGTCAAATGATTTAGGATTCAAAATTTATTTAAAAAGAGAAGATTTGCTTCACAGCGGAGCACACAAAATAAACAACACTTTAGGACAAGCACTGCTTGCAAAAAGAATGGGCAAAAAAGAAATCATAGCAGAAACGGGGGCGGGACAACATGGAGTTGCAACAGCAATAGTCGGAGCATTACTAAAAATTCCAACAAAAGTATTTATGGGGGAAGTGGATGTAGAGAGACAAAAACTAAATGTATACAGAATGAAATTGTTTGGGGCAGAAGTAATTCCAGTAACAAGCGGATCGAGAACACTAAAAGACGCTGTAAACGAAGCGCTGAGATATTATTTAGCAAATGTAGAAACATGTTACTATTTGATAGGAAGTGTGGTAGGACCACACCCTTATCCAAAAATAGTTCAGCACTTCCAAAAAATAATTGGAAAAGAAACAAAGGAACAAGTACTCGAAAAAGAAAAAAAACTGCCAACTGCAATTATAGCATGCGTAGGAGGAGGGAGCAACTCAATAGGAATATTTGATGCATTCCTAAAAGACAAAGAAGTCCAATTAATTGGAGTAGAAGCGGGAGGAAATGGGATAAAACACGGAAAAACACTCGGAGAAGGAACCATTGGAATATTTCAAGGAAGCAAATCCTATGTGTTGCAAACAAAAGACGGACAAATAGAAGAAGCACACAGTATCTCCGCAGGATTAGATTATCCAGGGGTAGGGCCAATGCACTCATATTTGAAAGAGAGCAAAAGAGCAACTTACGTAAGTGCAACAGATAACGAAGCAATACAAGCACTAAAATATTTGAGTAAAATGGAAGGAATCCTGCCCGCACTTGAATCCGCACACGCAATAGCTTATGTCCTGAAAAATAAAAGCAAATTCAAAAAAGAAGATATTGTTGTTATTTGCCTCTCCGGAAGAGGAGACAAAGATGTAAACCAACTATTGGAGGTGCAATAATGTTCGGAAAAAAAACATTTATGCCATTCGTAGTACTAGGAGACCCAAATTATGAAGAATCAATAAAAGTAATTAAAGGATTAATAAAAAATGGGGCAAATGCACTCGAATTAGGGTTTGCATTTAGTGACCCAATAGCAGATGGGCCAGTAATTCAAAGGGCAAATAATAGAGCTCTTGAAAATGGGATAACAACCGAAAAAAACTTCAAAATACTTGAAGAAATAAGAAACAAATCCAAAATACTAATCAGCTTAATGTTAAGTTACAATTTGGTTTACAAATATGGGACAGAAAACTTTTACAAAAAATGCAAAGAACTCAAAATTGATGCAATACTCTGCCCTGATGTCCCACTCGAAGAATCAGAGGAACTGGTGACAAACTCAAAAAAATACAAAATAAACCAAGTATTCCTAGTTTCGCCAACCACTACCCAAGAAAGAATGAAACGATTAAACAAAGTATGCAAAGGATATGTTTACCTTGTCTCGTTACTTGGAACAACAGGAACAAGAGAAAAACTAAACACAAAATTGCCAGAACTAATAAAACTAACTAAAAAAGAAATGAAATTACCAGTTTATGTCGGATTCGGGATAAGTAAGCCAGAACACGCTAAAAATGTAATACAATTAGGGGCAGACGGAGCAATATGCGGATCAGCCTTTTGCAAAATAATAGAAGAAAACCTTGAGGACAAGAAAAAAATGCAGAATAACATTGAGAAATTCTGCAAAGAAATGAGTGCGGCGGTAAAAAAAGCTTGAGGACAGAAAAACAAACTCTTGTGAAAAAGTGCAAAAATAAAGATGAACAAAAAAATAAATGGTGAAAAAATGGCTGACATCCTGCAAACAATAGTTGACAATAAAAAGAAAGAAGTACAAGCAGCGAAAAAGAAACTCCCTTTAAGTAAAATAAAAAAGAACCTAAAGAAAACAGACAGAAATTTTTTTAATGCATTAAAAGGGAAAAACAATATTATTGCTGAAATAAAGTACAAATCGCCTTCGGCGGGAAACATGGTGAAAATAAGGCCACTAAAAGAAATTGTGGAAGCATATGATAAATATGCCTCCGCAATATCAGTACTCACAGACAAAAAATTCTTTGCAGGAAAACTAAAATTCATTCAGGAAGCAAAAAAATACACTAAATTACCAATTCTTAGAAAAGATTTCATAATAGATGAATACCAGGTTTATGAATCGAGGCACTATGGAGCAGATGCAATTTTATTAATCACATCAATCCTCTCTGAAAAAGAAATAGAAAAAATGCTAAAAATTGCAGGAAAATATGGAATGGATTGCCTGGTTGAAATAAAAACAAAAGAAGAAATAGAAAAAGTGCTGAAAACAAGCGCAAAAATAATAGGAATCAATAATCGAAACCTATCTAACTTTGAAATAAACCTAAAAACCACAAAAAACCTTAAAGAACTAATTCCCAAGGATAAAATAATTATAAGCGAATCAGGGATTTATACAAAAAAAGACATTTTGGGATTAAATACAAACGCGGTACTTGTTGGAACCTCACTAATTGAAGCAGAAAACATTACAGATAAATTAAGTGAACTTCACAGAACAAAAGTAAAAATATGCGGGATAACAAATCAAAAAGATGCAGAGCAAGCCGTCATAAAAGGCGCGGATTTATTAGGGTTTAATTTTTACAAAAAAAGCCCAAGGTATATTAAGCCAACTAAAGCAAGGAAAATAATTCAATCCCTGCCAAACACGGTACAAAGCACAGGGGTATTTGTTAACTCAAGTACAAAAAAGGTAAAAAAAATTGAGAAACAAACAGGGATAGATTTTATTCAAATCCATGGAGGCGAAACAGAAGAATTTTGTGAAAAACTAGGACCAAATGTAATCAGAGTTGTACGAATTGAAAACAAAATGCCCTTAGAGAAAAAAATACTCTACGCAAGATTATATGACACCTTGGACAAGGAGGCCTATGGCGGAACAGGAAAAGAATTTGATAAAACAATACTTGCAAATACCCCCGAAAAAGCAATTGTTGCTGGCGGAATAAAAACAGAAAATATTAAAGAATTGTTCTCTACAATCCATCCTTATTGTATTGATGTATGCTCAGGAGTGGAAAAGCAACCAGGGCAAAAAGATGCTGAAAAAATAAAAGATTTAATTAAAGCGGTGAGGAAAAATGAAAATTAAAGTAACTTCAGAAATTACTTCAATAAAATACCAAGAGCCATTCCAATTATATTTAAAAGAAAGCCAAAACGGAAATGCTACAAGCCTCCTAATGGAATCCAAGTCGCCAAACCAAAAATACCCCCGAAAAAGCATAATAGTTCCCAACCCTGCAATAAAAATCGAAGGAAAAAACGAAGAATTCAAAATAACTGCACTAAACAAAGCGGGCAAAAGAATCCTCAGCTTTTTTAGCAAAAAGGACTTTCGTTATGCAAGTAATTATTTTCAGGACAAGAAAACTATCAAAGGAAAAGTTGCAAAACAGGAGAACAAAAATGCAAACGAAGAAGAGGAATCAAAATTAAAAAATATTTCATATGCAATAAAAACAGTGCTGAATAAATTTGATTCTCCTGACCCTTGTGCAGGAGTATACGGCGTTTTTGCCTATGATTTTGCAAAAAACTTTTACAAAGTAGAGGAAAAACAGAAAGAAGAAAATATTAATGATTTTGAATTATTCCTGCCGACCAAAGTATACCTTTTGCATGATGATGAAAAAAAAGCAGAAATACATGAATTCCTATTTAATGCAGAAAAATTTGAAGAAGAAAAGCAGGAAAAAAGTTTTTCATTTAAAAAACAGAAAAAACAAGAACAAACGGATTTGAGCGACGAACAATACAAAGAAATCGTGGCAAAAACTATTGAAGACATAAAAAAAGGAAGAGTAATACAATGTGTTTTGTCAAGAAAAACAACCATTTCACTCCAAAAACATCCAATAAAATCCTATGAATTACTAAGAGCAACAAACCCATCCCCTTACTCGTTTTACTACAATCTTGGAAACAATGAAATACTTTTCGGGGCATCCCCTGAAATGCACATAAAAATAAGCAACACAAAAAAAGGAAAAGAAATTGAAATAAGACCAATAGCTGGAACAATAATGCGCTCAAAAAATCCTCTTGAGGATGCAGAAGCAAGGAAAAACCTGTTAAATGACGAAAAAGAAATCAGAGAGCACACAATGCTGGTGGATTTAGCGCGGCACGAAATTTACAAGCTTTCAAAAATAAACAGTATTGAAGTAACTGATCTTTTTACATTGGAAAATTACCCCAACTTATACCACTTAGTTTCAGGAGTAAAAGGAATGCTAAAGGAAAACAAAAATGCTGTGGATGCCTTATTAGTCACCCTCCCTGCAGGAACGCTAAGCGGAGCACCAAAACAAGAAGCGATGAAAATGATAGAAGAATATGAAGGCTCAAAAAGAGGGTACTATGGGGGGGCAAGCGGGCTGTTAGCATTCAATGGAGAATGCAATACAGGAATAACAATAAGGTCCGTTTATGTAAGAAAAAGTACTTCTGAGGTGAGAGGAGGGGCAGGAATAACCGCGCTCTCCGTTCCTGAAAAAGAACTAAACGAAATAAAACTCAAAACATCAAAAGCAATGGAAGTACTAGGGTGAAAAAATGAATTCAAAAAAAAATACCAACACAAAAAGCAAACAAAAAAAGAAGACCGTAAAAGACGGAAAAAAAATAAAAATTGTGTTCATAGATAACTATGATTCCTTTGCCAACACAATTGAGGCATACTTTACAAATGCAGGAGCGGAAGTAGTAATGTACAAAAGCAATTGCTCAATAAAAACAATCCAAAAAGAAAAACCGGACCTTATCTTATTAGGGCCGGGGCCAAACGGGCCAAGAGAGGCAGGCAACTACCTTGAAGTAATTAATAAATTCAAGGAAAAAACGCCAATATTCGGCATATGCCTTGGATTTCAAGCAATTATGGAATATTTTGGAGAACCAGTAAATCCGCTACGTGAAATAATGCATGGACAGGCAAATGGAATAGAGCATGATGGAAAAACAATCTTCAAAGGAATACAGCCAAAACAAAAATTCGCAAGGTATCACTCCCTGGGAATATTGAAAGTCCCGGCTGAATTTGAAATAAGCGCGAGGGCAGGAAATATTGTTATGGCTGCACGCCACAAAACACTGCCGATTGAAGGAGTACAATTCCATCCAGAATCAATATTGTCAATGCGCGAAGAAAGCGGGAAAAAATTAATTGAAAATATTGTTAATGCAATTAAAGCAAGTAAAAAAAATAAACGGAAGGTGCAAGCATGAAGGAAATACTCAAAAAATTAATAAGAAAAGAAGAGTTGGATGAAAAAGATATTGATAAAATTGTATCAGAAATAGAACAAAACCAATACAGCACAGCACAAATGGCAGGGATATTATGTACGCTAGAATCAAAAAAAGTTACTGCAAATGAACTCACAATGCTCGTGAATAAACTAATCCAAAAAGCTGCAACAGTTGAGTTGGGAAAAGATTGCATTGATGTATGCGGAACAGGGGGAGATGAAAAACAAACCTTCAATGTTTCCACAGCAGCAATGTTTGTTGTTGCGGGCGCGGGAATAAAAGTAGCAAAACACGGGAATAGAGCGGTATCCTCAAGCAGCGGAAGCTACGATGTACTTGAAGCACTTGGAATCAATATGGGGAATATAACTGCAAAACCAAAGGAAACAATGGAAAAAACAAATATTGCTTTCCTATTTGCACCAAACCACCACCCCTTATTCAAAAATATTGGGCCATTAAGAAAAGAACTCGGAATAAAAACAGTGTTTAACTTAATGGGACCATTACTGAATCCGGGAAAAGTAAAAAAACAACTAATGGGCGTATTTAATCCTGAAATAACGGAAACGATTGCTGAAGTAATGAAAAAAAGAGGAACTGAAAGAGCAATGATTGTCCACGGGGATGGATTGGATGAAATAACAATCACAGGAAAAACAAAAATCAGTGAATTGAAAAACAATAAAATAAGCACTTATTACTTTGACCCGAAAGAATTCGGAATTAATTATGCAACCATAGAAGAATTAAAAGCAAAAACAAAAGAAGAAAGTGCACAAATAATACTGGAAATACTTAAAGGAAAAAAATCAAAGAAAAGGGACATTGTTGTACTCAATGCAGCCGCAGCACTAATAATTGCAGGAATTGCAAAAAATTTCAAGGAAAGCATTAAGCTTGCTGAAGAATCAATTGATAGTGGAAAGGCACTAAAAGTACTTGAAGAACTAAAGAAAATATAAAAGATTCCTCATTGAAACAAAAAAATAAGGGGGCAAGGAGAAATTAAAAAGAGAAAGGAGATGAATACTTATGAAAAACGGAGCAAAAAGGTGAAATAAATGACTGCAAAACACCCTATGGATCCATGGGGATCCACAGAAATAATAGTTGATGACAAACTATTCAAAGAATTTGGACTAAGCCAATTTAAAGAAAAAGATTACTTAAACCACTATCTATTTGAAAGAGGATTTGTCATTGCACACAGAGACTTTGAAAAGATAAGCGACTCAATTAAACAAAATAAACCTTTTGCCCAAATGACAGGCATAGCTTCATCAGGTCCTCTTCATTTAGGACACAAAGTAGATGTAGACTTGTTTTTGTTTTTCAAAAAACTAGGGGCAAAAAGCTTTTTTGCTATCTGCGACATTGATGCATATACTTCCAGGCCGGATAATAAAGTTCCTAGTATGAAAAAAGCAAAAGAAATTGCAGTAGAGAATCTTTCAGATATCTTAGCGTTAGGAGTTGAGGAAAAAGATACATATGTGCAGAGTCAAAAGGACCCTAGATACTATGAATTCGCATTTGAACTTTCGAAAAAAATAACTGAAAATGAATTTAGGGCAATCTATGGCCATATGAATCTAGGCAAAGTCTCTGCAAACCTATTACAATATGCAGACATTCTTCACCAACAATTACCGGAATATTTAGGACCAATGCCCACCATAACAGGGATAGGTCTTGAACAAGACCCTCATGCAAGAGCCACAAGAGACCTAGCAAAAAGGCTCCAATACAATTTTGTTTCACCAAGTTTTATTTACTTTAAACACCAAGCAGGATTACAAGAAGGCAAAAAAATGAGTTCATCCGAACCAGATACGGCAATATTCCTAAGAGATACTGAAAAAGAAATCAAAAAAAAGATAAACAAAGCTTTTTCCGGAGGAAGACCAACGATTGAAGAACACCGAAAACTTGGAGGAATCCCTGAAATTGACAAATCTTTTGAAATCCTAAACTACCACCACCCTGATACAAAATTCGTAAAAAAAGTGTATGAAGAGTACAAAAGCGGAAAAATGCTAACAGGCGAATTAAAATCGATAACTGCTGAATTCCTGGTTAAATTTTTGAAAGAACACAATGAAAAAGTAAATTGCTATCGTGAAACAGCACAGAAATTAGTATACAAACCGTGATTTAATGAAGATAAAGAATCACATAAACAGAATAATGCACGAAGCAGGGTTTAATTTTTAATTACCCCCTATATAATTGTGAACAAACACGTAATGCTTAAATAACGGCTCTGATAATACATTGTTTAGTACAACTTGCAAATATACGCCAAGAATATATCTAAAAAATTCTTAAAAGCAAAGAAAAATATAGGAAAAGTAAAATTTATCAGGTGAAAAAATGAGAAGACAATTTGATAACAATAATGGAAAAAGATTCATTAAAGCAAAAATACCTTTCAACAGAAAAAAACTTAACGGCAAGCCCACGCTGCCTAAAGCAGTAATAAGACAAAACCAATTAAGAGGAAAATTTAATTCAATGATAAAACAACTCTCACTTACCCCAACGAGAGAAATTGGAACAGGAATAGATTACCTGCACAATTTTTTCATGGGAAAAAAGAGAAAAACAATAAGAATTGATTTAAAATTCTCTTTCGGAGACTTAGGCGAACATGTAATAAAAGTAAGGGCAAGAAATAGAAAACTAATAAATGAATCCGAATGGATATTTGCTATTGACAGAGAAAGCCAAATCCATATTTTTCCGACAAAATCGCTAAAACAATACGTTCACGCCAACTGGGAAAACTTATCAAGAAAACTAGTGATAAACAAAGGCTCTTATCAGGAAATGCTGGTAAGCCTTTTTGATTTATATGCAAAACTTGGGGTAAAGCCAATTATCGCGGGGCTTAATACAAAAGAAATAATCGAGGCCCTTGCAAAAATGAAAAAACAACAATTCAAAGAAGAAAAAGAATCAATTCCCCAAGGAACAAATGGAACAATAAATCCATTAAAACAAAAACGATTCCTGCCAGTACCAAGAAAGCCATATTTGAATCCAAACCTGGATCAAAGAAGGCGCATAAGAATGAACGGCAGTCTAAAAATACCAGGAAACAGGTAAATAACAAATAAAGCCTAAAAAATTAAACAAAAAGCATACTTGATTAATTTATGGAAAAAATAAGATTAAGAAATGCAGAAGAAAATGATGCTGAATTTATTTACAATCTAACCAAGGAAAAAAAATTCTCTGAGTACTACTTAGGCAGGTTAATAGCAAAATCTCTAAAAGAACAAAAAGACAAAATACAAAAATTCAATAAATTAGCTGAAAAAGGCTTAAGGTATTATTTTGTCATAATGAGGGGAAAAGAAAAAGTTGGAATAGTTGATTTATACAAAATAAGCCTACAGGACAAAAGGCTCACAATAGGGTATGGCATTAGCGAAAAATACCAGGGAAAAGGAATTGCTACAGAAGCCGCAAAACAAGCTTTAAAGTTTGCAAAGAAAAAAGGATTACATGGCTGCGAAGCAATAATAGACCCAAAAAACATTGCGAGTAAAAAAGTGCTTGAAAAAAATGGGTTTAAAAAAATAGGGTTAATTAAAGATTATTACTTTGAAGAAAACAAATACTGGGATATTGAATTATATTGGAAAATATTGTGAGGGAAAAAATGGCTATTAAAAAATTATTGGGAGAATTAATTGAATTCAAAACAAAAGACAACCTAACCCAATATGGATTCTTAAAAAAATCAAAACAAGGAAACAAGAAACTAATAATCCATGTGCATGGAATGTGCGGCGATTTCTTCAGGTTCCCTCTAACCTGGATCCTTTCAAAAGAAATTGAAAAAACAGATAAAGATTTGTTTGTGATTAATACACGCGGAGCAGGGCTTATAACAAGATTTTACAAAGGCAAACAAAAGAAACTAATAGGGACGGCGAATGAAAAATTTGAGGAAAGCATAATTGACATTGATGCTGCAATAAAAACAGGAAAAGAACTCGGATATAAAGAATTCATTTTAAGCGGGCACAGCACAGGGTGCCAGAAAATAACTTATTACCAGGCTAAGAAAAAAAATAAACAAGTGAAAGCTCTTTTACTCCTCGCCCCGGGGGATGATTATAACCTTGCAAAAACAAAACTTAAGAAAAAATTCTCGAAAGCAGTTGCAATTGCAAAACAAATGGCTGCAAAAGGAAAAAGCAATGAACAAATGCCTAAATGGGTTACTCCTTACTCGGCAAAAAGATTCCTGAGTTACGCTGACACAAAAAATACTGAGTGCCAATTATTTAATTACAGCGGAAAACTCAAAATATTTTCAAGCATAAAAGAGCCAACTCTAGCTGTTTTCGGATCAAAAGAAACCAGGACGGATAAAACACCAAAAGAAATGCTCAAAGCACTTCAAGAAAAAAGCAGTTCAAGCATGTTAGTTACTGCAGAAATAAAAGGTGCAAAACACTCTTTTAAGGGATTTGAAAAACAGACAAGCAAAATAATAAGTAATTTCCTAAAATTAATCTGATTATATAACTCAAAGTAATAAATACTACTTTACCCCTATGTTCTAACAATATGAAAAATAACAACGCAATAAATACTTCTCCGCTAATATTATCTGCAGAAATTCTAACAGGAATACCTGAAATACAGGACATTGAATTTCACAAAAAAATATACTTAGCAGTAAAAAAAGGAACATTTGAAAAACTATCAAAAAAATCCAAGACAAATCCAAAAAAAGAACTTAAGCTAATGGAAAAAACATTCACTGAACTGGGCTGGGGAGAAATAAAAAACATTGATATGCAACAAGAATCCAAAAAAGCAATAATAATATTAAAGAATTCCCCTTTGGCAGCATCATTAAAAGGAAAAACAAAATTGCCTGCAGATGTTCTGCTCCGCGGAGCACTGGCAGGAATATTTTCAAAAATATTCAATGAAGACATTGATTGTGTGGAATCAGAATGCTCTGCCCTTCAAGGAAAACAATGCAAATTTATAATAAAACCAAAAACGGAGTTTGATTTTTCAAACAAAATAGTGCAAGACCAATTAAGCCATGAATGAAAAACTAAATAACAAAACTGAAAAATTGCAGGAGGAAAAAAAGCCAAGAATTAAGGCTTAATCTCTGTTTTTCCATTCATATAAGGCTGAAGGGCCTTTGGAATCCTTATAGTGCCTTCCTTTGTCTGGTGATTCTCAATGATTGCCCTAAGCATTCTTGGAATTGCAACCTCAGTAGCATTCAATGTATGGACAAATTCCTTAGAAGCATCCTTCTTTTTGTATTTAATGTTCAAACGAGTAGCCTGATAACTTGTGCAATTACTCAAAGAATGAGTTTCAAAATACTTTTGCTCCCTTGGAGACCAGGATTCAAGATCATATTTTTTTGCAGCAACTGTTCCAATATCACCAGTGCATATTTTTACTACTCTATTAGGAATTTCAAAATCTTTTGCAAGCTGCTCTGCATTCTTCACCATTTCTTCATGCCACTTTGCACTTTCCTCAGGTTTGCAAATAACTATCTGCTCAACTTTGTCAAACTGGTGAAGGCGAAACAACCCCCTCTCATCAAGACCGTGCTTGCCAATTTCTTTCCTAAAATTAGTTGAATACCCTGCATAAAGCAAAGGCAAATCTTTTTCTTCAAAAGTCTCATCCATATGCATTGCAGTCAACGGATGCTCTGCAGTTGCAATCATATAATGGTCCTCACCCTCAATTTTATACATCACACTTTCAAAATCCCCTAAATCCGTTACACCCTCATACGCTTTCCTGTTCATCATTGCAGGAGGAATTACCAAGGAAAAACCTTTCTTTGAAAGCAAATCAACCGCGTAATTCAAAATAGCAATATTCAGCAAAGCCAAATCACCCTTCAATGCATAAAAACCTTCGCCCGAAATCTTTACCGCACGCTCAAATTCAGCTATCCCTAACTGAGAAGCAAGCTGGCCATGATGCTTTACCTCAAAATCCTTTTTCTCAATTTTTCCCCACGACCTTACAACCTCGTTTTCTGTTTCATCTTTGCCATAAGGAACATCATCACTCAAAAGATTAGGTATTCTCATAAGCAAATTCTTATTCTCAACTTCAAGCTCTTTCATTCTTGTCTCTTTTTTCTTAAGCTCTTCAGGAGCTAATTTTGCTTTCTCAAGCAATGCCTTAATGTCCTTTCCCTTTGCCTTAGCAACCTTAATTTCCTCAGTAATAGTGTTCTTCTTTGCCCTTATTTCATCAACTTCCCCTTTTAACTGCCGCCACTCCTTATCCTGGCCGACCCACAAATCCAATTTTGAAATAATCTCAGGATTCCTTCTCTTCTCAAGATTAGATTTAACCATCACAGAGTTTTCTCGAATTATTTTTGAATCAATCAACTAAAACACCTAAATATGATTCATGCAAAACATTATTAAAACAGATTTCCAAACTCAAACCCAATAAGAATCCAGCCCAACAAAAAAAGAATATTTAAACTAGTTCAGCACTAATTGATACATGAAAAACAAGGCTAACCCTTTCCTAGTGGACATGCACACACACCTTAATGAAAAAAAAGTGAAGCCCGAACAATGGTGGAATGAAGCAAAAAAAAAGAAATTATGTGCAATAGCAATAACCGAGCACTCAAATTACAGGCCAAAAGAAGCTTATTTAAAACTGAAAGCAATCCAGCCAAGAAAAATTCTTCTCATACCAGGAATGGAAGCAAAAACAACTGCAGGAGACTTACTGCTTTACGGGACAAGCGAAGCAATTTATGATATTAAGGAATTACAGAAAAACAATGTAAATATAGAAAAAGCACTTAAAATCGCAAAACAAAACGGTTTGATGATAAGTTTTGCCCATCCATTTGGATACAAATCAGATTCAGTGTGCGAAGTAATAGGAGAAAAAAAAGCAAAAAAACTAATTAAAAAATATGGAACCGGAACAGAATATTATAATGGAATGTTAGGCTCTGCTAATGAACTTATTTTCGGCAGAAAATGGGTAAAAAAATTTTATGGAATACTTAGTTTTGTTGAAAAAAACAAAGCTACAAGCGCTTTGAAAATAAACAAAACAACCAACCCGACAAAACAAAAAATGGAGTCTCTGGCGGAAGAAACAGTGAATAGAGTAAGAAAAGGAATGTTATTTGGAAAAAACGCTTCTTTTATAACCACGGGAAGCGATGCCCATTATCCTAAATCAATAGGAAGTTCAGTAATTGAACTCAAGAAAAAGCCAAAAAACGAGAAAGAATTGGTTGAAATGATAAAGAAAAAAGAAATCCTGTGGGCAGGGCCCAATGTTTATTCAAAAAGCCCGGTAGATGTAATAGGCAAAAAAGAAATGGTTGAAGGATTAACTTATCTGACAAAGAAAAAAGTCCTGAGGAAAAGAAAAACCGGTTTTGCAGGCAAAATTTCCAAGAAAATAAGGCTAGGCAAAAGAATAAAAACAATAAAAAGAATATCTAAGAAGGTAGGTTTCACGAAAATAAAGGAAAACATGCCTAAGTTTAAGCTGAAAAAAAGAATACTCAACTGGAAAAAAAGAAAAGGCTGATGAAATGAAATACTCAATAACAGAAAACACGGATGTGGAAAAACTTCCAAGAGACATTACTGAAATACATTTAGTAAGGCCAATAAAAAAAGACAAACTATTGTCATTAATTGCCAAATGCCCAATAAAAATAATTACCTTATCAACTTCATGCTTGAAAAGGCTTCCAACAAAAACACAAAAAAGGTTAAAAGAAAAAGGAGTATCATTGGCAATAGAAAAAAGAAGAGGAAGGGCAATTGATATCCCTATGGACAAAATGCTGCAAATAATCGAGCTAAGAAAAGATTTCCAGACAGTAAGGGAAATAGAGCGCATTACAAGCATCCCTAAGTCAACTGTGCATTACCTGCTTAAATACGCTGACAGGGGAAAAATAAAGAAAGGCGCAAATGTTGTTTACTTAAAATAAAAAAATATTTCATTTAAAGCTTTTTTCTTAAAATACTAAAAATTTCATCAAAAACCTGTTTAGGTTCTGCTTTTCCTTTCCATTGAGCAGCACCAGAATGCCCGCCGATTTCTCCGCCGATTTTTTCATGCAAAGGAATCAATAAATGCTTTACAAGATTAAACTTATTCTTATCCCTAAACTCAGTTTCAACTCTCGCAGAAAGATTAGTTAAACAATCTTTTTCCTTGCCGCAAACAATTGCAATATGGGCGCCAAAATCAAGGAGTTTTGTCGCAGCAGCACCCTGATAAAAAGACAATTCACTTGTAACAACAACCGCAGAGCCAATTTTTTGAATCTGCGCACGCTGAGCAGCCTTAAGAAAAGCAATCCTCTCATCATCAGGAGCCCTATGCTTCGCATAATGCAAAACATCCGCATAAGTTTTTCCTGAATTTCTTAAAGAACAAGCAAATGATTCAAAGGATTTTGGATTCCCAACAAGAAAATGACCAGTGTCCTCAACAATACCAACACAATTCCAAAAATTCATTTGCTTATCAAAATAATTATTATTTAAAAAATTGTACAATACCTGGGTGGTGGAGACACAGGATTCATCAGTAATACACAATCCGCCTGAAGAAATGCATTTCTTGTCAGGCACATGATGGTCAAAAACCATTACAAGAAATTCTTTCTTTTCCAGCGCTCTCTCAAATTCCTTTCGAAGCCTGCCAAGCTGCTCAAAGCCATTCAAATCAAAAAGCATCACAATCCCAAAATCCTTCAAATCAGGATTCACCTGGAAAGAAATTTTTTCAGCAAAAGCAAAATGCTGGGCCTGCTCATTAATATGCTTAGGAATCCCGACCATTGATCCAATGCTTTGTTTTTTCAGGAACCGCTGCATTATTGCAGTAGAACAAAAAGAATCCAAATCAGCGTTTTCATGAGCAAGCAAAAGGACCTTTTTGTGCCTGCACAAAAAAAGAATTTTTTTCAAAGAGAATTCTGGCATATAATCAGAAATAACTAGTATAAAGTAGTTATTATAATTTACTAAAAGAAATTAAAGGCTTGTATTTCTCAACACAAGCCGCTAAAATATTATTTCTTTTTCTTGTCAGTTTTTTCTTCTTTTTCCTGAGCCTCTTCTTTTCCTACCCCTTCAACTTTTGCCCTTATTGCATTAAGTTTTTTAATTAAATTTTCTTCCTGCTTTTCAAGGGTTTTTAACCTAAGGTCAGTGCTTTCTTTTTTATCCTTCAGCTCTTTCTCCATTTCCTTTGCATCTTTTAAAAACAAAACGTTTCCAACAACCTTGTAAACGGTTTTTTCCTTTGTCTTAGCCATTTCTTCAAGAGAAGCATTAACCATTTCAAGCTGGAAAGCAATTTGCTGCTTCTGTGCAGAAACACTTCCAAGCACCTGCCTGTTTCTCTCAAACTCAAGGATCATTGCCCTCTGTTCTTCTTCATTCATTCCAATTCCTCCAAAAAATCAATACACTAAATGCCTTCAATCTGTTCAAACAACAAAAGCGGCTTTAACAAAGAGTTAAGCGAAGCCCTTAAAGCTGTTTTGTCTGAAGCACTAACCCTAATACCAAGTGATTCATTCTTTTGCGCAATTGTAATCTTGCTCCGCAAGAATTCTTCGCCCAATTCCGGCTGAATTGATTTAAAAAACCGTTTTGCCTGGTCCTTTGAATCAAAATCCAAGCTCACTTCAAGCAAAAACATAAATATAAAAAAAACAACTATTAATTAATTTTTTACTTGCTTAAAAAAAATTAATCTGTTTTAATTGATTTTGATATTGGTTCCCTTGTTTTGTAAAGAATCCTATGACCGCAAGAAGGGCATCTCACAAGGCCTTCTGAAACATTCTGAACCTCTGTTCCGCATTTAGCACATTTGTAAGCCATCAAACCACCTTAATTCTCCTCTTCTACTTTAGTTACAGTTTCTTCTTTCTTTTTCTTGAATTTTTTTTCTTCCCTTGGCTCTTCAGTAGTCAAAGCTTTTTCCACTTCTCTCTCAATATCTGAAAAAGAAGATTCTTTTGCTTTAGCTAACTCTTCCGCACCAGCAATAAATTGTTTCTGTGAAACCATTTTGTTAATTGTTTTTCCGACAAGTGTTTGTGGTTCATAAGCTCCGCCAGTAAATTTAGCTTCGCATTTCCTGCAACCATATAATCCAGGCGCAACTCTTTTTATTTTAGCAAAGCCGCAAAAAGGACAATTAATAGGCAAGTTAGCCTTCTGTTCAACAGCCAGAACTCTTTTCTTTATTCCAACACCATATCTGGAACTGAATCTTCCTGTTGTACCAACTTTTTTAGTATTACCCATTAACGCTCACCAATACAAATTTATCAAATACAAAGCTTTAAAAACTTCAAGCAAGGGTCCCAAAAATCAGGGGCCCCGCCTAAAGTTAAGCTTTACTTAGTTCTTCACCATTTTTAACAATTTTTTTCTGTTTTCTGTAGCTATTACGAAAGCCTTATCCACCATTAAATTTATTTCTTCCGCGGTGAATGACCCTCCGATTCCTTTCTGCATTGCAGACATAAAGCCATCTTCAGTTGTTGCAACCGAATAACGCGCTTCAGCAGCCTTTTCTTCCAAATAAGTAGGGTCAACCATTATTTTTCCACCCACTTTCACGAAAGTTGTCAGCAAAGGAAGCCTCTTTAATTCAAGTTTTCCTGAGTACTCGTGCTTAATTATTTTGTTCTTCTCATCAAGCTTAGGCATTTTTGCATTCAAAAATGCTGCTAACCCTGCGATAGAGCCTGCATCAAACAAATTGCCGTCAGCATTTATTGCATAGAAATCCATGAAAGCAATCCAACAAGCTTCGCCTGATTTAATACAAAGCTTTTCGAAATCAATTGCTTTGCTTTCCCTAATACCTCTATCAACAACTCTTGCCACTTCAATTTCATCAAGTGATGGCGGCCCTGACTCATATTCAGAGTGAGCTAATGGACCTAACTCAGCTCCAACAGAAATTGCTCCCTCATCCGGATTATCAGGATAAGGCTTATCTACAGCAATTTTTATTCCCGCAATAACCTCTGTCAGGCCAAGCAAAACTCTTGCCGAGCCTTCCGCATTCTTATACCTGTCTGTTTCAATTGTGAAATCACGCATTTGGTCAAGAGTTCTTCCATCAAGCCTCTTTCCTTGTTTCGCAAGTTCAATTACTTTAGACAAATCGTATTCAAGTACAGTTGTCCTCATTTTTTCACCTTCTTTGCTTTTACTTCTTTAATTTCCTTTTTGGATTCCTTTTCCTGCTTTGCTTCTTTTACCTGAGAAACACTTTTAGCATTTTCTTTTCCGGCTATTCCGGCTTCTACATTCGCTTCTGATAATTCAGTAAGCTTGTATTTTTCCTGCAAAGCTTTTTTCTGAACTTCATAAACTTGCTTGCATGCTTTCATTGCCATAGGCAATATTTTGTCAAGCTCTTCTTTCTTCAGCAATCCATCCATTTGGAATAAAACGATTTCTTCAGAGTTAGGCAATATTCCAATAGGAATATCAACAGCATCAGAAGCATCTTCTTCTTCCTTGTTCAAATCAACAATTAATTCATTGAACGCTTTTCCTACTCCTGTTGCAGCAACCAAATCTTTCATTGGTATTCCTGCATCTGCCAAAGCACATGAAGCTGCGGTCAAGCAAGCAACTCTTGAACCTGCGTTAGAATCAACAACTTCCACGAACACTCCTATTTCTGTATTAGGAAATTGCTCAGTGAAAACAGCTTTATCCAAAGCTTCTCCCAAAACTTTTGAGATTTCATAATCTCTCCTATTGGGCCGAGGTTGTTTTCTTTCAGGAACAGAGAATGTTGTCATTCTGTAATTCACTTTCACAACAGCCTTGTAAGGATTCTGTGTGTGTTTAGGCAAAGCTTCTCTTGGCCCAAAGACAGCAGCATAAACCTTGTTCTGCCCCCACTCAAGATAAGCTGAACCATCAGCATTAGGCAAAACGCCTACTTTAATGCTTAATGGTCTTAACTCATCCATTTTTCTTCCATCTACTCTTTTTTTCTCCTTCTTATAATCCGGAGCATCATCTCTTTGTTTTCCACTCATGTAATTCACCTTTAATCATTATCTCCTTTAGTTTGTTTCTTCTGATTCCGGCAAAACTTCGGATTCCTCAGCTATTACCTCTGATTCCTCTACCGGCTGTGCCTTTCCAACACTCTCATCCTTCTTTGGCACGCTGACATTAATTCCTTCCGCTTTGAAAAAAGCTTCAACTGAATTAGTCAAATTACTTTTATAGGAATTGTCATTAATGAAAGTAACAACTTTTCTGAGCAATTCACTATTTCCATTTCTAGCCCAAACTCTGCCATTCTTTCCAATAACAATATCGCATCCAGTACCCTGCTTTAATAATTCAAGCATGGAACCGTTTTTTCCGATTAATCTTGGGGTCCTAACAGGAATAACTTCAATTACTTCTCCCCCAAACATTCTCCTCGGAAAACCCAAATCAGCTTCTCTTAACTCATTAACGTAAGATATTTTTGCTGAAATTAAGTCACCCATTTTTAGTTCCTCTCTCATAACTGATTTTGGTATAAAAGATTCTGTGAAAGAATTAATATTCACTCCATAACCCGCGAATACTACTCTGCTCACTACTCCTATAACCACATCTTCCTGCTGAGGCATATATTTTCCTTCCAGAGGAACAACCGATGCCTTTTCGTCATCCAACTCTGTTATCCCAACTACTTTGGAATAAATTTTGCCATCAGAAACAAATACATTGCTCCCAAGGCGCTTCCTTTCCTGAGAAACCATTTCCCCAGGTATTACCAATTTCTTCATTCATTCACCTTCATTAAAAATAATTTTACTAATACAATCCTTCAAAAAATCCAATCTTACTAACTCCATTACTCAAACCAAAAACTGTTACTGCGCTGTCCCAATTATTTTCACAACAATCTCCCCGTGCGTTATTGAATTCAATTCATTCATTAAATCCTGTTTTGCCCCAGCAGGCAACAAAAATTCTGCTACTAAAGAACCATCATTCAGCCATTCCTCTTTCTTCATCTCAAACTTGTGAATAATACTTGAACATCTTCCTGCATACTGCGAGGGAATCTTCACTGCAAAATCAACTTTCTCCATTGAAATCGGAATAGTGTGCCTGATTGCTTTAACTATTTCCGTTACCTGTTCCTCCACACTCTTAAATGCATCAACATGAACTTTTTCCTGCTCCATCGCATTCTCAATTCTTTGCGGAGGATGAGGAGCTTTTGTCTGCGGATTAATAGTGTTCCTTGAAATAAAATTAATTATTTCAAGACGCTTTTTTTCCAGCATTGTTCTCCTTTGTTCCGTTGTTAAATGAACCTCTCCATCCTGAATAATTTTTTTTACAATAATATTCATGTCCTCTGTTTGAAAAACCTTTTTCAAATTCTCAGGGCTCTGTCCATCACCAATCTTTGAATCCTTAAAAACTCTATCGCTAGCAAGCAATGAATCTAAAGGAACATCCTTCCCATGTTTCACATCCAATGCAAGATTCGGTTCAACAAGTATCTCGAACTTATGACCAAATTTCTCCAGGCGCGCAATAACCGCATCCTCAACCCTAACCATGTTTTCTTCCTTCTAATCAAACTAATACCCGGGCTTTTTTCCTCAGCCCAAGTTTAAAGTCAATTAATGTAAATGCATCCTTACTTGAATGCTTGTTTCAAATCTTTTTCAGACAAATGCCTGAAACCCTTTTTGTCAATAACCGCAAACTCAACCCTTGAAAGAGTTATTTTTTCTTTTTCAGGAATACTTTTCTCAATAGCCTTGTAAGCCATTGTAATAGCATCATTCAGCGATAAATTTTCTTTAAAATCTTTTTCAAAAACTTCCATTGCTTTATCCTTATTTCTTCCGATAGCAACTGCTTTGTACTCGGCTAATGCCCCGCTCGGTTCCGTTTCAAAAATCTTTGCGCCCTTTTCATCAAAGCCGCCAATAATAAAAGCTACTCCAAAAGGCCTTAATCCGCCGTATTGGGTAAAAGCTTGTTTTGTTTCAGCTATTTCCTTAGCCATTACTTCAACCTGAATATTCTCAGAATAAACCATTTTATTGTCCTGTGCTTGTCTGCGTGCAATTCCAACTAATCTCCTTGCATCCCCGACAAGTCCTGCAGAAACAACCGCAATATTATCATCAATCTTAAATATTTTTTCAATAGAATCAGGAATAACTAACCTGCTCTGAATACTCTTGTCCGCAGCAAGCACAACTCCTTCCTCAAAAACAACTCCAACCCCGGTTGTACCCTGTTCAACTATTTTAGAAGCATATTCAACCTGGTATAATCTTCCGTCAGGGGAAAACATTGTAGCTGCCTTGTCATAAGCAGGAACCTTTGAATTCTGCATCGGATACATCAAATCACCATTAATTTTTTAAAAAATAAACCTAAAATCTATTATTTTTACCTTCCCTTTTCCTTAAAAAGAAATCGCTAAAAGCACTTCAAAAAAAGCGCTGACCTTATTTCTTGTACAAAGTAATTAGAAAGAAGAACGTTTAAAAAGGTTATTTTGGGTTACTTTTTGTCCAAAAAACTAATCGCTTTAATCAACTCTTTTGGAGCATGAATATGGAAAGGGACTGAAGAAACCCCTTTTTTGTACCCCCAACCGTACTCTACCAGCAAAACCTTTTCGATCCCAACTTCTTTCGCGGTGTGAAAATCCACATCCCTGTCCCCAATCACAACAACTTCATCAAAGGACAACTTTTTTTGTTTAACAATACTTTTCATTGCTTCCCCTTTGTGGAACTCCTTAACCTCAGCATCAGCTTTGCCTATAATTTCAGAAAAAAACTTTATCAAAGAATTCTTTTGTATTTTTTTCTCCACTTCCCATTGATAATTAGATGAAATAATCACTAATTCATAGTTTTTACTCAAATTCTCAAGCACTTCTTTTGTACCCGCAAAAACTTGAGGGTCCTGTTTCGCAGTTTCCTCTATGTAAATATCCTCAGCTCTGCGTTTTTCTTGTTCAGTTAAAATGCCAAGAGCTGCATAGGTTTCAAGAAAGTTGTGGTCATAAATAACTGAAAATCCTTTAATGGTACTGGGAATAGTTTTACCAAGATTAGCACAAATTTTCTTATAAGTATCATAAATACAAGGAAAAGAATCCACTAATACTCCGTCATAATCAAAAATAATTAGTTTAATCATACCAAAGCCTTCAAGCAATTGTAAAAAATTATTCACTCAATCTTAGCATATTCTTTCAGCGTTTTTATTGTCCCTGAAGTGAGCAAAGGATTAATAATTATTTTTTTGTTCCTGATTTTTTGGATAAAAGCAGTGCCTGCAATTAAATCAATTTCTTTTCCACGCCTGCATTTAACAATAGCTTTATTTCCTTTGAATAAAACAATTTTCGGATTAATTTCCGCCAACCCTTTTGAACCAAAAAAAGAAAGCAAATCAATCCAGAAACCAAAGTAAAAATCCTTCTCCGCAACCTCCGCATTAAGAATTTCAAACAAAATATAGCGCTTACGCTCTCTCTTTGACAAAGGAACAATCGCTTTCTTTACTTTTTCAATTTTCATAAAATCACATTTTCAAAAAAATTATTTCAATTCCTCTTCCAAATATTCTTTTGCTTTTCCTTGCGGCAATCCGAGCAAAACAGCAAGTGATTCCCTTACTTTAGGCGGCCTTAACAACAAAGGGTCTTTGGTTCCCGAAGCCACAACAAATTTTGCCTGCTTCATTTTGCAGTACCTAACAAGTTCAATATAATTTTTCCAGTACTGGTGCCTTTCAAAAGAATTAGCTTTCAATAATTCTTCAAACATTAAAACAACAGTTATGTTATTGTCATGAAGCTTTTGTGCCAACCCCAAATCAAAAAATTGTTTTTCATTCGAAGGCTGAAGCAAATAATCCGCTTTCAGTCTTACCGCAAGCTCATTCGCTTTAATACTTCCCCCTAAAACAGCTTTTTTCTTTGAAGAAAGTTTTTGAATCTCAGATTCAGGAGTATTATCAGAAATCAGGTAACAAGGGATAAAAGAATTTTGTTTTGCTACTTTCTCATCTTTCTCATTAGTAACCAGAACAACTATTTGTTCCTTAAAATAAGTACTTACTTGCAGCAACTCTTTGAGCGGCTGGGTATAAACTATATCCATAAAAATAAATTACTGCACTTAGTGCAGCAACTAAACCCTTTAACCGAAATGATGATCAAGCGCAACTTTTGCCCTGTGCTTTCTCATATTCTTTTTATTATTTTCCTTATTTGATCTCCCAGCAAAAGTTTTTCCTCTCTCGGCTCTTCCCTGCTGGTTATGCGCCAAGTAAGCTAAATTCTTGTCAGATTGAATTGTAGGCGCATCTCTGTCAGCCATTATAACTTCAAAATAATGCCACTGGCCATCCTCAGCAACTTTATATGACCCTAATGCCTCAGCATTCTCAAATCTCTTGGATGCTTTCTGTTCAGACATTCCCTGAGTACTAATTCTTCTTGACAATTTTGCCTGACCCTGTCTCTTTGGTCTTCGCTTATTTTTTGGCCTGTGATGAAGACCAGTTCCTTTTCTTACTCTAACTCTAACAACAAAAATTCCCTGCTTTGCTTTGTAACCAACACTTCTTGCTGAAGTCAAATTAGTAGGACGTTCTATTCTTTTAATAGCAGATTCATCATTTCTATATTCTAATCCGCGCTGCCTCATCATTGAAGCATAATCATAATTAGCATCCTTAACGCCCTTCCATTCATTTTGAAAAGCCTGCTTAATGTACTTTGCTGCGCCCATAAACTCACCATTTTAACAAAATAAGGGACTTAACCCACCAGTATATCAAAGATTCCTAAAAAAGCATTTATAAAGCTAACTAATTCCCCTTGAAAAACAAAACACTTTACGGTTTTTTCCTGCCATTTTTCAAAGATCCAGGAAGAACAACGTTTTTTTTCGCTCTTTCAATAAAAGCTCTTCTTCTTTCAGCTTGAGAATCTCTTTGACTTTGCAAGCTAACAGGCTTATTTCCCCGAGAAACCTTAGCGGCCATTTGTTTTGCAAAATTATTCAATTTAGTATTATTAGGTATAAGTGCAATTGGTACACGATTAACCCCTGGCAAAAGCTTAGGAACAGGACTCAAAGAGCCTGTAAAAAACGGAGGTCTTGGCTTACCGAATGCTCTTTTTACAACCATAAAATCACTAAATATCTTTAAGCTTTGCCGTATATAAACCTCACTATGAAGGGAAAAAAAGAAGCAATACAAAAAAAGGAAAAGCCGGAAAAATGCGATAAATGCCCGGAAAAATCAGCAATTACTCTTTCCTACGGCCCTCATTATTTTTGTGAAAAACACTTTACCCAGTTCTTTGAAAACAGGTTCAAAAAAACCATTAGAAAATACAAGCTCTTCAAATATAAAGAAAAAATTCTTGTTGCCCTAAGCGGGGGAAAAGATTCAACTTTATTGCTCCATCTATTGAAAAAAAATTATTCAAAAAGCAATGAAATCAAAGCATTAATAATAGATGAAGGGGTTTCAGGTTACAGAAACAAAGCAATAAAAATTGCGGAAGAAAACTGCAAAACAATGAAAGTGCCTTACAAAATTATTTCATTCAAAAAAGAATTCGGGATAACCAATGACAAATTAATGCCTATTATTATGGAAAACCCAAAACTCGGGGGAACATGTTCCTTCTGCGGAACACTCCGCAGAAACATAATGAACAAATACGCAAAAAAACTTGGCGCAGACAAATTAGCAACAGGGCATAACCTTGATGACGAGGTACAGAGCTTCATAATGAATGTATTCAATAATGATTTTGAAAGAATGAAACGCATGTCAGCCACGGCAGGAATAATTGATTATGAAGGATTTGTGAAAAGAATAAAACCATTATATGAAACGCCTGAAAAAGAAATAATTGCTTACTGTGCATTCAAAGGAATAAAGCATTACTCGCAGGAATGCTGCCCTTACTCATGGACAGCAAAACGCAACGAGTACAGGGAAATGCTTAACCATTTCGAGAACAGGTTCCCCGGAACAGAATACTCCATACTCAGGTTTTATGAAAACATTAAGCCGTTAATCAGGCCTGAAAAAAAAGAAAAACTAATACTTGCAAAAGCCCTTCATGAATGCAGGCAATGCAAAGAGCCCACTGAAAAAGAATTATGCAAAGCATGCGAAATGATTGAAAAAATAAAATCAGAAACTAAGAGAAAGAAAAGCAAAAACACAAACGGATTAGAAAAAGGAGCTGAAAAGTATAATAAAACACTTACCTGCGCAGCAACAAAAAGATTTTCCTGAATTATTTCAGCACTTTGCTGAGCCTTTCAGTAAACTGCTTTTCAAATTTAGTTAATTCCTCAATCTTTGCATCTATTACCAAGGATTTTTCCTGCAAAGTGCGTTCAGCAATAATATTCTTCTGGTTTAACTCATCAATAGCAGAATTAATCTGGGCAAGATTCTGCTGCATGCTTGTGAGGAACTGTTTTTTGAATTCCTCAAGAACCTGTATCTTCTGGTCAAGCATTTCAGGAGAAATCTTTTTACTAATTGACTGCAGCCTGTTAAGCTCAACTTCCAGATTTGCAATTAAATCATCAGCACGCTGAATTGCAAGAGTCTCAATTTTTTGTTCAGCCTGCGCAAGCATTCCTTCAGCAATATTTTTTTCCAGTTCAAGAGTCTTGTTTATGCGCTCATCCATCTGGTTTATCTGGCCGCTTGCCTGGTCAAGGAACTCCTGGGCCTGCGATTTTGTCTTAATCATTTCAGAATTCATTTCAACAATCATCTGGGCCTTGGTTTTTCTTGCCTCGCTTAACGCCTGATTTATCTGCTGCAATGCCAATTCCTGTTGCTTTCTTGCAGATTCAATTGCTGCAAGATTTTCAGACAACTGCCTATTGTACTGCTTAAGCTCCGCAATCTTCGCATCAATAATAAAAACAATTTCTTTCTGCTTCTGCTCCAAAGCTTCTTTATTGCTTGAAACCATTAAATCTTTCTGAGAATCAATCAAAATTTTGAACTGGTAAAGCTCCTTCCTGATAGATTCATCAACTTTAACCTGCAACTCCGAATCAATATCATCTTTCAGATGTTTCATCTCGGCAAGCTTCGCATTCACTGCAACAACAATCCCTTTTTTCCATAATTCTTCAAAAGCAGGAGAACTCTCAGCACTTGATTTAAGCTTCTGGAAATCAAGTGAAGAAGAATTAAATTCAACAGGAGGAATAGGAGTAAAAGATGGTTTCTGCACAGGAATTTCTGTTTTCTTCAGCTGTGGAACCTGTACAGGTTTCTGAACAGGTTTTTGCGGCAATGGCGCTTCCTGAGGAGCCTGAACAGCAGCCTGTTCCTGAGGAACTTTTTCTTCAGAGGTATCCTGATTAACGGATTTAAGTGTTTCCTCAACCTCTTCCTCAATATCTTCTTCATCGCCCTGCTCCGAAACATCCATCATTATTTTTTCCGCAAGATTTTCTTTCGGAACCTCTTTAGCAACAGAAGATTTTAAGCTAGCATCCTGATTTGAAACTTTTTTATCAATAGGAAGCTGGCTAACTATTTGCTCATTCATGCTGAGATCTGAAACTGTTTCTTCAAAAAAATCCTGGGATGCTTTCTGCTGCACCGCACCTGGCTGCTGTGCATTACTCTGAGCTGAAGCCGGCTGATTTCCTCTCTTTGCTTCCTCAATCATAGAAAGCGCTTCTTCCTTATCAATGCCCACATCATAAAGATTCTCCGCTATTTCCTGGTCCGAAACATTAAGCGCAAGAAGCTTCTGAATAGACTCAACAACTGTTTCTCTTTTATCCATCAAATCGCCAAATAAGTCTAACCGTTATAAGTTAGTTATTCTTGAATAAAAAGTTATCTTGCCAAAAAAAATGTCCTAAAAAAAGGGTAAAAAAATAATTAATGCCCTGCCTAAGCAAGGCATGCCAAATAATCAAGGAGAAATCATTATTACGCTGTCTCCGCGAATCATAACCTTTCCGTACTTTGTTTTCAATTCCCCTTCAACAACCTGGGAAGCATTCTCGAGATGCAGATTCATATGCACATCAAACGCTCTCAGAGTTCCCCTTACCTGGTTATTACCCTTAAGGACAACCAGTATCTCCTTATCTATTGCCTCATTCAACACATCAAACGGCCTATTATTCATCAAAACACCTCATTTTTTCTTGAAAAAAGAAAATAATTTTTCCAAGAAACCAACTTTTTTTGTATTTGCTTGCTCCTGCACTTTTAACCCAGTTATTCTGGAGGCTATCCTTGCTATTTCTTCCGAAGCAGGGCAATCAGGTTTCCTCACAATAACAGGAGCAACCTTTTCCTGCATAAAACTCTTCCTTACCTCAGGATCATAAGGAACATTCCCATAAACAGGCAACTCAAGCATATTAGCAATATCATTTTTTGTTATCTCTCCCTTTTCATTCATAACAAAATTAACTATTACCCCAATTACTTTAGAACCAAGCCTCTGTGCAACAATCTTTGTCTTCAACGCATCAGCAATAGCTGGAGATGTCGGCATAGTAACCATTAATGTTTCCTGTGAAGCACTCAACGCGCTTAAAACATTTTTTTCTATACCCGCAGCAACATCAAGCAAAATAAAATCATACTGTTCAGTAAGCTGGGAAACAACACTACTCAATCTCTCGCTGTCCACTCTTTTATAATTATCCAAACTCAAACCGGAAGGAATAAACCTCACTCCCTCAGGGCCATCATAAATAGCATCATGAACCTGGGCCTCTCCAAGCAAAACATCATGCAAAGTAATAGGAGAAGACTGCATCCCAAGAATAAGCGAAAGATTAGCCATCGCAACATCAGCATCAATCAAAAGAACCTTCTGGCCAAGCCTTGCAAGCGCTATCCCAAGATTAGCGGTAATAGTAGTCTTACCAGTACCTCCTTTTCCTGAAGCAATAGCAATCACGCGAGCCATAAAAACACCAAATAAATAACAGTTAAAACAAAAATAAAAAACTACCTATACAGCAAAAAAACAAAACAATGCTAAAAAACCCAACACCTCAAAAAAATCAAGCAATCTGATTAACTTTTTTCTTTTCTCCATTCCTTGCATCAGCATGCCTTCCAGCCTGCATTAATCCATCAAGCTCAAAAGCCAGTGCTTTCAATTCAATATTAGCTAACTCGCTCCCCGCTTTAACAATAAAAACTTTTTTATTCAAAGGGAACAACATAAACCAGTGACCGTTTCTTTTAATCAAAACAGATTCAGAATCAGGCATCTCGCTTTTTATGTAAGAAAGCATGGCTGTGCCCATTATCCCGTCAGTGTGCCCGTCACCCTCGCTTGAAACAACAATACTGCCATCAAGATTAGTTACAAGAAAAGAATCAACCAAATGCTTGCGCTTCAAAACAACTAAATTCTCTTCAAAATCCTGGGAATAAACATACTTATGCTTTGACAAAAAATCCTTCAAAAATTCTATCTGAGAAACAGGCTTTGAGGTCTGGTCATCAAGAACCCTGCCAGCAAAACTCTTAAGCAATCTTCTAAACATTCTAACACCAGGCAACTAACCTTATCTTAATTCGCCAAGCCCATAACTATCCAAAGCATTAACTTTGCCCTCAGGGCGCTCAAACTTAGGCGAAAAGGCAGAAGGAATCATCCTTGGAAGCTCTTTTAAAACTATTTTATTAGTCAAAAGTTTTTCATCAAAAGCAGTAACCAAATCAACCTGGCTCCGAGTCAACTCAACACACTGATAAAAACCATTGCCCTTAGTTTGATTGCAAAAAAAATCCAAAGCCTCATTTCCTTTAACAACCCTCTGAAGAGCAAGGCACTCCACAATACACGCACAAATCTGGCCCTCCCTGAAAAACAATACACCCTCTTCAACAAGATTTTTTCTCACAGACTGAATAATATAACCATTAAATCTTTTATTGGACAATTGCTCCGCAAGGGAAATCAAATCAAAAGGAACATCACTTTTAGAAACAACAGAACCAACAGGAAAATTCACAAAACCACCAAAAACCAAATTATAAAAATAAAATTATTTCTTTTCCTCTGCTTTTACTTCCCCACTTCTTCTTCCTCTTAAAAAAACAACTTTATCAGCAGTATTCTTTAGAGCAGCAGCACTCATTTCCTCAGCCATCATTGCAACAGTTTCCTTACCATGCTCCTTAGCTTTAATTAAAGCAGGCAAAAAATCTGAATCACGCGTAGCAAAAACAACTACATCAATTGATTCATTAAACGCAGCCTCAGTAGCATCACAAGCCATAACCACATCAACATCAGTTGTACTAATCACAGGAACAAACCCCTGATTCACAGCTGCCTCCACAAGTTTCTCAGAAGCAAACTGATTCAAATAAACCTTACCAATCTTAATAGAGCCGAATTTCTGCGCCTCTTTCTTAATTGTTTCCAAATCAATCCCAAACTCTTTCCTTAACAAATTAGGGCCATCAACAAAAACAGCTAACCTCTTAACCTGCCCATGAGGCAACAACTTTCTCAACCTATCAAGCACAAAAACACCGAAATAATTAGCTCAAAACCCAATAAAATACTTTCTAAGCCAAACAAACTAGTTGATTTTTAAACCCAATCAAATTAATTTGTCTAAGTAGTGCTTTACAAGAAAGCAATGAAAAGGTGTTTTTTATGGTTGACGAGAAGAAGTTTGAGCAGGCAGGATCATTGAAGCCAGGCCACTTAGTGCTTATTGATGGGGAAGTATGCCAGGTTAAGAGCACAGAAAAATCAAAGCCAGGCAAACACGGAGCAGCAAAAGTACGTGTAACAGCTTTTAATATTTTTACAGGACAAAAAAGAGGATTGCTAAAAGGAACTGATAATGAGGTAGAAATACCAATTGTTCCAAAAGCAGATGCACAGGTTGTAGCAACAATAGGAGAATTAATCCAAATAATGGATACAACAACATATGAAACACTTGATGCACCAAAGCCAGATGCAGAAGCACAAATCCCTAACCTAAAATCAGGGGACCAAATAGAGTACCAAAGATACGGAACAAGCGTAAAAATCGTAAGAAAACGATAATTAAACTTTAAAAGAAAAGGATAAGCAAACCGCTTATCTTTTTCAAAACTATTTTTCAAAAAAACCAATCAACAAAAACTTTTCAAAACAAACCCTTTTCGAACGAATTAATTAAACTTTCTTTTAATAAGTAACTTAATGAAAACAAAGCCAAAAGCAATGCTCCTTATTTCAGGAGGAATTGATTCCCCTGTTGCGGGAAAACTCTTGCAAGAAAAATTTGAATTAGAAGCAATACATTTTTCCCAAAAACCATTCACTGATGATACCCCGAAAAAAAAATCCTTATTACTATGCAAAAAATTAGGATTAAAAAAAATGATTGTGGTAGAGGGAGGAGAAATGCTCAAAGAAATCGCTGATAATACTTACAGAGAATATTACTTTGTATTAATGAAAAGATTCATGCTCAAGGTCTCTGAAAAAATTGCTGAAAAAAACAAATGCAAATTCCTTATTACAGGAGAAAGCCTTGGGCAGGTTTCATCACAGACACTAAGTAATTTGAATACAATTAATCAAGTAACAAAAATGGAAATCTTAAGACCATTAATTTTCATGAACAAACAGGAAATCATTGATAAAAGCATTGCGGAAGGTTTTTTTGAAACATCAAAAGGAAAAGAAATGTGTGATGCGCTAGCAACAGGGAGCCCAAAAACAAAAACACAACTAGAAGAAGTGTTAAAACAGGAAGAAAGATGCAAAATGAATGAATTAGTTGAAAAAGCATTGAAAAAAATCAGGGAAGAAAGCACTTCACAAAAAATTGAACTGGATAATCAGGTTATAGGGTTATGCAAATAAAAAAAATATGAACGAGCAATAAAAAACAAAAAAATTAATGATTGAGTTGATTTGAATGGAATTAAGCGATTTTACAGGAAAACCATGCAGAAGCAAAATGGCTTACGAGTTCTTGCCAAAGAAAAAAGTATTAATTAACCTGGAAAAAGCTTCAAGCGAATTAAGTTTAATAGGAAATATTGAGGTGACCACAAAGGTTCTCTTAATGGTAAGAATTGAGCCCTGCACTGTTTCATTATTCCCTTCAGGAAAAATCCTTGTAAGGGGAGAAAGGGAAGAGAACAAAGCAAAGCAAGTAGCTGAAAAACTAGTTAAAGCGCTTAAAGAAAGCATTAAATAAAGATTCAGAAACAATCCTTACAACCAATCAAAACCCTGTTATAGGCACAGGGTAGAGGCAAAGGAGGTTTTTTGAATGGTTGATTTCGGAGAAGCAGTAAAAAAACCGTTTTCTGACTTGAAGACACTGGGAATAGGGGCATTATTAAACGTTATTCCAATTGCAAATCTTCTGGTTACAGGGTATGTTATAAGAACAGCCGAAGACGTAATGAAGAAAAAAAATAAGTTAAGAGAATGGGCTTTCGATGATATTGTAGAATATTTGAAAAAATGGCTCATATCAGCAATAATAGGAATCGTTTACCTGATTGTACCAGCAATACTCGTACTAATCGGAATAGGTAACTCAATAATAGCAGTAGCGACAAGTTATATTGCTAATCCTACAGATACAACAGCAGTAGTAAATTCATTAATGGGAAGCCTTGCAGTCAGCGGGCCAATACTATTAGTAGGAGCAATACTAGGAATAATCGCACTATTTTTGCTGCCAATGGCTGTAATGAAATGGCTACAAGCAGGAAAAATAAATGAAGCATTCAATGTTATTAAAGTTGCAAAAAACGCTTTAACAGCAGATTATGTAATAGCACTAATATTCAATATAATATATGGCTTAGTCTTATTCGCCGTAGCAATGATAATAGGAAGGATACTAATATTGATTCCAGTAATCGGAGTAATATTATCTCTTTTATTGAACGGAGCAGTAAGCTTTGCTGTTGCAGTAACATATTATACAATATTAGCACAAACAGTAAAAAAATAAAATTAATTCGCGTTAAGCGGGCAACCGCTTAACTTTCTATTTTTTTTGAATTTTTTGTCTGCAATTTCTTCCTAATTAGAGAAAATTTAAAAGAAGTTGCCACTCATTTCCTTTATGGCTGAAGATTGTTTGTTCTGCAAAATATCAAAACATGAACTGGATTCTGCAACTGTTTATGAGGACAAGAAAGTAATTGCTTTCCTTGATATTAACCCTGCAGGGCCATTGGTTGGACACACAGTGGTTGTATCAAAAGGGCATTATGAAAACATTGAAGAAATTCCTGAGAAAAATCTCTGCGAAATGATGAAAATAGTAAAAAACCTTGTTCCCGCAATAAAAAAAGTATCACAAGCTGAGGGAATAAACATAATTCAGAACAATGGGAAAGCTGCAGGACAGTTTGTCCCACACATGCACTTCCACATTATCCCGAGAAAATACGGGGACGGGATATGGTTTGATACAAAAAGAAGAAAAACAATGCCCTTAGAAAGAGTAGAAACAGCAAAAGCTATCAAAAACGAACTGAAAAAGCAATAACCTGGTTTGAATTTTGTTTCAAACAAAGCTGCAAATAGTTTGTTTTCCAAACACTGAAAGTATTAATGCTTCCTGCATCTAATATAGTAAGAAGAAAAAAAATTGGCTTAAACAAGCCAACCCCAACACTTTTTCTTTAACTAGCCTGCGTGAGCAAGGAAAAAAACAATACACAACAAAGGCGGCATAAAACCTAAAGAAGGTTTTAAAGCTATTAATCCAAAAATTATCTATTATTGGTGTTGGAATGGAACTTAACCTAGAAGAAATCGAAAAGACTGAGGGCTCGCCCTTTGTTGAACGCTTTGAAGAATTCTTTAACATTGAATACAAAAAGCATATTGAAAGAATAATTGAGTCTTACCCTGAAGAAAGATCAATTGTTGTAGATTTCAAAATGCTTGAAAAATTTGACCCAATACTAGCTGATGAACTCCTTGACACCCCTGATTCAGTTTTAGAAGCAGCACAAACCGCAATACAAAACATTCACATACCAACACTGACAACAGAAGCATTCAAACCGCATGTAAGATTTACTAACCTCCCAAAAGACAGGGAAGTTGATGTAAAAAGCCTAAGCTCAAAACACTTGGGAAAAATGATTTCAATTGAAGGATTGGTAAGGCAAATAACTGATGCTTTGCCAAAAATTACTCTTGCCGTATGGAAATGCAGGAAATGCGGAAATATTTACAAAATACCACAAGAAAAACAGCAATTACATCCGCCAAATATGTGTGAATGCCACAGCAGAGAATTTTCTCTTGAAGAAGACAAAAGCGCTTTTATTGATTACCAAAAAATCCAAATACAGGAAACACTGGAAAAACTAAAAGGAAATGAACAGGCAACATACGTTGATGTTTATGTAAGCGATGATTTGGTTAACAAAGTTGCAGCAGGAGATAAAACAAATTTTGTAGGAGTACTAAGATTAATTCCACCGCAAAAAGACAAAAAAACTGTTTACGGAAGATTCCTTGAAGTAAATTTTTTGGAAGAAACCGCAAAAGAATTCTCTGAAGTAGATGTAACAAAAGATGAGGAAGAACAAATAAAAAAATTATCAAAAAACCCTGAAATATATGACATGCTAGCACAAAGTATAGCACCTGCAATATACGGACATGATGTGGTAAAATTAAGCATTGCACTAGAACTCTTTGGAGGAGTAACAAAACATTTGCCTAACGCACAAAGAATCAGAGGAAATATTCATATTTTATTAATTGGTGATCCGGGATGCGGTAAATCACAATTATTACAAGCAACAAATAATATTGCCCCGAAAAGTATTTACATAAGCGGAAAAACAACAAGCGGAGTTGGACTTACGGCATCAGCAGTTAAGGATGAATTCGGAGAAGGAGGATGGACACTAAAAGCAGGAGCACTCGTATTGAGCTCCGGCGGGGTATGCATGGCGGATGAATTAGACAAAATGGATCCCGAAGACAGAAGCGCACTACACGAAGCAATGGAACAAGGAATGATTTCAGTTGCAAAAGCAGGAATTGTTTCAAGATTCAAAGCGGATACCTCTTTACTTGCAGCAGCTAATCCAAAATACTCAAGGTTTGATAAATTCACTCCGTTTTTGGAACAAATTGATTTACCCCCATCACTAATCTCAAGATTTGATTTATTCTTTATGATAAGAGATGTACTGGACAGGACACAAGACCAGAAAATATCCGAACACATACTCAAAACCCACCAAAGCGGGGAAAAAATAATGCAGTCAAACCAGAAAGGAATAGCATTGAAAAAAGAAGAGAAAGAAGAAATTGATAAAAGAACAAAACCTGTTATTGAAAGAGAACTATTCAGCAAATATGTTTCATTTGCAAGACAAAAATGTTTCCCGGTACTAAGCGAAGAAGCAATGACAACAATATCAGAATTCTATGTAGGATTAAGAGACCAAGGAAGACAACAAGGAGCATACGCAGCAACAGCAAGACAATTAGAAGGACTAGTAAGATTAGCAGAAGCAAGCGCAAGAGTAAGATTAAGTGATAATGTTGAAAGAGAAGATACGGAAAGAGCAATACGATTAGTAAAAAAATCGCTTGAAGAAACAGTTACTGATCCTGATACTGGAAGAATAGATATTGATATTGTAACAAGCGGAGTAACCCAAGCAAAACAAACAGCACTAACAACAGTACTAAGACTCATAAAAGAAGAAATGGCAACAGGAATAGATATGGTGCCAATAGAACAAATAGTGCTAAAAGGAATAGAGAAAGGAATTGATGAACAAAAAATCAATTCAGCTCTAGACGAACTGGAAAAGAAAGGAGAAATATACAAGCCAAGACACCACTTCGTGAAACCAACAACACACAAAGACCTCTAACACCCTGGATTAACTAATTACCATACTTGATGTAAAAGTTTTGCTTAAACTAAACCCTTGACTGCCTCTTTTAAATAATAAAACAGTCAAAATTATTAGGGATTAAATGGTAAAAAAAAGCAAACCTGAAAAACAAAAACCTGATTCAAGTTGGATAACCCCAGAAGTATTTGTTCTTCTCGCAATAGTATTTATTGCAGTACAAACCCTCGGGCTATATATTGCGAAACAATTATTTTTCCTCGGATTACAACAACCCCCATTCAGCGAAGACATCAACGATATTACAAATTCATTTTACTTATTTGGAGTAATAATGCTAATGACAGCATTCATACTAATACTGCTTAAACTCAGAAAAACAAGAAAACTCTTGTGGCTCGTAGAAGGACTAGCGGTTTTTTCTACCTCAATAATAGTCTTCAGCGCTTTTTTTCCAACAAATGACATTATAGTTCTTGGATTAACCGCAATAATCATTGTGTGGAGATACACTCACAGAGAAAATGTTTTATTCAGGGATTTTGTAAGTTTAATTGCAATTGCAGGAGCCGGCGCATTCTTGGGGATATCTTTAGGATTAATCCCAATACTCGCATTCATAATAATCCTGGCTATTTATGACATTATTGCAGTGTTCTATACAAAACACATGGTTGAAATAGGAAAACAAGCTACGAGCAACAACTTTGCTTTCACAGTTGCATTCCCGACAAAAAAACATACATTTGAATTAGGCAACGGAGATTTAGTAATTCCTTTATGTGTAGCATCAAGCATACTAATTAACGGACCATTCAACAACAACGGATTAGTTGCAGGGCTGAGCCTAGGGGCAAGCTTTATTGGGTTAATGACAAGCATTTACACTGTGTCAGTGAAAAAAATTCCATTACCTGCTCTTCCGCCACAAACACTATTAATGATAATAGTCATAGTAGCATCCATTCTTTTAGGATTCTAAACAAAACAATAAACCTGAGCGGCAAAGCTATTTAGAACCTTTAAATAAGTTTTGTTCAAGTATTAATTAGGAAAGCGATAAAAAATGGCTAACTACGAAGACTTACTGGTAAAAGCTTATCACAGCATACCACAAAGAGCACTACAGCATGAAAGATTTGATATCCCAAGGGCAGAGTCATTTATTCAGGGAAAAATTACAACCCTAAAAGGGTTTAATATCCTAATCAAAGATATGCGAAGAGATAAGAAACATTTTTTGAAATGGCTGACAAAAGAAACCGCACTACCGATAACGGAAGGAAATAATCAATTAACAATAAACGGAAAAATAGGGGCAATACAATTAAACAAACTCATTGAAACTTACTTTAACCAATTCGTGCTATGCCCGGAATGCAAAAAACCTGATACAAAAGTAATAACTGAGAACTCAACAAAAGTACTTAAGTGCGAAGCATGCGGAGCAATAAAACCCGTTGCAGGATTGTAAAAAAAAACTTATTTTATAAAAAAGTGAATAACCTTGATTGCAAAAAAACACGAAATTGATTATAGAACAATTCTAGCAGTATGCGACAAAGAACACGTGGGAAAAATATTTGAAGACGGCCCAGTTTGTTTCACTGCATCCACTAAATTCTATAGCGGAGAAGATGTTACTAAAGAACAACTTGAAACAATGCTCCAAGAAGCGGATTCAATAAATTTATTCGGAAACAAATGCGTTAGTATAGCAATAGAAAAAGGATTTGCAAGCGAAAAAAGCGTTAAAATTATTGCAGGAATAAAACACGCCCAAGTATACCGAGTGTGATTAGAAAACAATCTTTTTCTTTCTAATCTTTTTTATTGTTTCAAAAGAAAATATATCTTCCTTTATTCCCATTCGTCTGGCAATCCTAACCGCACCAGCTTTGCCGCCCGTCTGTTCAAAAACTTTTTTTAAGTTCCTCTTAAGCTGGCTCTTTCGCAGCCCTCCCAAAAGAAGAAGCATTTTTTTAACGTCTGATTTTGAGGGGGGCTTAAACCCCGCAGCAATAAATCTTATGCACGCATAAATCTGAGCAGGGTGATAAAAAGAATTTGCCCGCAAAATCCTGTTCTTGAGATCCGATTCCGCACCCTTAATTGAAATTACGTACTCCATCCAATTACTCAAAACAATTTTTTCAAACGGCAAAGCAAAACCATTAATAGTGAAATTGGCTTCACTCCGCAAATTTTCTAAAATATTTTTTTCGCTGGAGAAATGCAAATCCAAAACAACAAGGTCCTTGAAGCCCTTTGGTTTTGGAATCTTCTTTTTCTTAAGCGTCCTTTGGTGCTTCCTTTTCAATTTTCCAAAGGAAAAACCCCTTTTCCTCAAATTTGCAATAAAAACTTTTGGACTACCAATAACACAAATATCATAATCCCTAGCAGGCAATTTTTTCCCAAAATAATCATAATAAACTGCGTTTCTAATAGCCCCGCCTACAAGAAAAACTTTTGTTTTTCTGGGAATACACTCTGCCACCTCAGTTAAGATACGGAGGGTAACTTCATCCTGCATAAACAGAGGAAGGTTTTTCATGAAAAACTAATCTAACAAGCAGGTTTTAATACCTGTTGAAAGATATAATTTTTAGCAAAGCAAGGTGAGAAGAAATAGCTAACTTTAATTCACAAAAAAGAAAAAACCAGATGAAATACAAAAAAAACTTTGGACAACCACAACAAGCAACAGTAGCCCAAGAAGTGGGTTACACAAGAATGCGACTCCCAAACCCTGATGAATTAGAACAATTCGCTGTAGTAACACAACTAATGGGCACAAACCAGGTAAAAGCACTATGCGAAGATGGACAAGAAAAACAATTCAGAATACCCGGAAAATTAATTAAAAAAGTGTGGATAAGAGAACACGATGTTATTATTGTAAGATTATGGGATTTCCAGCCAAGCAAAGGGGATGTTGTATGGCGTTACCTCGGAAACCAAGTAGAGTGGCTGAAAAGAAACGGAAAACTAGGGAAACTGCCCTTCTGAAATTCAAAACAAATAAAATAACATGTTAACAACTAATTCTTATGGATTCAAAAGAAAGACCTGATGAAAATTCTTCACAAGACAGAATAGTCAAAGAAGAAAGACTCATCAAGGATGAAAACACAAGAAGCATATTCAACAAAGTATTTGACAAAGCTACTCTGACAGCGGTACATGAACTTGCAAGAAAAAAATTCTTTGAAGAGCTCGAATTCGTTATCTCAACAGGAAAAGAGGCCCACGTATTCAGATGCAACTCAGGCAAAAACTATTACGCATTAAAAATATTCAAAGTAGATACCTCGGATTTTCGGCACATGAATGAATACATTATAGGGGACGAACGATTCAAAGAAATACACAAAGACAAATTGGGGCTAGTAAAGTTATGGACAAAAAAAGAATTCCGCAACCTGGAAGATTTTACAAAAGCAAAAATAAGAGTCCCATTACCGATAGCATGGAACAGGAATTGCCTACTCATGGAATTCATCGGGAAAAACGGAGAAGCTGCTCTGCGAGCAAAAGACAA